>Ga0315901_10003652_pt1 | contig 19830 bp, 12 predicted proteins | sample LakEriMetagenome_10_FD_203761 | JGI IMG/M metagenome (GOLD analysis project Ga0315901, IMG submission 203761) | Freshwater fungal communities from buoy surface, Lake Erie, Ohio, United States - Buoy 2 MA116 | ecosystem: Environmental > Aquatic > Freshwater > Lake | place: USA: Lake Erie, Ohio... | reverse complement strand
ATTAAAACTCTTAAGGGTATCAATTTTAAGGTACTCCTTGATATCACAGGTAAACTTATTGATGTTTGAGCTTCCGTCTATCGCCAGTGTACTGTTCTTCTCAATAACCCATGCATTGACAACCTCTTTATTGTTCGGCCGGAAAGAGACCAATGTAAGTGTTAGTATGAGGAAAAGCGTTTTCATCCGGAAGAAGTTAAACCGATCATATAAACAGGAGACAGGAGATAACTCCCGTCTCTTGTTTATCATCGTGAACTGGTTAGAAACCTACGACGGCTTCGATCACATATCCACTGAATTTACCTTTTGCAAATATGTTCTTAGGCACATTTGGTTTGTCATAATCGCTATACTTCTGATTGGTGATCTCTCCTTTCAACAATACATTCTTTGTAAGGAACCAACCTGCTGCAAAAGATGTACGATTGATACCCACTTCAGAAATAACAGCATTCGCTCCTGTACCAAAGATCTGGTCGAGTTTCACTGTGTTATAACGTGCGCCTACAAAGAGATTCTCTTTCCCACCAAGGCTGATCCTGTAGACTGCATCACCAGCAAACTGGCTGAAGCTTCTGTCTTCCTGCTTAACCTGGCTGGCTGAGCGGCCTTTTCCATTTTCTATGGTACCGAACAGTTCAAGTCCGCCTACTTTCACAAATCCGTTCAGCATCATACCTTGTGTTCTGTCGTTGAATCCGGGGTTAACACGACCAGACCATGCCTGGTTAACTGGAGATGCGGACAAATTTTCCATGACCATGAAGTAGTTGGACCCTGTACGGTCGCCCCAGAACAAGGTATTATTGGCAGAGCTCTTGTCGCCGTAATAAGACGCACTAACCCTCAAGCGAACTTTCTCTGTGAATTGTTTGTCGTATCCACCTTTCAGGTAAACAGCGGGAGATTTTTTAGCAGTCGGGTCAGTTGGCAAAACAGCTACTTCTTTCACGTCGCCTTTGATCTCGCCATTAGACAATCCGATCATACCGAACAGGCCTTTATACTGGGCGTATACCTCACCACCGATCTCTGTTGTGAAGGCATCGATGATATAATTCTCCATAAACGGATTATAGATGGTCTGGCCACCGTCTGACCTTCTGAAGTGTGCATCACCATAGTTGATCTCCATGTGACCGATCTTAACGGTAACCACATCCATCAGCTTATCCCAAAACTGTCCCTTAAATGGAAGTTTATCGAACTGGATATATCCACCTTTCACCCATGCTTCGTTGTGGTGCCTTGAAGATAGATAAGTTACCAGGTTCAAGCGGATACCATCAGCCAGCTGAACGTCCATGTTCAGATTCGCCTGGGCGGTGTTGAAACCGGAAGACAGTTTGTAAAGAGCATTTCCTGCTTCGGCAGCGGGGATAGAAGCTGCAGGTACGCCTGACAGATAGTTCTCATGCTTGAGGCCCTGGAACTGCTGGGTGAATCCGGCACCGAAACGTACACGGAGGCCATGGTAGGTCACTTTATTTTTTGGAGTTTCAAATACATTGAGGCCTCTTTGATCATAGTATCTGAAATTACTGAGGCTATCATAGTAGCTCAGGTATTCTTTCATAAAGCTTTTAGCTTCCGGGGCTGCTTCCGACTGAGCAGAAGCCATCGCAGGGATAATGAAAAGTGGCAGAATAGCCAGTAGGAATCTTTTCATGTTTAGTTTGTATGTCATAACCGTGGTTTTAAAAGATGAATTAATAAGTGTATTTGATTATTCGGGTTTCATGGTCAGTGAGTACAAAATGGTTACGTCAGGGCTTGTCTTAATGGCACCCAACATAATGCTGATCGCTTTTACATTGTAGTCAGTAGTGTTCAACTTGTAACTGCCGTCAACTTTTATGGACTTGTCGGCGTTCATTTTCCCGGTGGCTACCAGCGTGACATCTTTAGTGCCGCTGCTGATGGTCAGTTTCCCAGGGGCAGTGATGGTATAACTTCCGCCACCATTAGCTTTTACCGTACCGGAATTGGAAACGAATTTTATAGCAGGATACTTTTCTGCGGCCATGGCTTTGTAAGCGTTATTATCCATGGTGCTGCCTTTTTCACTTTTCAGGGTGGTAACATTAATAATGAAATTGAGGTTATTGATCGCGGTGGGATTACCAGATGCATCATAAGCAAAAGAAGTGCTGCAACTTCCTTTCTCGCTTGTCATGATCCAATCGTGAATGTTTGATGTGCCCTTAATCGTTATTTTGGCGTTGTTGGTGCCTACTCTTTCCTGGGAGAAGGATGCCATAGGAAGTAGAAAAAGCATTGCCACAACCAGGGCTATTCGTTTTATTCTTTTCTGTATTGTTCTCATCTCTTGTGTGTTTGAGAACACAAACCTATTAACATAGATTTGTGCATAAAATGACCCAGTGTGGTTTTGTGACTGATGTTACAGAGTGAAATACATGACCCAGGTCATGTAAAATGAAAAAGGCGACCATGAGGCCGCCTTTCCTGTTGTTGTTTCACACTATGGCTACAGTTTCACTCGGGTTGTTTTGGGTATTTTATATCCTTTAAGTGTTCCGTTTAGGAGAACTTTCTGCTTTTTTTCTTCGATGGCGGCTTGTGCGGCAGCCAAACGCGCGATCGGAACCCTGAACGGAGAACAACTCACATAGTTCATCCCTATCCTGTGGAAGAACTTTACACTCTCCGGATCACCTCCGTGTTCGCCACATATACCTACTTTGAGCCCGGGCTTGGTCTCCCTTCCTCTTTCGGTACCCATTCTCACCAGTTCGCCTACACCATCCTGGTCGATCGTCTGGAATGGATCGTCCTTCAGGATCCGCTGGTCCATATAATTGGGCAGGAAGCCTCCGATGTCATCACGACTGAAGCCAAAGCTCATCTGGGTGAGGTCGTTGGTTCCGAAGCTGAAAAAGTCCGCCACTTCTGCCAGCTTGTTCGCCTTGATAGCAGCCCTTGGGATCTCAATCATAGTACCGAATGAATAAGCGATCTTCTTCACCTTCTGGGCAGTACAAACTTCTTTATACACCTTGTCGGCTATGGCACGCTGGTGAATCAGCTCATTCACCGTACATGTCACCGGTATCATGATCTCGGGGAATGCCTTGATACCCGCTTTAGTCAATTCGGCAGCGGCCTCCAGAATAGCCCGGATCTGCATTTCAGTGATCTCTGGATAACTGATGCCTAAGCGAACACCGCGGTGGCCGAGCATGGGATTGTTCTCATGCAGGGCAAGTACCCTTCTTCTCAGCACGCTCATGCTGATGCCGAGTTCACGACTGAGTTCATGGAGCTTCTCTGAATCATGGGGAACAAACTCGTGCAACGGAGGATCCAACAGGCGAATCGTAACCGGATGGCCCTTCATTACCTTCATGGTGTCCTTAATATCTTTCTTCACGAATGTGAACAGTTCATTGAGCGCTTTCCTTCGTTCCGGTTCGGTTTTACTCATGATCATTTTACGAAGAAGGAATAATGGCTTGTCTGATCCCTCACCGTAGAACATATGCTCAGTCCTGAATAATCCGATACCCTCAGCACCAAAAGCCATGGCCTGGGCTGCATCCTTCGCTGTATCTGCGTTGGTCCTGACGCCCATGGTCTTGGTTTGATCAACCAGTTTCATCAGGTCCTTATAACTCTGGTTCTTGTTCAGGTCGATATCTACAAGAGCCATACTGCCTTCATATACCAGACCTTTAGTGCCATTGAGGCTGACCCAGTCGCCTTCATGTATCAACTGACCGGTTTTCGCCTTAAATGTTTTTGACTCTGCATGGATCTCTATATCTGTGCAACCTACAATGCAACATTTGCCCCAGCCCCTGGCTACCAGGGCCGCATGGGAAGTCATTCCACCCTTGGTAGTGAGAATCGCCTGCGATTTGTGCATACCATCTACGTCTTCTGGAGATGTTTCTTCACGAACCAGTATCACTTTCTCTCCCTTCCTGGCCCATTCAACAGCCTCAGCAGAACTGAACACTACCCGTCCCCTGGCACCACCCGGACCTGCAGGCAGGCCTTTGGCAATGGGTTTGGTGACCTGTTCCACTTTGGGATCCAGCATAGGCAGCAGAAGCTCAACAAGCTGGTTAGGCGCAACACGGGATACTGCAGTGTCCATGTCGATCAGCTTCTCCTTGTACATATCAACTGCCATGCGAACGGCGGCGACGCCGTTGCGTTTGCCAACACGGCATTGCAACATATAAAGCGTACCCTTTTCAATGGTGAACTCAATATCCTGCATGTCTTTATAATGCTTCTCCAGTCTTCTCTGATAGCCATCGAGCTCCTTATAAAGTGCAGGCATCACTTTCTCCAGGCTGGGAAGGTGTTTGCTGTGAGAATTCTTTGAAAACTCGTTTACCGGGGCCGGTGTGCGGATACCGGCAACCACGTCTTCACCCTGCGCATTGATCAGGTACTCACCGTAGAATTTGTTCTCGCCATTACCCGGATTTCGCGTAAATGCAACACCGGTAGCACTGCCTTCGCCCATGTTTCCGAACACCATGGCCTGCACGTTCACTGCGGTACCCCATTCGTCAGGGATTTTTTCGATGCGCCTGTATTCAACAGCGCGCTTCCCGTTCCAGCTGGAGAATACCGCACTGATGCCGCCCCATAATTGCTCCATGGGATCGTCAGGAAATGCCTTGCCCAGATTCTTAAGTACAGTTGCTTTATAATCTTTTACCAAAGCTTTCAACTCATCTACTGTAAGCTCCGTGTCGGTAGTATAACCACGTTTGTGCTTGATGGCTTCGAGTTTTTCATCGAGCACCTTGCGGATACCTTTTCCTTTAGGCTCAATACCTGCTGCCTTTTCCATGACCACGTCGGCATACATCATGATCAGCCTTCTATAGGCATCATATGCAAAACGCTCATCGCCGGAATGCCCGATAAGCCCTTTAATGGTGGTCTCATTGAGGCCAATGTTCAGCACGGTTTCCATCATGCCGGGCATTGATTTCCTTGCGCCAGATCGAACAGACAACAATAGCGGATCCTTCTTGTCACCGAACTTCTTGCCCATGATCTTCTCGATCTGGGAAAGGGCTTTTTCAAGCTGCTCTTTCAGTTGTTTCGGGTACCTGCGTTTATTGTCGTAATAATAAGTACATACTTCAGTAGTCACTGTAAAGCCAGGCGGGACCGGCAGTTTGAGGTTAGGGTGCCCGGCCATTTCGGCCAGGTTGGCGCCTTTACCGCCTAAAAGATTCTTCATCGATTCATTGCCGTCGGCCTTGCCGCCCCCGAAAAAGTATACATACTTTGGGGCTTTAGAAGATATTGCCATGATTAGTGTAATTGAAATACAGAGGTAGGAAGAAGGGGATTACCGGATGGGGCGGTTTGGTCACCAGTTTTGATGACTTTGATCAGTTCCACCAATGTGAGGAATGTGATAAATGTGATGAATCTGGGGGAACGAATGTGGGAAATGTGATGAATGTGGGCAATGTTGATGGAATCGATGGACGCGAGAAAATAGTCACGCCCCCTCGTGGTTCATCAGGAAGCTTAGCGCGCCGGAGGGGCAATTTTTGACCTGCTCGACGATCTCGGAAGTAGAGGCCTGTTTCGCATCTATCCAGGGTTTGCGTTTATTGTCAAATACGCCGGGCAACCCCCGGACACAAATCCCGGTATGCTGACATAATGCGGGCCGCCAGACAACCGTAACTTCCCCGTTCGAGTATTTCATCGTTATGTCCTTCATAGCTTTGCTTTTAAAAAATTAAGCCCATCACATATTCGTCAATATAACGGTCCTCAGATTTCAAATACGTGTAATCCCTGAGGCAGCCCTCATTCACAAAACTCATTTTCGTGTACAAGGCAATGGCAGCTTCGTTAAAGGTGGCCACGGTAAGTTCGATCCTTTTATATCCCATGTCCCTGACTTTTGCAACTACTTCCTCCAACATGCGCCCACCCAGGCTTTTTCCACGGAATGCGGGATCAAGAGCAACGCCCCCCAGGTATATGATGTGGCTGTTCCTGTGTTTCATCGGCACCAGCTTAAACATGCCGGCATCCATGCCATCGTACTGAAATACAAACAGTTGTGCACGACTCGCCAGCTCATTAAAAATAGGCCGGAATTCTTCCTTACCCATCTGTTCATAAAGCAGCCAGGGATTAATATCAGGGTGCATGTACCACCCATAGATCAGATCGAAATCTTCCGCTGTCGCAGGCCTGTTCATCTTACAAGATTAAGCGAAAATGTTTCATGGTGTATTCTGTACCTGTTTAGTCGCTATTCCAACAAATCTAAAATGATTTTCCCTACCTTGAACACATGAAGCAGTTCATCGCATCCCTGATCTTTTCTATTCTCACCCTTGCGGGTTTTTCACAAGCTGAACTCGTGATTTCCAACGCGCGTATCCTGGACGGCACCGGCAACAGTTGGTACTGGGGTTCCATAGAAGTTGGCGGAGGAAAGATCACGCGCATATCAAAAACAAGGTTGCCGTCTGCCAACGCAGCACAAGTGATCGATGCAAAAGGCATGATCGTTTGCCCGGGGTTCATTGATGTACACGGGCATATCGAAGGTGGTGTTTTTGAAAGACCTACGGCAGATAACTACATCTTTGATGGGGTGACCTCGGTAGTCACTGGCAATTGCGGAGGGGCTTCCGAAGACATTAGCGCCTTCCTGATGAAGATCGACAGCATGAAGACATCGATCAATGTGGCGACATTGGCAGGACATAATACCATACGCCGACAGGTGATGGGACAGGGTAACCGCCAGGCTACTGCCGAAGAAATGAAGCAAATGGAAGCACTGATGGCAAAGGCCATGCAGGATGGCGCCGTTGGACTGTCTACCGGACTCATCTATCTCCCGGGCATGTACGCGAACACGGAAGAAATTGTGAACCTGGCTAAAGTAGCGTCTTCCTTCGGCGGTGTTTATGCCACCCACATGCGAAACGAAGGCCTCAAAGTGACAGAAGCCATCGACGAAGCCCTTACCATAGGTAAACAAGCCAATATCCCCGTACAGATCTCGCATTTCAAAGTAGCCGGAAACGCCAGTTGGAATAAATCGCCCATTACCCTTGACATGGTGAAGAAAGCAAGACTGGAAGGTTACGATGTCACGATCGATCAATATCCTTATACCGCATCCTCTACCAACCTGGCTACCCAGATCCCTGACTGGGCTCTGGAGGGCGGCCTCGATTCACTCCGCGAAAGGATCAAAGACAAGAAAACACGTGAGGCGATCAAGAAGGAAATGAAAGCCAGCAAGCAAAATGGCAGAGTAAAAAGCTTTGCTTATGCCGTAGTGGCGAACTATGCCAGCGATACCACACTCAACGGGCTGAATATTTCCCAGATCAACAAACTAAAAGGGAGAAAAACAAACCTGGTCAACGAAGCGGAAACTATTCTACAAATGCTCGAAAAAGGAAATGCCCAGATGGTATTCCATAGCATGAACGAAACCGACGTCCAGTACTTTGTAAAGTATCCATTCAATATGCCTGCGGCAGATGGCGGCGTGATCAGCGGCCGGGGTATGCCGCACCCGCGCGGTTATGGAACGAATGCAAGGTTCATCGCCAGGTATGTCCGGGAGATGAATCTGGTCACCCTGGAAGAAGCGGTGAGGAGAATGACTTCATTACCTGCCCAAAAGTTTGGACTGAACGACAGGGGCCTGCTTCGGGAAGGCATGGCCGCAGATATCCTGATCATGGATGAAAATAAGGTGAAGGATATGGCGACATACGAACAGCCCCATCAATTTTCAGTAGGTATACCCTATGTGATCGTCAATGGCAAATTGGTGGTGAATGATGGCAAACACACGGGGGAACGGAGCGGGATCGCTCTGAGGAAAATGTGAGGAATGTGGCTACCACGGGTATTTCTGCTTCCCTTTGGTATAAAACCAGATGATCTCGTTCATCTCATCGTCTTCCCCACCATCTACTTCATTGTACACTTCGTTCAATGATTTAAGGGCATACTTTCGTTCGCGGCCCCGCAGCGCAGACATGGGTTTATTCATGGCGTCAAGCGGAATATTACTGTCCAGTTTCTTAAATGCACCCGCAGTTTTGGTAGACGAAAAACAGTCGAACATCGGGGTGGCCGTCGCATCAAGCACATTCATCGGCGGTATACCAAGGATCTGCTCGATGGTCCTGACCATCGAAGTCTGGTTGTAATTGGTGGTGACCAGTTTGCCGGTGCTGTATGCACTGACCACCAGGCCAACGGTGCGGTATCCGGAGATATGATCCCATCCACCTTGCGAATCGTCCTGGGTGACCAGGATCACGGTAGAGTCAAAATACTTGCTGTTGCCGATATGCTCAATGATCCTTCCCAATGCGAGGTCATTATCGGCCACCATAGAATATGGCGTTGGGAAAGATGGGGAAGTACCCGCGCTATGATCATTCGGTAAAGAAACGATCATCAGATTGGGAAGGCTGTCTCCTTTCGTATACATATCCCATTCCCTGATAAAAGCATCTGCCCGATACTGGTCATTGAACACCATATTGTCGTTATCCGGAAACTCCGGAGCAATGATGGGAAGCAGCCTTCCGATCGTGCTCGTATTCCTCCAATTTGGTTTTTCTCCGGCCTGCCATTTTCTGTAGAGGTCCAGCCACTTCAAATTGCTATCATAGATCGTGGTGCAGGCTTCACCATAGATCCTGACCGTTTTACCATGATCCAGTGCCTGGTTCCAGATATAGCCGGATTTATTGTACACCATCGCATCCGTCTGGCGATGCGGATAACTCCTCAGCCAGGTGCGAACGTTTTTTTCCACATAGTCCGAAACAATGGCAGCATTTGACCACTGGTGGCCTTCAGCGCTAGACTTGCCTGACGCATAGTAATTATCCATCCATCCGTATTGCCTGGCCAGTGCATGGATATTGGGCGTATATCGCTCACCGAACACGCACAAGCTGCTGTCGCCCCGTCCTTCTTTCATATCACCAAATACCTGGTCGTAGGTTTTGTTTTCCTTGATGATATACACCACATGCTTGAATACGGAAGGCTCCCCAATACGCTCAGGAACCGGCACCGGAGCCACATCTTTACGGGGCGGCGCCTTAGAACCTGCCATCCTGTTGTGGAGCGCGTTTTCATAGACCATACCGGTGTAGTTCTTCAAATCGATCGAATTAGGAATGGGAATGATGCTCACTGATCCAAGTTGATAATGGATCCCACGTGCATTTTTATCTCTGGTCACTACATTGACGCCTTCGCCCTCCAGGTTGGCTACTATCAGTGTCCCGTTCACCAGGGCCGTACCCGCAGGATAGGCCTCGGTTGGTATATACCCTTCAATTTTCGATTGCCCTTTACCGTTAGCAGAAGAGGATCTGCCCAGGCTAACTACCGCAATAGCATTGTCCATACCATTGGATACATATAACATCGTTTGATCGGCAGCGAGTGTAAGGCCATTCGGGGAACTTCCTTCTTTTGAAAAAGAAGCCTGGAACATACCCACAGGAATGGTTTCTGAAACAGCATCGCTTTTAGTATTGATCACTGATATTTCATCGCTGTTCCCATTACTGATATAAACAAATTTTTCGTCGGCTGAAGAGATCGCCACATTGGGATGAAGTCCAACATTGATCTCTTTCACAATCCCGCCCGTTTGGGGATCGATCACAGTAACAGTGCCTTTTGCTGTAGCGCCGGTAACCGGGTTGGTATAAACCAGTCCCCAGGGAACGCCTGCTCTTTCCTTTGTACTGTCTGTGGCTATGGGCCCGCCCCAGTTGGTGACATATAGCTTGTTATTGGCCATGGTCAGCCCGTAAGGAGCCACGCCGCCACTTGGTCTCTGCCAGATAATCTTCTTATCCTCCCATCTTATCTTCAGCACCTCATCGTTCCCATTCAGCACGAGGTAGAGATTTTCCCCCTGGCGGTCGACATAGAGTTCGTTCGGAATAGCATTTTTTGCTGGCAGTTTTCTAGCCATATGGATGGCCGACACTTTACCGATCTTACCGTTCCACTCTGCGTAAGCGAGCGCAGCCATGGTGTCGCGGGCAACCGACCAGGCGATCCAGGTTTTACCCTGCGATAAAAAACACTTGATGCCCGAATAAGTACTGGCCATCCCCCTGAATGAGCCTGATGCAGTGAGCAGGAAACTGTCGACCCGCTTTCCCTGCAGATCCATCACAAAGATGCCGTACCTGTCTTCTACAGCCACCAGTGCGGTGCCGGGAATGGCAGCTATATCAAGGGCATGATTCTCAAAAGCAGGATTACCAAAGCGGACCACACTGCCCGCGCTCCTGATCAGCCTGTTAAAAGGCATCATGGATATAGAGTCGTGCAAGGGTATGTTTCCAAGTGTCTGCTCCCGCAAATAGTCTTTTGGGTCCCGCATGAAAGACGCCAGTCCGGTCACCTGGTCGGTATTTATATAGTCAACGCCCAGGTCGATAAATTTTTGCCAGCTCTCTGCATTATCGGGCGTACCCCAAAAGCGAAAGGGTTTTTTGAGTGTGTGCGCATTGGTCACCGCCGTTGCCGCTTTCTTAAGATCTGTGTCGCGCGTGCCCGGTAACAGATAATTACCGTATGAATCGCTGATCAGGGCTACCCGGGCAAGGGCAGCCGGTGTATAGTCTATACCAGGACGACCATCGAATTTGATGTGCTTCGGATAATTGGTATACTGGTCCTCTTTAGGCCGGTTGCCACTGATCGTAACCGTTACCCTCTTGTTCTTTCGGATGGAAGGGTATTTTTCCAGTAATGCCACCAGGGCATCCAGTGTGGGTTCCGCGGCCGACTTGATATCGACAAGCAGTTGGAGGGATCTATCCTTCCCCGGGTATGGCCGGCCCTTATTTGTAGAAATAGCCAGGGCAAGCGGCTTCAGGTACAGGTCTTCCAGGTTCCGCTCCGGTTTCAGGTCTTTACGATCGTGCCCCACAAGGAGAACACCATCCACGAGGTATATATCAGCTTCGATGGAAGAAAACCCTTCCCGGTATGCAGCAAAGAAAGGCTCTTTCTGCTCATAGTCATTGTGCGAATGCATCCTTGCCGCCACTCTGTTCTGAGAAATAGCCACCAAGGGAGTGACCAGTACCAGCATCCCCAAAAGAAATTTTGTCATCGCCTTCATATTAGTCAATTAAATACCTGTTCTCATTCTTTAAATATTATTTAAATATCATTTATTAATTATTAAATTGTTTCACGACCAACTGAAAGATTAATTTCTTTCAATTTTACTACTCTTAAAACCAAAACCAATGCGAAAAAGGACAGTCATGCTTATGGCCAGGTCGCTCCTATACCTGGCAATGTTTGTTCCTGTTCTCCCGGCCACCGCGGGTGAACCTGGAACGGAAAACCGACCGCCGAGATTTGAGCGGGTGGTTACAGGACAGATCACTCAACAGGGCGGCGCCCCCTTATCTGGCGCAACAGTATCAGTAAAAGGAACATCTACCACCGTCAACACGGACGCGAACGGAAATTTCAGCATCTTGGTTCCGGATGACAATGCTGTGCTGGTGGTCAGTTTTGTAGGATTCACTTCCCAGGAAATTGTGGTGGGTTCAAGAAGCACCATCAATATTGGTCTCCAGTCCAGCACCACCGATCTCGCTAACGTAGTGGTCATGGGTTATGGTACCCAATCCAGGAGAGATGTAACAGGTGCCGTAAAGACCATCAAAGCAGAAAGCTTTAACCGCGGTATCATCAACTCTCCCGAGCAGCTGATCCAGGGTAAAGTGGCTGGTGTAAATGTAACCTCAGCCTCAGGCGAGCCCGGTGGCAACATCAACATTACGGTTCGCGGTCCTGGCGGTGTTCGTACAGGAAGTACGCCCTTGTTTGTGATCGATGGTTTGCCCCTTGATAATGCAGGCACCGGCGGTGGAAACCCCCTGAACTTCATCAACCCACAGGACATTGAGTCCGTCGATATCCTGAAGGACGCCTCTGCCACTGCCATCTATGGTGCACGTGGTGCCAATGGCGTCATTCTGATCACCACCAAGCGTGGTAAAGCAGGTGTGTCCACCATGACCTATAGCGCAAACCTTGGCTTGTCGAAGATCGCCAACCCCATCGATGTGTTCAGTGCAGACGAGTACAGGACCCAGGTCGCCAAGTTGGGCGGCGTACTGGTCGACAAAAGGGCTAACACCAACTGGCAGGATGTCATCACCAGGCAGGCGTTTACGCAAGACCATAACCTGAGTTTCAGTGGTGGCTCAAGCAACCTCACGTACTATGCTGCCTTCAACATGCAGAAGCAGGAAGGTATCATCAAGAATAACGACATGAACCGTTACAGCGGCAGGTTCAACGTGACCCAGAAATTGCTTGACGGCAGGCTGACGCTGGAGGCCAACCTGAACGCAGCGAACACCTATAACCTCAGGCCACCGACACAAGCTGTTGTAGGTGATGCTTTATCGAATAACCCAACTTATCCCGCTGATTCTGCTGGTATTCCCATCAAATATCCAGACATCAACAACCCGTTGGTAACCTTCAACCTGAACAAAGAGATCATCAAGATCAACAGGGTGATCGGAAACATTTCACCATCGTTGAAGATCCTCAAAAACCTGACTTACAAGCTCAACTTCGGTGTGGACATTTCTAATGGACAACGTGATGTTCAGTCATTAGCCAGCCTGATCCCCCAGCAGGAGGGCCGCCTGGAGACGTTCAATACCTATAACAGGAACACCCTGATTGAGAATTACCTCACCTATAATTTCAAGACAGGGGATCATACCTTCAGCGCGCTGGGTGGATTTTCCTACCAGAAGATCTTTCTGCAGGGGCGCAACTACAGCATCAACCGATTCCCGATTACTCCGGTTGAGCCTATTTACAATCCGGGCATCGGACAGGATCTGACCCTGGCCAACAATCGCCCGGGTGGTTACGCGGTTGAGAATGAACTCCAGTCTTTCTTCGGCAGGTTAAACTACAGCTACCAGAATAAATACCTTTTGACGGTTAACTTCCGTGCTGACGGTTCATCAAAATTCGGAGACAACAACAAATACGGGTACTTCCCCTCATTCTCTGCAGGTTGGAGGATCTCCGAAGAGAAGTTCATGGATGGTTCTTTCTTTTCGAACCTGAAACTTCGTGCAGGTTGGGGTATTACGGGTAACCAGGAGATCCCCTCAAAGATCACCCAGGCCCTGTACACCTCTTCTGTGTCAGCTTCTACCAGCTATCCGCTTGCTCCAACCGGACCATATCCCGGCGGTACAACATTCTCGCGTTTGGCAAATCCCGATATCCAGTGGGAAACATCAAACCAATGGAACGTTGGTCTTGACTTCGGATTGCTGAATGGTGACCTGAATGGTAGCGTAGACGTCTTCAACAAAAAGTCAAGCAATATCCTCCTCGAGGTCATTCCCGCGGATCCGGTGCAACCAGCCGGTACGGTGTGGACCAATGTAGAGAATATGATCATCAAGAACAGCGGCGTCGAGTTCGATCTTTCTTATCGTCATACAACCAAACGAGGCCTGACATATGGTATAGCTGCTAACCTATCCCTGTTGGATAATGTGGTGGAGAACTCTCCCTATACGGTTATCCCTTCAGGTGGTGCATCTGGCCCTGGCTTAAGCACAGCAACAGTGAACGGTTATATCAACGGCCAGCCTATTGGAACGTTCTTCCTGAAAGAATTCACTGGCTTTGATGCCAATGGGATCAGCACATTCAGGGATACCGATGGCGATGGCATTGTTACAGATAAAGACCGGTTACCAATGGGAACAGCATTACCAACAACCCTTTATAACTTCTCAGGAACCCTGGGTTACAAAGGATTTGATCTGGCTGTTAACTTCAACGGAGTATCCGGCAATAAGATCTACGACAATACAGCCAATGCTTCTTTCTACAAACTCCGTTTGTTCAAAGGCATCAACACCACTGCTGAAGCGATTGAATTCCCGGAAGAATCAGTCAATAACTCCGCTCCGGTCAGTTCAAGGTACCTGAAGAACGGTGCTTACCTCAGGCTGAACAACCTTGCTGTAGGCTATTCTTTCAATACCCAGAAAATGGGTATCGGCAAATGGGTGTCCTCATTGAGGGTATCATTGACAGGCCAGAATCTCTTCGTGTTAACAGAATACGATGGATTTGATCCTGAGGTCAATATCGACAGGCAGATCAACGGTGTACAGTCATACGGTATCGATTACCTCGCCTACCCCAAAGCAAGATCATTCATATTCGGTTTACAGATCTCATTATAAAAACACATGACAATGAAACAAGGACTATTTAAAATCATCATGCTGATTCTCGTGCTGGGTGCATCCTGTACCAAGCTGGATGAAAACATTCTTGATGAATCATCTATAACCGGGCAGACCGATAAGCAGATCGCCGATGGTCTGATCGCTCCGGTATATGCGCGTCTCCCGGACATTTACAGGCATACTACCCTGTTCGCCCTGTCTGAAATTTCTACTGATGAGGCTATCTTGCCTTATCGTGGTGGCACTGACTGGGGCGATAATGGGATCTATATGTCCATGCACAAACACGAAACCATCAGCAGCGACGTGAACGTCAGGGAAACCTGGGGCTTCATCACCCAGGCGCTGTCCAGGGCAGTGATCGCGATCAGTGCTTTACCAGAAAACAAGGACGCCAATGCCAAGGTTTACCTGGCAGAGGCCCGTGCGATGAGAGCGTTTTATAACATGCACTTGCTGGACGGATGGGGACTGGCATTCAAGAAAGAAAAGCCAGACGATTTTTCAACCATTCTCAGGGGTCAGGAAGCCATCGACTATATCGCCGCTGAACTCATCGCTGCTGAAGCAGGACTTGAAACTACTACCGGACCCGGTCGTTTAACAAAAGGCGCTGCCTGGGGTCTGTTGGCTAAGTTATACCTGAACGCCGCTGTATGGCGCGATCCTTATGCGGTAACATTTACCTTCAGGCCAGACGATATGGACAAGGTGATCGATTACACGAACAGGGTCATCAGTTCCAACAACTATGTCTTGTCTCCTGACTATTTCGCCATCTTCGGCAACAACAACAACTCCAACAAGGAGCTGATTTTTGCGGTTGATCAGCGTTGGGACCTGAACGGTCACAACCGCCTGGCCTATTTCTCTCTGTCTGGCGACCAGCGTCCGCTCCCCGCCTTCCCTGCCGCTAATGGTACCGATGGCCCTGGTATCACCCCCGAGTGGTACAGAACATGGGTGAACGCCTATGCGCCCAGGGATCCTTCAGAAGTTGACCCGCGTTTCTCGCAGAAAAACCTCATCGTACCTGCTTCCGGAGCAGACACTTGCTATACTGCGGCCGACTTCAAGTATGACAGGGGAATCCTTAGGGGTCAGCAATACGGTATTGCCTTCGCTGCAGGTGCTTTCCTCAGGTGTCCTGATGGTCGTTTCAGGGTCACTAAACTCTTCAACGCATCAAGAAGCCGTCCTACTTACGCAGTTGACTTTACCGAGACCATCAACTTTACCACCGCAGGTAGCGATTACAGCACCGGATTCCGCGTGTTGAAATATGAATTCAGCACCAGATCATCTACCGGAAGAAATGCGGGCGAAGCCGATATCTCCATCATTCGCCTGGCAGATGTTTACCTGATGAGGGCAGAAGCCAAACTTCGTAAGGGTGATGCCGCAGGTGCTCTGCTTGATGTGAACGCTATCAGGGCGGCCCGGACCGGAAGTGGCAAAGTTGCACCGCCACTGACAAACCTCACCACTGATATTTTACTGAGAGAAAGGGGCTTTGAACTGTACTGGGAGTTCCAGCGCAGGACAGACCTGATCCGTTTTGGCAAGTACGAGGACAGCTGGACTGAAAAGACCAATAACGACAGGAACAAGAGGGTATTCCCGATCCCGCAAACCGCGATCGATGGCGCCTCTAACCTGACCGGGTATTTGGTGCAGAATAAAGGATACTGATGGGGAAATGTGATGAATGTGATGAATGTGGGGAATGTGGAGAATGAATGTGAGAATGTGGGAATGTGATGAATGAATGTGAGGAATGTGAGAATGTGGTGAATGAAGAGAACGGATTTGCCACATCGCAGAAACGAGCCAGACGAGAACCCCAGCCATGTGACGAATGTAGCAAAGGAGTCCCTGGCCGATTGAGGAATAGCTTTAACGACAATGTGCTAATGACGCGGAAGAAATTCCAGTTCATTAGCACATTGTTCTTTTAGGCCATTCTCACATTTACCACATTCACCACATTCATTCACCACATTCACCACATTCCACCACATTTATCACATTCTCATCTCCCCTCCTCTCCGCTCTTCACCAACACCATAAATATGCCGAAAGCAAGGAATGCCACACCTGTAACAATATTGATGCGGAACTTAAGGGCGTCAGTGAGAAGATAACCTCCCAAAAGGATCACCGCCAAAATGATGAAAAACAGCCCGATGATGACACTCAGCTCCGTAATTCGTTTATACATAAGGTTTAGTTTAGAAGAAGATGATGTTTAAAAGAATAGTAAGGATGATGAGCAGTATAGCCATTGGTACCACTTTCTGATACCATTTCTCACCCGTGTACTTAGGCTTCTCAGTGAGCGAATACACCAGCCCTTTCAGCTCCTCATCCGGCTTCGGCTTGGTAACAAGGCTCACCAGGATGGTCGTAAAGAAGTTAACCACCCAGGACACCATCGCTACAATGAACGCCTGGCCCATACCACTCGAAACGGTATACAGTTCTGCGATCCATCCGCCCTTCCCTTCGGCTACCGTACATCCATGTGTGATCGCCGCGGCTACAGTACCAAGCAGCAGGCCCCAGAACGCGCCGTCAGCCGTAGTCCTCTTCCAGAACATACCGAGCAGGAAAGTGGCAAACAACGGACCGTTCACAAAACTGAAAACCAGCTGCAGGAAGTCGTTGATGTTATTGAAACTGGTGGCTATATACGCCGTTCCTATAGAGAACAAAATCCCGAATAGCGTAACCATCTTGCCCACCCTCAGATAATGCCGGTCAGAACGCTTCTTCACGAAATAGGCCTGGTATATATCATAGGTAAATACCGAGTTAAAGGCCGTCACATTACCGGCCATACCACTCATGAAAGATGCCAGCAAAGCCGTAATGCCTACGCCCATCAAACCACTGGGATAGTAATGCGACAATAACGAAGGCAGGGTCATGGTGTAATCCATATTACCCGCGGCATCTGTTGGAATGGAATATCCCTTGCCGGCCAATGCCGGTTGGGAAAGGGCTATGGCAATCACGCCAGGCAATACCACGATCAGTGGCATCAGCATTTTTGGAATAGCCGCCAGTATCGGAGTGCGCTGCGAGGCATTCATATTCTTGGCGATCATCGCCCGCTGTACCACCAGGAAGTCAGTGCACCAGTAGCCGAATGACATCACGAAGCCGAGACCAAAAATGAGGGACATGAAATGAATGCCCATTGGATTACTGTCAGCACTACCCATATACTGCCAGGCATGCGTCAACTTAGGATCCAGGTTTGCCTTGACCTGTTCCCATCCTCCGGCATCCTGCAGGGCTACGATCACCAGCGGCGAAAGCCCGAGCACGATCAGGAAGAACTGCAATACCTCGTTATACACAGCGCTGGTAAGACCCCCTACAAACGTATAAATGAGTACAATTCCGGCTGCTATCCAAATGGATACGTCGAAATCCCAACCCAATACCACCTCCAGCAGCTTGGCCAGGGCAAACAGGGAAATGCCCGATGAAAACACCGTCATCACCGCGAAAGTAATGGCGTTCAAGCCCCTGGTCTTCTCATCGAACCGCAGGAAAAGGTACTCCGGAACGCTACGGGCATGACTCCCGTAATAGAAGGGCATCATAAAAACACCCAGGAAGATCATGGCGAAAATCGCACCCACCCAATAGAAATGGACGGTCATAATGCCGTATTTGGCACCGGAGGCCACCATCCCCAGTACCTCCTGGGCACCGAGGTTGGCCGAAATGAAGGCCAGGCTCGTGATCCAGAGGGGGATATTCTTGCTGCTGTTGAGGAAGTCGTTCGACGACCGGATCCTTTTCTTGATGATGAATCCCACTGCCACCACAAAGGCGAAATAGAGGATGATCACCAGGTAATCGGCTACATGTAATTTCATTAGTAGTTGAGTCTTGAGAATGAATATGGGAAATGAATATATTCTATTCTTTTGAAAAACCCGCTCACCTCTTGGCCCAAGAGAGCCCGCTTCCTGCCATCAGGTCTGGGATATTGAACACGGAAACCTTTGTAAATCCTGAGAAAACTTATACATTTATAGTCATTTTTTTACCTCTTTCAATTGCATCGCCATGTCTGACAACAAGTTCACAGAAAAGGAGCTTAATCCGATGGCCAGCCTGGACCATTGGGAAGATGACCTTCTCGACAGGTATCCTGATCCGGAGGCAATCGCAACCGCAAAAAATACCGAGGAATACAGGAATTATGACGATCCGGTCAGGGATTCGGTCAGGGAATTTTATCGCCTGAACCATACCTACCAGACTTATGATTTCGTGAAGCAAAAACAGAAAGAATATCTCGCTTTCGATAAAAAGGAAATGCCCGTTTGGGACGCCTTCCAGTTCCTGAATCAGCTGGTAGACGATTCCGACCCCGATACGGACCTGGATCAGTTCCAGCATTTGCTGCAAACTTCCGAAGCGATCCGCAGAGACGGTCACCCCGACTGGATGGTACTGGTAGGTTTGATGCACGACATGGGTAAGGTTCTGTGCTTATTCGGCGAGCCCCAGTGGGCCGTTGTTGGCGATACCTTCCCGGTAGGTTGCGCCTATTCAGACAAGATCATCTATTCCGAATATTTCGTCAATAACCCTGACTACAACGATCCCAGGTACAACACTAAATATGGTGTATACGAACCCAATTGCGGACTTCGTAACGTGGATATGAGCTGGGGACACGATGAATATGTGTATCATATGCTAAAGGGCCGCATTCCCGAAGGAGGCCTGAATATGCTCAGGTACCACTCGTTCTACTCATGGCACCGTGAAGGCGGTTACGATCATCTGCTGGACGACCACGACAGGGAGATGCTGAAATGGGTGAAACTCTTCAACCCCTATGATCTCTACTCCAAGAGCCCAGAGCCACCAGACTGGAACAAGCTCAAAGGATACTACACAGAACTGATCCAGAAGTATCTTCCGGAGACGCTGAAGTTCTGACCATTGGATATAAGAATGCTGAATGCGGTAATGACATCATTACCGCATTTTTTTTACTTACCCCCCATAGTATGGGCAGGAACAAGCCTGTCGGCCTGCCGGATATGCCGTTCATTGTGCGCCACAATGAAACGAAACGTATCGCCGAGGTTCATGCGGATCCAACTGGCTATCGAGATTGGGATCCTGATGCCCGAGAGGTCCCGCTGCCGGGCCGTTTTCATCATGTCCAGCAGTTCTTCCTGCTGCCTGATGAATTTTGCCACTACCGCTGCAGCATCGAGATTGCGCTCCGGTCGATGACCCTTCAAGGCCTTCATCTTCATCTTTCCCGTATCGGGATCCAGGGATTTTGTGAACTTATCGCCCAACCAGGTGCTGCGATATTCATCATTGGCTTTTGTGTTCTGATCCATGGCTGTACGCATTTTGGGAAAGTAGACATTCCCGTAACCGTTGAGGTGATCCAGACATTGCGCAATACTCCACCCGCCGTCCAAGGCGGGCTTCAGCATTTGCTCATCCTCCATGTTCTGATACAAAGTGATCG
>Ga0315901_10003650_pt1 | contig 19836 bp, 21 predicted proteins | sample LakEriMetagenome_10_FD_203761 | JGI IMG/M metagenome (GOLD analysis project Ga0315901, IMG submission 203761) | Freshwater fungal communities from buoy surface, Lake Erie, Ohio, United States - Buoy 2 MA116 | ecosystem: Environmental > Aquatic > Freshwater > Lake | place: USA: Lake Erie, Ohio... | reverse complement strand
GGTAGATGGAGCTTTTGCTTTTAGTTGTTAAACTTAAACTCTATAACATCGCCGTCTTGGACTACATATTCTTTGCCTTCTTGACGGGCTTTGCCGATCTCTCTAGCTTTTGAGCGTGAGCCGCAAGAGACAAAATCATTATAAGCAATAGTCTCAGCCTTGATAAAACCTTTTTCAAAATCAGTATGAATTACGCCAGCCGCTCTGGGAGCTTTATCGCCGGCGTGGATGGTCCAAGCTCGCACTTCTTTTTCGCCAGCTGTAAAATAGGTGCGCAAGCCTAATTGCTCGTATGCTGAGCGGATTAATCTATTTAGTCCGGTATCTTTTACACCGAGCTCTGCTAGAAATTCTTTTTTTTCATCTTCAGACATGCCCACCAACTGCGCTTCAGCAGCAGCGCTTATCACTACTACGCCTGCGCCTTCTTGCTGAGCGTATTTTTCTATGGCTTTTACAAAATCATTAGTACCTTCTGCCATATCTTTTTCAGCGATATTAGCCGCGTAAATAACTTTTTTTAGGGTGATAAGTCCGTAGGATTTTATAGCTAGTCTTTCTTCTTCACTAAGATCTGCTCCAGAAGCAGGTTTGCCATCTTCAAGCAAGGGCTGAATCTTAGCTAGCACACTATCAATTAATATCGCTTCTTTATCGTTGCCGCGAGCTTTTTTGGCGTTTCTTTCACGGGATTTTTGTACTTGCTCAAGATCCGCTAGAATCAGCTCTGTGTTAATTGTCTCGATATCATCAAGAGGATCTATGCGCCCGCTAACATGCACGACATTAGGATCTTCAAAACAGCGAGTTACATGCACTATTAGATCAGTCTCTCTGATATTGGATAAAAACTTATTGCCTAATCCCTCTCCCTGAGCGGCTCCTTTGACAAGTCCAGCGATATCCACGAACTCGATCGCCGCGTGTACTACGACATTAGTGCTGACGAATTTTTGGAGCACAAAAAGTCTTTCGTCTGGAACATTGACTATGGCTGTGTTTGGCTCGATAGTACAAAAAGGATAATTAGCCGCCTCGGCGATATAGTTATTTGAGAGCGCATTAAATAGCGTTGATTTTCCGACATTAGGTAAGCCTACGATTCCAACTTGAAGCATAATAGTTTTATTATAAGGGTTTCTGGGTTTTTAGGTGATTTTTTTAAATCAGCGTCGCCTCGCCTTTGCCAGTAATTGTGGCTCGGGTGTTTTTGCGTTCCATATCGGTGCAGATTAAATTTATTACTTCTCCTACATCCCCGCTACCAAGAGCCTTACACATAAATTTTAATTCTATAGTTTTACTGCCGCTGGTTACTTTTATAATATCTCCGGCATGTACCAGTTTTTCGTGCCTTACCATATTTACTCTAATGGGCACGCCAGCTGGAATGTCGACGGTCGCTACTTTTTGGCTAAGATTACCATCATAGTAAAGCCCGCTATCCATTTGTCTAATTGGAATGCCGCTCTGGTAAACACTCCCAGAAGAGATCTCAGCCCCGCGCGCCACGCGGGTTTTGAGCATATAAACTTTTCGGTAAGCAAGCACATCAATAGCAATAGAGAGACTATCAATTTTTTTACCACTATCATCATAAGCAGAAGCTAAAAAAGTTTTTCTTGAGCTAGATCCGCCCAGGTAAAATTTTTCAAACTTAATTTTTGCATCTGGTCTATTACCAAGGAAAGTCGTCATTTCAGTAACAGGACCTATAAGTTCGTATTTGTAACTATTAGTGTTTATATTTTTAGCTAAAAAACTTTCTACTTTTGGTTTTAGATTAAGCCAATAAGGATTAGCAGACTCAAAAGCCAAAACCTTTTGAGAAAATATAAGCGATAAAATTAAACAGAAAAATATCCGCACTAGCTATATTATTCCCAAAGCCTAAAAAAACTAACAATTAGTATTATTTAGACTAACTTATTACGGCGTTTGCTTGTTGTAGCATTTCATCAGAAGCTTTGATCACATTACTGCTAGCTTCGTAGGCGCGTTGGGCGCTGATCATGCTTACGATTTCTTCTACAACTTTTACGTTACTACCTTCAAGAAAACCTTGCCTAATGCCGCCCATACTATCATCCATTGGATTACCTTCTATTGGTCTTCCACTAGCGACACTTTGGACAAATAAATTATCTGATTGCTCGATTAAACCTGCTGGATTAATAAAGCGAGCAATTCTAATATTGCCGACATTATCTACTTGATTGAACGCGCCGGCTCTTGTCACAGAGACAGTTCCGTCTTTTGTGATGTGAACTTTTTCTACATTACCGCCTAAATTTATATTAGGGAAAAGTACATAACCTCTATTTGTAACGACTTCACCGGTTTGCCCGTTTACTTGAAAATTACCATCTCTTGTGTAAGCAAGCTGTCCGTTTGGCATCTGGACTTGAAAGTAGCCATCTCCTTCTATTGCTAGATCCAGAGGATTGCCGGTATTTGCTAAGCTTCCCATGATATTAGATTTATTGGTAGCATCCAGAGTCACTCCCAGACCGATTTGTACGCCATTAGGTGTAACCTGTCCGTTCATTAGAGTCGCGCCAGGTTGCCTTACGATTTCGGTAAACAAAGTAGTAAAATGTGCGCTTGATTTTTTATAAGCTGTAGTATTGATGTTTGCTAAGTTATGCGAAATGATATCAATATTGGTTTGCTGAGCTTGCATTCCGGTAGCGGCTGTAAATAATGAACGATCCATATTAAATATTATGGAGATTTTTCTAAATACTCTAACTAGGGTATTTGATGGGGAAATAAAAAGTTTTTATATAGAAGGTGCTGGTGGAGCTGGTGGAGTCTCGTCTTTTTGATCTAGGTCATTAGGATGAAAACAGTCTTCATCGATAGATCCTTTTTCTAGAATCTCTCTAGCTGTTTCTTCGATTTCTGGTTTTAGACCGGCTTGCCCGCTGTATTTAAGGGCTGAAAGTGCTAGTTTTTGGCTAAGGTTTTTTTCGCTTGGGTAATCTATAGGTTCTATAGCTTGATAGATTTTTTTTTGAGTATTATTGGTTTTTTTTGAGCCACCAAATTTCGGAAGTCTTTGGAGATCTCGGGGCAAATTAGCTTTTGGGTCATCTTGGTTAGAATTGCCTTTCATGATTTATTTATTCCCGGAATTTGATAAAACTAGCTTTTTAAGGGATAATATAAGTATGTCACAATTAATTAATTACGAAATAGCGGATATAAAACTTGCTGATCTTGGCAAAAAAAGAATCGAATGGGCGGCAAAAGAAATGCCGGTTCTGCTTTCGATTCGCGAAAGATTTTCTCAGCAAAAACCTCTTTCTGGTTTTAGGATGGTAGCTTGCGCGCATGTTACTACTGAGACTGCCAATTTAGCTATTACTCTAAAAGCTGGCGGAGTCGATTGCGCTCTGATCGCTTCAAATCCGCTCAGTACTCAAGATGACGTTGCGGCGGCTTTAGTGCGTGATCATGGTATTGCTGTTTATGCTATGAAAGGTGAATCGACAGAGACTTATATCAAGCACGTTAATATTGCTCTTGATACTAAGCCTCAAATCATCATGGATGATGGCTCTGATGTGGTTGCTACGCTATTAAAAGAAAGACCAAATCAAGTAAAAGATGTTATCGGTGTTACTGAAGAAACTACTACTGGTATCGTCAGGTTAAAAGCGATGGAAAGAGATGGTGTGCTAGCTTTTCCAGCAATCGCTGTCAATGACTCACAAACAAAACACTTATTTGATAATAGATATGGAACCGGGCAATCTACTTTAGATGGAATTATTCGAGCTACTAACATTCTTTTGGCTGGAAAGACAGTCGTGATCTTGGGCTATGGCTGGTGCGGTAAGGGTACAGCCCTGCGCGCAAGAGGCTTAGGAGCCGATGTAGTGGTTACAGAAGTAAATCCTATTAGAGCTCTTGAAGCGAGATTGGAAGGATTTAAGGTTATGCCGATCGCGCAGGCGGCTGTGATTGGAGATGTTTTTATTACTCTTACTGGTAATAGACATGTAATTGATCGCGAGCATTTTGAGCTGATGAAAGATGGAGCGATAGTTTGTAATTCTGGGCATTTTGATTTGGAGCTTAATTTAAAAGCTCTTGCTGAGATGTCTCACGAGCCTACTATGGTGCGCCCTTTTACTCAAGAGTATCGCCTCAAAACCAAAAACTCAGGATCGATTATAGTTTTGGGTGAAGGTAGATTAATTAATTTAGCCGCCGCTGAAGGACATCCATCTGCTGTTATGGATATGAGCTTTGCCAATCAAGCGCTAGCCGTTGAGTATCTCATAAAAAACAAAGGCAAGCTGGCTAATGCTCTTCAAGTTCTTCCAGAGCAAATTGATAATGAGATAGCAACCTTAAAATTAGCTTCAATGAAAATTGATATTGATACTCTAAGTCCAGAAATGCTTGAGTATATGAATTCTTGGACTATTGGGACATAAGTTATTAAATTTTAATCTTGGGCCCAAAATTTAATTTTTGATGTTTTGATTGAATTTCATGGCCCAAAAAAGTTTTTTGTGGCGAGGATCCAGTCTTTAAGAGGGTTTCAAGAGTTAAAAAATAATTTTTGGCCCTGAATTTTTCTTGGGCCCAGAGTTGAGTCTTAAAAAAAATTAAGAGACTATTTAGTGGCCTTTAATTTATATTTGTTAGTGGCAAGCGATTAAGTAAATTACAAGGTTGTATTTAGGGTTGTATTTTTTAAGTTTAATAATTAACGGGAGATAGAGGGTAGAGAATGACTGCTAGTGATGAATTGTTTGGGGATTTTATTCCAGAGGCTGACGAGGATATCGAAGAAGCCGCTATTGATGAAGAAGTTGTTGTAAAGACAAGCACCCGTTCAGATGGCGCAGAAGATTCTATTAAGTTATACCTAAAAGAAATTGGACGTATTCCACTTTTAACAGCAGAGCAAGAAATTAAGCTCGCTCGTGAAATTGAAAAAGGTGGTACTAGAGGCGAAGATGCTAAGCGCAAACTGGTGCAAGCTAACTTAAGATTAGTAGTAAGTATCGCTAAAAAATATTTAAATCGTGGTCTGTCGTTTTTGGATTTGATCCAGGAAGGCAATCTAGGATTGATTCGTGCGGCAGAAAAATTTGATCACGAAAAAGGTTATAAGTTCTCTACTTACGCGACCTGGTGGATTAGACAAGGTATCACTAGATCTCTTGCTGATAAGTCAAGAACTATTCGCGTACCGGTTCACATGGTAGAGACTATTAATAGATATAAGCGTGTTAGTCGTCAATTATCACTCGAGCTAAACCGCAAGCCTACTGATCATGAGCTTGCTTGGGCACTTGGTGTGAGTCAGAAAAAATTAAAAGAAATCATGAACGCTAATAAAACTCCAGTGTCGCTTGAAACGCCACTTGGTAAGGAAGAAGATAGCACTCTATCTGATTTTATTGCTGATGATAATGATTGTCGTCCAGATGTTTCTAGTACTGAGCGTATGCTAAAAGCGCATATAAAAGAGCTTTTGGTAGATCTTTTGCCGAGAGAAGCTGAGGTCTTGAAGCTGAGATACGGTCTTGAAGACGGGCAGGCGCGCACCTTAGAGCAAGTCGGAAGAATTTTTAATATTACGCGCGAGCGTGTAAGACAGATTGAATTTAAGGCGATGAAAAAATTGCGCGAACCATCGAAGTTTGAGAAGCTCGAAGGTTACTTAAGTCAAGTATAATAGTTAATATGGTAATTAAATATAATCGCATCCTACTCAAACTAAGCGGTGAGGCACTTGTTGGCGAAGGTTCTTTAGGTATATCACCAGAGATTGTCGATAGAATCGCAGAGGAAATTTCTCTGGTAACCACACTGGGCGTGCAGGTTTGCGTGGTAGTTGGTGGTGGAAATATTTTTCGTGGTCTGCAAAAATCTACTGAGCTTGGTATGGATAGAGCGGCGGCTGATTATGTCGGTATGCTGGCGACTATTATGAACGCACTTGTCTTACAAGGCGTGCTTGAGAAGCGTGGTATTGCTACTCGGGTCCAAACAGCAATTGAAATGCGCTCTATAGCCGAGCCTTACACTAGACGTAGAGCTATGCGTCATTTAGGTAAGGGACGCGTGGTGATTTTTGGTGGCGGTACAGGAAATCCTTTTTTTACTACCGATACAGCCGCGGCTCTGAGAGCTTCTGAAATGGATTGTGATCTAATGCTAATGGCAAAAAACGGCGTAGATGGCGTTTATGATGATGATCCGAGAAAAAATCCAAAAGCCCAAAAAATCAATGCTCTTGGGCATCAAGAAGTTATTAGCCGTAACCTAAAAGTTATGGACACTTCAGCTCTAGCTCTTTGCCGTGACAGGCATATTCCGATAGTAGTATTTGACTTCGCGCGCACCGGGGCTATTAGAGATATAGTCAATGGATTGCAGGTGGGGACTATTATTCAGTAGGGCTTAACGCTCTATCTAAGATAGCTTTAAAATTAGAATTGTCTTCCAATTTTAAAGTTTTTAAAGTTTCTGTATCAGATAATAAATTCATAGTAATTTCCGATTTATTAGGATTATATTTTATGCTAACAAGAACAGAATCATTCCCTTTTTTGGTAAATATATTTGCCCCATTTCTGCTTATAGAAACTTTTAATTCTTCATTTGTGGAATTGAAAGTGTAAATTTTGTCTACTGTTGTGTTAAATAAGCCATACTCCTCTTGTTTATGAAGAATGTACATGTCTGGTTTCATTTTTTCTAGTGATCTCAATAAATCCTTAAAGAAACTGTCATTCGAATCAACAGGGTTTAATACTTTTTGAGCTATGGGTTGATGTAATTTATCAATTTGACTGTCAGAGAGATCAGGCGCGCCCCTATTTAATTGATCTTCTTGGTCAGCGCGTTCTTTCCAATATCTATCACTTCTATCTATTCGTTTTTCAGCGGGGGGGGTATTACCTTGAGTGTTAATTCTGGTCATATAAACTTATTTTAGCGCATTTATCTAGTCTGCGTCAATAGATAATATATTATCCATGCGATAGTTATCTAGAGTATTAAATAGCTCTGCTAGCTAGTAAACTAAAACAAGATGGCGATAAAAAATCTAAAAATCGGTACTCGAGATAGTAAGCTTGCTCTGGTCCAGACTTATTGGGTGCGGGATCAGTTAATTAACCATTATCCCGATCTAAATATTGAAATTCTTGAGATTAAAACCCAGGGCGATAAAATTTTAGATACAGCACTTTCTAAAATCGGAGATAAAGGTCTTTTTACCAAGGAACTCGAGCACGAGCTTTTGCTGAATAATATAGATCTAGCCGTTCATAGTATGAAGGATCTTCCTACTAGATTACCTGATGGTTTAGAAGTAGCCGCAGTGAGCGCGCGCCAGGATGTTAGAGATGTGGTGTGCCTGTCGCAACCAGCTCTAGCTCGCGGGATTCAGTCTATTAGCGAGCTTCAGGTTATTGCTACTTCTAGCTTGAGGCGGATAGCTCAGCTTAAGCGGCTCTATCCTGATAAAACTTTTGTCGATATTCGCGGCAATCTACAGACGAGATTCAAAAAACTCGATGACCCGCATAATAATATTGATGCTCTAATTTTGGCGAGCGCTGGGCTTATTAGACTAGGCATGCAAGAGCGCGTTAGTAGCTATCTGGCTCCCAGTGAGGTTTTGCCGGCAGTAGGTCAAGGAGCTCTGGGTATTGAGATAGTAAGCGGGCGCGAGGATCTTAAAAGTTTTTTGAGAGTAGCTCTTAACTCACCAACCCACGAGATGATGATAAACGCCGAAAGAGCCTTCCTGAGAGAGCTTGAAGGTGGTTGTCAAGTGCCGATCGGTGCTTATAGTCAGCTAGATCCAGAAGATACTAGCCGTATGATTCTTCACGGTGTAGTCGCTAGCTTAGATGGCAAGATTGAATGCAGAGACTCGATTACGGGTTTATTGGTGGATGGCGTGAAGCTTGGTCAGGAACTGGGCTCCAGGCTCAAGGCTCAAGGTGCCCAAAAAATTCTTGAAGGAATAAGAATTAATAAATGAAAAGCGCAACAGAAAAAAAAATTGATTTAATCATGAAGCTCGCTGGAGGTTTGCATACTTACGGCGCGACCGCTCAGGGACTAGAGTCTGCTATGGGCAATGTGGTCGCTAGTCAGGGTTTAACAGGACAGTTTTTTGCTACACCGACCGTTATCATGGCGGCTTTTGAAACTCAAGAAGGTAGAAAAAACGCTCTTATTAGAGTGAAGCCTGGCGGAATTGATTTAGAAAAAATGACTGAGCTCGATAAAATTGGTGATGATTTAATCGCGGGCGTGACGACTCTGGAGCAAGCTGATATCAGGCTTGATGAAATTATTAATCAACCTAGCCCGTATACTCCTCTAACAGAGGCTTTTGCCTATGTGCTGATTGGAGCGTCGGTGGTGATTTTTTTCTCGGGCGGGTTTTATGAGTCTTTAATTGCTGGTGTGATTAGCTTAGCGGTAGGAATTTTGGCGGTGTCGATTTCGTTTATGCCTCAAACAGCGAGGTTCTTTGAGTTTTTGGCGGCGTTTATTGTATCGGTCTTAGCATCTATGATTTATGTTTTTTATCCTTGCTTCTCTATTGAATTAGTTACTCTTGCTAGCTTGATAGTTTTCGTTCCTGGTTTGAGCTTGACTATATCTATGACCGAGCTTGCTAGCGAAAATTTAGCGGCGGGTACCGCGCGCCTCATGCAGGCAATTACTGTTTTTATGAAACTGGCTTTTGGAGTGGTTTTGGGGACTACTTTGATGAAGCTTGCTTTTCCTTCTATAAGTTTTGTCGATAAAGTTAGTTTACCGATAGCGCCATTGTGGATTATTCCAGCATTAATTACATCTGCAATGGGCTTTACGATACTATTTAGAGCTAAGCCTAAGAATTTTTGGTGGATATTGGTAGCCGCAATTCTGGCTTTTAGCGTTACTTATTTTTCGGGTAATTATTTATCAACTGAGCTAGCTCCGTTTATTGGAGGGTTTGTCGTGGGCTTGGGAGCCAATATCTACGCCCGTTTGCTCAAGCGCCCAGCTGCGATGATATCAATGCCGGGATTAATTTTATTGGTCCCAGGAAGCATTGGATTTAGAGGGCTGTCTTTTTTGGTAGAAAAAAACACTCTAGCTGGCATAGAGACGACATTTCAGATGTTTATGATAGCCGTCGCGCTAGTCGGCGGTCTATTGCTTGCTAGTATTTTGGTCTCGCCTAAACGCAGTCTTTGACCGGGATTTTGTGTCCAAGCTTAACAAGAGTTTTTTCTAAGCTCGCTAGCCCCATCAAAATATCTCTATCGCTCACAAACCCAAGATGTCCCATTCTAAAAATTTTGTCTTGAAGTTCTTTTTGACCGTTAGCGACAGTGATGCCCCAATCTTCTTTTATGGTCTTGCGGATATCGGGCACGCTGATATTCTCTGGCGGCCAGATAGCGGTAATTGCGCTTGAAGCGTCTTTATCAGCGCACAAAAGCTTGAGACCCAAATCTCTTAAACCTGCTCTAAGAGTGTCTCTTAGTCGAGCGTGTCTGCTGTAGATTTTTTCTAGTCCTTCTTCTTGCATTTTAGTTAGGGCAAGCTCTAGACCTACGATAAAAGAGACATTTGGGGTCCACGGTGTGGTGCTGTCCTTGAGAGCTTTTCGGGCTTGGTTCCAGCAAAAATAATAACTTGGTGTTTTGCAATTTTCTTTTGCCTTCAGCGCATCAGCAGACACATAAATAAAACTCAAGCCAGGAGGTAGCATAAAGCCTTTTTGGGAGCCAGATACAACCACATCAATCCCTAGAGCGTCCATCTCAAGCGGCATACAGCCAAGTGAAGTAACAGCGTCTAGGATAACGAGCGCGCCGTGCTCTTTTATGATCGGAATTAGTTTATAGATGTCATTAGCGGTCCCTGTCGAAGTTTCAGAGTGTGTGATAGTTACATATTTATAAGTATTTTGCTTGAGTGCGTCTCTCAAATCCTCTGCTTGAATGGCTTTGCCAGGTTCAGCTTTTAGGATGGTGGTATCCGCGCCATAGATTTTAGCGACATCAGCGAATCTCTGTCCAAACACTCCTATCACCAGCGACAAAACTTTATCACCGGGATTTATTAGGTTACTAATCGCGCCTTCCATCGCTCCCGTGCCAGAAGCTGTGTAGATATATACTTCGTTCTTGGTCTGGGCGAGCCACTGAAGTTTTTCAGTAGCAGACATAAAAATCTTGGAGAATTCTTTAGAACGGTGTCCAATAGGGTGCTTAGCAATAGCTAGCAAGACAGACTCCGGCACTGGAGTAGGTCCGGGTATCATCAAAAAATCTTTTTCTTTCATGTAAAAATTATAACTTATTAAACCCCGCCTCTTGGAAGCTTAAGGATTCCGCCTAAAAAACTTCGTTTTTTAGCGAATCCTTAAATAAGCTTTTATACCTAGCTCTAAGTGCATTTGCTTGAGGCAATAGCCCAGATTTTCAAGGGCGGCTCTATGAGTTATTAATTCAGAAACTTTTATAAGCCCCTCGCTTAGAAGTTTTAGGCTATCGTGAAGATTAACCAAATTAGGTGAATAACTCCCTAAGATAGTCAATTCTTTGTAATAAATACTATTATTCCCAAATCCTAGATTTTTATGCAAAATCGACGAAAAAACGCAAATTGTGGCTCCATTACGCGAGTTTTTTAGGGCGGTTTCTAGCGCCAAATCTGCTCCTGCGCAAAGAAAAATATAATCAAATTCTTCTTGACCGAGCTCTTGTTTATTATGATCAAAACCAAGTTTTTGGGCCAATTTTAAGCGATCAGGGTTTAGATCTAAGCCAGTCAGCTCACTTAGTGGATAATAATGTTTTATTAGTTGTCCCATAATCAGACCAATAGAGCCTAAGCCGATCACCAAAATCTTAGCTGGGATTTTGGTGCTGGATTGGATACCGGTCCTCTCAATAGCTTTTATACAGCAGGCTATAGGCTCTGTGAAGCTCGCTACCTCGTCGCTTAGATGAGCAGGAATTTTTTGGACGGTATGAGCAAGATGGTTTTCGCTGAGTTCTAAATACTCGCAAAAAGCACCTGGATTAAAATTACTACTCTTAAACTCTTGGCAAAGACTCTCTTGCTTTTTTAGGCAGTAAGCACATTTCAAGCAAGGCACATGGTGAGATGATACTATTCTATCCCCAGTCTGAAACCCATATTTAGAGCTCATTTCAGGAGATATAGCTTCGATGATTCCGACCATTTCGTGCCCTAGAACCACTCCAGGTTTAATAAGGTTTTGATTGATTTTTACTAGATCAGATCCGCATACTCCTACGCCGCTTACTCTGATGATGGCATTATTACCGCTGAGAACAGGTTTGTTGAGCTCGTCTAAGCGAAGCTTGCTAGAAGAGTCAGCATGAGGGTCGTAGACAAGAGCTTTCATCGCGCGCCTACTTTTGCTTTTATATCGTTAGGTACAAGGCTAGCTAGAGCCTCGATCATGAGTGGGTTTGCTTTTGGGAGGCGAGTGATCAAGTAATTTGTGATGCCATGGTGGCTAGCAAGCTCAGCGTATTCAGTGCCAAGCTCGTGAAGAGTTTCGATATGATCTCCCACAAAGCTAATCGGAACAATAATCACATTTTTAGTCCCAGTCGAGCCTAGCTCTTCCAATACATCTTCAGTATTGGGTTCTAGCCATTTGACCGGACCGACTCTGCTCTGGAATGTAATCATCCAGTCTATATCAAAATCATTTGAGCATAAATTATTGGTGTAGTTTTTTAGTCCGAGTTTATTTGCAAGATTCTGGAGAATTAGATTGGTGCTATCTTCGATTTGTTTTTGGTAGGGATCGCCATTAGTAATGTACTTCACGGGCAAGCCGTGAGCAGAAAACAAAAGCTTGATTTTTTTGTTTTCTTGATTGGCAATAAGAGCTTTCATCTGACTGAGTCTATCAATGATTCTCTGGGTGATCAGCTCGATAAAAAACTCATTATCCTGCCAGCTTTCGATGTATTTAATTTTTGCTTTTTGATCAAACCCGGTCTTGGAGAATAATTCACGGCACTCAAAAATACTTGATCCAGAAGTGGCGATAGAATATTGCGGATAGAGAGGAATGACGGTGAGCTCATCAACGCCCAGTGCTTCAATATCCTTAAAACTATCTTTTAAAAACGGATAAGAATAACGCATTGCAATAAAACAACGATACTCACCGCCAAGTCTTTTTTCAAGAGCCTTAGCTTGGCACATAGTCTCAAACAAAATCGGAGAGCGCCCCCCAATCATTTCGTAGTTTTCTGCTACTTTAGGAGCTCTTCTGGAAGAGATAAAATTAGCAAGTTGTTTTTGAAAAGGTTTTAGGAACTTGGGTAATTGGATGATATAGGGATCGTTAAATAAATTAAATAAGAAATTTTGGATATTGGCGGTACAGCAAGGCCCGCCCATTTGTAACAGTAATATTGCTTTATTGCCTTGTTTTTCCATGCTTGAAGTATAATTATACTTTATGCAACCGATCGCAATTAGAGGAGCCACTACCGTATCAAGCAATAGCGCTGAGGAAATAAAATCAGCCTCAGTCGAGCTTGTAAAGGCTATCGTAGAGCAAAACCATATCCAAGAAGAAAATATTATTATGGTTTTTTTGACTATGACTGACGATCTTACTGCTTATAACGCCTCTTCTGCCATTCGCATAGGCATGAATTGGAATCTAGTGCCGTTTTTTACTTCTCAAGAGCCAAGAATTGATGGTATGTTAGCTTTTTGTATTCGGGTTTTGATCCAGGTTCACACAGATAAACGCCGCGATCAAGTTAAGCATGTGTATTTGGGGCAAGCTGCTAATTTAAGACCTGATATTAATCTAAAATAAATGAAAATTTGGTTTACCATCCCTAATATTCTTTCGTATTTAAGAGTAATTCTTATGTGCTTTGCTTTTTGGAATTTTTTACAAGATAGCAATAGAATTTTGTTTTTAATTCTTACGATTGTAGTAGTGGCGATGGACGGTTTAGATGGGATTGTTGCCCGCAAATTCAATCAAGCAACACCTTTGGGAGCCAAGGTAGATATTTTTTGTGATCGTTTGACTGAATTAGGTTATTGGTATTTTTTTGGATATTTGGGATTAATTGGCTTTTGGGTTTTTTGGTTTTTTTTGATTCGCGGTTTAGCGGTAGATTTTCTTACGCGAAAATCGTCTAGGCCCCTTGGTGATAGCTGGCTAAGATCGGGTCGTTTTATGAGAGCTAGTTACGGTACTTTAAAACTTTTAAGTTTTGCTTTATTGATACTTTGTCCTTTTTATGAGCTTTTGGGCTTGAATTTAGCTTGTCTGATTACTTGGCTTACGGTTTTGATTTGTTTTTTAAGAGCAGTTCCGGTTTTTATGGCTCAAATTGTTAAATAAGCAATTTTTTTGGTATATTGAAATTATGGTAATAAGCCAAAGTTTTGTCGGAAAAGAATATCCTGTTGTTTCTTATAAAATTGGGCGAGAAAAGCTTAAAGAGTTTTTGGTCGCGATTAAAGCAGATTTAGAAAAGTTTTCAGAACTTATTCACCCCACTTTTTCAGTAGTTTTCCAGCATGAGATTTTGAGAAATGTTTTGTTTGACCCTGATCTGAAGCTGAATCTTAGTAAGCTTGTGCACGGGGAGCAAGAGTTTATTTACTATAAACCAGTGGTGGTGGGCGATACCATCAATACTATCGCTCGCATCGAAAAAATTTTTCAAAAAGGAGCTCACGATTTTGTGGTGCTTAAATCCACTTCTATTAATCAAGTCCAAGAGAAGGTCCTAGAGTCGGTTTGGACTTTTGTGATTCGTGGTGGTAATGATAAGGATTTTACTTTACAAGAAAAAATCGCCATGAAAATAATAGGTTTATTGCCGGTCGATCCTAAGATCAAAAAGCTTCAAATGGAGTCATTGAGCAAGCTTGAAACTATGGCTGATAAGACCATAGACCTGGGGCGCGCCCAGCAAGATCTTCTTTATTTCGACCAAAATTCTAAAGATGAATCAGCCATGCAGGTTTTTATCGACAAATATATGCCTCAAGTCTATGCTGGTGCTAGCGGAGATTTTAATATAATTCATTTAGATTCTGATTTTGGTAAGTCTGTTGGTCTTGGCGGTAATATTTTACATGGTATGGCGACAATGGCTCTAGGAGCGAATTTCGTGGTGAATAATCTTGACCCCAAAAAGATCAAGAGATATCGAGTACGTTTTTCTGCTCCCGTAAAACCTCTTGATACTCTTACTTATAAGGGCAAGTGGTCAGAGGATCGTAAGACTTTTAGTTTTAAAGCTGTTAATCAAATGGGTCAGGAAGTTTTGAATTCTGGCTTGGTTGAAATTGTTTAACTAGTTTGCTCTATTTTAGGCTTGAATTTTTTTTCTAGTCTTTCGATTTCGTAATGAGGTACATTCTTACCATAGACTAAAAGCATAGTCTTAAAAGCTTCAACGCAAAAGAAAGCAAACTCAATTAAATTCAGGCTTTTGCCAAGCTCTAACATTTCATTGCATAGCTCAATTCTGTTTTCAAAATGCTCCATACTGATATGTTTTAGTAGACCCTCTAAAATCTTCATTTTGGAGCTTTCGTCTGGTGAATTGACCTCTACTTCCTGAGCAAAAAGAAGGTTTTGAAGTTTTTCATAAATTTCTTTTAGGGTGAAGTCCATAAAATCTTTTTGAACAGCTACATTCCCGATGATATGAGCTTTTGTATCTGAGCAGTTTTCTTCTAAAATTTTTAGTAGATCTTGTTTTAGTTCGGTTTCTGCTTTTTCTCCTTGCTCTAAAAGCGCCTGAGGATTGTTTAAGTACAATAAAAAAGGCTTTCTGAGGTTATCTATGGTTTTTACTGCCTCTTGAAAACTTGTAGAATCTTTTATCCTTAAGCAATTTATATAATCAAAATGCCAGTCTTGTCTTTTAGCTAGTGCTTTTGCGTAATAAATTTTTTCGAGATTAGCATCCCCAGTCAAAAGCAATCCACCAGTGTTTTTGTTACATTCTGGATTACTAGTGCTCAGTAATTCATGGATAGCATTTACATTACTTAAAATACCATCAAAAATATGCAAAGCATCTTGATGAATATTAGAGTGAATCAATTTACTCTCTGAAATATTAGGGCTGGTTCTGACTAATATAATTTCATTGAGCTCTGTTTCGTTGAGACCTTGCCTTTTAGCAAGAGCTTTTTTAAGTGAATTTTTGGAGTTATCAGCTAGGCGAGAGAAGGCATAGAGTTCTTCTTCTTTTATGTCGATATCTTTATTACTTAGATATATGACTATTTGATTGATTATATGCTCATGGAGCTGTTCCAATTGCGAAGCTTGATTAAGGATATTGAATACTTCATTAGTAGTAATAAAAATAAGCACATTTTTAAATAGATCTTCGATTATCAAAAGCTCTTCTGTCGTGAGTTTCATGCTTGGATTTGAATATTCAGTTATTAATTGTTTTATTGCTTCGATAATCAATTTTTTTTGGCTCGGCTTAGATAGTTTAGCCGCTTGATGAAACGCATAAGTTCTAATTTCAATATTTTCTTTTTGGTTGGTTATGATTCCTGCTAGCATAGGAACTCCACTACCATTCATTTCTATTAAAGTATTAATAATTATTTTTTTCTTTTCTGTATTGGCAAAAGTATTAGATGCTTTTAAAAACTCGTCTCGAAAAATGTTTAAAGCATATGATTCGTTGATGTATGCTAGTACTGATGCTGCTTTTTGGTAATAATTAGGTATGCTTTTATATTCTCCCCATAATCTACTAGTCTCATTGAGGAATTTACCAACATGATGATCAACATGAAAGCTTTTAAATTCTTTTAGACATTCAAGTGCCTCAAGAGTAATATAGCCCCAATGTTTAGGCATATCTTCTAAATGGTTAGTTATATAATTACAGGCTAATTTTTGGGTTTCATAATCTTTTGTCATGATCCAAGCCAGCCATTCCTTCTCAGAGCCATGATCATAGAGATAAAAAATCTTAGTTAGAGCTGGATTAATAATTTTGGAATTTTTTTTAGTTTTTGGATCTTCATCGTCATCATCAAAAGATTTACGATTTTCCATCTCAACATAAGCAATAAGAGCAGCGATACTACAAAATATAATTATCCAAATGATAGTGTTAGAACTTACTTGCATTAGGCTGCAACTAAACCCTCTTTATCTATTTGACTTAATCTTATGTATTCATCAGCGTGAATTAATTTACCATATATTAACAAACTAACTTTTAAATAATTAGCTAAAAACTTCTCATATTCAAGAGGTGACATGTTTGCTGATGGCTTATTAATGTCTAATTTATCTAATACATCAGCTCCTCTAGTTGCATCAAGAGTGCTTAATTTAGGCATTAGGACCCTCATTTTATAAGCATCTGAGCATTTATTGATTTCTATTGCTCTAGGAAATAAATACACTAATTCTTCATCAGATTCAACTAAAGAGCTTATGCCGTTTATATTCACAGCAGCCTCTTCTTTAAGAGCACCTACTAAAAATATACTTGGTTCATTTGCTATTTGTTTAAGATACTTATAAAAGTTTTCATCTTTTTTAACAAGGAGTTGTCCTATGTCGTCTATGAAAGCAATGCAAGGCTTGTCTTTGTTTACAGTATCTAAAAAGTTTTTTGCATTAGATCCTGAACTAACTAAATCATTGTAGTTACCATAGATAAATGACCATCTTTTTTCTACGGCTATTGCCCTACAAAGAAGAATTTTTTCATCTTCTGTAAATCCGGTGATTAAAATGCCTCCAGGTTGACCGCTTTGCTTTTTGGTGGCTCTTTCTTTTAGAGCACTCATTAGTGTATCGTTGTATTCTTGAAGAATTTTAGGTACCTCAATGGCAGTAGCGTTATCAATATTAATTTCGACCATAGGAGCTTTTTCAAATTTAAAAACTTTTAGCGGGTCGGAGTATCGCAAAAGCTCTCTTTCTTTAGCATTTAATCCAAACGAAACAGACAGAGCGTTACTAATTTTTTCTCTATCATCTTTTGTCTGAAATAGTATTTTATAAATCTGATCAGGCTTAAATAAAGTTCGGCTACTTTTTAAAACTAAATCTAAAACGTTATAAGTACTAATTGATAAAAAAGTATTATTGCAACCCTGAAGTATGTATTCAAAAGTTTGAGAGTTTATATCTTTAGTGCATAAATTTAAAATAGTTTCGTAAGCATTTAAATTATCCTGTCCAAGAGGCTCCCTAGTCTCTTCTACATACTTTTTCACGCTGGTCAAGAATATTGAATTTGATTTTTCTGGGCTAAATTTTTGAATTACGCCGATTGCATGGTTCTTAGCCTTTATATGCTCATCAGGGTTTGTAAGAATCCTTATAAACAAATGGTCGGTATTAGCTTTTTCAGAACATGTAGCAAGAGCATTAACGATGCTAATAGTTTTTTCTTCGTTTCCTACGCTAAGTTTTTTAGCTAATTCCTCTTCTAGGGTTTTGATCCCAGAGTCTTCGTTAATTTCAATAATTCCTTTTAGAGCTGCTTCATAACAGGAACTAGCAACCTTATATTTTTTCCAAGATTTTTTAGCCACACTCAAATTCGTTTTAAAAATAGTTATATGCTCCCGATAATTAAATTTACTCAGTGCTCTAATTGCTTCTGGCGTGATCCCGCCCCAATTAGCTGGAACGCTTTCTATGTGTTCGATTAGAGTTTCTATGGCTTTTGTTTTTATATTTGAGTCGCTTAGTTTCATCCATTCTATCCAAGCGTCAATGTCTCTATGATGGTATTTAAAAAATATTTGACTAAGAACTCCATTACTTGCTGAGCTTCTTGCAATATCAATTTTAATATTAAATTTTTCTTCCAGAAATTCTTCTATTCGCGGTAAAAAATTATAGAATGCAACAGCCAACAAAGTTAAAATTATTAATCCAACTAAAATATTTATTATTAAGTCCATAATTACCTTTTAGAAATTAATGTCCGCCGCCATGTCCACCACCATGTCCGCCACCCTCTGCTGGAGCTGGTTCTGCCGGAGCCGCTTCCCCGCCTTCAGATCCGTGCCCACCGCCTTCTGGCTGTGCGCTGGGTGGATTAGCTTTTCTAAATGCTTCACGTGCTTTTTTGCGTCTAAGCTCTTCAAGTGTCGGTAATCTTGTGCTTTTGCCTTGAGCTTTTGTGATGTATTCTTCAGCTTTAAACTGTCCTTCTGTTTTTAATTCAGTTTCTTCAAGCCTTTCTTCTTTTACTTGAGCGCCTAGTTCCGCTTCGGGATTTATATATTTAGGTTTTAGGTTTTCTTCTTCGCCTTGCTGTAGCATTTTTATGGTTATTCTTCTGTTGCCTGCAGACATAGGAACGCCTGGATATTTAAGCTGAGTATCAGCGTAACCCTCTACCCTAGAGAATCTTGAGCTATTTACTCCAGCATAAGTTAATCTGCTTTTTACAGCAATAGCTCTATCTGTTGATAAATTCCAATTATCATAACTACCATATCCAAATTCTTTACTATCTGTGTGCCCCGACACTACAAGTAAGCTCATTTTGTTTCTTAGAACTTGTGATAATTTATCAATTATTTTTTTTGCTTCTTCACTTAGCGTTGCTGAGCCAGGATTAAAAGTCTCCATACCTTTTGAGTCTTTGATTTCTATTAAAATCCCATCTTCAAGTAAATTAAATTCAATTTTATTGAGTAGTTCCTCATCAGAACTCATTTCCAGCTCTTTTTGTAATTCATTTTGAATAGTTTTTTTCATCTCTTCTTTGTTCTGACCAGTGAGAATTAGTTTTTGGTGTTCAAAAAAACTAGAGCCTCCTTCAAACTTGCCAGGGTCGGTTGGTTTTTTAGCCCCACCAAAAATAAATACGTTTCCTTGTATAGGACCAGTCTGTGTGGGTTGTTTGAAATAGCTTGAAATAGCCGCCTTGGAACTTGGATCTACGTTAATTAGCCACAACAGTAAAAACAAACACATCATCGCAGTAACGAAATCTGCGTAAGCTACTTTCCAAGCACCACCGTGGTGGCCACCGTGCCCGCCTTTTTTAATAATCTTTTTGATTATTATTGGTTCGTCTTTTAGTTCATCAGCCATAGAGCTTCTTGTATCAATATTCCTTGCTTAGGCTGATATTCTGATTTTTTCACCTAGGTTAAATGGTTGATTTTAAATAATTTGCTTAAGTCTTTAGTTTTAAAGGCCGATTATTTTTATTAGGAGTATGTGTTAACGCTATGAGTACAAATAATATGCAATCAGGACTTGCAAACAAAAAATTTATAAGAAATATGGTCGAGACGGCCAGCCCCATGCAGCTCATAATCTTGCTTTATGATGGAGCTTTACAGTGGTTAGTCATGGCCAAGCAGGAGTTAAAAAAGAACAAAGAAACAAATTTACCCAACTGGTCTAACTATGCAAATTTTATGGGAAAAGCTCATGATATTGTGACGCATCTTCAAGATAGTCTTGATCATTCGCAAGCTCCCGAGTTTTCCGATAAGATTTTTGATTTATATGATTTTATAAAGTCATCAATTTCTAAGGCTAGCGCTTTTAAAAAAGAAGAAGATTTGGATAATTCTTATAAGCTTCTAAAGGATTTAAAAACCACTTGGAAAGAGGCTTATGATAATCAAAAGATCACTTGAGTCTAGTTTTACTAGCAAGCAACTAAATTAGCTGTTAATCTAGTTTATGTGCTCGAGCTAAAAAACATTTCTAAATCCTTCACGGCTTTAAAACCTGTTTTGAATAATATTAGTTTAGAAATTCAAGATGCTGAATTTTTAGTCTTG
>Ga0315901_10003644_pt1 | contig 19861 bp, 21 predicted proteins | sample LakEriMetagenome_10_FD_203761 | JGI IMG/M metagenome (GOLD analysis project Ga0315901, IMG submission 203761) | Freshwater fungal communities from buoy surface, Lake Erie, Ohio, United States - Buoy 2 MA116 | ecosystem: Environmental > Aquatic > Freshwater > Lake | place: USA: Lake Erie, Ohio... | reverse complement strand
GAGACCGGGCTCTGGAGTGGATGACCGCGGCCGAGGCAGCTGTCGAGCTCTACGCCGCTCACTCGGCGGTCGCGTTCACCGATCTCGCCGCAGAGGTCGCCACCGAGGTCCGGCTGCTCCGTGCTGTCCAGGCCGAACTCGCCGCCCACGCGGTCGAGCGTGAACGCGCATATCGGTGGGTCGACCCGACCGGACTCGCACGTTCGTTGCCCGGGGTCGCCGACATCGGAGGCCCAGCGCTCGTTGCCGCGATCGGTGACCCGGCGCGGTTCGCGACCGGCAAGCAGTTCCGCGCCTTCACCGGGCTCACCCCACGGGCATCAGAGACAGGTGACACCGACCGCAAAGGCCAACCGATGTCCAAGGCAGGATCGTCGCTGCTGCGGACCACACTGATTCGCGCCGCCGACAACGCCCGGCGAGTCGACCCGCAGCTCGCCCGGATCTACCACGTCCAGATGGTCGAGCGAGGCAAGGACCACATCGGCGCGCTCTGCGTTGTCGCCGCGAACCTCGCGGAACGGTTCTGGGCGGTGATGCGTCGCGGCATGCCCTACGTGATCTGCGACAACGACGGCCAACCCGTCACCCCGGCCGAAGCGAAAGCGATCATCGCCGAACACTGGGCAATCCCACCCGAGGTCCGTGCCCGGCGGCGCAGCAAGAAAATGGGGAAGGCCCCCCAGCAAGTGCTCGAGGCACATGAGAAGTCAGACGCCCGAAGGGCCGACAAACGGGGCGACCTTCCCCACCAACCATCGTCGCGACCACACACCACCAACGTCAAGCAACGAACCGCTTGACACCCGATCCTCCATAGGGAATCAGACGAGCAAGAACGAGCAGCGGGTTCCGGGCGCGTTGGCCAACTTGGCATCTGCCGTGAGGAGGGCGACGTCGAGCGTCTCTGCCAGAGCGACGTAGCAGGCGTCGTAGGCAGTGACGTTCGATCGGAGCTCCCAGCAACGGCGCAGCAGAGGCGTCGTCGGATAGAGCGTGATCGGGAGGGCGAGCAGGTCGTCCACGGCGTCGTTCGCCTGCTGTGCGTTCAGAGCGCCGGAAGCGACGTGACGGCGGATGACTGACATCACCTCGACGCGGAGCAGATCCGGCGCCGCCAACGTCTGCCCTCTCGCTGCTGCTCGGAACAGCTCACCGTCAGGGCCGCCATCCGCGATCAGCGGCGCAACGACCGAGGCATCAACGACGAGCACGCTCGTCCTGAAGCGCTGCGATCGTGCTGGTTCGCGAGACACTGCCCTTCTGGCGTCGCTCGATCAGATCGATCACCTCGTCGACGGTCGGGGTCGACGCGATGACGACGAGCTGTGCCGACAGGTACTGCTGAAGCGACTGGCCCGCCAACGCTGCCTTGCGGACGAGCGCCTCGTGCACATCCTCGGGCACCTCGCGAATCTGAACGTTCGGCATGCATGCAGTTTACATGCAGACTTCGGAGTCGCCCAACCACCGAGACGACGGCCTGTCACCTACCGCCGGTTCAGGTGAGGGCTGCGGCTCAATCGGCGGTCGGGCCTCACCGATCGGCACGAAGCGCCGGAATCTCAGAGACCAACGGCCGTGCTCGCCTGCAAGCATGCACCGCCATGGAAGACACCCGTGCTGAGGATGTGATGAGGGCGATGGTGACGATGTTCGCTTCTGGCGATCCGTCGCAGGCCACTGACTTCGTGGACGAGGGCTACCTCGACCACCAAGGTCTCGGCGACGGTCCGCTCCGGGGCGTCGACGGGTTCGCTTTCGTGGTTCGAACCAACTTCGCCTCGTATCGAGATCTCGACGTTCGGATCGAGGACCTCTTCGCCTCTGGTGACCGTGTCGTTGCCAGGATGACTTGGGAGGGGCATCGCGTCAGTGGTGAGCACGTCGTTCGTCGCACCATCGACATCCTTCGCATCGAGAACGGTCGAGCCGTCGAGCATTGGGGCGCCGCTAGTTGACCGGTGTCTGTCCCGTCGATCACCCGCATAAGAACGGGAGTGTTCGGGTCGCTCGCTCCCGCTGACTGGTGGTGCGAGGATCAATCGGATGGACACAGGGTCTGATCAGCGTGAGGAACTCACGGGAGGTGTGAATCGCGTCGTCCGTGTCGGTGGAACCGTCGTACGTCCGATGGGTCCGTACTCCCAAGCGGTCCATCATGTGCTCGCGCATCTCGAACGGGTTGGGTTCGTCGGAGTTCCGAGGTTGATCGCCACCGACATTGGGCTCCAGACCGAGACGGTGAGCTTCTTGGAGGGCGAGGTCGCCGGCTCTCCGCTCCCGCCGGCCTTCACGTCCGACGAGGCCATGTGCTCGGCTGCGGTGTTCCTCCGGCGGCTTCATGACGCGCTCGCGACGTTCGACATCCCGCGTGGGGTCGAGTGGTGGCTTCCTCCTGTCGAACCCGCTGACATCGTCGTTCACGGTGATTTCGCGCCGTACAACTGCGTTGTCGTCGATGGCAGAGTGACCGGGGTCTTCGATTTCGATACAGCGCATCCAGCCCACCGGCTGTGGGACGTGGGCTATGCCGCGTACCGGTGGGTGCCACTCGTCGCGCCGTCGAACCCGGATGGCTTCGGCTCTCTCGAGTCCCAGATGCGTCGACTCCGGGAGTTCTGCGCTGCGTACGGGACCAGTGATCTCGGAGCCGTCGTCGACAACGCTCGCCTACGACTTCTCGCCATGGTCGACAACATGCGGGACCTTGCAGCCGGCGGGCAGACTGCGTTTCAACAGCACCTTCGAGATGGGCACGACACGCTCTACCTTCGCGACGTCGCCTACATCGAAGAAAATCGATCGATGCTCGTCGGAGAGTGACGCCGCCCAGCTCGGCAAGCCCTCGCGGGTGTCGGCCCCTATCAGGTGCCCCAACCGCCGGGTAGCGGAGCTGGCGTGCTGCGCTCCCTCGGTTGACCGGCCAGGTAGCGCCGAGCGGAAGATCGGATCGTCAGCTGGCGAGCTTGGAGTACTTGCGCTGGGCGGCTTGCTTGGACACGCCGAGCATGGTGCCGATCTCGCTCCAGGACCTGCCGTTGCTCCGCGCGACGCGAACGGCGTCGGCGAGCGCCGTTTCCAGACGGTCACGCCGGGCGGCGTACTGGGCGATCACCTTGAGTTCATCGGTGTCGACCTCGACCAATTCATCGCCGTCGACGTCGTCTGCCCATGCTTCGAGCGCAGCAGCGCGTTGTGCTCGTGTCGGACTCATCGCGTCCACCACCCCCTCGAGAACTTCGGCCGTGCCGGCATCGCATGAATGATCGCGACCCCGTCGTCATCGGTCACCACGCCGACCTCGAGCGGCTCCCCGCTGCGGGCCGGGCCGATGAACATCGTCACGTCGGGAACATCTGTCTCGTACGCCTTCCAGTGGTTCCGGAAGGGGTGGATCATGTCGTCGGCTACGCCGTGCTTGCGTGCGGACGGCTCGATGTCCACGAGCCGACCGTACCGATGCCACACCGAGACGTCAACAGATGTTGACGTGCCATGACAGGGCCCGAGCCGAGGGGCAGGTCAGTGCGGTATCGAACTGATACCATGCGCCCATGGCCATGACCCTTCGGCTGACGGACAGCGAACAAGACGCCCTGCGCGAGCGTGCCGAGGCAGAAGGCATCTCGATGCAGGAAGCAGCCAGGCGCGCCGTACGGGAATTCGTTGCACGCGGCCAACACCGCGACCGTGTCTCCTCGGCGGCCGCGCTCGTGATGGAGCGCCACGCCGACGCGCTCCGCCGACTCGGCGAATGAACGACCCAGTCGAGTACCTCGACCTCGACGACCTGATCGACCTCGCGATCGCGCTGCTCGGCGATCCACCACCGATCCACGACGTGGGCCTCCTCGGATCGGCCGCCGCTCGTCCCCAGTCAACCGCGTTCGGGTACGACGCCTACCCGGACGTGATCACGAAGGCCGCCGCACTGCTGCAATCGATCGTCAACAACCACGCCCTCGTCGACGGCAACAAGCGCCTCGGCTGGCTCGCGACAGCCGTGTTCCTCGAACTCAACGGATACAACGCGTCCAAGATCCCCAACGACGACGTCTACGACCTCGTCATCTGGATCGCCTCGACCAACGCGTCCCTCGAGGACATCACCACCCGACTCTCACGACTCCTCGCACGTCGCCGTCGACGCTGACCGCGCCGCGCCCGATCCGCAACTCTGCGCGGGTCGACCTCCGCATGTTCTGGGTGCCACGACGTCCGGCTGACCTGCGTCGGCGAGGACTCACCGGCACCCTGGAACTTGGGTGCGACGGCTTGGGTGCCAGTGACCTCGAGTTTCCGGGCCGTTCGTCGGAGCGTGGCACCCAGGAGGTCCGCCCTGCGCCCTGCGTCCGCAGTCCGTCGGTGGCGCTCGGTACGGTGCCGGGACATGACCAACGTGGCCCGCCGGATCTGGGACGTCGTCGAACCGATCGCGGCCAACATCTACTTCGCGCCCGAGGTGCACGCGGCGTACCACGAGATCGGGTTCGACCCGTCGACCCGGTCGGCCGGCAAGGTGCACTACCCGGAGATGGTCGCCTACTTCACGAGTCGCGGCGCGTGCCTCGGACCGGACGTCGACGGTCACCTCGTCGCGTCCGCGTTCGGCGTGTTCAAGCGCTCCGTGGTGGTCGGCGCCGTCGCCGAGGGCTGGCGCCGCTCCGACCAGCCGACGGTCCTCGCCGCTCGTGAGCGTGGCGGCGTGGCCTCGCTGCGCCGGCTCCTCGGCGACGAGCCCGAGGGGCTGCGCTGGGCCACGCAGGTGCTGCAGCGCATGGTCGACGCCGCCCCCGGTGAAGGACGCGCGCTGTTCTCCGGGCTGCTGTCCCTCGGCTACCCGGACGACCCGATGGGCGCGTTCTGGCGCGCCGCCGACCTCGTGCGCGAGCACCGCGGCGACAGCCACATCGCGGCGTGGATCAGTGCGGATCTCGACGCGTGCGAGATCGGCGTGCTCACCGATCCGTGGCGTGGCCAGCCGCTGAAGTCGTGGGTGCGCACGCGCGGCTGGACCGACGACGAGCTCGACGCCGCGTGCGACCGGCTGCGCTCACGCGGCCTGCTCGCCGGCGACGAACTGACCGAGGCCGGCCGGGCGCTGCGCGAGGGGATCGACGACGCGACGGACCGGATGGAGGCCCGCCTCGTGGCGGCGCTCGGGTCGGACGCCCAGCGGTTGTTCGACCTGCTGGACCCGTGGTGCGACCGGATCGTCGCCGACGGCGGCTACCCCGCACGCGTCACCTGGCCGGCCTGACCACGGCGTCCGCGCCCACATCCGGCGCGTACCGGTCGGCCGGAACCGTTCCGAAGTGCTAGACGAGGGACATGACTTCGCTGCCGTTGTTGAGCACCGATCAGATGGCGTCGTTCGTGGCGCGTGGGTTCCTCCGGCTGGATGCCGTGGTCCCCGAGGACGTCAACGCCCAGGCCCTCGAGGAGCTCCCGAAGCTGTTCCGCTCGTGGCTCGACGAGTTCCGCGGGGCGAGCGCACACACGACCGACGACGACGAGGCGCCGCTGCCGCGCACCGGCACCGTCCTCGCCGACGCCTACCCGGCCGACTCTGCCTTCGGTCGCATGGTGCGCGTCCCGGCCGTCGCCGGCGCGATCGCCTCGCTCGTCGGCCCCGACCCGGTGGTCGACCACCACTTCGTGCACATCAAGACCGCCGGCGACCTCAACGCGCAGGGTCTCCACATGGACGCGATCATCGACGAGGGCCCCGGCTTCGACATCCAGCTCTTCTGGTTCCCGCACGACGTGGCGCCACGCGAGGGCGGCACCCGGTTCGTGCCCGGCAGCCACCTGCGTCGCGTGCACATGGACGACATCGCCCGCTACCACCACCTCGCCGGCGAGGAGTACTTCAGCGGCGACGCCGGCACGGTGGTGATCTTCCACCAGGGTCTGTGGCACGCCGGCGCACCGAACCACGGCAGCCGCCACCGCGTGATGGGCAAGCTGCGCTTGAACCCCACGGTGCCGCAGGTGCGGCTGTGGGACACGAGCGACCTCGACGAGCGCAACCGGGCCGACGACCACATCTGGGCGCGCATGGATCCCGGTCAGGTGGCCGCCGAGCTGCGCCGCAACGAGGCCTGGTACGAACCGTCGGCCCACCGGCTCGAGACCGTGCAGCGCGCCAAGCTGTGGCGATACCTCACCGGCGACCAGGCGTTCGACGTCGACTGGTACCTCACCCGCACCGAGCGGAGGGCCGCGCTCGCGGCCTCGGTCGGAGCGACCTCGTGAGCGCCCGCCAGCAGGTGCTGATGATGTGGCTCGCCGGGCCGGGCCTCGACGGGCGCACGCTCGGCTGGGCGTTCTTCGACGGCACGGCGGGCAAGGGCCCCCAGCTCGTGGCCGACCCGCCCTACGACACCGGCGTCGCAGCGATGGTCGACGGCTGGCGCATGATCCAGATGTCGCAGCTCATTCCGCCGTACCCGGGCCTGGAGCGCGAGACGTCGTTCCTGAAGCACGAGTTCGTCTTCGAGCGGATGGTCGACCTGCCCGACTGACCGACGTCACGGCTCTGATGACGGCACCGGTGACGGCACCGATCACGGCTCTGATGACGGCTCCGGAACGCAGTCGGATCAGGCGGAGGCGGGCGGGGTGGCGCCGCGGGCCGTGGCGTCGTTGCGGCGAAGACGCTCGGCCATCACCTTCATCACCGACAGGGCGAACGACGGGTGCTCCTGCACGAGGAAGTGGAACTCCTGCTCGCCGACCACCGCGACCCGTGTCGGCGCCGTGGCCACTGCGTGCAGGCTGCGCGGACCCGGTTCGACGAGCACGAGCTCGCCGATGATCCCGCCGGGCCCGACGGCCTCCACGAGCCGGTCGCCGTCGAGCAGCGAGATCGACCCCTCGAGCACCGAGAACATCGCGTCGCCGTGGTCGCCGACGGTGAAGAGCACCTCACCGGGTGCCAGGTCGCGGACGTGGCGGGCGTTGCGGAAGAGACCGATCTGCGTCGTCATCGGGACGTGATGATCGTGGTGCGGGTGCGGGTCGTCCACCGATGTCGCCGAGAGTTCGCGTGCTGTCCGTCCCCGCGTCACCTGCCACGCGGTGACGGCCTCATCCCGGTGCTGGATCGCGCCGGAGCATCATCCCGGTGCTGGCGGTCGGCACCGCGAAGCCGAACTTGTCGTAGAGCCAGTCGACGTCCGCGAACAGGGTGACGATCGTGCTCGCCGGCAACGAGTGCAGGTAGCGCACGATCGACTCCATCACCGTGCGCGACAGGCCGCGCTTCTGGTGATCCGGGTGCACGGCGATGTCGGTCACCTGCACGTGCAACCCGTCGCCCACCACGCGACCCATGCCCACCAGCCGGCCGTCGAGCCGGATCGTCACCGCGTGCAGCGAGCGGGGGAGTGCCGCAGCCGCAGCGGTCCGGTCCATCGCCGACAACCCAGCGGCGATGCGCAGGTCGCAGAACTCGTCGACGTCGGGAACGGCCTCGATCACCTCGTACACGGCCACCACCCTGCCACGCCGGCGGCGACGGCGACCGCCCCACAGGCGCCGCATCGCCGGGCAGCGGCGGACGAGACCGTCAGGCCATGTCGCGCCACGCGGCGAGACGCGTGGCGCTGTCGTCGCCCGGCACGGGCAGCTGCACCACCACCCGCAGGCTCGGCCACTCGCTCGCGGTGAGCTGCTGGTACTCGAACACCAGCCGGCCGGCGCGGGGGTGGTCGTAGGTGCGCACGCGTGTGCGGAACCGGGCCACGTCGGCCTGCGCCCACCACTCGGCGAACTCGGGGCTCGCCGCACGCAACCGCTCCACGAGCGACACCACACCCGGGTCGGAGCGCAGCGACGCGACGTCGGCGCGGAACTCGGCCAGGATCCGCCGTGCCTGCACGGGCCAATCGGCGACCAGCTGCAGCGCCGTCGGCTCGGCGAACACCACCCACAGCAGGTTGCGCTCGTCGTCGGCGAGCCGCTCGATCAGCGGGTACAGGCGTGCCTGCGCACGGTTCCACGCCAGGAACTCCCAGCGCGGCCCGAGCACGTACGCCGGTGCGGGCTCCATCGCCGTGATCATCCGCACGAGCGCGTCCGGCGCCTGCTCGGGCACCTCGACGGCGTCGGTCGGGGCGTCCGACGCGAGCGTGAGCAGGTGCTGGCGCGCCGCGTCGTCCAGCAGCAACGCCCGGGCCACGGCCTCCAGCACGTCGGTCGACGCGTTGATCCGGCGGCCCTGTTCGAGCCACGTGTACCAGGTGACCGACACGCCCGCGAGCATCGACACCTCCTCGCGGCGGAGCCCCTTCGTGCGTCGCCCGCGGCCGGCCGGCAGGCCGACGTCGGCCGGCGTGAGCGCGTCGCGCCGGGCGCGCAGGAACGTGCCCAGCTCCTCGCGCCGGTTCACGTCCGGTGGACTCCCGTCGGCGCTGCCGGTCCCGCCCCGGCCGGTGCGCGCAGACCCACGTCGATCACCCGCCGTTCGCCGCGGGCACCCAGGTGCGACACGGCTGGGCGCGCAGCGATCCGCACGCCGGCGCCGGCGCGGTCACCTCCACGTCGGCCAGCACGGCCAGCACCAGCCGCGACGGGGTCGCGCCACCGTGGGCCACCGTGACCGTCTCGCCGTCGGACACCGTCTCGTCGAACGCCCACACCGGCCGGCTGCCGCCGGGCGCGTCGATCGTCACCCGCAGCCGGCTGCCCTCGCGGAACGCGTGGACGAACGGGAACAGCTCCACGCGCACCGGGGTGAGCTCGCCCGCCGGCAGCGGTGAGGCGTCGGCCTCGAGGTGGGTGTGCACCGGCCGCAGCTCGGTCGACGCCCGCTCGTCGAGCGTGCGGTGACTGGCCCGCAGCCAGCCGCTCTGCACGTACACCTCCTCGCCGTCGGGCCGGATCTCGGAGATGGTCACCTCGAGGTCGGTGTCGTCGGCGTCGGCGGCGATCCACACGTCGAGCGACCCCGAGCCGGCGATCAGTGTGGTGCGGTCGAACGGTTCGGTCGCGAACCCCACACCCGTGCCGTCGGCGAGGGCCGGCCAGTCGTAGGTCGCGTCCGCGCGCCAGATCTCGCTGCTCCCGCCGTCGTAGGTGGTGGCGGCGATCGCGTCGGGGTCGGCCACGTACTCGTCGCTCGCCGACTCCTGGGGCACCTCGTCCACCAGCCGTCCGTCGGACGCGAGGTACCACGAGGTCACGTCGGCGTCGGGCACCGGCCAGGCCTCGAGGGGCAGCACCTGGTTCGGCACCGGTGCGCCCGGCACGTCGTCGCGCGAACCACCCTGCTCCAACAGCACCCGCACGCGAGGCTCGCCCTCGAACTCGGCGAGCGCCTCGTCGAACGAGCGGCCCTCGAAGCGGTTCGCGAGCGCCGGCACCGAGTCGACACCGAACGCGAACCCGGCGAGCAGCGGTGCCACCACGTTCGCCGCTGTGAGGTCGGGCACCTCACCTGCCACGTACAGCTGCAGGAACTCCACGTACCGCTCGAACACCGGCGGCGCCAGCGCCTCGGTGTGCACGCCGTTCGCGAGCGTGACGTACACGGCCGGCGACGCGGTGAAGCGGTCGAGCATCGTGGCGAAGTGGCCGCCGGTCTGCTCGTCCTGCCACGCACCGGCGAGGAACACCGGCACCTCGATCCGGTCGACGAACGTGGCCGGCGCGAGCGGATCACCCGTCGCCGGCACGTAGTAGGCGGCCGCCTCGATCTCGGCGAGCTGGTCGGGGTTCTGCAACCGGAGGTTCTGATTCTCCGCGCACTGCTCGTCGCCGGCGTCGGCGCGCTCGCGGGTCCACTCCTGCCCGAACGGCTCGGCCTCCTCGCCACGCGACTCGCCCCACGGCACGGCGAAGCCGGTGTTCAGGATCCCGCCCGGGTACAGCGTGGAGCGGTACACGTCGGCGATCACGCTCAACGGGGTGATCGCGGCGAGGCTCGGCGGCCGCGTGGCCGCCACGAACAGCTGGCTGATGCCCGGGTACGAGATGCCCACCATGCCCACGCGGCCGTCGCGCACCCACGGCTGGGCGGCGATCGCCTCGATCGCGTCGTACCCGTCGAGGCCCTGCACCGTCTCGAAGTAGCGGAACGATCCGCCGCTGCAGCCGGTGCCGCGCATGTTCACCCCGACGTACGCGAACCCCAGCGTCGTGTAGATCTCGGCGAACTGGGCGGAGTCGGGATCGCTCGGCTGGTAGCCGCTGTACTCGACGACGGTGGGGTAGGGGCCCTCGTCGGCCGGCCCGGGCAGCACCACGTTCGCGCTCAGCAGGGTGCCGTCGCGAGTGCGCAGGTAGCCGTACCCGCCCTCGGGCAGCAGCGGCTGGTCGGCCAGCTCGTCACGGCTCGGGTGATCGCTCGGGTCGGCGACGGCGAACGCCTCGCTCACCTCGTCCTCGGTGCGGAGCAGGTAGCCGTCGCCGGGGTCGAGCTCGCGGAACAGCAGACTGCCGAGCTCGTCGACCTCGCCGCTGGCCAGCTCGGTGTCGTCGCGCAGCAGGGTGACCTCGGTACCCGGTTCGGCGTCCGTGATCGCCACCTGCAGCGTGCCCGGCCGCACCTCGAAGCTCGCCGGGGCGAGCTCGGCGAGCCCACCCGCCCCGGCCACCTCGGTGGTCGTCGACCCGTTCTCGGCCGTGGTGTCCGCGGTGTCGAGGGCGACGGTGGTGTCGGGAGAGGCCGCCGTGGTCGGTGCAGCAGGCACGTCCGAGGGATCGTCGCTGCAGGCCGCTGCGAGCGTCGCGGCCACGCACGTGACGGCCGCGAGGCGTCGCAGCGTGTGACGGTCGGGCCGTCCCACTCGATCGTGCCGGTCGGGCCGGTCTCCCCGCCGGTGCTGGTGCGGGTCACGGGGCAGGCGAGCGGAGCGGTCCACGGCGGCAGTCTGGCAGAGCACCCCGGCGGCCGACGATGGGGATCGGCGCCGCGACCGCCCCCAGGGTGTCACCGTGAGCACCACCCATACGATGCCGGCGCACCCACGGCGCCGAGCACGCGCGACCGCTCGGTGAGCGGGTAGGAATGGGGCCGTGATCCAGCTCGACGACCTCCTCGCCGACCTCGCCGCGCTCGTCGAGGTCGAATCCCCGTCGCACGACCTCGCCGCGCTCGAGCAGAGCGCCGCCACCCTCGCCGGCATCATCGAGCGCCGGCTCGGGTCCGCGCCCCGGCTGGTGCCCACGCCCGCCGGCCCGGTGGTCCACTGGTCCGCCGGTGGCACGCCGCGCGCGCTGATCCTCGGGCACCACGACACGGTCTTCCCGATCGGCACGCTCGCGAAGCGGCCGTTCACCGTCGCCGACGGCAGGGCCACGGGCCCCGGCGTGTTCGACATGAAGGGCGGCATCGTCCAGGCGGTGCACGCCGTCGCGTCGCTCGACGACCGGTCCGGCATCGAGATCCTGATGACTCCCGACGAGGAGGTCGGCTCCGACGCGTCGCGTGCGCTGCTGGAGGAACGCGCGCAGGCCTGCGGTCGGGTGCTGGTGCTCGAGCCGAGTGCCGACGGTGGTGCGCTGAAGGTCGCCCGCAAGGGCGTGGGCACCTTCGAGGTGGTCGTGCACGGCAAGGCGTCGCACGCCGGCCTCGAGCCCGAGAAGGGCATCAACGCCCTCGTCGCGGCCGCCGAGCTGATCGGCCGCATCGCCACCTTCGGCGATCCCGCCACGGCCACCACGGTCACCCCCACCATGGCGTCGGCCGGGACCGCCGAGAACGTCGTACCCGCCGAGGCCCGCGTGCGGGTCGACGTCCGTATCGAGGATCCGGCAGAGCAGCACCGCGTCGACGCGGCCATGGCCGAGCTCGTCGCCACCGGCACGTCGGTGCCCGGCGCTCGGGTGGAGATCCTCGGCGGCATCAACCGTCCGCCGATGCACGTCTCGGCGTCGGCCGCGCTGTTCCCGATCGCCGAGCGGGCCGCGGCCGCGGCGGGCATCGAGGGCATCCGCGGGGTCGGGGTCGGTGGTGGCAGCGACGGCAACTTCACCGCGGCGCTCGGCATCCCCACCCTCGACGGCCTCGGCGCGGTCGGTGGTGGCGCCCACGCCGATCACGAGTACGTGCTCGTCGACACGATGGTGCCGCGCACCCGGCTGCTGGCCGAGCTGCTGTCCCGGCTCTGACCCGTCCTGCGCACCTGGCGCGCCCGGCGCGCCCGGCGCGCCCGCAGCGTCAGGCGTCCGGGAGGTCGACCGAGGCCAGGTCGCCCGCGGCGTGGGTGAGGTACGCCATCGCCTCGGCGGTGCTCATCGGCGTCGCGAAGTAGTAGCCCTGCGCGTGGTGGCAGCCGAAGCGCCGCAGTTCCTCGAGCTGCTCCGCGGTCTCCACGCCCTCGGCGACGGCCGCGAACCCGAGCTCACGGGTGAGCGACAGCACGAGCTGCATCAGCTCGGCCTCGCCGTGGATGAGGCTCCGGTCGATCTTCACGTAGTCGGCGGAGAACTGCTTGAGCATCGCGAGGTTCGAGTACCCGGTGCCGAAGTCGTCGATCGCGAACCGGGCACCCAACTCGCGCAGCACGTCGAGCCGCGGCTGCGCGGCGGTGAGCTCGTCCATCACCATCTCCTCGGTGATCTCGAGCACGAGCGCCGACGCGGGGAGGTGCGCCGCGGCGAGGGCGTCGGCGATCACGTCGACCAGACGGTGGTCGAGCAGCTGGTGGCGCGACATGTTCACCGACACCGTGAGCCGCGGTGACACCAGCCGCATCATCGCCGCTGTGTGCACCGCCTCGCGCAGCACGTACTCGCCGAACGACCGGGCGAAGCCGGCGCTCTCCACGACCGGCATGAAGTCCTTCGGTCTCAGGAGGCCGCGTCGCGGGTGACGCCAGCGGGCGAGCGTCTCGAAGCCGACCACCTCGCCGTTCGAGGTGTTCACCACCGGCTGGTAGTGCAGCTCGATCTGCCGCTCGTCGAGCGCGGTGCGCAGATCGGCCTCCAGCTCGAGCCGCTCGTCGGCGCGCACGCGCATCTCGCGATCGAACACGGCCACGCGACGCCGGCCCGTGCGCTTCGCCGAGTACATCGCCAGGTCGGCCTGCTGGACGAGCTCGGACGCCGTCGAGCCCTCGCCGCCGATGGCGATGCCGATGCTCATCGACACCACGTGCTCGCGCCCGGCGATGTGGATCGGCTGGCGCACGACGTCGATGAAGCGCTGCGCGATCGACATGGCCGCTTCGGGTGCCAGCTCCTCGCGGCACACCACCACGAACTCGTCACCGCCCAGACGGCCGACGAGGTCGCTCGCACGAGCGGAGTCGACGAGGCGGCTCGCGACCGACCGCAGCAGCTCGTCGCCCACGCCGTGGCCGAGGCTGTCGTTCACCACCTTGAAGCCGTCGAGGTCGCCGAAGAGCACCGCCACCGGTTCGCCTGCGGCGAGGCTCTCGGAGAGGGTCTCGAAGAGCTGCTGCCGGTTCGGCAGCCCGGTGAGGAGGTCGTGGCCGGCCTCGAACACGAGCTTCGACTCGAGCGCCTTGCGATCCTCGATGTCGCGGTAGATCACGGCGAACGACTCGATCTGTTGCTGCTCGTCGTACAACGCGAGCACCACCGCCGACGTGGAACGCCGCCGTCCGTGCCGGTCGAGCAGCTCCAGCTCGCCGCTCCAGCTGCCGCCGTCGGCCACCACCCGCAACACCTCGTCGAAGAGCAGCTCGTGGTACTCGGGCGGCACGAACTGTGCGATCTCGTCGAGCGAGATGCGTTCCGTCCCGAAGAAGTGGCGGCCGGCCGGGTTGAGGTAGTCGGCGTGCGGACGAATCGACGCGATGCCGATGATGTCGGACGTGCTGTCCGCGATCGAGCGGAACTGCTCGAGCTTGCGCCGGTTGTCGAGCTCCTCGTGGACGTCCTGGAGGGTGATCGCCGCGCCGATCAGCGCGCCGTCGCGGTCGGTCATCGGCGCCGCCAGCACCCGGATGTCGCGTGCACCGAGCGACGGGTGCACCACCTGGATCCGGGAGCTCGTCCGCCGTCCCTCGGCGATCGCCGTGGCCATCTCGTCGACCAGTCCCACGTCCTCGTGGTGCACGTGTCGCACGAAGTCGTCGAGGTTCGCCGGCGGCTGCTCGAGTTCGAGGAAGTCGGTGACGAGCGCGTTGACGAGCGTGGCGGTGCCGTCGAGGTCGACGGTCATGATCCCGATCGGCGCGGTGTCGACGGAGGTGCGGAGCCGTCGCTCCCGTGCGATCGCGTCGCGGGCGGCGGCGACGGCGTCGCTCATCACGTCCCCGATGAATCCGGCGGCGATCGCCCCGACGAAGGTCGGCACCACCCGCAGCGCGGTGGCCCACGGTGAGGTGAACGCGTCGTCCACCACGAACACGCCGAGGATCGTGAGCGCCACCACGATCGGCCACGCCCGCCGGAGCCCCAGTGCGAGCGCGTACGAGATCGGCAGGATCGAGTACCACGGCAGCACGACCAGGTCGCGCTCGACGGGCAGCTGGATCGTCGTGGCCAGCAGCAGCGCCACCGACGCCGCGGCGCGCACGAGCGGCCAGATCCGGTCGCCCGGCCACACGAGCGACACCGCTCCGGCGATCTGGCCGAGGATCGCCGCGGCGATCAGCCAGCCGCCGCCGTCGAAGTGGGCGAGCCCGTAGACGGTGATGTGCAGGGACAGCGCGACGAGGATCAGCGGTTCGCCGCGACGCAGCACGTCGCGCACCCACGCCGCCCGGTCCCTCGCGTCCGGCTCGTCCGACGCGATCGTCAGCGCGGGCGGCGCCGGGGCGCGCAGGAGGACGCGTCGGGACAGCCCGAGCACTCCGCCGCTCCGCATGGATCGAACCTAGGCAACCGCGACGGCACGCCGCAAGGGCCTCGCGCCGGTCGGGTGGGGCACCGGGTCAGGGCACCGGGTCAGGGCGTGCCGTCGCCGAGCGCGAACAGCCCACCACTGCCGAGCGTGCCCGCCCGGCGGTACACGTCGAGCTTGGCCCGGCTGTCGTCGATGTCGAGGTTGCGCATCGTGAGCTGGCCGATGCGGTCGAGCGGCCCGAACGCCTGGTCCTCCACCCGCTCCATGCTGAGCCGCTCGGGGGCGTAGGTGAGGTGCGGGCCGGTGGTGTCGAGGATGCTGTAGTCGTCGCCGCGGCGCAGGCGAAGGGTGACCTCGCCGGTCACCGCGGAACCCACCCAGCGCAGCAGCGGCTCGCGGAGCATCAGGCTCTGCGGGTCGAACCAGCGGCCCTCGTAGAGCAGACGGCCGAGACGACGACCCATCGTGCGGTAGTTCTCGATGGTGTTCTCGTTGTGGATCGCGGTGACGAGCCGCTCGTAGGCGATGTGGAGCAGGGCGAGGCCCGGTCCCTCGTAGATGCCGCGGCTCTTGGCCTCGATGATCCGGTTCTCGATCTGGTCGCACATGCCGAGGCCGTGGCGACCGCCGATCGCGTTCGCCTCCATCACGAGCGCCACCTGATCGGGGAACTCCTGGCCGTTGATCGCCACCGGCCACCCCTCGTGGAACCGCACCGACACGGTCTCGGTGGCGATCGCCACGTCGTCGCGGTAGTGGGCGACGCCCATGATCGGCTCGACGATGTCCATCGACGTACCGAGCTCCTCCAGCAGCTTCGCCTCGTGGGTGGCGCCCCAGATGTTGGCGTCGGTGGAGTACGCCTTCTCCTTGCTGGCCCGGTAGGGGAGGTTCCGGGTGGTGAGGAACTCGCTCATCTCGGCCCGGCCGCCGAGCTCGTCGACGAACTGCTGGTCGAGCCACGGCTTGTAGATCCGCAGCGCCGGGTTCACCAGCAGGCCGTACCGGTAGAAGCGCTCGATGTCGTTGCCCTTGTAGGTGCTGCCGTCACCCCAGATGTCGACGCCGTCGTCCTTCATCGCCTGCACGAGCAGCGTGCCGGTGACGGCCCGCCCGAGCGGGGTGGTGTTGAAGTACGTCTTGCCCGCCGTGGTGATGTGGAACGCGCCGCACTGCAGCGCCATCAGCCCCTGCAGCACCAGCTCGGCGCGGCAGTCCACCAGTCGGGCCTCCTCGGCGCCGTACTCCTTGGCGCGGCCGGGCACCCCGGGCAGGTCGGGCTCGTCGTACTGGCCGAGATCCGCGGTGTAGCAGTACGGGATCGCGCCCTTCTCGCGCATCCAGGCGACCGCGGCGGAGGTGTCGAGCCCCCCGCTGAACGCGATCCCCACTCGTTCCCCGACCGGCAGCGACGTGAGCACCTTCGACATAGGTGCCCGACGCTACCGCCGCGGGCCGGGGTCGGTCCGGGTCAGTCCCGGGCGACCCACTGGCCGAGCAGCCAGTGGAAGTGGCGGAGCTTGGTCTCCTGGTAGTTCGCGAGGGTGATGCCCTTGCGCAGCGACGGGAGGCCCTTCTGCACCTTGGGCAGGTTGAACGTGTCCTGGTTGAACACGCGGGCGAGCATGCCGAGCTCCTCGGCCTTGGTCCAGTCGTCGTCGACGCCGAGCCAGTGGATCGGCACCGCCGGCGGCTTCGGCTTCGAGGTGTCGTACGGCTCGAGGTACATGCACTCCATGATCGACATGTCGTGGCGGTCCTCGTACGGGCGGAACCGGTAGACGATGCGGTTGTACGCACCCCACGGATGGAAGTTCGGGAAGAGCGTGTAGTAGATCGAGTCGGCCATCTCGGCGTCGCTCAGACGGTCGGCCGCCTCGGCGCCCAGCACGGCCGCGTAGCGGGCACGACCGCCGGTGCCGGTGACGCCGCGAGCGGTCATGCCGTCGGTGAGCGTGACGAACGGCGGTTCGTCGAGGCGGCGGTCGCTGACGGCGTCGAACTTCTCCTGCTCGGTGGGCTCCCAGGAGATGTGCGGGCTGGGCGTCCCGTTCGGGGTGATCGCACGGCTGAAGTTGCCGCTCCAGTCGTACTGGCTGTTGGCGTCGCCGATGCCGGCCAGGAGCTGCGGGTGCGTGGCCACGACGTGGAACGCCTCCATGAACGCCTCCTGCACGACCTTCCAGTTCGTGGGGAAGATGCGGGCGACGTGGGCGGCCTTGTAGCGCTGCTCGAGCGGCCACTTCTCGAAGTGCGAGGGCAGCTCGCCGAGGAAGTCCTCGAGCGGCTCGCAGTTCGGGTCGGGGTTGATGAAGACGAAGCCGCCCCAGGTGCCGACGCGCACCTCCGGGAGCGACCACTCCTGCGCCTTGACGTGCGGGAAGTCCCACTCGCACGGGATCTGCTTGAGCGACCCGTCGAGGTTCCAGCAGTAGCCGTGGAACGGGCAGCGCAGCTCGTACGCGTTGCCGTCGTGCTCGCGCAACTGGCGGCCGCGGTGCAGGCAGGCGTTGTAGAAGGCCTGGATGCGATCCGGTGCGGACCGCACGATCAGGAACGACAGGTCGCAGATGTCGTACACGCAGGTGTCACCGACCTCCGGGACGTCCTCCTCGCGGCAGGCCATCTGCCACACGCGGGTCCAGACCTTCTCCTTCTCGAGCTCGTGGAAGGCGCGGCTGGTGTAGCGCTCGAGCGGGATGTCCTCGTCGCCGAGCCATTCCCAGCGCTGCCAGCGCAGCACGGGCGGCACGTTGTCGGGGCGGGTGTCGGTGTCGAGCAGCTCCTGGTAGCTGATGCCGGGCGACCGTGCGGTGCCGGGCTCGGGGCTGGTCTGGTCGGTCTGGGTGACGGTCATGACGGTTCTCCTGTCACTCACTGGTCGCTGTCGGATCGCTGTCAGCCACTGATCGCCTCGGCGGCCTGCTGGAACCGGTTCGGGAACTGCTTGCCCGCGATCCAGAGGCACAGGTGGGGGTCGGCCTGACGGATGTCGCCCTCGAGCCACACGCCGTGCTCGGTGAAGACGCCGCGGCGTCCGTTCTTCGTGACCTCGATCGTGCCCTCGACGGTGAGGTCGTACAACGCTCCCGACAACGGGTGCTTGATCGTGCGCATCCGTCCGAACCCCCTTCGGTGCCGTGCCTGTTTCCCGCACATTAGGTGACCGCGCGATCAATTCTCCGCACGGAGCGCGCGTCGTGGTGCGGCCTGCGCCATCTCCATGACGGGGTCACCGGGACCGGGGTCCCGGGGCGCGGTCAGGACCGCGAGGTGGGACGGTCGCCCGTGTACCGGCCGGCGAGGCCGGCGATGCTCACCAGCAACCCGGCGCCCGAGGCGACCACCTGCAGCCACACGAGCCGGTCGAAGCTGCCGACGTCGACCAGGGCGATGCCGATGCCCGCGAGCGCGACGACCACGCCGATCAGCGGCAGGAAGCGGAGGTTGCGCCCGGCGGCGATCACCGCGAGCAGCGGCCCGACGAAGGGCAGCAGCTGCACCACGACCGGCTGGGGTGCCGACGACGGGCCGAGCCACCACGTGGAGAACCCCATCGTGCGTGCGCTGCGCCACACCGAGGCGAGCACCAGCACCACGCACACCCAGGTGACGAGGTACACGGTGCGCCACCCGGGGGTGAGCTCGCCCGGTCGGGGTGGCGGCGGTGCCGGTGGCAGCCCGGGCGCGCCGCCCGGCGCTGCGCCGGCGGGCGGCGGGGGGAGCGGGGGTGCGGGCGGGGATGCGGGCGGGGATGCGGGCGGGGATGCGGGCGGGGGCGGCGGCAGCTGCGACATCGCGCGACCGAGCGTACCGGTCCGGGCCCCGGGGCGGTGCCGCGCACGGCTGTCGGGGCGGATCACCAGGACCTGCTGGCTAGCCTTCCGCCGATGGAACGCCGGCAGCGCGTGGACGAGACGCTCACCATCTTCTTCCCCATGTGGAACGAGGAGGCGTACATCGAGCGCACCATCGCCGCGGCCAAGGAGGTCGCCGACGAGCTCGTCGCCGCCGGCAGCATCGCCGACTACGAGCTGATCGTCGTCGACGACGCCTCCACCGACCTGACCGGCAAGATCGCCGACGAGCTCGCCGCCGCCGACCGCCACGTGAAGGTCGTCCACCACCCGGTGAACCGCAAGCTCGGCGGCTCGATCAAGACCGGCTTCGCCTCGGCCACGGGCGACCTGGTGCTCTACACCGACGCCGACCTGCCCTTCGACATGGCCGAGCTGCACAAGGCGATCCGCCTGCTCCGCTACTACGAGGCCGACATCGTGAGCGCGTACCGGTTCGACCGGGTGGGTGAGGGTCCGTCGCGAGCCATCTACACCTTCTTCTACAACGTGCTCATCCGGCGCCTGTTCGGCGTCCGCATGCGCGACATCAACTTCGCCTTCAAGCTCTGCCGTCGCAGCGTGTTCGAGCACGTCACGCTCCGCAGCGAGGGGTCGTTCATCGACGCCGAGCTCATCATCCGGAGTCGCAAGCTCGGCTTCGAGGTCATCCAGTTCGGGGTCGACTACTTCCCCCGGACGCGCGGGGTGAGCACCCTGTCGTCGCTCGGCGTGATCAAGAAGATCATCGTCGAGATGTTCACGCTGCGTCGCGAGTTGCGCAGCCTCACCCCGGTCCGCTGACACTCCGGGCCGGAACCCGCCGATTCGGCACCCGTCCGGCGACGCCCGTCCGGCTGGGCGGGCCGGATGGGCCGACGGAGGTCACGCACGCGGAGGGTGCCCGCGGACGCGCGACGAGGGTCGGTTGGTATCCTTCGACCACTCCCGCCCATGCCCTCGGCCCTCGCGGTCGGGGCCCGACCCCGGAACCCGGTGCCTCGTGAACACCCGCCGGCCAGCAGACCCGCCGCCGAGGCGTCACCCGCCGACGCGACAGCACGCGCCGAGCCGCGACGCGGGCGCGGTGCGGCGGCCGAACGGCGGCTCCGCGACCGGATCGAAGACCGGATCGAGGACCGGATCGAAGACCGGATCGACGGAGGGATCGCGTGCTCGGTCGGGCACCGCGGGCAGGCCACCCGTGCGGCGCCGCCCCGATGCCGACGTCGGCGCCGCACGGGTGGCCTGCCCGCGG
>Ga0315901_10003642_pt1 | contig 19871 bp, 36 predicted proteins | sample LakEriMetagenome_10_FD_203761 | JGI IMG/M metagenome (GOLD analysis project Ga0315901, IMG submission 203761) | Freshwater fungal communities from buoy surface, Lake Erie, Ohio, United States - Buoy 2 MA116 | ecosystem: Environmental > Aquatic > Freshwater > Lake | place: USA: Lake Erie, Ohio... | reverse complement strand
ATATTTCTCAAAAAAATTATTCGCTTCTTCTAAAAAGACATCGTAAGAGCTTTTATAATAAACAGTTTTGCAATCCTCAGGGTCTAATGCACCCAAACGCAATTTTACAGTTTCCCTAAAATCTGTAGCAAAAGCCCTAATCTCAGATAAAAAAGGATATTTCTCTAAAATATATTTACAGTAAGAATCAAATATTTGTTGATTCGTCTTATTTGGTATTTGTTCTTTCCAATCATCAGACCAGTACATAATGAAATAAGCATCAGTGCCTGATGGCTGTTTGGGTAAATACAAAGCATCTACAAATGTCAATTCTTTGTTAAATTTACTCGTAAAAACTTCTTTGTACACACAATTTAAATCCATACTCATTTTTTTTTCTCTTTTTTTAAAATTAAAAACACAATCTCAGTAAGCGGCAATAAATAAATTATTTAATCCACTCGAAAATTCCCTGTCTTGCCAAAAGTCCTTTTTTGATTGTGTAAGTGTTGTCGCCAATAAAAACACAAACTGGGACAGACATAATATTTAGTTCTTGAGCAAGCTCAGGGCTATCATCAATATCTACTTTAAAGATTTTGGTTTCCACTTCTGGATGTTCAGATAAAAGAAGATCAATTTCTTTGTCTAGAGCTTTACATGGAGAACACCATGAGGCACCGAGTTTAACCACACACTTTTCGCCTGAAGATACAAGATTTTTAAATTTTTCTACATTCATAACAATATAATTATACGCTAGAAACAAAAGGATTTGTGCCAAATTTTTCGATTAAGTTTTTTTTCAGCTTCAATGTATTTTTTTCTACACGTTGAGACAAATCATAAGAATTGCTAGAAATGTTTGTAGCCCAAAAATATTCTTGATTAAAAAAATCATCATGATTCATTTCATCCCACCCAAACTGTGAATACCATTTTATTGTTTCGTCAGCTTTCTTACTGTCTTTGAATTTCTCTTCGAAGCCTTTTTGCAATAATCTGATTCTGTGTGAAGAGTGTATTGCTTCGTCACCTAGCCAAATTGGGCGTAACAGGCTTGTCGTGAATGTTGCATATTGCTTGATTTTAGCTGTTGCGTAGTCAGTTCTGAATCCTCTCTTTTCAATTTCAATTACATTGTGAATTAAATGTTCTATCAAGGCACCAGGAGTGCGTTGCCAAGCTATCAAAGCAGGGTGCGTCATCCAACCTTTGCGAGGTTTTCCTGTTTTTGTTGGTATATTGAACATGATGTCTAATAATTGAGTTGATTCTAAGGCTTGTTTTCTAAGCCGCGAGTCATCAAGTGCTTGAACACTTTTTTCAAAATCCGCATAGGGCATAAATACTTGCATGATAATTATAACAAGATTATGTTAAACCTGGAAAATCTATTCTGTCTTTCATATAAATTGTATGCACGTTTTTATTAATTCTGCTCGCATAACATGCAAGAATTCTCAAACCTTTATATGCACAGTTTCTAGTGCTGTCATTTCTGATTAAAAAAAAAGGTTTTTGATAGTCTTTTAGGTCTTTCATATTAAACACAATCTGATCACATCTGATGAACAATATATTTTTTTCTAAAACAAAATCACTCTCTTCGAAATTTTTAATACATATAAAACCATTGTTCAAAATATCATCACCAAAAACCACATCTTTTGCTTCATCGTCTGTACACTCTATGGCAATATTAGGAAAAATTTTATACACTCCATTTTCAAATTCAAGAGTAACAAGATTATCCATCAACATTTTTTGAACATACAATTTAACCAAAGTTTTTGCATAGGTGTCAGCAGATTCCCAAATTTGAGCATTTTCTTGTTTTATGGATATTAAATTTACATCCACTTTACCAATAATTTTAACATCAGCTTTGTTTCGTATTTTTGTTTTAGTTTTCGAGACATCTTCATGCTTAGTATAAGAAATAGTTTTTGTTGCGTTTAAGGCATTAAATACAATAAAATCAATTTTATCGGCATACTTATTAAGCATTTCTACGAAAAACTGTTCGTTTTGCCTTCCATAAGAATCATCACCTTGTTTATTCATAGGTTTGACAAAAATGGTATACTTATCAACTTTAACTTTACCCACACTACTACTGCTTGTTGGTGTAGAATCATACACTCCATTGAGATTGTGTGCAATTTTTTGTAATTCACTCACTCGATTTTTGTCATTAACAAGCACATGCATTGTATATTTAGATTTTTGAAATACATTATCATATCCCAATTTATGTAATTCTTCTAAGATCATTTTTTCTTTGGGTTTACAGTTATGGACATGTATTTGCCGTTGAGAATAGGTTTGCCCTCATAAGAACAATGATCTTCCAAATTCTTTAGCATAATCTCGATTTTATTCAATCCAAGCTCAGAGTGTTCTAATTCACGATGTTTGAAAACACAAGTAATTTTTACTTTATCATTATGCTCCAAAAATTCAATTGCTCTTTTTGTGAAAGTATTGAGATCGTTTTGCTGAATACGTGGGGAAATTTTTATTTCTTTAGTTTCTTGTTTAGCTTTATGGTTGGCTCGCTCTCTTTTATCTTCTTCATATTTCATGCGACCATAGTCAACGATTTTGCAAACCACTGGAGAAACGTTTGTATTTACAGCAAATAAATCCAAACCCTCGTTTTTTGCAATATTCAAGGCTTCTCTAGTATTTATTACACCAAGAGGCTTACCGTCACTACCTATAACCAAAGCTTCTCTGAACTTGAGAACTTTTTCATTAAGTAAAATGAAAGTTTTTTTCATTGCCCGACATGATCCTCATTCAAAGAATGATTTTTTTCAGTTTCTAATTGTGATTTAACCATTTGCGCTTCATCATATCTCTCTAAAGAGATTAATCTTTCGTATTCTTTTTGCAATCTATCTATTTTTTGCAAATTAATATTCATAGTTATTTATACGAAAAATATCTAAAAAAATCTTGCTTAATCTTTATCAGAAAAATCACTTAAGAAAAAACCAACCAATGCACCAAGACAACAGTAGAGTCGAGTTTCTTCATCAAAGATAAATAATAAAATGAAATAAGATACACAACAAATTAGAAATAACCAAGCAATTGCTTGTGAAATAAAATTCAAAATATTTACAAAAACATCTATCATTTTACAGGGTCAAAGCCTCCTTTAGACATTGGATTGCACCTTAGTATTCTCCAAGCTCCCATGATCCAGCCAATAAAAGCACCATGTTTTGAAATAGCTTGCTTGGTATACTCCGAACACGATGGGATATACTTACACATGCAATATTTAGGCTTTCTTGGAGACATTTCTCTTTGATATCTCTCTATGAAAGCAACAGATTTTTGTTTGAAGTTCATTTGTTTGTCTTTTTATCAGATTTGACAAGAATTTTCAACAATATCAAAATGCCAATCATAAGAGTAAATGGAACCCACAAAGGTGAAAGAACCCATACCCAATCCCAGGTAATATAGTTTGTCAGCTTCAAGCCAATGAATAGGAGAGTCAACCAGCCAAAAAAGCCCATTGACGAGTTTACATTTTTTCGATCATTTTCTTTCATACATTTATCATACTTTAAAAATGTTAAACCTGGAAAAACACAATCTAACAGCCGCATGTTGAGGGATACTAGAAGAATATTCAAATATCACTAAAAAATGTTGATTCCAACGGAACTTTCTCCCTCATCGTTTTTTCCTTCACACACCGACGAAATTTCCCACATGTTGTCACCGTCATCAACTAGACATTCTTGGCTTTTGTCTTCAATCACTTGCAGTTTTTCTATTAGTTCTTTTACTGTCATATTTATATGTACGTTAGAATTTTGAGAATTGCAATCTCATTTCTTATTTTTTTAAAATTGTAATATTTTTAATCACTTTCACATATTTCATTTTGATGTTTTTGCTTAGCTTTCTTTAATGCTTTTTTAAAATAAAAATAAGTTCTGATTTCATTAAACAGTAGAGCTAAATATAAAACTGTAATAATAGGCGCAACTAAAACTCCAAGCAGAACTATACCTATTTTATCTAGTAGTTTTTTTGTAAAACTTCTTTTCATTATTTTCTCATTAGTATTTGATATCTATTTATTTTTACGTTGGAACCAAGCCTTCCACCCCTTAGGTTTCGAAACATCGGCTTTGAAGCGTATATAATATCTAGGAGGCAAAGGGGGAGCGGCATAACAATAATTGCCATCAAAAAATTCAACCCTAAACTCTACATTAAATACACTGTTCAAATGTTCTTCAAGTGTCTTTGGATTGACAAGGCATTTACCAACTTTATACGAAGGATTATACTCTCCTCCATTCATGTATTCTGAAATTCTCAAAGCCACATCATCAGCAAAACGATTGAGTAGTTTTATCTGTTTTTGTTCATAACTTGTGCAGCTATGTTCTTTGATTTCTTCATAGGTAAGTTGCTTGACTTGTTCGATTATTCTGGATTTTTCCAGTGACTCTTCAGTTGTCATTTTATTTCAACACCATTGATAGTGTTGAGGTGTTGAAATAAATCAACACTATCAATATCGTTAAGTTGAACGAATTTCCAAACACCATCATTCCAGAGTTCATACTTATTCACTTCAATTATTGCTTCTTCTTCGGATTCTGCATCCATTTTTAAAAACTGTTCGACCTGAGCCAAGCCAGTTACTTTTACAATGTATTCCATTTCAATTCACTATACATCAAAAATGTTAAACCTGGAAAATTCCCTCTTTATTTATTATGCCGAGGGAGAGCATTGCCAATGTTCAGGGGCTCCACTCATTTAATTTTTTTAACACAAAAATGAGATTGTGTGAGGGTGTCAGATTTCTCTGACCGCAGTCCACCAGCAAGATTTGCATCTTACAATATAATATACGATATTTTCTAATAATCGTTGTCTATATTTTCATTATATTTTAAAGATGTTAAATATGGAAATTTGTGTTTTTAACCCATACAACACAATCTGTATCATCTGAAGAATCTGTATCATCTGAATATGGATACAAACAATAAGTAACGTAAATAACTTCAAGATAATTGCCTGATCCACTTATTCTTACATGCGACCCAATCTGAGGTACGATGCTGGTTCTCATTGTGCAGTAAAGAAAATTTGTGTCAACATTTTTTAATTGATATTGCATGATTGATTATACGATGAGATTGTGTATATTGTTTTTTTTCTTTGCTGAATTAATTTCTCTCTTGTGATATGAAATGTTTGTTATTTTCTCTTTTAAAAAAATATCTATAGCGTTTTTGATTTCACTTTCCGTTTGCGAAAATGTTACAACTAATAATGGTATTTTTAGCTCTCTACATCTTTTTATTTTAATTTGGTCTCTTTTTTTTAAAGAAATGAAATCTTCAATAGTATTTTTAGAGGAAAATTTTACAAGAGAATAATGCTGTTTTCCGTTAAATTCAATAAAACCAACTAAACTGTCATTTTCAAAAATTGCAAAATCAAAAATTAGTTTTTTTTTGTTTCTTATTTTTTCATGTTTGAATTCACGAATAAAAGATATTTTTTTCTCTTGCAAACATAATAATTTATCTATGTATTTTTCACCCGATGAGTTTTTACATCTTGAACAACCTTTTCCTTTGGTTCTGTTTTGCACATCAGATTTCCACTCATGACCTTTTTCGCATATCCACCAAATTTTTTTGCCAGAGCCATAAGTTAATTTTTCAGGAGTAAGATGGTTTTTTGATGGATGCCATTCTTTGGAAAGCCCAGGATGTGTTGTTGCTAAATCGTTGAACCCTGGTAAAATTTTTCTGTTTTGACAAAAAGGACATTTTGTACCTGATATTCTTTTTGAAATTGAAGTTTGCCATTCATGTTTTTTTTCACAAATCCACCAAACTCTTGCATTCGATGTGTATACATAATCCTCTGGTTTTTTTAAATTTTTTGTATAATTCCATTCTTTTAATATTTCAGGATAATGTGTCGGTAAATCATTATAACCATTTAATACCATTTGATTTACACATATGGGACAATTATTGCCTATTGATCTGTTAGCGACAACTGCTTGCCACTCATGACCTTTAACACAAATCCACCAAGCTTTTTTGTGTGTAAAAGAATTAATTTGGTCAGGTGAACAATTATTTCTTTTATAATTCCATTCTTTTACTAAATGGGGGAAATCACTCAAATGTTTTTTCATAATTTACCATGCCTATGTTTTTAATAATGAAAACAGTATATGGATGGGTGAATTTTTAAACCTAAACATTCATTCAAAATAATTTGAGTTTCTTCTAAATATCTAACAATGTCATTTGGGACACGACTTTTTTCTAACTCATCATCACCGTCCCAGAGTTCAACCGCCGCGCCTCGCCCGTAACCGATAAAAGAGTATGAAAGAAAATTTTTGTTAATTTGATAAGTTTTTTTTGTTCTATAGCAATAATAACTAAAGGCATCTGCTTCGATTAAAGTATCAGAAAGTTTACTAGCATAGTCTAAATTAAACTTAAAATCAGGAAATCGCTTCATGTACGACTCAGATGCTTCTTCGTAAAAAAATTCACAAGATTCATCGAGATTTCCAGGCAATAGTAATTCGCCCCACTTTGTATATTTCTTTTTATGTTGCCCATCATCTGAAGTGGTTATGATTTTTTCTGGTTTTATTTCACGCAAACTTAAACCAACTACAAAACCAATATTTGTAATTTCTTCTGCAATTTTTTTAATTTCTTTTTTTGAAAAATTCATATTTTAATCCTCTGCAATATGTTATTGCACAAGTATGTATACGCTATCTTCCAAAGATTTGTTGCAAGATTTGTGTGATGTTCTCAGGCTTAGCATTCTGAAGCATCACTAAAAAAGTTTTATCAATCATTTCTACTTTTTGATCTAAAAACAACACAATCTTCTTTATATCTTCCACTTGCTCTTCTTTGCAAGAAACGACCAGTGAATTAGTGCGACTGTCGCTTTGCACATTGAATTGTGTTGTTTTGTTCAGATTAGCAAGAACATTTTGTATTGTTGGAATTATCTCATTGCTTGAAGCATATTTCAGAGAAAATACATTTGTTTTCAGCGGAGGATTTTTGTCTATGTCTAATTGTGCTAAAATCACTTTTACTTGCTCATGTTTGCTATTTGTCGTATTAATGATAACAGAGTTTGAATAGTCATCAGCAGAAGCCTTAAAGAAATCTGGTATGACAAATGGATTATTTTGTTGTTGAATAAAAAGATTGTTCAAAACATTTGCAACAGATTTAGCATTTGCATATTTTAATGAATAAGATTTTAGATTAGGTGTTTCAGGAAACTTAAAATCAGAGAAATTGATTTTTGGTTTATTATCAGATTGTTTCAAAACAATGAATCCATCTACAATGTTAGGCTCGATTTTTGCAAGTTTAAGAGATGTGAATAAAAGATTGTATGCTTCATCTTGTTTGACTTTATTCAAACTAAATATTGAAATATTGGTATTTATTTTTGGATCTTTGATGATTGTTATTTTAGTTTCTTTCATAAAATAACTTAAAACAATATCAATATTCACATTGGAGAATTTAACATACATAGATTTATTTTTATCTAATTTCAGATCTTGTGTTTGTGCATAAGCAAGAGAAGATAAAAACAAAAAACTTAGGAAAAAAGATCGCATAATTTATTATACTTTGTTTATAATAGCATTTACTTTGTTATGAAGATAATCGGGCGAATTATTTGATTTGTGTTTGATTTATGTCCCAAAAGACCTAATTCTAGATTGTGTGGTATGTGAATCTAGATTGTGTGTAGTATAAATAAATAAGCTATAAAGCTCATAGGAGAAAAATGAAAAACCTAATAACAATAATCTCAATTCTTGCAATCGCTGGTTGCACTTTCGCTCAAGATGCTGGACCTAGAAAACAAGGTCAACGAAAAGAACCTCCTGTTCAAGGTGAAAGAGGGCAAAGGCGAAATCCGCTTGACATGGATGCAAAAATTTTAGATGATTTAAAACTCAATGAAGATCAAAGAAAGAAAATCGGTGATCTCAAGAAAGCTACGGCTGATAAAATGAGGGATTTAAGAGATAAAGAAGACAGAGAAAAAATGCGAGAAGCAGTGAAGTCTTTAATTGAAAAATATCAATCTGATTTGAAGAAAATTTTAACAAAAGAACAAGCTGAAAAATATGATAAAGCCATTAAAGAATTAAGAAAGAAAAAATAATGGATGGGGGCATCTGCCCCCTATTTTTAAAGAATTTCAAATGATCAATTTCCTGAACTGGTGTTTACCCACTTTCAAAATTTTACCAACCAATTGATCAAAAGGAACATTAAAGTCCGTGATTTTGTTTCCATCAATACTCACAGCACCAGCAATAATTAAATCTTTAGCTTTACTATTGCTTACAGATAATCCATTGCTACTCAAAAAAAGAGGTAAAGAAACTGAATTATTTTGATTCCATTTGCCTGTTAGAGATAATTCTTCAGCATCACTGACATTTTTTTTAAGACTAAATGTTTCGACAAAGTATCGTTCAGCTTCTTCTCCAGCTTCCAATGAGTGGTACAAAGTTACTATTTCTTTGGCTAATCTAATTTTTGCATCTCTGAATTTATTTTCTTTAAGCATTGATTGTACTTCTTCCATAGGTACATCTGTGCAAAGCTCAAACCAATTTGCAATGATTTCATCAGGGATAGACATCGTTTTTCCAAACATCATATTCGGTTCATCAGTAATTGAAATATAATTTCCAAGAGACTGACTCATTTTCTCCTTTCCGTCGGTTCCAACGAGGAGCGGACAGAGGACCACTGCTTGAGGCTCCAAACCATATTGCTCCATCAATGTGCGCCCTACCAAATTGTTGAACTTCTGATCATTCCCTCCAATTTCAATGTCGCTCTTTATTTCAACGGAGTCCATGCCTTGGCAAAGCGGATACAAAATCTCATGCATCGCAATAGGCTGGTTCGTAGAAAATCGTTTCGTAAAATCATCGCGTTCCATAATTCTAGCAACGGTATAACGACTACAGAGCCTGATCACATCCTCAAAGGTCATAGCGCCAAGCCAATCCTTGTTGTAGTAAATTTCAGTCTTCTCAGGATCAAGAATCTTAAACAACTGGGTCTTAACTGCCTCAACATTCGCAACCACCTCTTCACGGCTCAATTGCTTGCGAGTCTTGCTCTTGCCACTTGGATCGCCAATTTGTGCAGTAAAGTCACCAATTATAAGGCAAGCAGTATGCCCCAACTTTTGAAAGTCTCTTAACTTCCTAAGAACTACCGCCCATCCAAGCGTAACATCTTTAGCTGTTGGATCAACTCCCAGCTTGACTCGCAAATTTCTCCCAGCAGCAATTCGACTCAGAATCTCTGCCTCACCAATAATTTCGGTAGTCCCCCGACGAATGATGGAGAGTTGCTGTTCCTGAGTCATAAACATTTGTATTAATTTGTAATAAAATCTATTTTTGTTTTAACAGTTTTTCCTTTTTTGTTAATAACAATACCAGCATTAATTCCATTTTCTCGTCTCAAAGTAGTCATTTTAGACATCAAGCTTTTAGCTTCTTCAAGACCAAAACACTCTTCTAAATAATCTCTAGTTAAGCATCCAAGTTGCATAAAAAGCTCTGGCTGTTTTTCGGGCTGGAGAACATAAGGAAGATGGAGAATTATTTGAGATTCATCATCAAGGAAAACTTTTTTCTTGTCCCCTAGAGCCCACATTCCAGCGGCTGAAAAAGCACTTTCTACAATTATGTGATTTTCGTTTATCATAGTCTGATAGCCCATAAGGAGCCCAGTGATAAAATCTCCACCAGTTGAATTTATAACAACATAGAGATTTTTCAAATGCTTTTTTGAAAGCTTTTCAAATACATCTTTGTCTGATTCTTCAACGGTACCTGTAAATGAATAATAAATAGAGTTTTTAGGCAAAGACTTCTGTTCTTCTGCTGTAAAATCTATTTTTTCAAATGTTCCAGCAGATGCAAAAGCATAAGCTGAAATGAGTGCCAATATTAATATTATTTTTTTCATTTCTTACTACTTTTTATACGTATATTTGTCATGCTTTATTGCCAATCAATTCATTTAATAAAGAATTAATCAAATTTGGATTAGCCCTGCCACCACTATGTTTCATTACTTGACCAACAAAAAAACCTGCCACTGATTTTTGCCCCTCACGATATTTGATTACTACATCTGGATTTTCTTCAATAACTTTCATTAAAATATCTTTAATTGATGTATCATCTATTGTTTGATTTAAACCACTTTCTTTGATCAAAACTTTAGGCATTTTGCCAGTGCAATAGCAGTCTGCAAAAATCTTTTTAGCAATATTGCTAGTAATTGTTCCATCAGCTATAAGTGATGTTAATTCAACAAGATGTTCAGGTTTGATATTGCTTTCATGAATTGATTTACCTTCTTCATTTAATTTTTTAGCGAAATCACTGTTCATCCAATTACAAATAGATTTAGGGTTTCCACCTAATTTCATTGATTTTTCAAACCACTCAGCCCAATCACGATCATCTACAAGTAAATGGGCATCGTAATCACTAAGCCCATATTCTGTTTTGTATCTTCTGAACTTTGTCAAAGGCAGTTCAGGTAATGATGCACGAATTTCTTCGATATACTCTTCACTAAATTCCATTGGAACCAAATCAGGACAAGGAAAATATCTGTAATCGTTTTCAGATTCCTTAATCCTCATGAGAAAACTCTCTTCCTTTTTTTCATTCCATCCTCTAGTTTCTTGAGCTACTGTTTCGCCTGCTTCTAAAAGCTTAGATTGTCTTTTTATCTCAAAGTCAATACCCATTTGCACAGCTCGAAATGAATTAAGATTTTTCAATTCAGTTTTAGTACCTAGTTTATCATCACTGTGTAATCTAATTGAAATATTGGGCTCACATCTCAATGAGCTTTCTTCCATTTTGCCATCACAAACATTAAGATACATCAAAATATGTCTTAAATGAGATAAGTATTCTTTAGCTTCTTCTGGGTTTGTAATATCTGGTGGAAAATCAGTGACGATTTCCATGAGTGGCGTTCCTGCGCGATTATAATCTACTCCACTGCCACCACTTGGAAGATGCATTAGCTTACCAGTATCCTCTTCAAGATGCACTCTTTTGATATTTACACGCTTAAGTGAGCCATTTGAGCTTGGAATGTCTATATATCCATTGTAACCTAATGGATTTTCGTCTTCATATTGTGAAGTTTGGTAACCCTTAGACAAATCTGGGTAGAAATAATTTTTTCTGTGAAAAATACTTTTTTTTGGCACTGTGCAATTAAGAGCTAACGCTGTTTTTATTACCATTTCAATTGCCTTGCGGTTTGGCATGGGTAAAGCACCTGGCAAGCCTAAGCAAACAGGACATGTTCGCGTGTTGGGCTCACCACCAAAGGCAACCTCACAACGACAAAACATTTTTGATTTTGTTGAAAGCCCCGCATGCACTTCCATTCCTACACTGCATAAATAATTCATTAAAAAAACTCCATTTACTCTTAAAACACAATCTTCATAGCTGAGATGTACAGTAGAGGGACGAAAAACGGTACTCTACTGTACATCTCAGCCACAACTAAGCAAACAAGCCTTTGGTAGATAGTCTAGCCTTGAGAGTAATTTTCTCATATTTTATATACGTTTAATTGTAGCTCAATTTGACCATTTCGATACAAATTTGTCCTGAAGCCCATGAGTCATTGCATATAATTTTTCAGGAGATATATGAGCATAAGATTTTTGCCCCAAATGATATACTTTACTTGCTGTTACAGTAGCATGTTTTAGCCCCATTGTTTGTAATTGAAGAGACATGTGATTATCTACAAACCAAAATGTCAGATCCTCAGGTTGAGGAATTAATTTTTGTAAAGTATCTTTCTTCATTAACCAGCCCCAACCAGCGAAGATTGTTAATACTTCATGCCCAACAATTGCAGAATGATCGGGGTAACTTAGGATTTTTTGTTGAGCTATTTGGTTTGGTCCAACTTGGGGAATTGGACACCAAGGAGAGGCAGAATCCAAATTGAAAATATCCATGTAATATCGCATATAACTAAACCAATTCTCTGTAAAAATTACATCATTATTAAACACACCAACACAATCTGATTCAATGTGTTCAAATGCCATATTTAAAGCTTTGTTATAACTAAAATCACCTTCGTATGGCACAGTAACATTAACATTATATTTGTAAGATTGATTACCAGATTCTACTAAAATAGTTCGAAAATTATTATTTTCTTCCGATGCATACAGACTTTGTATAGCTGTATTTGTCATTTGAAAAACATCATCATCAGCGGTATTAGTTAAAAAAATAATGTCACAGGTTTGATTTCTGGGTAATTCGACAAACATAAAGTAATTATAAAAGAAAAATGGGCGGTAAACCGCCCAATTATTATTTGGTAGTTTTGGTTTTCGGTATAACCGTGATATTAAGCTTTTTACGCCCCCATCTTCCTACACTACCACGCGAGGATAAACACACGTCAATATGTCTACCTTTAATGGCACCACCTACATCAGCGGCAACACCCCATCCGTAACCTGGTATGTGAATTTTACTTCCCATCGGGATAACTTTTGGGTCTACAGCAACAATACCTTCACCTAATTTTTTTCCTGTAGAAGTGATAGTATAACCACCATTTTCGCTAGGATGAGTAGAGTAAGCAGTAACTAAAAAGTTTGCTTTGTATTGTTTATTTGAATTAGCAAGTTTTGAAACATTGCTTGTTTTGGCTTTTTGAACAGGCGGCTTGCCTTGTCCTACCGATTTTTGGCTACATAACAGTATGCTCGCCATTATTGCAGTGAACATACGTATATATACGAATCAAAGAGAGGAAAAGTTGCAAAAAAAAGCCAGGGATTTTTCACCCTGGCACAAACGTGGCACAATCACCTCCTAGCCACGAAATTGTTATAGCTTACTTGGAATTAGCTTCCTTCATTAAACTATCAATGTTGAACATCATGTTACCATTCGCAGAGACTTGTGGCAAATGTCCATCCCACTTCTCAATCCATTCTCTGGCAAGAACTTTAGATCCACCATTTTGGTTGAGAGCTTCAGCCTTGATTTTGTTTGATCTAGCTTCACCCTCTGCTCTGGCAATAGCTGTTTTGGCATCAATTTCAGCCTTTTGAAGTTCATACTTCGATTTTTCAGCCGATTGTTGTGCCACCTGCTTTTGTTCAATTGCTCTGTTGAAATCTTGAGAAAACTCGAAATTTGTCAAAGACACACCGTTATTTTCAACAACAATGTCATAAGCTTTTAATCGCTCAGTAAGCATAGTATCAATTTCATTTTTAATTTTGCTTCTCAACCTAATTAATTCTTCGGCAGTGTAATTGGCAACTACAGCTTTAACGGTTTCCTGTGTAGCAGGGTCAATAATTCTACTTGCAAAGTCAAGACCCACGTTTTTGTAGAGATTACCCACTTGCAAAGGATTAAGGTGATAGTTAATAGCAACGGTGGTGCTAACATTTTGCAAGTCCTTAGACGCGGCGGCGGCTTTAGCTTCTTCTTTTTGCGTTCTCACTTCCATGAGTTCTACTTTCTGAACAAAAGGAATGACAAATTGCACACCCTCACCCATAACGCCCTTAACTGCTCCGAAATTCAACAGCACACCTCTGTACCCCGCAGGTACTGAGAAATAAGCACTACCAAATACACTCAAGATGATTAAGACAAGAGAGATTGATTTGAGCCACTTTGCAATCGCAGAAAGATCATCGTCGTCTTTAGAAGGCATAACAAAACCCACCACAAGAGCGATAATTGCGAGAAAAAGAATGACTGAAAACATCTTATCTACTCCTCACAGATGGACTAAAAGAAGACCTGAAAGATGGAGCTGGAGTGCTCATTCTCACAGATGGAGCACTTGATCGCATTGACGATGACACGCTTGATCTCATAGCTGGAGTGCTAGTTGAAGTACTAGTTCTTCTGGTTGGAAGTGGAATACTCGCTGAGGAGACGCCTGGTGTAACTATGTGGTTCACGGTAGAAGTGGAATTTGAATACGCTTGCGCGTTTGGATTTTCCGAATTTTCAATCCCACAAGCCATCAACGAAATGCCAGAAATGGCAAGAACTGTTAAAGTGATTAATTTCTTCATCAAGATTCTATACGATTGGATTGTTTAAAAAGTTGCAAAAAAAAGCCAGGGATTTTTCACCCTGGCACAAACGTGGCACAATCACCTCCTAGCCACGAAATTTTTGAAATCAATTAACCAAGAGATGTAACAACATAGCAAGTGGGACTGACATCTAGATTCAAATTTTCTTTGAACCATTGCTTTAACTTTAAAATAGAGTTTGGAATTAAATTATAATCTAATTCATCAATCTCTAAGTGACTATTGGCATATTGACCGAACAATTCATAACCAATACCAAATTCTCCATCATAATCACCCCAATAATTATAGTCACTCATTTTTATAAATGTTGGACTATCATCTTGAAGAAAACATAAATATCCATCGGATAAGTCATTTTCCTCAGGTGTTTCTTCATTATTCAAAGCTTCTTCAATTTGAAGTAAATTTTCAGCATCTGGAAAGTTCAATTGTCCTATGTTATAGGAAACATTTTTGATTTTTACTTGAAAAGGTTTACCAGTTATAGTGTCATATCTAGTGACTTCTGAACCTTTTTCGGATTTAGAATGCTCAAGATGTTTTTGGGAAACTGCAACGAATATATTTGTTTTAGCACTTGTTGACATATTATTTTATACGCTCAGATTGTGTGGAAGGTTCGAAAACTACAGAACTTGTGGTAAATTATATTTTTTAATCAAAAAATCCAAAGTATCTTCATATAAACTTTTATACTCGTCACGCTCGAAAACTATATTGTTTTGGCAAAGCACCGTTTCAACTTTTGAATTTTTAATTATCACCCAATAATGATTGTCATCATTTTTATCTTCGCAAAGACCCTTATAAGCACCATCAGCAAAACATTCAAAACGAGTTTTTTCAACATATAAACAATAGGGAACGGAATCTCCAATTTCGTAAGTTTTCGACATATCACCACCACAATATATTTGAATAAACTTGTTGTTATTTACTTTTATCCTTGTGAACATACCCATAGTCTTATATACGCTCAGATTGTGTGGAAGGTTTACTGAGTAAATGAAGAATATCGCTCAAATATTGATTTTTTCCTAAAACGAAGTGTTTACAATACTTTTGCTCTTGAAGTTTTTCAATAGTAGTGTCCCAAAATTTCATCATCGTGCCTATGAAATCATATGGGTTATCTCTTTCAATATATCTGTCTAAATATTCATTCCTCGAATTCTTTTGAGGATAAACAAGGAAAATTTCAAGACCTTCATTATGCAAAAGCTGTAAACCATCTATTTCAGTGGATAGGAATACAAAATCTACTTCACCTATCAATGCTTTAATATCTTGAATGTATTGTTTTTGGCTTTCATACTGCCAAAATTCCACTTCAATTGCTTTTAGTTTTGAATTATTACAGATAAATGTTTTGCCAGTGCCAGGAAACGCGGCACAAAGTATTGTTTTGGTTTCGAGTTTACTAATCACTCTGATCCCGCCAAAACAAAACCACTGCGCCAGAAAAACACAATAAAAACGCGGCGAAACACTGTGGATTTGATGGTTCAAAGCCAAATAAAATCATGTAGGCGAGAATGAATGCGGGCGCAAAAAGAAAAACCAACAAAATACTAACAAGATTTTTTTTCATTAATTTTTATACGCTCAGATTGTGTGGAAAGTTCTTGAATCTTGTTTGTAATAAAATCAGGCAAATTGCCATCTTCCAAATAAGAAACACCGCAATCAGAAATATTTCCAATCAAGTAAGCATATCCTACTTTGCCATCTGGATATATGGTCAACGAAAATGCATTTTTGTCAAACATCCAATCGTACTCAACAGAGCCATCATCATTTACAATTGGCTCATCAAAACCTATTGGCAATTTCATATTATGATTCCTCCTCCACACAATCTGCATAAGAAGTGTAAACTCTGAATGAATAGGCAGAAGTTTTTGTTTTGCGTGATCTTGCTTTCACAATATGTCTGACACAAGATGACATTTTCTTGAAAGAAGTGACGTGGCAATACTTTGGGATATTTTTTTCTCCCTGTATTGTTTCTTTGCTAAGAAAACCGTCAGACATTACTCGTTGTACTAATCTTACTGCCTCGTCATCAGGCAACGAACTTATATTTTCAATAATGATTCTACTCATCTTTATTCGTCTCTTTAGGGGGTTCTGGCAGTGGCATCCAGTGCGTAACATGGTTTTTCTGCACCTTACTGGATGTATTACTGATTAAACGCTGAAGCCCATCCACCCACTCAACAAAATCAGTTTTTACAGTAATGTGTTCAGCATTCCAAGGCTCAGGTGATGTAGTAAAATAGCGACATTGATTAAAAATATTATTGATGTTGAGTGGCTCAGCATGTTCATAAATTGGATTGGCTTTAGCTTGGGTAATAATATATTCTTTGGTTACTTTTGTTCTATAGCTTTTTCCACCTTTATAATATCTTATCAAAATATACTCATTTTCGGGTGCTGTTTCTATTGGTTGCCATTCACTCATTTTCTGTCCTCCCACTTCCAACCAAGCAACAGACGAGTCATCTGACGGATTAACCAGTTTGGTTTTGTTATAACCCAGACATGGAATGACGAGGTGATTATCCAATAACCAGAATATTGTATCTCGTCAAATCCTTTGATGTGTTTGTTGGAATAGGCTATTGGATTAGTTTCATTCATCTTTTGTTCTTTCATTTTTCATCTCCATTTCTTCTGCCTGATAAAAATCATTCATAATTTGCAATGCTTCTTTAGTTTTTTCGGTTAACTTTGGAATCGTCAAAGCCCCCATAAGTGCCACGCTGTAATCATCAATATCATCCAAGCTTGCCCTATCACTCGTATAAAATGCTGGAAAATAAAAGCTAGATTGATGCCACTCGGAATATTCTGAATCCCACTCTACATACCGATGCACGATGTCTCCATGAACAGTAAAAATGAGCGCCACCTTGCCAGCAAAGTCTTGGTCAACTTCTACCCATCCGTCTAATTTAAGAAGCTCAGTCACTTCTTTGAACATCTTTTGTTCTGGTGTTTTTTCTTTTAAATAAGTTATTTTTTTTGTCATTTCTTCTCCTAGTTCAAATTCTAAAACTCTTGTAAAGCTGAGCGATGGAGTATCCATCACCTCATTAACAAACAATAATTCCACTTGCTCGGTATCCACTTTGAAGTTGTATCGTGAAAGATCTTCATTGGAATCAACTGATACTGCTTTCTCGTAGTTACTCATGCTCATTCACCCCCCCGCATAGATCAACATATAATGTATCTTTACCCCCAGATATTCCGTGGAGCACTTGAACCTTAAACTGAACTGTAAATTGTGTACTCAAATATTCCTCAATCATAGTTAAAGGTAACCGTTCTTTTAGTCCACTTTCAATTTTAGGGTCCCAATTAAGACCGCATATAAAATATTCAATTTTTTTTGCTACTTTTTCTGCAATTTTTTCAAGCTCTTTGTTGATTTCTTCTTGTTGCCGTTTGTTTCTTAAATCAATGATTTCATCATAAGTAAGTCTTTTAATTTCAGCGTCACTCATGCTCTTTCTTCTCCTGTTCATCGTAAACCAAGAAAGAATATGCACTTTGTTTTGTCTTTCTTGGTCTTGCCCAAATGATTGTTATTTTACCGTCTAATTCACTTCTGAAAGTGGTTGCATGACAATATTTTGGTACATTCCTCTCTCCTTGAATTGTTTCTGTGCTTTGAAATCCATCAAGTATTACTCTTCGTACCATTGTTAGTGCATCAAGGTCAGACAAACCGCTTTTGTTGTCAATGATAATCCTATTCATACTCATTCATCTCCTCCGCATTAGCAAATGCCCAACAATGCTGATTAAGACAAAGATTAAGGCTAATAGGAATACTAAAGCGTCCATCGAACTTTGGAAGAATGTCATTTTTTCTCCTCCACTATCTCCACGCAACGGAATATTGTACCAAGTGGAGTTCCTTCGGGAACATTACCCAAGAACAAAAATGACAATCTTGATTGCTTAACAACTCCCTCAAACTCAATGGGTTCTGATTTGACTTCTTCCAACGGTTTGACTTCTTCCAATGGCTTAATTTTTTCGACAGCCTTTTGAAACGCTTCACGTTTAGCTTCTGTCCAATTTGCAATTCGTTGGTCAGAAGCTCGAATATAGGCTTCTCGCTGGGCTTTTTGTTCGCTCATTCCTCATCCTCCAAAATCTTAAGAATTTTGGTGACCTCAATCAACTCGGATTTAAGGCGTAAATTCTCTGTTTGCAATTCGTCACCTCTTTGCCTAATAATTTCAGCCATTTGTGTTGGGTCACCAGAAATTGCCCAATCAGAAGGGCATACCCCACCCCAAGCAAGCAAAATGTTATTGGCTTCTTGTAATCTAAGTCGTTTGATTTCAGCGTCTAAAGACTCAATTCGTTTCAATGCCTCTTCTAATTTGTCTTTTTTCTGGGGAGGTTGTGCAGGTGCTGTCGGCATAGGAGGCTTAACCTCTGGAATATTAAGATGCATCACTCCTACTTCCCTGACTCTTTCAGGCTTGCTTTTTGATTGCTTCTGTAACTGGTCAAATGCCATTAGCCTTTCAACAAATTTAGGATGGAGGGTGTCAGCCTTGAGCGCTTCAGTGAATTTTACTAAATCTTTATGAGACAAGTATGTTTCTGACATTGCCCCATTAGCATTCTTGTGTCTGATAATCCAGTTGTAAGTGTCGCCATCATATTGCCGCACTGAATAATCCATAATTTCCAATTCTTTAGAACAATTTATTGCTCTTTCTTTCCACCATGTGTCTATTTCTTTATTTGTCATTTTGTCCTTAGCCACTATGAGCATATACTTTCCTAAAATGAATACGAAAGCTTTAATGTCACTTTCTTTGGCTACTTGACAAGCTACGACATGATTTATTTTATGCCCACATTTGTCATAGTTAGCCCAAAGTCCATCTTTGCTTTTTTCAATTTTCCAATACAATCCGATAAATTTTTTCATGATTTGTTCTCATTCCTCTTTCCATATACGGTCTTTAAGTAATAAATAATTCAGATTGTGTCATTTTTCTCCAAAAGGCTTTTCTTCTATTATCGTTATCGCAGGACTGCATGCAGCTTCAAATTGAGCTCCTGTAGCAATTGTATAGGTATCATAGCCATCATCCTTTGTTCGTTTTCTGGTTGTGATTTGACCCTCATAATCCTCATAATATTTTTCGCCTCTCCAAGAAAGCTCAAATTGTTTGAAATTAACAAATTTTTGGTCTGAAGGAATGTAATACGTAGCAACTATAACATATGGATCATATGAATTACACTTGTTGGGTATCTTATCAAGTTTAAGTTTGATTCCCGTGGGTAAGTCAATGGTTTTTGAACTTGATTGCCTTGTATTTTCACACCCAACCAAAGTAAAAGCCAGTGTTGCTATAATTAAAAAGGTATTTTTCATGAGTTTTTCTGTTTTCACAAAAAGAATATACGAAACTACTAATCCATTTGTTGCATTATTTCTGGCTCAAATTCAATTATAAGAAAAAGAGTGGTTAAAAAAAATACAGCTAAAACAAAATAGGCAAAAACAATCATGCGTTTTTTGCCTTAAATCCAAACCTCACGCCCGAAGATTGTGTATTTTGTTTTTGGAGTGAATTTATACTGTAAACAATGTCGTG
>Ga0315901_10003635_pt1 | contig 19896 bp, 19 predicted proteins | sample LakEriMetagenome_10_FD_203761 | JGI IMG/M metagenome (GOLD analysis project Ga0315901, IMG submission 203761) | Freshwater fungal communities from buoy surface, Lake Erie, Ohio, United States - Buoy 2 MA116 | ecosystem: Environmental > Aquatic > Freshwater > Lake | place: USA: Lake Erie, Ohio... | reverse complement strand
GTTCAAAGGGCGTGAGCGACCAGGTGCGTTCCGCGGAGGCCCACGGGGCGTGGGCGGCCAGCAGCGTGTTGATCGACGGCATCGTCAGAACCACCAGGGCCTCGTAGACGGATTACGGAGAGCCGTTGGAGGACGAAGGGCGGCTCACCGCGCCAGCGACGCCCGAATCGCCGCCAGCTCGGATGGCGGATCGTCGTCCACGTGCTCCATTCGGCCGGCCCGGCGATACCAATAGCGGGCGTTGCCCGCGTCGCCCTCGATCTTGTGGAGCACCGCGTGGATCCAGGCCGCGGTCGGGTCGGCCTCGTCACGCTGCACGATCGCGTGGGCGGCCTCCCAGTCGCCGCCCAACGCCAGGTCGATCGCCCGCACGAGGTCTTCCGGCGTCATGCGGTCCTCGCTGCGGTCGCGTTCACTCGGCGATCATCGCCACCGCGTGACTCGCGGCGGGCACGACCCGCTCCGAGAGGATCACCGCGCCGACCACGGACTCGTGAATCACCGGATCCTTCTTCCGCCAGCCCACGGCCACCCAGCCGTCCTTCCGGGCCACGAGCTGCTCCATCGGCAGCGGCCCGGCCCGCTCCAGCTCACCCGGCAACTTCAGCGGCTCCACGTCCACGACCTCCTTGAAGACCTTGTTGAACCGCTTCTGGAGGATGCGCCGCAGCGACGTCTCCTGCATCGTGAGCTTCTCGCCGCCGCCGGGCACGAACCCGGGCGGATAGATCTGCACGTCGCCGTCGCGAACGAGCCGCACACCGGCCGGGCCTGGCTCGATCCGATAGGCGGCCCAGATGTCCATGGCCGGAAACTCCCGCTCGCCCGAGGTGAACCGGCTGCCGCGGACCGTGACCTTCACCCGGTCGTCGCCGGCATCGAGCTCGACCGGCTTCCGCTTGGCGAACGTGATCGACCACGGCTGCTGGTCGGGATCGTTGCCCAGGGCCTCCGGCAGGGTGCCGTTGTTCTTCTTGATCTGCTCCTCGACGAACTGCTGCGTGATCGTCCGGCCGCCGAGCGTGATCTCGGCCGCGTTGTTGACGAGCGTCTCGTGCACCCGGGCCGCGAGCACCGCATCGGCATCGACCGCCGGCGGCGCCGTGAAGGCGCCGATCTGGTCGGCGAGCGCCTTGCGGGCCGTCACCGAGAGGCGGGAGTCGCTCGTGCTCATCTGGAGCAGCTCCGGATACCAGCCGCGCTCGATGAGCGGCCCGCGGAACTTCGTCTGGTAGTCGCGGGCCGCCTGGGAGATGGCCGATCCCGTCTGCTCCTCGAACTGCGTCCGCACCCGGTCGCGGGCCTTCGCCGCCGAGATGGCCTCGGCCTGCGGCCGCATCTCCGCGATCTTGCGGCTGGCGACCTTGCGGATCAGCCGCTGGCCGAACCGCTTGTTGACGCCGATGCCCGCCGTGCGGGTGTCGGTGTCGGCATGCGCCTCGACCGGCAGCGTCGTGACCCGCTGATCGTCGATCAGGATCCGCTTGCGGGCGCCGATCGTCGTGGTGCCCAGCGTGTGGACGGTGACCGGCCCCTGCGAGCCGCTGGTGTTGGAATGGTTCGTGGCGTCGAGTTTCAGGTCGACCACGGCCTGCCGCAGGCTGGGCACGAAGTCGAGCAGCACCAGCCCGGTCGTGCGGCCGCTGCCGCGGACCCGCGTGCCGAGCACCGTGTCGTTGATCGCCGACGTCTCGTCCACCGCCCGATTGACGGCGCTCCCCAACAGGCTCTCGTCCACGTCGAGGAACAGGTTCGGGCGATTGACCGCGGACCGCACGCGGGCCACCGTCGCCGGCGCCTGCCCCGACTCCTCCAGCCGGGCCAGCAGCGGCCCGACCGGATCGAGTGCCTCTGTCGTGCCGGTGGCGGCCCCGGTCGCCACGGCGGCCGCGAGTTTTTCCAGCCGCTGGGCATAGATGGCCTGCGCGTTCGGATCCTTGGCGGCATCGGCGGCTTCCGCATAGGCGGTGACGGCGCGACGGACGGCGGCGAACTGCGGCATCTCCAGGCCGTTCTCCTCGGCGTCGAGCCGTTTCTGGAGGCGGCGGAGCACGGCGGGATCGGCGGCGGCCCCGGATGCGGCCTGGGCGATCAGGGCCGGCCAGTCGAGGTAGGCCCTCCAGTCGGCGCCACTCGGGCTGCGGGCCAGCAGCCGGTCGAGCGGTCCCAACGCCTCGCGCAGCCGCGACGCGGCTGCAGCCAGCCGGCCTTCGGCGATCGGACGGAACGCCTCACCACCCCCGAGCGGCTGGGATTCCATGTCGCGGAGATCGATCGCCCGGGATGGACCCGCGAGCAGAACGACGGCGAGGGCCGCACCGCAGAGCGTGAAAACGGTTCCGAAACGGAATGAAGCCATGCTGGTGCGCCTGTCCTGGGGATTGCTGGGGGCTGGGATATGGGAACCTGGGCCAGAAACGAGCCGAGAGTGTAGCCCGCCGGTCGGATCCGCCTCCATGCCACTCGCCCACCGCCCAAATACCCCCCATTTGCCGAGGAATTCTGGTGCTCAGCGGCTGTTTTTCTCACCCGAGCCCTAACCGGAGCCAGCCGTTCGACTTGCGGCAGATCCCCCAGGCCGCAAGTCGAGCAAAGTCGACGCCGCCGGCAACGTCGACGCAGCCCGCGCCCCTTGCCGGCCGTTCGCGCAGGGCATTCAATCGCCGCATGCCGGTTGGCCAGACGGCTGCCGGCGGCCGTCACTTGGAGGACAGACACGCATGGTCGCGACCCACCACACCCTTCTCGTCACCACCGCCCTGCTGGCCGTGAGTTCCCCCATCGGCCTCGAGGCCGCGACGCCCGTGCCCCTCGCCCCCTCCCGGGCCGCCGCCGTGCAGCGGATCGACGACTACGCCGCCGCGAGCGACGCCGCCCGCCAGGATGGGGCGATGCTGCTGGTGTCCGTCGAACCACAGGCAGGCGCTGCCCACGACCCTGCCGGCAGCCACCTCGAGCGTGCCGACGTGCAGCAGCGGTTCGCCGCGAGCGGCACGCCATGGGTCTTCTGCCGGCTGGGACTCCACGATGGCGGCGCGGCGCTCGTCGCCGATCCCGGCCTCGGCGCGATGCGGCGCGGTGCCGGCATCTTCGTCGTGGATCATGCCCACCCGGAGTATGCCGGCCGTGTCGTCTCCATCCTGCCCCGCACGCCGGGCAAGTACTACCGCTTCGATCCCGCGCACATCGACCAACTCGCCGGCCTGCCCACCGCCTCGCTCACCCAACGGTCGCTGATCCTCGCCGTGCGGATTCACCCGGAGGGCCCACGCAGCACGGAGGGTACCTGCGATCCCGTGCTCTGCAGCGAAGCCGCCGCCCACTCGGACCACCAGGCCCGCCTCCGCCGCCAGGGTCACCACGGCTGGGACGCACGATCGCGGCGCATCGCCGGCGGCATGGGGGCGGGCTCCGCTTCCGAGGTCTGTGCGGAGAGCTGGCCCGATCAGGACCTGCTCGACTCGTGCGTCGACTGCGTGGCCAGTTGGCGGCAATCGTCCGGCCACTGGAACGCCGTGCGGAGCCCGCAGGCCGCCTACGGCTATGACATCCGCCGCGGCTCCAACGGCATCTGGTACGCCACCGGTATCTTCCGCCGCTGATGCGGCCCGGCCGGGCCGCTAGCCGGGCCACTCGCATACTTCTCCCAACAAGCCCCCAGCGGAAGATGGGGGACTCCGGGTGGCATACCTTCCCAGCTGCCGTTCAATACGGCTTCGAACCGGAGCATTGCCTGGAGTCGTGCGGCATGGACGGCGGGGTGGTATTCGTGCCCGGTGTCCCCGGGTTTCCACCCGGGGCTTTTTGTCAGCGCGTGGCACGCGGCCCGGCCGGGCCGCGCGCGACCGACGAATCACACGTCGCCGGCGGCCACGGCGGGGAGCACGAAGATCTTGCCGTCGCCCATGCGGCCCGTGCGGGCGGCGGCGACGATCCGCTCCACCACCTCGTCGACGCGGGCGTCGTCCACCCAGAGCTGAATCTCGACCTTGGGAAGGAAGGCGAGCGAATACTCGCTGTCGCCGTACTGGTCGAGGTAGCTCTTCTGCCGGCCGTAGCCCTTGACCTCACGGACCGTGCAGGCCTCCAGCGGCGCGAGCTTCAGCGCCTCGAGCACCCGCTCTGCGAGAAACGGCTTCACGACGGCGAGGATTTCCTTCATGGCATCACAGCCCCGCAGTCTGCCGTCCCACATCGTCCGCTGCGGCCATCAGGCTCGCCCGGAGGCGCGAACCTCTGCAGGTCCTGGCAACGCCAGCGTTGCCAGGACCGCGTTGACCGAGGGAGCCATGGATGGTCCCTCGGTCAACTGAAGTCAGCTAAAGAAATTGTCGCCGAACATGTTCATGGGGGGGCAGGTGGTGACGGTGATGTCCCCCTCGACCCGCGTCTGGCAGGCGAGCCGCATGGTCTGCTCGTTGCCGATATAGGCCAGCGACACGGCCAACCGCGCCGACTCCATGATCCCCTTGGGGCTGGTGTTCTCCATCCCCTTGGTGACCAGCACGCGGCAGGCGCCGCATTGGCCGAAGCCGTGGCAGTTCACCACCTTGTGGATGCCCGGATAGAGCTGGACACCGGCCCGGAGGGCCTCCTTCCGTAGGTTGGCCCCGTTGGGAACCTGAATTTCCTTCTTCTCGTTGGCGAACGTGATCGTGGGCATCGGATTCTCTCGACGGCGGGGGGCGGTTCATCCGATACTGTAGCCAGCGCGGGAGCACCCTTCCAGCCGACCGGACGGCGAGCCATGGCGGAACTGACGAAATACCAGCGGTCGATCGTCAAGAACTACTACGAGAACCTCGACACGGCCCTTCTGCAGCGGCTCGGGGAGCAGGTGACCGACCTGTACCTCGCCGAAGGCAAGAAGCGGGACAAGCTCTGGACGAGCGTGACCGGATCGCTCGCCAAGCTCGGCGTGCCTGCGGCGCGGATCGACCACGTGCGAAAATCCGACGACGCGCGGAAACTGGCCCAGCTTCTCCAGGAACTCCTGGCGAAGGATTGACCGCGCCGCGGCCGTGCCCCATGCTGTGACGCCCCGTCCCAGCAGGCACCGCGGCGATGAGCGCATCTTTCCCGACCCCGAACCCGGCCAGCGATCGCGCCGCCCTGCTCGAGGCGGTCCGTTGGCGGAAGTTCCCCGTCCTCGACGACGGGTTCGTGGCCCTCGTGGATTGCATGGGCGACGACGGCTCGGTCGTGCAGGCGGCGCGGGTCAGTTACGGCGAGGGCACGCGGAAGGTCAGCGACGACCGCCAGTTGATCCGCTACCTGATGCGGCATGCCCACACCACGCCCTTCGAGATGGCGGAGCTGAAGTTCGTCGTCCGCGTGCCGATGGACTGCTGGCGGCAGTGGATTCGCCACCGCACCGCGAGCGTGAACGAGTATTCCACCCGCTACTCGCTTGCCATCGACTCGATGCAGGCCACGGCCGACGACGAGTGGCGGACCCAGGCGGCCAGCAATCGCCAGGGCTCCGACGGCCTCGTGGCCGCCGCCGAGGGCCAGCGGCTCACGGAGGCGGAACGGGATCTGCAGGGCCTCGCCCGCAAGGTCTACGAGGAGCGGCTTGCGGCGGGCATCGCCCGCGAGCAGGCCCGCAAGGACCTGCCGCTCTCCACCTACACCGAAGCCTACTGGAAGATCGACCTCCACAACCTGCTCCACTTCCTCGCCCTGCGGATGGACTCCCACGCCCAGCTGGAGATCCGCCGTTATGCCGAGACCATCGGCCGCGAGATCGTGGCCCCGCTGTTTCCGCTCGTCTGGGAGGCGTTCCTCGACTACCGGGTCGAGGCCATGCGGCTCACGCGGCTCGACCGCGAGGTGATCGGACGGCTCGTGGCCGCCGCCGGCAGCCGCATGCCCGCCGCCCACGCCGACTTCCTCGCCGCCCAAGACCCGTCCTGGAAGAGCCTCGAGCGGAGCCGCGAGCGGGACGAATGCCTGCAGAAGCTGGTGACCCTCGGCCTCGTGCAGCCGCCGTCCCCCTGACCTCCCGAAGGAGTCTCATCATGCCGCTTACCGCCGCTGAAGAGGTCCTGAACCTCAACCGCAAGCTGCTCGCCACGATCGCCGCCGGCGACTGGCCCGCCTACCGCGAGCTCGTGGCTCCGGACATCACCTGCTTCGAGCCCGAGGCCAAGGGGCACCTGGTCGAGGGTCTGCCGTTCCACGAGTTCTACTTCAAGCTCGCCGGCGACGCCGCGAAGCCCGCCGCACCGGCGACGACGACGATCGCCACGCCCGTCGTGAAGATGCTGGCCGACGACGTCGCCCTCGTGGCCTACGTGCGACTGGTGCAGAAACTCGACGCCGCCGGCAGTCCCATCACCGTCGCCAGCGAGGAGACCCGGATCTGGAAGCGGTACGCCGGCGGCTGGAAGCACGTGCACTTCCATCGCAGCCTGCCGTCTTGAGCGCAAAACGGACCATCCTGGCTCCGTTTTGCTCGGCGAGCCGCCGCTCGCTCTCGAGGGCGTCGCTTCCGGCGACGCGGTCATCCGTGCATCAACCCGTTGCCACCATCAACGCTCGGACCATCCTGGCTCCGTTTTGCTCGGCGAGCCGCCGCTCGCTCTCGAGGGCGTCGCTTCCGGCGACGCGGTCATCCGTGCATCAACCCGTTGCCACCATCAACGCTCGGACCATCCTGGCTCCGTTTTGCTCGGCGAGCCGCCGCTCGCTCTCGAGGGCGTCGCTTCCGGCGACGCGGTCATGTCTTATGATCCCGCTTTTTCCGTTCGCCTTCCGAGGAGATCGATCATGGCTCCGCTGTCGCTGATCCCGAAAGTCGCCCTGCTCACGCTCGCCGTCCTGGGTGTCGGCCTGGCGCTTTTCCCAGCCGCTGCCTCGGCCAAGGCCGGCGAGCAAGCCGCCGGCCCGCGCCGCCTGCGGCACGTCGTGCTCTTCAAGTTCAAGGATTCCTCGACGCCCGAGGACGTAGCGCGGATCGTCGCCGGCTTCCGCGGACTGCCGGCGAAGATCAAGGAGATCGCGGGCTTCGAGTGGGGAACCGACGTCTCGCCCGAGGGCAAGGCGCAGGGCTTCACCCATTGTTTCCTGCTGACCTTCGCCACGGCGGCCGATCGCGACGCCTACCTGCCGCACCCGGCCCACAAGGAGTTCGTGGCCCTCATCGGCCCGCACGTAGACAAGGTGTGCGTCGTGGACTACTGGACGCAGGACTGACGCGGGCAGTCGAGCACGATGCCAACGGTCCAACCCGCTTCGCATGGCACCCGGGAAGGCATGCCATCCGGTGTCCCCCGGCTCCCGCCGGGGGCTTTTTGTGTCGATCACGCGACAAGAAGCCCCGGGCTGGAGCCCGGGGACTCCGGGCATGAAAACCACCCCGCCCCCAATCCCGGAAAGGCGACCGGATCCACCTACGGAGCGTCGCGGCGGAGGATCTCGACTTCTTCACCCGGCTCATGCACACGGCCGTCGGCGGGAAGCGCGACGAGGCCCGCGGCGCCGGCGAGACCGAGCAGGTCGGAGGATCCGGTCCACGGCTGCGGCGCGGCGACGAGGCCCTCCGGCCCGTGCGCGAGGCGACAGGGCAGATAGACGGGCCGGTCGGCAGCAGCCTTCGCCGCCGCGCCGAGCAGGGCCCGCTCTCGCGGCAGGTGCCAGCGGTCACGGCCCGCGGCAGCGAGGATCATGATCGCCGGCCGCACGAAGAGTTCGAAGCACACGAGGCTGCTCGCCGGATTGCCGGGCAGGCCGAAGACGAGCGTGGGGGGCGCACCGTCTGGCCGCGGGCGCACGCCAAACCACACCGGCTTGCCGGGCTTGAGCCGCACCTTGTGAAACACCTGCTCGACCCCGCAACGGGCGAAGATTATGGGCACGAGATCAAGGTCACCGGCCGACACGCCGCCCGAGAGCACGAGCACGTCGGCGGCGAGGCCCTGCGCCACCAGCGCCCGGATCGCCTCCGGCTTGTCGCCCGCCAGCCCGAGCGGAATCGGCTCGGCGCCCAGCAGCGACACGGCGGCGGCGAGCATCGGGCCATTGGAGTTGCGCGTCTGGCCGAACGCGGGCACGGCGTCGCAGGCGACGAGCTCGCTGCCCGTCGAGGCGATCGCCACGCGCACCCGTGGCTCGGCGACGACGTGCGTGGCCCCGGCCTCCGCGGCGAGGCCGACCTCGGCGGCCCCGAGCACCGTTCCGGCGGCGAGCACCTCGCGACCACGGGCAAACGCCGCCGCCTGCCGCGCCACGTGCTGCCCCGGCCGAAACTTCGGCTCCGCGAGCCGCACCCGGCCGCCGGCATGCACGCCGGCCGTGCCGTCCACGGCCCGCTCCACCGGCACGACGGCGTCGGCACCGGCGGGGATCGGCGCCCCGGTCATGATCCGGGCGCAGGTGCCCGACCGGATCTCGAGCCCCGTCACGTCGCCGGCGGCCAGATCCACGGCGACGTCGAGCTCCACGATCTCGCCCGGAAGCGCGAAGTCGGCCGAACGCACCGCGAAGCCGTCCATCATGGCGCGATCCCACGGCGGCGAGTCGCAGTCGGCGACGACGCCGGCGGCGAGGCGACGGCCGACGGCATCCATGAGCCGCTGCCGCCGCGGTGGCAGCGGCTGCGCCGTGCGTTCCACCAGCGCGATCGCTTCGGCGAGGTCGATCATCCGGCAACGGGGGCGACGGCGAGGAACGCCCGCAACAGGTCGTAACCCGCGGGCGTGAGGAAACTCTCGGGGTGGAACTGCACGCCGTAGACGGGCAGCGCCTTGTGGCGGATGGCCATGATCTCACGCGAGCCGTCGGGGGCGGTGGACCAGGCATCGACCTCGAAGTCGCGCGGCAGTGTCGGCGGGTCGATCACGAGGCTGTGGTACCGCGTCGCCTCGATCGGGCTCTCCAGGCCGGCGAACAGCCCCTTCCCGGCGTGCTCGATGCGGTCCACCTTGCCGTGCATCAGCTGCTTCGCCCGCACGATCGTGCCGCCGAACACCTGGCCGATCGACTGGTGACCGAGGCACACGCCCAGCATCGGCATCCGGCCCGCGAACCGCCGGACGACGTCGCAGGAGATGCCGGCCTCGTCGGGCGTGCAGGGCCCCGGCGAGATCACGAGGTGCGTTGGGGCCTTGGCGGCGATTTCGGCGCCGGTGATCCGGTCGTTGCGATGCACCTCGACGGACAGGTCGGGCGCGATCTCCCCGAACCGCTGCACGAGGTTCCAGGTGAAGGAGTCGTAGTTGTCGATGAGGAGGAGCATGCGTGTGTTCGAACGATGGCGGCCGGAATCAGCGCACGCTCGACGAGCGAGAGGCAGCCGCGTCTTCGCGCGGCTGCGCGTGCCATTCCGACCGACCGACCGTGGCTACTCCAGGAGCGTGCCCGGGTGCCCCTCGCGGTCCACCAGCGGCATGACGTTGGGCTTGTAGATCGTGTTGTATGCCGCGGCGAGCCGGTGGGCCTCGAGGGCCGCCTCGTCGGCCCAGTGCTCGATGAGCGTGAACCGGCGCGGCTCAGCCGAGGAATGGTAGACGTCGAACCGCAGGCAGCCGGGCTCGGTGCGGCTCGAACGCATGGCCGCGGCGAGATGCTCGCGGATCCGGGGAACGTCGGCCGCGTCCTTGGCGGTGAGGAGGATCGTGAGACAGATCATGGCGTGGCTCCGGGAAAATTGGGGACGGGAGCGAATGTTCGCGGTGTGAGAGTTTTCATTATGGCGGCGTGGGGAGAAAAATCGCTCCCGTCCCCAATTTTGCCCGGCGGGCGAGAATCCGCAGGTAGGGCGGGAGGAACTCGGCCCGATGGGCGAACGATCCGGCCGCCGCCCCCGGCTGCCGGTGATCGGGCTCGCAAAAGTCCTCGATCGCGAAGCCGGCGGCGCAGATCCCGCCGAGCAGGGCGGAGAGCGAGTGGACGAACTCCTGCGTGCCCGCCTCCCGCAGCCGCGAGGGGGGCTCCGCAGGCAGCGGTGCGGTGCGGCTGAGCGGATGGATGAGCTCGTAGCGGCCGGCGGCCCCCGGCAGGAGGCCGGCCTGCAGGCTCGCCGGCGACTTGTGCTGGCTGACATACAGCCCGCCGGGCTTCGTCACCCGGGCCACCTCGCGAAACACGCGGCCCACATCGGGCAGATAGCAGGTGCTCACCGGGTGGATGACGAGGTCGAAACGTCCCACGCCGAGCATCGAAAGATCATCCATCGAGCCCTGGAGAATCTCGAGGTCGATCTTCCGTTCACGGGCGACCTGCCGGTCGAGCGCGAGCATCGCCGGCGAGAGATCGACCACCGTCACTCGTGCGCCGGCGGCCGCATAGAGCGGCCCGTGCTTGCCGCCACCCGCCGCGAGGCAGAGCACCTCGAGGCCGTCGAGCCGCTCGGGGAGCCACGGCCGTCCGGCGGCACCGCCGCCGAGCCAGCCGCGGGGATCGGCGAACGCCTGATCTCCCGCGGGCCGCGCGAGTGCGGCCCCGTGAGCGGCGAGCCGATCCCAGGCCCGCGCGTTATGCTCGCGGGCCGCGGCCCGCAGTCCGGCAGCTTCGTCAGCCGGCATGGACCCGCCTCCGCCGCCGCCCCGCGGCCGCCGTGCCGCCGACGAGCCCCGCTACCGCGAGCAGCGTTACCGTCGCCGGCTCCGGCACGGCCGAGACCGTGAGGTTGTCCATCGCGAAGTAGGCGGGCGTGTTGAGGCCGAACGTCGGATGCCGATCCGAGCCGTCGAACGAGAACTCGATCCGGTCAACGGTGCCGAGGGAAGCGAGGTCGAACCACGCCCAAGTGGCAAGGATGCCCGGTGGCGACGCGCCCCGCAGGTCGGCGAGATAGAAGGTCGCCGTGCCGGTCGTGGCTCCGGCGAGTTTCCCGGTGGCGATGGTCGCGAACCAGCCCGTGCCGGACGCGAGCGGCTCGGTGAAGCCATACTGGTCGCCGTCGCGCATCGTGAGGGCTGCGTAGGTGGTGTTGGCGATGCGGAACCCGGCGACGACGGTCGGCACAGGCAGCGTCACGGTGGCTTCGTCGTAGGCGACCGCGTAGGTGCTCGACTGGTAGCCCCCGCCCGGATAGGAGGCGTACTGATTGGTGAAGGCCGGGTTGGTAGTGTTGACCACATTCGAGTAGGCGAACCCGTTCCAATATTCGTAGTTGAAGTCGCCGTAGGAATCGATGCCGAAGGTGTTGGCAAACGACACGCTCCCGGACGACCAGGGCGTGCTCACCGACTGGCCCGGCGTGAGCGTGCCCGGATTGCCGTTGAAGTATCCCGATCCGGGAACCGCAAGATCCTGAAAATTGACAACCACCTCACCCCGGGCCGAACCGGCCGCGATACAGGACGCGAGGACCAAGAAGCGGACCGCAAAACGCATGACCAAGTCTCCAGCACACGAAGGAACAGCTGCTACCCACGGCGGGAACGATCCCGCCGCGACGACATGACCGACGGCCTGCGCGTCACTGCCGCGCAGGCGGAGATCAATTGCGGGTAGCGGCACCTCCGGGCCTACGAAGTGTCGATGCGGCCATCAGAACGCCCCCCCGGCGATGGCTTCGCCCCCCGCGCGGGTGCAGCAGGCCGCCAGCACGCGTGGATCGATCGCATCTCCCAACAGTCGCACGGCCCCGTCGCCGAACAGCGCGTGGGCGCCACCGGGGTGACGGCTGCGCAGCTCGTCCTCCCAGGTCGGCCAGTTCACGGCGTAGGCCTGGTCGAAAAGGTTGCGGCCGTTGATCCACTGCCCGTCGGGCCAGCCGCCCGCGGCGCACTCGCCGACGAACGCCGTCTTCGAGAGCCCGTCGGCGATCTCGCGCTCCGCGAAGCCGCGGTCGTGCACGAGGGCGCCCTTCTCGGGGTTGTTCGGCGAGAGGATCCGTTCGCCCGTGATGCCGCCGTAATCGCAGCCCCCCAGGCCCCCGACGACGGTCGGCCGGCCGGATGAAGGGCAGCGATAGACGGCCAGGGGCGTCGCCGCCGCGGACGCGTTGGCCGGGTTGTCGAACGGCTTCTTGAAATCGATCCGCTCGGCCAGCGGCTGCTCCTCGAGCCAGGGGAGGATCGCCGCGCTCCAGGCCAGGCAGCGGGCCGTGCCCGACTTGCCTGCCGCCCGCCACTCCAGGCAGCCGATTGGAAACCGCCGCCGCACGAGCGAGTGTCCGTGAAGCGCGCAGCCGACGTTTCGCAGGTTGTTGAGGCAAGCCGTCCGCCGGCCGGCCTCGCGGACCGACTGCACCGCCGGCAGCAGCAGGGCCACGAGCGCCGCCAACACGGCCACCACGACGAGAAGCTCGACGAGCGTCATGCCGCGGCGGCGTAAGGAAATGCGACTGTTCATGGCCGTGGCCACACCGCGAGCGCACCGCTTCCCGCGAGGCAGGCGCATGCGGGCGCACACGCACACCTTCGAGCGAAGCGGGAGCTTGCAGCAGCGGATCCTGAAGCCAGACGACCAGCCGCTTGCGCGGCCGTGCCCGCCATCCCGCCCTCGCGGTCCGGCAGACTCCTGACGTCTGGTAGGTCTTCTGACTTCCAGGCTCGGCCGACTGCATGCCTTCTCGCGGCAGGCCCCGGGGGACGCACCGCAATGGCTCGAAACAGTCGGCCTCACACGCCTGGTCACAGCGGCGGGGCCGTCCCGGATTTGCACCGGAGTTCCCTGTTTGCCGGGCGGAAACAGCTGTTTCCATCCGGCCACCAGAGTCAAAGGCAAAGTCTACCGGTCGCGGCGGGGCTGTCAATCACGCGGGTCTCGGCCAGGGCACCCTCAAGGTTTGACTTTTCGCGTACTGCTCGTGGCAAACCTTGCGGGTTGCGCATGACTGTGGCGCGAAGGTCTGACGGTCGTGCGCGGCTGCGCCGCACGGTCCACCAAGGCGGCATCGACGGCAGTCTCGACGCAATGCGCAGCCGCAAATCCCCGCTCGAAAAATACTTGGGACTCGCTCAAGCCGCTTTCACCGGGGCGCCGATAGCCCCCATGTCCCCCGGGGCATCACTGTGCCCGTCGGGCAACCAGGGGGCGGCAGCAACCTGCGATCCCTCGAGTCACGGAATGGCTCGACAGGCCTGCCGCGGAGAGTTCGTGGATCACAACCTCGGGGTGACAGCGTCGCAAGCGGGACGACCACACCGGTGATCCACAAGCAAAGGAGATGTGGCTCGATGAAGCGTATGATGTTTCTCGGTGCACTGATTCTCGGTGTCACTGTTTGTACCCAGTCCTTCGGTTTCGAGCTCCTTGACCGGATGCTCGGCGGCAAGGGCTGCACCTCGTGCTGTGAGCCCGGCTGCGGTGCCGGCAACGGCTGTGCGGAGCCCGGCTGCGCCGCCGGCAATGGCTGTGCGGAGCCCGCCTGCGGAGCCGGCAACGGCTGTGCGGAGCCGGCCTGCGACGCCGGTGCTGGCTGTGCGGATCCGAGCTGCGGTGCGGGTTCGTGCTGCGGCGTGCGGAAGTTCAAGAAGCATGACCTTTTCGGCGGGCTGAAGGGCCTGTTCGAGAAGTGCAAGCGGAAGCATCGTGGATGCTGCGACAGCTGCACCGAGCCGGCCTGCGGGGCTGGCAACGGCTGTGCGGAGCCCGCCTGCGGTGCTGGTAACGGCTGTGCGGAGCCCGCCTGCGGAGCCGGCAACGGCTGTGCGGAGCCGGCCTGCAACGCCGCTGCTAGCTGCAGCGAGCCGAGCTGCGGTGCGGCTGCCGGCTGCTGCGGCACCCGGAAGTGCCCGACCCCGATCCGTGACCTCCTCCGCGCCATCCATGCCGCGAAGAAGGCCTGCCATGCTCGCAAGAGCTGCTGCGGTGAGCCCGACTGCTCGGCCGGCAACGGCTGCTGCGAGCCGGCCTGCGGTGCTGGCAACGGCTGCGTGGAGTCGGCGGCTGCCCCGACCCCCGATGCCTCCGCGTCGACGACGCAGAGCAAGGTGGTCGCGGTGAGCCGGACGGTCGCCGCCAAGTGATTCGAGGGTAGATAGGTCGAACGGAGATCTGTTGCCCGACTTCGGCCAGTGAGCTCCGCCCGGGGGGAAACCCCCGGGCGGAGTTTTTCTATCTATACGGCTGCACGGCCATCCATGGCCCGTGCAGCCTTGGCAGTTCGGAGGCACAGCCAAAGTGTGCCTCGAACTGCGATGGCTCGCCCTCCAGGCGAGCCGCGCGTCAGCCGAAGCAGGCCCGAAGGGATGCGCCGGCGCGATAGACAGCCCATCCATGGCCCGTGCAGCCTTGGCAGTTCGGAGGCACAGCCAAAGTGTGCCTCGAACTGCGATGGCTCGCCCTCCCGTTCTCCAGTCTTGCTCTCGGCTTGAGACCCGCGAACGGCACAAAAAGCCCCCGGCGGAAGCCGGGGGACTCCGGGTTGCATTCCTTCCCGCGTGCCATGCGTTATGGGTTTGAACCGGGCAATCACGAGCCGTCGTGCGACATGGACGGCGGGGTGGTTGTCGTACCCGGAGTCCCCGGGCTCCCGCCCGGGGCTTCTCGGGCCACCTTCCATCACCAAAACCCTGTCTGCAGCGCGTGCATTGACTGGCGAGGGGCTGCCCATGCCCCAGGAGCCGGCGTGGCTGACCAGCGCAGCCATGGATGGCGAAGCGCAGGCAGCCTCGAGAGAGCGGAGCCCAGGATGGGCGCAGCGAACGTCCGGCGATGGGGCGTGGGCAGCCCCGAAGCGGCGTTGCCAGCCGGCTTGACCCAACGGCGCGACGCACGGCCCTAGAGCATCTCGTCCGCGGGCCCCTGGCGGGCGACGCGACCGGCGGCGAGTTCCACCACCCACGTCGCCGCCCGCTTCGCGAAGCCGTGGTCGTGCGTCACCACCACCATCGTCTGCCCTCCCCGCGCCAGGTCCACGATCACGTCGAGCACCTCGGCCGTCATCGTCGGATCCAGCGCGCTGGTCGGCTCGTCGAAGAGCATCACCCGCGGCCGCATCGCCAAGGCCCGGGCGATCGCCACCCGCTGCTGCTGGCCCCCCGAGAGCGTCGCCGGCCGGGCCGCTGCGAACGCCGTCAGGCCGACGCGGTCGAGCAGCGCAACCGCGCGGTCCTGCGCCGCCTCCGGCGGCTCATGCAGAACCACCCGCGGCCCGAGCGTCACGTTGTCGAGCACCGACAGGTGCGGGAAGAGGTTGAACTGCTGGAACACCATGCCCACGTCGCGCCGCAGCCGGTCGAGCCGCGGCGCGGGATGCGGTCCCGGGGCGAGGTCGTGGCCGGCGATCGAGAGCCGGCCCGCGTCGAAGGTCTCCAGGCCGTTCAAGCAGCGGAGGAGAGTGGTCTTGCCACTGCCCGACGGGCCCACCAGCGCCGTCACCGTCCCCTCGGCACCGGCGAGCGACACGGCCTCGAGCACCCGCACGCTGCCCCGCGACTTCGACAGTGATTCGACGGTGATCATCGACGCTTGCCCCTCGGCTCAATGACCGGCGGCCCCGGGCCGCTCGAGCCGCGCCTCGAACCAGCGCGAAAGCAAGGCCAGCGGCCAGCTCATGCACAGATACAGCAGCGCCGTCACCACCGCCAGTTCCACGATTCGGCCCGTGGAAAGCGCGAGCACGCTGTAACGCTTCGTCAATTCGATCACCGTGATCGCCGAGCAGACGCTCGTGTCCTTGAACAGCGCGATGAAGTCGCTGGTCACCGGCGGCATCACGATCCGCACCGCCTGCGGCACGAGCACGTGCCGCAGCGCCTGCCACTTCGAGAGCCCCAGCGCCAGGGCCGCCTCGAGCTGCCCCGTGGGCACCGCCCTGAGGCCGGCCCGGTAGATCTCCGACTCGTAGGCGGCATAGTTGAGCGCGAGGCCGATGATCGCGGCGACGACCGCGGGCAGGGCGAGGCCGATTTTCGGCAGCAGGAAGAAGATGGCGTAGAGCTGGAGCATGAGCGGCGTGCCGCGGAGCACCTCGACGGAGCCGGCCAGCAGCGGCCTGAGCCACGCCGGCCCATGGAGCCGGCCGATCGCCACCGTCAGGCCGATCGCGATCGCCAGCGGAAAGGAGAGACACGACAGCAGGATCGTCATCCCGGCCGCCGAGGCCAGCAGCGGCAGCGTCTGCCGGACGAGCGCGGCGAAGGACCGCCGGCCGGCCAACGGAATCTCGGCCGCATCGCGGATCATCAGCATCTGCTGGCGGCCGGCGAGATCCCAGCGGTCGTAGATCGCCTTCAGGCGGCCGTCGGCGATCGCCTTGCCGATGGCCGCGTCGATGGCGGCGGCGAGTTGCGGCGTGCGGCGCGAGCTGAGCACGGTATAGAGGCCGCCCGCGAAGGGCCGGTCCACCGCCCGCAGGCCGGCGAAGCGGTCGGCGTAGAAGGCGACGATGCAGTCGTCGAGCACGGCCGCGTCGAGCACGCCACTGTTCACCTGCTCCAGCGAGTCGAGCGTGCCGTCGTAGCCGATCACCTCGAGCTGGGCCGCGCCGCGGGCGGCGCGGGCCCGCATCTCCGCCTCGGCGGCGGAGCCCGTCAGCACGCCCACCCGCCACGGGCCCCGCGGCCCGGGCTCGGCGAGGTCGGCGAGCGACGCGGGGGGCGAGCCACGGCGGCCGACCATCTGCAGCGCGTAGCCGAAGTACGGCCGGGAGCAGCCGTAGTCGCGCCGCCGCTCGGGCGTGAACTCGATGCCGTTGATGACGCAGTCGGCCGTCTGGTCGAGGAGCAGCGGCAGGCGGTCCCACTGCCCCTGCTGAAAGCGGGCCTTCACGCCCAGCTCGGCGGCGATCAGTTCCGCGAAGTCGACCTCGAAGCCCGTGAGGCGCCGCGGGTCCGCCGGATCGGGAAAGACGTGCGGGCCGCCTCCTTCCTGATCGGCAGCCCACACGAGCTCCCCGCGACGGCGGACCTCGTCGAGTTCAGCGGCCACAGCGGCCGACGACAGCGCGATCACCGCCAGCCAGCGGCCCGCCCCCCTCATGCCGAACCTCCGCGAAGCCGGCCCAGGGTGGCCGGCTCATCGAGCGTGGCGGCGAGCGCGTCGGCCTCCTTGCCGAGGCGGTCGCCCTCGTCGAGGAAGGTGGTCGTCCGCGCCGCGGCATCGGCGAAGTCAGCCAACAGCGGATCGACGAGCTTCGCGGCCGGGAGCCGGCCGACGAGCGCCGTGATGTCGCGATCGAGGCCCGATCGCACCACTGCGAACACGATCCACCGCAGCACGAGCCCCCACAGGATCAGCCAGACGAGCGCCTCCTGCAGGAACCCGCCGCCGTCCATCGGGCGCCCGCACCAGAGATGGTCGTGGAAGAACTTCCAGCCGGCCCGCCCGATCACGGCCGCCAGGAGCCCGCCGAACAGCGCCTCGAAGACCCAGTGCAAGAGCGGGCCGCCGGCGCGGCCGCGCCGGGCGGTGACGAGCTCGTCGATGCCGGCCGCCAGCCAGTGCCCGGTTCGCTCGAGCAGGGCGCCGGCCGTGGCCGGAACCCGCGCCGTATCGAGCCGCGCCCGACCGACCAGCGGCTCGGTAAGCCGCGCCCGCGCGGCAAGCCCGGCAAGGATGCTCCGCGACTGCTCGACCTCGGCCTCCGAGAGCCCCAGCTCCGCCACGGCCTGCCAGCCGCCGGACCCGGCGGCCGTCGCGGGCGACTGCCCGGCGAGCAGCCGGCCGATCAGGCCGCCACCGGGACGCACGCGGCTCCAAAGCGCCGCCAGCGCCGCGAGCACGTGCAGGAACGTCGCGAACGGGCCGCCGTGCCAGCGATCGACGACCTCGTCGGTGACGAGCCGCTGCCAGGCGCCGCGGCTCGCACGGAGCTTCGCCCCGACCGCCCGGGCGAGGATCGCCTCCAGGCGGGTCCGCTCGGCAGCGACGCCCGCGGCGAGCTGGGCGACCGGCTCGCGCAGGCCGCCGAGCTGGCGGCGGGCCTGTCGTGCGAACCACCCGGCCAGGTCGAGGGCGCCCGTCCGGCGCACCCGCCGGGCCGCGCGGCCCACCAGTTCTTCGTCGATCGCCGTCGTGAGCTCGCGGAACCCCGGCTCCGGCTCGAGCCCAGCGGCCGCGCGGCGGGCGGCCTCCACGCCATCGAGCCGGAAGATCCGGGGGACGCTGAAGCCTTGCGACTCCAGTTCCCGCCGCCAGTCGGCGCGGATGTCGGGATCCCGTGCGGCGTGCGTCTGCACGAAGAGCAGCGGCCGGCCCGGCGCGAAGGCCTGCACCTCGCGGGCGACGATCCACGAGCGGTACTTCTGCGCGGTGGCCACGAGCAGGAGCACGTCGCAGGCGGGCAGCACGGACTCGAGCAGTTCGCGGTTGCGGTTGGCGTCGCTCGGCCGCGGTGCCGCACCGGTGTCGCGGGGGACGGCCGCCGCCGGCTGCGTGTCGGGATCGGGGCAGTCGACGATCACGATGTTGGCCACCGCCGGCGCGTCACTCCGCACCACGCGGGCTCCCATGGCATCGACGGGCAGCCAGGAGAGATCGACGTCGCGGGCCGCCACCACGACCGGAGCGACGGTCGTCGGCCGGGCGACGTCGCCGGCCTCGGTGACGTCGGCACCGGCCAGGGCGTTGACGAGCGTGCTCTTGCCCGTGCCCGTGCCGCCAACCACGCCGACGACGAGCATCCGCGAAAGTTCCCGCCGCGCCCGCTCGAGCCGCGGCTCCACCTGCTCCCATTCGGCCCGCACCCGCGCGGCCGGCGGCCATTCCGGGAGCCCGCCGCTCCATCGGGCCAGCCCCGTCACGAGCTGGTCGAATCCGGCGAAATCCGGCTCGACGGCGTCGGTCTCGATGGGTTCATTCGTCATGCCGGCCGCGCCCCCCGCGCCGATTCCACGAGCAGCCGCCGGGCCCGGGCCACCTCCGGCCGCGCGGCCGCGGCGGCCAGCCGGTCGATCTCCGCCAGGCGATCGCCGAGCACGACGTCATGCAGCGTCTCGGCCAGAATCCGCCCCCGTTCGGCAGACCAGCCGGCGAACAGCGTCTCGATGACCGGCTTGAGGCCCGCGGCGGTGAGGCCCAGCGCACCCTCGCCGGCGAGCGTGGCCGCGGTGCCCACGACCACGTCGCCGACATGATGCACGAGCGTCGTCAGGCCGCCGGCCGTCGCGGCTGCCGCGGGCACCACAGCCGCGCCCGCCAGGCCGAGGCCGACGGTGATCGCCGGACGGGCGACCGCGCCGACGTTGAGACCGGTGAGGATCCAGCCCACGAGCTGCGGGTTCTCGCGGGCGAAGCGGTCGAGTTCGGCGCGCACGAACCCGCGGTAGTCCTCCGACACCAGCGGCAACCCCGCATGCCGGCGCTCGAGGTCCGCATACCAGCTGGCGCGGTCGGCCGAGTCGAGCCGCGGCCCGAGCACGCCGGCCAGCAGCGGATCGCGCCGGCAGGCGTCGTCGAGCCGCTCCACGAAGTCGGCCAGCGCCTGCTTGAGCGCGGCGAGCTCGACCACGGAAAAATCCTCGCGCCGCTCGGCCTCGCTGCGGGCCAGGCCGACCCGCCGAGCCGCCCACGTCACTCCCCGGCCGGCCACCCGGTAGACGCGGCTCACGGCGAGATCGAATCCCGACCGGCGCGGCTCGAGCCACTTCCAGATCTCGTTCCACACGATCTCGCGGGGCGCGGTCGGCATGTCCACGCGCACGCGGCCCTCCTGCTCGAGCAACTGCCTGGCCTGCCGCCACCGACCCGCGGCCTGCTCGTACGCGTCGAGCCAGTTGCCGAGCCCGGTGTGGGAGTCGAGCACCACCCTCATCGCGCCGGTCATCGCCTCGAGCTTGATGCGATCGAAGTCGCAGCCCGCCAGCCGCTCGGCCGGCCCCAGGGAGCCGCCGTCGGGCGTCAGCTCGGGCAGCGGATGAAAGGCGATCCGTCCCGCTTCGGCGGCGGCGAAGTCGTGCGGCGCCGCGTAGACGGCCATCGGTCGCACGCCGGTCTCCGCCGTGAACGTGGCCAGCCAGCCGGCGATCCGCTCCCGCTGCTGCGGCCAGGCGACCATGT
>Ga0315901_10003632_pt1 | contig 19903 bp, 10 predicted proteins | sample LakEriMetagenome_10_FD_203761 | JGI IMG/M metagenome (GOLD analysis project Ga0315901, IMG submission 203761) | Freshwater fungal communities from buoy surface, Lake Erie, Ohio, United States - Buoy 2 MA116 | ecosystem: Environmental > Aquatic > Freshwater > Lake | place: USA: Lake Erie, Ohio... | reverse complement strand
GTCATCGCGTCCAACGAGTCCATTTTTGATTTCCATTGGATCTCAATGGGTGTCCACTCCTTTGCTCTGAACTCGTTTCTTCCTCATGGACTCTCCTTCAAGCTTGAGCCTGACAGCGCCGTGAATGAGTCGATCGAGAATGGCCTCAAGTGCAACGGGATCTTCAATGACCTCTTTCCAGTTCTCGAGGGGAATCTGACTCGTGATGATGGTGCTCCGGGTCACGAAGCGTTCCTCAAGAATGTCATAGAGATCTTGCACGACAGTTGCCGGAAGTTTTTTGATGCCAAGGTCATCGAGAAGGAAATGGTTATTCCCACTGCGCAAAGTCTCGATATGTTCAGGGCCCAATGACTTCAAAAGTTTGGCTAAAAACAGCCCTTGATGTTTTGCGTTATCTCTCGGTCACAATAGCAATGGCAGACATCGCGGGTACGGTAGCCTCAACAAAACCACCAGAGACAACAATAACCTGTCCTGAACACGCAGAGGCGCCTTCATCTTCAGTTTTCTTATTTTTTGAAATCAAATCACAATAAGACCCGTCCGGCACTGTTGTTTGAACTCTCACACGCACGGGCTTGGGTTCAATGTTGAGCGCAAACCAGCCCTTGTTCTGACGGGAAAAAGCAATCGTTCCACCCTGTGATGAATTCCACCAATTGGTGACACTCGCGTTGCCCACAGAATTTCTGAATTCCACCATGGAGAGAATCTCAGGCTGCCGATGTTCACACACCCAACCAAACTTTCCGCATCTTGACGAACCGTCGTCTGCGTAAACACGCAGGGTGTTGCCGTCTGGTGACGAAGGTGGACCATCAGAATCATCGTTAAAATCATAACTGCTCATTAAGGAAACAGAGCCGTAATTAAATGCCAGAAGGAACATGTTTGCCAGGCGGTGTAATAATCCATCACGGAAGGTCAAGACCCAACCGCCACCACCGTGACCACGTTGATTGTCATGGTTGTCGGTAAAAACAACAGCCTTCTCTGATGGAATATATCCCCACGCTTCGCCCATGGATTCTAAAGCAGACAAATTGCCTCGACGAAATAAATTGCCAAGCGCCAATCCCACTCGAAATTCAGTAACAGCCCCATTGCCCAGATATTCTCGAGCCGATATCGGCTCCCCGCCTTGATCAATAACTTCCTGAAAAACATAAGAAGGCTTGTTCAGCTTCCCGATAATTCCAGCCAAATCAGTCGTAGAAATGTGTTTTGCTGCATCAATTCGAAAGCCTTTCACGCCCAGACGCAACTGTTCATTCAGGAAATTGGCAATTGTTGATTGCACGGCATCGGACCCGGTATTGAGATCGGCGAGCCCGACCAGCTCACAGGTCTGCACTTCCCAACGGTCCTGATAGTTACGAATCACGTTATCGCCGTATCGTCCGCAATGATGAAAATCCGCGTACGAGAACAGACCGGGATAATAATAACGGCGGTACTGCGATCCCGCAGAGCCAGCCTCTGACTGATTCTGCGGCAGAGTCTGCGCCATGTGATTGATGACAGCATCAGAAATCACGGCAACGCCTGCCGCATTGCAACGCCTCACCATTTCTTCAAACTCTTGGCGCGTCCCGCCTCTGCTTTCGAGTTGGTAGCTGACCGGCTGATACCGTTGATACCAAGGCCGCCCGGGCATTAAGCGGTGCTCTTGCGGTGGTGAAATCTGAACCGAATCGACCCCTGCTGGTCCTAAGACGGTCTCACATTCGAGCGCAACATCCTTCCAAGTCCACTCAAACAAATGAACCTTTGTATTCACCTGTGGAACATTCCGGATGCGGGCAGATGTCGATCTTTCGGGGCGTTGATAGTCGGTCAGACGAGAATCGGGGGTGGGTTGCGCGGAAACGGGCGACTTCAAGCCACAACACAACAAAACGTGACAAGACAGCATCGTCAATGACGCTCGAAGAAAGTATGACTGCCAGCTTTGAGCCAAGACTAACCTCTCTTTTGTTATCCCTAACAATTTCAAACACTTAAACATAAAGTTACAAGTGTTCGAAGGACACTAGATCAGTTTTGGTTTGACGGCCAGACTTTGTCATTCACTTTTTTAATAATTTTTATAAATACCTGAAATGACTAAATTGTATGGTTCCTTAAAAAGCTTAAAAATTGAGCATCAAATTGTAAATCAACAATGCCCAAAGAAGTTTCAAAAAACCAATCGCATCGCTCTTTTGCGTACCAGGTGCGCTGCCGGCGGACGTACTGCCATGTTTGCGTCGCAATATCGGCCTTCAGACTTTTCTCCAATGCCTCTGAAACGAACACGCGCGGCTGTCCTACATTTTCGTCACCGCCGCCTGTTTGCCGATGAGTTGCCTGGCAGGGTTCACAGGTGTGTGCCCATTCAGGCAACGCCTGATAAATCTCTTCGTAGCCAATTGCTTTTCCTGCTTGGCTTGCCAAAAAAGCCGGCCCCCAGCGGAGTTTGAGACGCTGCACTTCATCCACCCACCCGTGGGCAAACATGTCATCAATGCGCCGCGAGATGCGTTCCTTTAAAACACTGTCATCACAGTCCACGCGAATAACGTAACAATCGCCCACAACAGGCTGCTGTTCGAGAGGCAAAGAATTTCGAAAAACCATGTCCGGCGCGACATTATCAGGAAGCTGAAGGACAATTTCCAAGGCCCGCTCAATGCGCGTGCGATCATTTGGATGCAATTGACTCGCGCGCTGTGGTGCCAAAGCATTCAGCCAACTATGCAACCTTGGCCATCCCCACACATCGGCCGAAGCACGGAGCATCCGTCGGATTTCATCTTGCCGCGGAGGCAGTTCATCAAGACCATGCAGAGCCGCACGCAAATACAAACCACTACCACCCACGCAAATCGGGAGGCGACCTGCTGCCGCAATTTCCTGGCAGGCATCCCACACAAAACGGGCATATTGAACTGCATCGATAGTCTCGAGAGCATCTAAGCAATCGATTCCGCGATAATGATACTTTCGTAGCTCTTCAGCAGAGGGTTTGGCAGCACCGATATCGACTCCCCGATAAAACTGAAAAGCGTCGATATTGACAAGCTCACAGACCATTCCAAAGTCCATGTGCAAACGATCGGCAAGAAGGTGCGCAAATGCAGTCTTTCCGGACGCTGTTGGACCTATAACAAAAATTGCTTTTTCAAACTTTCTTTGTCTCTCCTGCTCAACATTCTCTGTAGAATTTTTCATTAAAATCAAAAACAGGCTCCCACTCTCAAATGGCCATTCCACTCAGATCCGCGAAAACCACTGTGCGACATCCTTTGCCGTCCAACGACGCCAAACAGGTCGACCATGCGGACAATGGGCAAAAAAATCGACGTGAGCACCGCGCAATAACAATCGTCTGACAAGCTCTGGACTCATAGGATCTCCGCTCCGTACAGCAGAGTGGCACGCGACAGTCGCCAAATGAAGGTGAAAAATTTCACGACGTGAAAGCTGTGCTGGACGTACACCGGCCTCCAACCATTCCTGCGACAACCTCTGACTTCGCTGCAACAGGGGATGAGCATCTGCAGCTTCAAACTGGCGAACTGCAAGCAAGCGCGCGATGATATCATCAAACAGCTCAGTCGCACGCCCCAATTCCACCTGAGTGGGAAGCGCATGCAGAGCGACACTGCGAGCTGAAGGTAACACTTCAATCTCGAATCCCAGCCGCAGCAACGACTGTTCTTCCTCACTCAAGACAGCCGCAATCGCCGAAGGGATAGGAACCGTCAACGGAGCCAGCAATAACTGACGGCCTAGACCATGCTCTCCTTCAATTTGTTCAGACAATTCCTCGAACAAGACACGCTCATGAAACGCATGCTGATCAACAACCAACAGGTCTTCTTGTGACTCAAAAAGAAGATAGCAGTTCTTAAACTGTCCTAAATACTGAGCGTGCCCCAAGGGGCTTTGTGAGCTGAACTCTTCGGATCGCTCTTTTGTCGGCTCCTTGGCCGCTCCCATCTGTGCAGCGCTTTCAAACAATGTGTCTGACGTTTGCGCCCCCTTTCCCGATGACACAGGAGCTGCCGCTTTGATAGCGGGAGACGATGAAAGTCCATGAGTCGACGAAGACGCAGAAGATGGAACAAAAGAAGCTCGAGGTGCGGATGAAGACTGTTTGAGCAGAGCAGACAACGCCCCCGACGGTGCGTGATCCGCATTCTGTCTCAGGACGCTCGCCGACCATTCCCCACGCCTCTCCTCAGGCGGTACGCGAATGATCGTGTCCGCTACAGGCAAGGTGCTGAGCATTTGGTTTTGAGTGCTTTTACGCAAATCTGACTGCAGTCCAAGTGTGACAAGGTCCTGCACCAAAGAGGCATCTGTGAAACGGATTTCGGTCTTGTTCGGGTGTGCATTGACGTCGAGTGTCTGCGGATCCACAACGACAAACAGAACACAGGCCGGAACAAGCCCCTTCATGACCAGCCCTGTGTAACCAGAAAGAACCCCGTTGCGCACAACGCGATCTTTAACAAGTCGCCCGTTGACGAAAGTAGTAAAGTAACGGGGCACGGGTCGGGCCATTTCTGGCTTTTGTACAAAACCCTCGAGCCGGAACGTTCCTTTCTCAAAGGACACAGGCACAAACTCGGACGCTTCACTCCCCAATAAAGTCTGAAAACGTTCACGCAGAGTCTGCGCTGCAGAAACTTTAAGAACATCACGCCCGTTGTGAATCAAACGGAAATTAATTTTATAATAAGCGAGGGCCATGGCATGCACGAGCTCATGGACGTGGCCAAATTCAGTGGCTGTTGAACGAAGAAACTTACGCCGCGCGGGAATCGACTCAAAGAGATTTTTAACAATAATCTCTGTTCCAAGAGCCATGCCGCAGATTTGCGGTTCTTCTGTACGTCCGTTGCGGACTATGATTTCAGTCCCCGCAGCATCACCAGCCTGGCGGGTTCGCAACGTAAAATCCGACACTGAGGCAATCGTCGGAAGAGCCTCACCCCGGAAACCAAACGTTGACAATTGTAAGAGATCATCCATCGAAACAATCTTACTTGTTGCGTGTCGCTCCAACGCCAGCATCGCATCGTCCCGGCTCATACCGGAGCCATCATCCACAATGCGAATCATCTGCCGGCCACCGTCGAGGAGTTCAAGCTCAACAGATTGCGCACCCGCATCCAGAGCATTTTCCAACAATTCTTTGACAACACTCACGGGCCGCTCAACAACTTCGCCTGCCTTGATTTGGTTGATCACATGTTCGGGAAGCTTTTGCACCACTCTCATGACACGCCCTTATTTTGCGAGACTCGAAAGCTTTGATAGCCTGTTGAGGCAGGAAACAAAAGTCCCTCAAGCACCCAAGGAAGGAGTTTTTGAGTATGTCATCCGATCTCTCAGCACATTCATCGTCGTCAGCACAGGACGCAAAGAGCATTTACATGAAAAAGCCCTGGCAATCGTTTTACGCGAAGGGCGTTCGCACCGACATTCCGAGTGTTCCCTATGAAAATATTGGCGCTTTGATTTCAAATTCCGCTCAAAAATATGCAGATCGCACTGCATTCATCACATGCCTTGCCAATGGCATGGAGGGAAAAATCACATTTGCTGAAGTTGAAAGATACTCAAATCAATTTGCCGCTTTTTTACTCAAAGAATTACAACTTCAAAAAGGCGATCGGGTTGCCATTCAAATGCCCAATTGCATCTCGTATCCAATTGCCCTTTTTGGAATCCTGAAAGCAGGCTGCGTGGTTGTTAACGTCAATCCTCTTTATACCGATCGGGAAATGGAGCATGCGTTCAATGACAGCGGGGCGACTGTTCTTATCATCATTGACATGTTTGCTGACAAGTTGCCGCGTGTTCTTCCTAAAACGGGGATCAAGCATGTAATCACCGTGAGCGTTGCAGACTTTTTTCCAGCTCCGCTCAAGCTGCTCATCAAAACTCTGCTGAAGGCTAAAAAACAAGTCCCCCCCTGCGCCGTCCCTCACCTTCCCATGAGTGCAGCACTTGCCGCAGGTCAAGCACGACTGCAGCAAAGCGAAAGTGCGTGGTCCCGTGGTGCAGGAACCGGACAATCGGCTCTGGCGCTTCCCCATGTCACGCTTGATGATCTTGCGGCACTGCAATACACCGGCGGAACCACCGGTGTCAGCAAAGGTGCCATGCTGACACACCGCAATCTCCTCTCAAATGTTTATCAGATTCTCGAATTTGCGCGTGTCGCGCTGATCTCTGGACAGGAAACCATCATCACCGCCTTACCGCTCTATCATATTTTTGCTTTTACGGTGAATTGTCTGTCCTTTTTTGAAGAAGGGGCAACAAACATTTTAATTCCGAGTCCACGCCCTATCTCTAATCTGAAAAAGGCTTTTGCAAAACATGACATCACTTGGATGACGGGAGTCAATACACTGTTCAACGCTCTCTGCAATGAACAATGGTTTGTTCAAAATCCTCCTAAAAAGATGAAAATGGCGATCGCAGGAGGTGCTGCACTGCTCTCTGCAACCGCTGAAAAATGGAACAACGTGGTTGGCACACCGGTTGTTGAAGGATACGGCCTGACCGAAACCAGTCCGGTGCTGACGTTCAACCCTCTTGGTCACAAAGTGAAAAAAGAATCCATTGGAGTTCCGATGCCATCCACAGAAATACGCCTCGTGGATGATAATGGTCAGGACGTCAAACAGGGTGAGCCCGGAGAACTCATTGCCCGTGGTCCACAGGTGATGGCCGGATACTGGAAGCGTCCCGATGAAACCGCTAAAACCATCAAAGACGGATGGCTCTACACGGGCGATGTCGCGGTCATGGACAATGAAGGCTATTTTAAAATAGTTGACCGAAAGAAAGACATGATTTTGGTGTCTGGCTTTAACGTCTATCCCAACGAAGTTGAGGATTGTATCGCCAAGCATCCCGAGGTCGTTGAAGTTGCCGTGATTGGTATACCTGACGGAGCCTCGGGTGAGGCTGTCAAAGCCTATGTTGTTCCGCGTAATCCCAGCCTCACACAGGAATCGCTCAAGACCCATTGCAAGGAACTGCTAACAGCCTATAAAGTCCCCCGTTATGTTGAATTCCGTACTGAACTACCAAAAACTCCGATCGGAAAAATTCTCCGCAAAGACTTGCGGGCTGAGTTTTTGGCGTCGCAGCAAGCAAAAAAGAGTTGATGTAATGATGTGCGCCCCCCGAAGGCGCACACTGGCTTCGTTCGAGGCTTATCCATGACGCTCCGGACGTTCCATGCGGACAGTTTTTTTCTGGTCGAACACAAAGTTTTTGAAGAACTTGCCCAACAACTCACCGCAGACGACCAACCTGCGCATTTAAAACGCTGGTTGATTGTCTGCGAGCGTAAAGAAGATCTGATTGCAGTCCGTACACAAATTTTCAGTTTGCTCAGTAAACAGGACGCCATACAGAAATCAACATATTCAAAGCACGGTCAAGAACCACTACCACTGACCACATGGGCAGGGCTCAGTCTCTACACACCCGACACGCTCGTGCGAAATTTTTGTCTGACACTTTCACACAACGCTTTGTCCCAATTGGGGCCTGAAATTCATCAACGATTCAGGCAACCGTTTTTGGATGTCGTCGAGCAGGAAAAATTAATGCGCTTGCTGCTTCTGCGGCTTGGATATGCTCAAAGTGACGTCGCCCCCTTGGCAAAACAGATTCTCACCTTGGCTGATACCCCCTTGCCTGCTGATGAAAGTTTTCTCAATCTACTGTTCGAAGTGCAGAGTGTGACGCCATCGTCAGGTTCAATCAGAGATATTCCGGATTCATCTCTCCGCACGATCTGCGTGGCTTTTCAGTTGGCGCAGAAAATTCTGTCTTCATTCTGCAGGCTGCAATCTTTTGTTTCTGATTATTGGGTACCTTCATTTCCTGACCATCTGCGCGCCTGTTTAAACGGTGAAGCCGAATTTCGTCATTTTTTATTACCCACAAAATTTCTCAACCACTCTTTGCTCTGGATTGCTGCGCCCGAATACGGCCATTCAGCAGATTCCCTGCGACCTGGAAATTTTCAAGCCAGTGTTATTGATTCTCTGCGTGACGGTCTTTTTGCAGCCCGTCAGACTTGGGCTGAACACCACCGTCACACTCCGCAGACGTGGTGGTCACGCACGATTATTCCGACGGCTACAATCACTCCGAAAGAACCGCACGCGCGCATTTTTGCGCTCGGCTCGTATGCAGCCTTGGCTCACCACTTTTCAAAAGCATGGAAGGACTCCAAGCCGTCGACGCAATTTTTGCTCGGCGACCTCAATTCCCGCATCATGAACGTCGTCCGTTCTGATGGCTCTGGGATTCATGCCCTCACACCGCACGATTTCGAAAAAGAAGTAGACGGGAGTGCCGACACTTGGGCCTCACCGGCCTCCGACAGAGTGGACGGACTTAGGACTGAGTTTGAATCTTTCTGGAAAAGACTTTCGGTCTTTGACAATGTCATCCATAACGCACTCGCTCAATATGATCTCAGCCGCTCAGTCCGCGATCATGGCGTTGGCTACGAACTGATGCTCCATCGATTCTTTGACAGCGAGACTTTCAGTTTCTCGGTCACGGACGACATCTCCCAACTGCCTCCTGCGTTATCTTTTATTGCTGGTTTGTCTGATATTTATTCTTTCTGTATCGTCGGAATTCCTCATTCTCCAACCACGCCAAGTTTTCATCTGCGTTTGCTCAACGCTGTCTTCCATCTTTTGCGAAGTAAGCAGGTGGCTCTTGAACCGATTGCATCTGAAGAGTCTTATCGCGGCTATTGGCAATCGATCCTCTCACGCCGCTTAGAGACAACATTTCTTATAAAGAATCTTAATGAACTAAAAGACTTTCCGGACAATGCCCGCCAGTGGTGTCTGCCGCCGGTTCAGCTGCAAACACTCGCCGACAATCAATTGCGCAAATCAGCTTTTGAACGTTGGCTGGGAGATCAGCGCCGTCTAAACGATGAACAGTGGACAAGGCTCTTAAGCCCGCAAAAAAAAGAAGTCACCCACCATACATTAGCGGTCACTGCCTTTGAAGACTACGTCGAATGTCCACTGCAATTCTATTGGGTCAAATTGCATGGACTCGCGTCCGCTCATGAACCCGCTCTGCAACCAGATGCCCGACTCACGGGGCAGCGTGCACATGCCATGGCCGAAAAACTCATCCGTGGGCTGCGTCACCTGACTGTGCTCGACCCTGCGGTCCACACAAGGCCAGTCAATGCGTGGACACAATTTTTTTTCAATCTGCGAGATGGTTTTGTCGATTCAGACATCTTTTTATCTCCCTCTGCCGACGATTGGATCAAAGGTTTTCGCGCGGCATTGGAACCTACAGAGCTCAATGAACAACAACGCGTCCACGTTGAAGCATTGCTCCAGGAACTCGCAGAGCTGCTTTTTTCAGTGGGAGAAAATGCACAAGAACGAAGTCTGACGCCACTCAAACGAAAACTCGTGCGCGAAACAATAAGACGCGCATTCAAAAAATTAATCGACAGCGAGTTGCTGGAGACCCCATCAACGGCCCAGGTCAAAGCGGCGTTTATCGAACAGGCCATTCAGTTTAAAGTTCATCCACAACTGCTTCTCACAGGACGTATCGATCGCATTGATACCCATCCGCACGGCGATCGGATCATCGACTACAAGACCAGCAAAGTCGGCAGAAAAGATCCCGCACTGGTCCTTGATCCACGTGAGGTCAAATCAACCAACAGACTCAGTGTGCAGGGTGGAATCTACAGTTTAGCCTGGGCACAGCAGTTAGCCAGACAAGAGGACGCACAGCAAGCAGAAGGGCTTCGCGGCGTGCAGGACTTCGCCCTACTGCGTCTCAAGACGATGGACTTGGCACGGGACCCCTATGCAGTCTTCAAATTTGATTCACCGCTCAAATTCCAAGATGACGCATACATTCATCTTGCAGAGGAATACAAAAGACGCGCAACAGTGCTCTTGGAGGGAGATTTTTCACCGCGCCCTTTAACGCCCACATTGTGTCAATGGTGTCCGCTTGAAAATGTCTGTCCAGCGGCCGGCAGGGAGGCCGAATAATGCCACATTCGCTCAGCCCAGAACAACATCAAGCGGTTTATTTTCCAACCTCACTCGCCTTCCCTGCCGAGGCAGGCAAAAGACATCTGGTCATCGAGGCGGGAGCTGGCGCGGGAAAGACCAGTGTACTGACTGAACGCGTGCACTGGTTGCTCTGTTCGGCGCCACGCCCAATGCGGTTGTCTCCCGCGCAATTAATACTCGTTACTTTTTCAAAAGCAGCAGATCAGGAGCTGCGCAGCCGCGTCGAAAAAATTATCAAAAACGCTGTCATCCGTGACGACGAAAAGCAACGCATCCTTTCACGTTTGCATATTTCCACCATCGACAGCCTGTTTATGCAATTGGCCAGTAGCTTTTTTCCATCGTGGTGGGAACAAACCAAAAACGCACTGCCGGCATCCACTCAGGCAGCATGGGGGATCAGCGAGCAAAGATTCCCGCCGTCTTTAACACTCGTCTCCGAGGCCGAAATACTTCCTCAACTGGCCGATGAAATCATTCGTTTGCTGCAATCAAAAACAAACGAGCCTGATTCTGAAATTAAGTTGCTGGATTTTATTCTTGCAGGTGCCTTTCAATCGTCCGGCGGCCACTCTCCCAAAACTGGGTTACAAACCCGTCATCAGGGACTCGAGCGCATCACCGCTGCCATGCTGCACGAAAACCTGCTGCGCGAATCTGCCCCTCCTTTGCGCTTTGCATTAGAAAAAATTCACCCTTCCTCTCAGTCAATCATTGAACAGATTCGCTCAATCGCGCGCGAGATGTTTCACCGACGACTGATGCATGGTCGGATGACGCACAACGACCGCATGTTGTTCCTGTATCACCTACTCTGTTTAACACCAGAGCAGCGCACCGGCAGTTTTTTTGAACACGCTGACTCACCCGCTCTTCCATTCCAATGTGCCGAACTGATTGTCGACGAATATCAGGATACAAACGAACTACAGCATGAAATTCTCACTCGGCTACTGAATCCTGAATCAGGCCGTATGGTTGTTGTCGGTGATCCCAAGCAGAGTATCTATGGTTTTCGCAGCGCGCACGTCGGTGTCTTTCAAAGACTTAAAGCTGATCATACATGGAAGCTAATCGAGCTGACGCGAAATTTTCGCAGTCATCCTGATCTTCTTCCATTTATCAACCTTTTGTCTGACTTGACTTTTTCATACCGAAACTATCGCATCCCCTCAGAGTTTTACCACACGACCTTCGCTCTGGCGGCTCAGCAAACGTTCGTTGCCGCCAAGGCACTGGACTCCGGACGGCAGATGTCCGCTCAGTTTCACGCAGAGCATCCGTCAGTATCATCTGAACAACCGACTCATCCCCGCGTTCTTTTATTAGGTGCATCTTTGAACAAAGATCGCAGCGAAGAATCACTTAAAATAAAGTCTGACATCCCGCAGAACGATTTCGCAGCTTGGGCACTCGCGCGCGAATTAAAAAAATTGAATGCTCGATGGAGTGATGTTGTCGTGCTATGCGAAAGCAATCGGCAGGTCGCAGAGATTCATCGCTGTCTCACTCTTTTTGGAATTCCTGCTGCTGCGACGCTCAGTCGGCCCAGTGAATCTCAAATGCAGCGCACTGTGGAGTGCGAAGAGCTGGGACTACTGTTGGCTCAGTGGCTACACAAGCCCTTGGACATGAACAATTTTGCAAAATTTTTGTGGAGCGGATGGCTGGACCTGACGCAGAAGCAGACCTCTGATCTACTCACAGCCTGCCGAGATGGTCAACTGGATCCGACTCTTGTTTTGAGCACTGTTCCTCTCACAGAAAAAAAGGATCAGAGCATAATTGATTGCAACATGTGGGACCAATGGGTGGCGCACCTCAATCGCTGCCGCACGTTAGCAAGGCGACATTTTTTCTCCGCGTGGCAGCTGCTCCGATGGGGATTTGGAATCCATATTGAAAATCTTGCGATGGAGAACACCGCACTCGCTTTGCATCAATCGCTTGACATTTGGTCTCTTCGCAAAAATCTCGAGTCAAAAGAGAACACAGTTGATTCTGATGATGCATGGCCCGGCGAAACCCTCGCAGTCCATCTTCAGCAACTCCGTTTGGCTCAAGGACACGTAGAATCAACTCAAAATGAAGTAAAGATCTGCACTATTCATGCAGCCAAAGGGTTAGAGTGGCCGGTTGTCGTCTTTTGGCCGCTGTCGTCTCGTGAACGCCCAGCGGACAATTTCGTCATGAAAAACAGCGAGTCGGCAACGTATGTCAAGTGGCTGGCTGAAGACAAAGAATCCGCGTCGTTGGTGCCATGGATCAACAATCCATTGCCTCCTGCAGATAGGGCTTTTATTCATTCAGACACGAGCCGCGGTGAGCAAGTGGTCCGCTGGAGCGCCGACCTTCAAGACAAGCTGGAACAGGATTTTGAGCGCCAACGGGTCTTTTATACAGCTCTGACGAGAGCTAAAGAGATGCTCATCCTCATGTCTCCTTTTGTATCAGGACGAACATTCAACAATCTGCGCGACAAATTATCCAAACTGAAGCAAGGGGAGACTGTCGAATGGCAATCTTCTCAATTTGGCAACATTGAAATCAATGTTCTGGCTCAATTTGCAGATATGTCTTTTGAACTCCGCAAGCCTCATCAACGCAAAGCTCAACCTCCTGCACCGTGGACGGGTTTTGAGACTGGAGCATTGTGCAAAATCGATGACTGGAAAGAACTGATTGCCCTGCAAGATTACTCTCCCGCTTGGCTGAGTCTTCTGGACTCAGAAATCGCAGGCGCCAGGGAGCAGTCTGACAGAGCTCATCAAGCATCAGACTCTCGCGCTGAAACATCACAAGCTCTGCACCTTGCGGCGGGAACAGACTGGATTGAAGAATGGCTCAATAGTCAGCATCGCAAAGCAATCCAAACTCCATGGCAAATGAATCCAACACACACCGATGCTGCCGCACCCACAGATGACTCCATCCTAACAACCCATGCAAGAGTCAACCAGCCTTCGACGTCTGTTCCGGTGTTGGCGAGCGCAGCTTCGGCTGACTTACCTGAGGTCGCCAGAGCAATAAAAAGCATTGAAGAGGAGGCTGACAGTGTTTCAGCCAGCGAGCGAGGCTTGCGCTTTCACGCCTATATGGAACACGCTGACCCAAGAGACAGCAAAACCCGCGGATTTTTGAAACGTCTCTTGGCTGCCGCACACAGTCGTGAACACGAGCTCGAAATCTGGAGCACAGCTGATGTCGAATCGTCTGAATTTGAAATCAAGCGCGGACTCAAAAAAACACAGCGGAGGATCATTGACCTCTTTTGCATTGTTGATGCTCATCACTTTCCAAAGGAATATTGGAACAGCCCTTGTCTTGTTGTGGGGCCACCACCCACCGTGTCAACGATTGAGACGTGTCTGCATGAGCAATTGAAAGTCAATCCGCACCTGCACGTCATCATTGATTTCAAAACCGGACAACCTTCAACAGAACATATTGAGCAGATGAGCCAATATCTCAAATGGATCCGCCAATGCCTAGACTCGCACCCGCAACACTTCATCAATGACCAGTTAACAAACACCTTGTTTCCTGACAGCGTCAAACCTTTGATAGGCATTATTTATTACTCTTCGGTTTCCGCAGCGTCCGGCACGCATAACTTTTCATCACCTATTGTGAGCATCGACAAAAATACGTCAGTCTCTTTTGTCAGTCTTGAATAAATTCTTCTGTTTTCGATGACTCTGCACGATAATCACTTCGGTCCCAATTATGGCCCGAAGTTGCTGTCGAAATTTGGGGGATGCGTGATGCAGTCACATCTAAGTTTGGCTGGTGCATTGTTTTTGCTGCCTTTTGGGCTTTCCACTATTTATCCGCTCCCAGCTGCGCAGGCCGAGACACAATTTTACGTCAAAGATGCCTCGCAGTTTTGCTTTCCCAAGTTAAGCGCAGACGATCAAATTAAGTACTACTCAAGAATCATGAACATCGGCGCCAGCTACAGCCATGGCTGCACAGGATGTGATCAAGAGACCCACCTGCGCTCATATACCGACCTGACCAACGATCAGTTTTGGTTTAGGCGCAATTTCCTCGTTCATTTTCTCGCCAACGTGCCGTGGAAGCAGAGTGGTTACGGTGTTGCCGACAAGATCGCGATTCTTGAAAATGATCCTAAGAAAAGGCCGACAGCTTTGATTCCGCAGTGGTCGCTTGAACGGGACGGATACACCGGCGAATGGTTTTATGATGTGCGTCGAGATGTCGCTCATTTGATCGATCCTGCATTTTCCAAATGGCTGTCCGAAAACTCAGCCTACGGAGAATCGGCGAAGCAAGTGGGCGGACCCATGAATGTGACAGACCTGAGCAAGCCACGCTCCGGAACACAAAAAGGCAGTCTTTATTTGACCTATCGCGATCAGGGCCCACAGGATCCCAACGCACCGAGAATCTATGATCTGGCCATCGACGGTGCTCGCATGTACGAATTTTTTTCGACTTACGTCAGTCCTGACATTATTGAGCCACTTGAAAAGTCAAAATGGACAGACGCCTCTTTACGCAAAAAGGCCGTCGAGGCGGCAGTCAAACACGTCAAGTCGCTTAATCCGTCCATGATCCTGGCCATCGATGCATTGTTTTGGGATTCTGTTTCGCATGCCATTGTCTTTATGCGCGAGGCAAAACCTGATAGTTTTATCGTGCGTACTCTGTTGAATATCACCGCCATGACTGACAAAAATGGCAGAGTCTTCAATGAAACACGAAGATTTAATGTCTCCCAGGATTTCTACAAGATGCTGGAGGGAGTCTCACAGTCTAACGCATTTGGCCCCTCGATTCCTGTGATTGTGGGCCGAATGATCGACAATCCCCTCGAAGTGTTTGCGCGTAAAAAATATGAGCCTGTTTTGGGAGCCATTCTAGGACAGTTTATTGCGACAATGACCGGCCAGAACTTCGGTGATCAGTTGGCACTTTGGCTGCGCAGAATGTCAGGCGTAAGTGTAGCGCGTGGTCTGGACAACAAGGACGACTACTACGATCCGGAAACAAACAGCACATACAGTGCAAAAGAGCTGCTCGAGCTTAAAGACGCGTACGATGATTTCAAGCAACTGCTCACAGTAAGCCTTGAGGACTATGGTTTTTCTTCCTCTCAAATTCCTGTTTTTCAGGAGCATGTGGACTTGGAAAAATCTCAACTGAATGCGAATCTGGCAAACCCCATCAACACTGCCAAGTCAAAACTTATCAGTGGACTGACCAACTGGGCGATTCTGAAGGCTCTTAAGGATCTTCCCCTTTTCATGCAATCACTCGAACGTGCCATGCAACATGAAAACAGAGGCATCCGTGCATTAACATCGCAAAACAATAACAACACTCATCTCATTTCCGTCGATGATTTTTTGGGTAATTTTCCTTATTTTCTGAAGCCCGAGATTATGCATCCGTCAGTCTTTGGCGCAAAACAAATGGCAGGACTCATCAACAAAGCGGTGTGTCAGAGTGTGGGGCAACAATGAAAACAGCAGTCATACTTTGGAGTCAAATCTCGCTGTACGCTCTTATATTTGGTTTTTCCGCAAAGAGTCATGCAGATTCCAAAAAATCAAATGATGCGATTCAAAAAGCCATTGGCATCGTTGATGTGTTTCTTTTCAAGGATCGACGCCTCTCTTATCGCTGCGTGGCCACTCATATTGGTCAAGGTGTTATGGTCACGAGTGGCCACTGCTTTTTGGGTGCTTATGACTGCAACGATGCAAAGGTCACCTGGGAAAAAGAAAACTTTGTATCGAAATGTCAGTATGTGATTTACAGCAATGCCAGCGAAGCCTATTCGAACGGCCGCGAAATTTCGAATGATCTGACAGCTTTCAAAGTCGATCGTTTTCCTGAGGCCTCGGTACAACGACCTCTTTCCAAGGCGGAATCCACACTTTTGCAGTCAATGCCAGAGCAAGTACAAAATTCCTTTTATGCCGTGACAAAATTTTCGACTGATTCATCCTCAATGGGAGGTCAACGGCCGGCAGTCACGGCAACAAATGAATCGCGTGCATCTTCAACCACCGAAACCCGCTCCTCAGCTCCTTGCAAGCTTATCCTCGGACCAATTTCAAATATCTTTCTTCAACCTAAACCATCTGACACCGCGCGTCATACCTGCGAACTGTCAGGGATCGCCAGTGGTGCTCCGATCATCAGCGCGTCCGACAATCGACTTGTCGCAATTCATCAAGGCAGCAGCACACTCCCCAATCTCGAAAGCAATCCGTCCGGAGTGGTCAATGAGCCCGTCCACTTTGCAAAAGTTCTGGCAGACCTCGACTTTAAAAAGATCACCGGCCTCCCGGAGGTTCTTCCAGAAAACATTCGTATTGGAGGCTTTGCAGGCGAAGTCTTCAGCACCGGAATTGATCGGCCTGTAAAATTAAAAGTGGCAAACCTGCAGGCTCGTTTGGGCCAATCGACCGTTTCATTTCGAGTACATAACGGCTTGGATTCGATTGTTGAGGTCGTCTCGGGAGACGGAAAAAGCATGATCTTTGGGGGTCCCAGACGTGCAGGTTACGAGCAACGCTTTCAGTTTAAAGCCCCTGCACGAGTGATGCTGACAGGGACTCGCGACGGAGTTGCCCCCTTGGCTTGGTTGGAAGATATTCAAAGCCCCTGATGTTCCGCTCCTTTTTCTGGCCTAACCTGTCCATTAGCGTCACCTGAATTCACCAATTAATGCTTGCGGTGTCGTTCATCTTGGAGCAACACCCTTTCAGCCGTCAGGGCTAGATGTCCAGCTCTTTCTGCCTAAGAGGTGCTTTATCAGCGACAATCTCAAAAAAATCCCTGAAATTCTTGCGCCGGCTGGCGGCCGAGAACAGTTCTTTGCAGCCTTAAACTCAGGAGCTGATGCTGTCTTTTTAGGACTCAAGACGTTCAATGCGCGAGCGCGCGCCGAGAATTTTACAACCGACGATCTGCGCGAGCTTGTCCCTTTGGCACATAGTCATGGGATGCAGGTTCTTGTCACGATGAATATCCTCATAAAAAATTGTGAGCTGTCGGCGTTGATCGATACTCTCGCCGCCCTCGAGGATATCGGCGTTGATGCGATCATCGTTCAGGACGTGGGCCTTGCGAGAATCTGCAGGGATTATTTTCCTCATTTGCGTCTGCATGCCTCCACCCAACTGGCTGTCCACAATTTGGATGGCGTCCGCGAAGCCGCTGCATTGGGATTTAAACGAGTCGTTCTCGCGCGCGAGCTGACGGCGTTAGAAATCAAAAAAATTCGCGCAGCGGTTTCTGAGATGGATGTCGAACTAGAGGCCTTTTGTCACGGAAGCTTGTGCTATTCTTATAGTGGATTGTGCTTTTTCAGCGGTGCTGAGGATGCACGCAGTGGAAACCGAGGCGAATGCGCTTATACGTGCCGAAAACCTTATAAAATTCTGAATGAACCTGGCCACGGTTTTTTGTTCAGTATGAAAGACCTCAACACGCTGGAAAGTCTCGATCTCCTTGTGGATGCAGGTGTTGACACACTAAAAATCGAAGGGCGTAAAAAAGATGCCCAGTACGTCAGTCAGGTCGTACGTGCGTACAGACACAAGCTCGATGAAATTTTCGAGCGCCCTACTTTGCGTCCTACAGCCCCAGCAATCGCTCATGATCTTTATGGTTCGTCGGGTAAAAGCCAAGAAGAAAAAGAAAAAAGCATTGATGATTCCCTCAAGCTAACATTTCAGCGCAACAGCACGTCTTTTTTCTTAAAGGGACGTTATCATGAGAATGTGATTGATCTCGATAATCCAACGCACAAAGGACAGCCTGTCGGTGTGATTTCCTCAATCGATCGAAGCGCTCGGACAATAACATTGACAACGTCTGAGCGGCTCGAGCGTTTTGATGGTTTGCGGATTGATCCCAAAGCGCATCTCTATCATGCAAGTCCACAGCATGGGGCTTCGGTGCAAGGTTCCCTCGAAGGCGTGCAGGGCCGATACAACAATAAAGTCTGCCAATTTTCTATCCGCACAATGTTTCAGAACGGAAAAATTGTGGCAGTTGCTGTGGCAGGATCCACGATCGAGATTGAGATTCCGACCGAAGTCGATGTTCCGTCCGTCGGCGATCACATCTTTCGCACGCGTTCTGACGCTCTGCGCCGTCGTGTTGAACAACTATCGCGACCACACAGCGACTTCCGTCTGCGTCCGCAAACAGAAGTCGAATTCCTTGTTGGACTGTCTCTTTTAAATCAGCAACTCACAATAAAAGTCCAAGCACTCAAACATGGTCATGTTCTTTCAACTTGCTCCCTGAGCGTCGAAGCGATTCGCCCGCAGTCAGGTGAGTCTTCGTTGACTCAAGATCTCCGAGAGATGCTGACAAATCTCGGTAACATCGGATTTACAAGTCATCAGATTCGAATCGAAGGTGACGCTCAGTTTTTTGTCCCCCGCAGCCGTTTAAAACAGCTCAGACGTAACATTGAGGCTGAACTTCCCAAGGCGCATGCTGAATTTTTAAATGAACGCAGATCCATTGCTCTTGAACGTGTAGTGCATCAACGTGTGTCTGGACACCGGGCAGACCAACGTGTGTCACTGGCACTCAAAATCGATAGGCTTGAGTATTTGCCGTGGATTGCGGATTTTATCAAAAACAGCTCCGGCGCTTCAAACAGTGAAAATACGTCAGACTCGCACCAGCCAATGGCCATCAGCGAGCTCGTTTTTGAACCCAAAAGAGCATTCTTGCCTGAACTTTCCTTCAATGAATGTATCGACTCGCTCTTGGCGTTTAGTGCGCAAACAGGCGTTCGCCTCCGGCTCGCTCTTCCCACCGTGCTTCGGGCTTGGGATGAACCACTGATGAAACGCTGGGCTCAACATTTTTTTGCCTCTGGAATTTGCGACGTCGAAATCGGCAATATTAGTCACCCGGCTCTTCTTGAACGGTGGGGACTTAAACAATTAATCACCTCGATGTCTTCTGACTTTACTCTTTACGCGCTCAATCAGGAGGCCGCTGCCCTGTGGGGCGAACGTAGGATCTCAACGATCACGCTTTCAATTGAAGACGACGCGAGCAACATCAAAGATTTGCTGAACGGGTTCCCGGAAGGCTGCAAGCCTCAATCGATTTTATATAAAGATACACCTTTATTTATTGCCGAAAGCTGTAGTTTGACGGCCCTTCATGACGGCTGTCCAACCAGCAAGGTCTGTGGCTATCGCACCTTGGAAATTCAAAATGATGCAGGTGATGTTTTTTATGTCGCTCATGAATCCTGCAAATCGATTGTATACGGAAAGCAGCCCTATTCTGTCTGTCAGCACCGCGATGCCTTGGAACAAGCCGGGGTGCGATTATTCCGTGCCGATTTTTTAACGCGCCTTTACGACAAAGAATCAATGACGCGTATTCTCTCTGCGCTGCGCGAAGGAACCCAAATTGCAGATTCGCATTCGGCCAATTTCAAGCGGAGATTGCTCTGACTATGACGTCGGATGAACTGTCCCGTTTGCGCGCAAACGTCGATCACATTGATAATCAAATTGCAGAGCTGCTCAATAAACGATTTGAAATTGTTGTGCAGATGGGCATCTTCAAAAAAAAGAATTCATTGCCTTTGCGAGATCTTAAACGTGAGAGAGAAATCCTCACGCGCATTGCACAATTCACTGTGCAAGAGAATGCCATTTTATCGAGAAACGCATTAAAAATAATCTTTGAAAAGATCTTCGACGTGAGTTTGCAGGCGCAACAAGAATACTGCAAGAGTCAGTCACCGGACAACAGTAAATAGTTTGACGGAAGCAAGT
>Ga0315901_10003631_pt1 | contig 19905 bp, 29 predicted proteins | sample LakEriMetagenome_10_FD_203761 | JGI IMG/M metagenome (GOLD analysis project Ga0315901, IMG submission 203761) | Freshwater fungal communities from buoy surface, Lake Erie, Ohio, United States - Buoy 2 MA116 | ecosystem: Environmental > Aquatic > Freshwater > Lake | place: USA: Lake Erie, Ohio... | reverse complement strand
GTCCGAAATTGAATCCCTAGGTGGAAACGGTTGGAGACTTCCTTATGAAAGCGAATTTAAAACTATATATGATTTGTATAAATTAGGTATAGGTGGATTTAAACCCGCAAGATATTGGTCTTACTCCTCATATTCTTCTAAAGCTTGGTATTATGATCTTAGTGTGGGATATTCCCCTCATATTATAAACCAGTCTAATCTATATTATGTTAGACTTGTTAGAAATATTTAAGTTATGTCTTTCTTAAAGAAAGATTTCCAGCTTACTTTTATTGGTTTATAGCCAGAATAAGCAACTTTTCTAACTGCCTGTAGTGCTTTATCTGTTGCCCCTCCTTTAGTAAATTTTCTGTCCCAACCACCGTCTTTTTTTCTGCTTTGTTTATTCATTGCATCCAAAGCTGTTACTGCCTGTCTAGCATTCGGATTTGTCCCCGCTATTTTTTCTATAGAATTTCTTTGTGCCCATAACGTTTCTTGTACAATTACTGTCCACTTATTAGAGATTATGGTTTCTGCATTTTTCAAAACATAACTAGGATTTTCATATTCTTGTGGAACTGCGATATCGATCTTTTTTAGATTCATAATCCTCGCACCTTCCTTTCTTTCCTCGTATCTTCCCGAATAATAGAGTTTTATTTTTTTGTAACCAAAAATTGGAAGTTTACCACTTATTGCCCCTATATCGAAAAGTGTAGCTTTAACAGTGTGGTCTGTGCAATTAGAAAAAAGCAAATTATAGCTTTTATTTGAGGCTCCTATTACTGCCTTCTCTACGCTCTTAACTTTCTTCCCTGCCCAGTCGCCAACCATTTTTTTAAAGTTCTTATATTCTTCTTTATCTAACTTTATTATTATTGATTGCTTTTTTAATTTGTTTAGTTCTGCAGTAACTTGATTATACATTGTTTTTTGGTATTCCCTACCAGTTCCTATAATGTCACCAACCCCTCCTAGCAAGACCCGGTCTATCTCTGCTTTCTCTGGCATTGCATTTATCTGATATTTAGGTTCGTTGAGAGACCAAGCCTGAAGATGACCGAAACCACCTCCTGCAAGTTTTTGCCCCATCTCAAAATAGTCAACAACAACGGGATATTGATATTTCTTTTTGGAGTAAGCTTTTATCTCTTGTTCGATTGGCATATCCGTTTCTGTATTATACCAATTTCCTCCCCAGGAGAAATAATTACATCCAGCTTTTTTTGCTGCTAAAAATGCTTCCTTCCTTGTTTTTTTGCCCGACATATTGCAGGATTTTCCCTGCTTTATCACATTATAATAGAATGATTTTAGTATGCCGTTTCCTTTCCTCTTAAGCTTATCAAGCCAGCTTGTATAACCTCCTTTGGCCTCATTTATTTGCTCATTGGATTCATTCAGGCTAACCCAATTTTTAAAAGGTAAGACGTGTTTCATTGAATTAGCTATTTCTTCTCATCCTAGCTAGATTTTTTCTAACTGATGTATCGAGATCATCATATGTTGTTTTTAATCCTTTATCATAAATATTAGATAGGGATCTAGCAACACTATTTTGATCTAGTATTATTTGCCATTTGGGATCTTTTTCTTTGTTAATTACTTCTTCGGCTATTTCTTTTCCTAGCTCTTCAACTTTTTTTTCGTATGCTTTCATAATGCTTTTATCGACTTTAACAGATTTTATTTCGACATCTTATATATCCTGAAATAAATATCCTTTTATAAGTATAATTAAATAAAACTAAAATGGTAAAGAAAAAAGGACCCATCTGCATGTTTATAGAAAGAAACTATAAACATTTTAATGCAGCTGCTTTAAAAGATGCAGCAATAGCTTACGAACATCATGTAGATCACGGAGGAAAGATGCTAGTATCTCTTGCTGGCGCTATGAGTACGGCAGAACTTGGTATTTCTTTAGCGGAGATGATTAGAGAGGGCAAAATTGATATTATATCTTGTACCGGTGCTAATCTGGAAGAGGATCTAATGAATCTAGTTGCACACTCTCACTATAAAAGAATTCCAAATTATAGAGATTTAACCCCTAAAGAGGAAAGGGATCTTTTGGATAAGGGATGGAATAGAGTTACTGATACGTGTATTCCTGAGGAAGAGGCTTTTAGAAGGTTACAGGCACATATTTATGATATTTGGAAAGAAGCAGAAGATAAAGGAGAAAGATATTTTCCACATGAATATATGTACAAGCTGATTAACAGCGGGATACTAGCACAGTATTACGAGATAGATCCTAAAGATTCATGGATGATTGAGGCAGCTAAAAGGAATCTTCCTATGGTAGTACCTGGATGGGAGGATTCAACGATGGGTAATATATTTGCTTCTTATGTTATTAAAGGAGAATTAAAAGCCAATACTGTTAAAAGTGGTATAGAATATATGGTGGATCTTAGCGAGTGGTATAGAAACAATTCATCTGGGATGGGAATAGGATTCTTTCAGATAGGCGGGGGAATTGCCGGGGATTTTCCAATCTGTGTGGTTCCTATGATGTATCAGGATCTTGAATGGGAGGACGTGCCATTCTGGTCTTACTTCTGCCAGATATCAGATTCAACGACTTCCTACGGATCCTACTCAGGTGCAGTTCCGAATGAGAAGATTACATGGGGTAAACTCGATGCACACACACCGAAATTTGTTATAGAATCGGATGCTACTATAGTTGCACCCCTTATTTTCTATTGGATATTAAACAAGTGATATCGATATATACAATAGAATTAATATGGTATTTTGAAATATATTAAAACAATAGCAGAATTTAATAAGACCAATGAGCAACTTTTTGGTAAAGAAGCTGATCTTTTTTCTAAATTATTAGGAGATAAAGGAGCTACTGGTGCATCCAAACCTAAGGAAACAGTAGATCTAAAAAATGAGGGTATTCTCACAATAGCGGGGGATAAAAAAGCTAATCTAGTTGTTGTTTACGGTGGAGAAGATATAGACGGAAAGAAAAGCGGCGAATATATTGCTGGTAATTTTACCAGCAAACTAGAGTCGATAAATTTATTTATAGCTAAAGACGGAACTGTTGATGGTGCTAAATCTTATAATAATATAAAAAAGAAATTGGCGGACAAATCAGTAACCCCGGCAAAAAAGGTTCTTTATTTGTTTTCGAAAGGATCTGAGCAGGGAATGTCCCTGTTAAAAGCCAATCCTGCTTCCGAATTTGATGCTATCTACATTGCGGATATATTCTTAGGAAATAGTAAAACTGCAAATTTTTACAAAGAATTAGCAAAAAACAACAAGGATAAGCTTAGATATTTCTACACAAAATCTGGATCTGGTAATGACGATGCAACAAAAACTATTGCAGATACTCTTACATATAAAAAGACAAGCGGTAACAACGACCACAAAGAAACAAACAAAGACGCCACAACGGATCTGTTATCAAAAATATAATTAATAGTATGAAGCACTTAAAGAATATCGAGGAGTTTAATATGTTGCAAGAGCAGCTCTTTGGTAGAGAAATTGGAATTTTTAATAAGTTGATGGGCATTTCAGTAGAAGAGACCGGACAGGCTGAGCCCGGTATGATAGCAGCTGAAAATCCTTCTGGTATGGGAACTGCTTTAGTTCCTGTTGTTAAATTGAGTACTGATCAATTAGACAACTACGGTTCAACTGTTGGTATAACAGATAAAAGCGATAATGCGTCTTTAAATCTTCCTTCATCGGGACCGATTGGCAACATAGTAAATTCAGCTTATGCTAACTTAAATGTATCGACTAGAAAAATTCCAGGAACTATGGCTGGGAATTTAGGATGTGCGGCAGCTGTTTCGGTTATTTTTTATAGAGCTACTGGATATGCTATAGCAGGATCGGGAGCTATAACTTTAGGAACTGGACACATGTACAGTCACATGGAAAAAGAAAGCTCAAAGCCTGATGGAGTTTGGGAGAAAATCGCAAATTGGAAAGTTGAATCTAAGCCTGGTGATATAATAATCACAGCTAGAGGAGGTAAAGCAGGACATGTTGGTGTAGTTGTAGAGGGGAATAATATTATATCTAATTCGTCAGGAGGATTTAAAGGAGATAAAAAAGGCCAGATAGAGATGAACTATAATATCAATACTTGGAACAGCGTGGCAGAAAGAAATCCACAAAAGACTGCCTCTTTTAGATATAAAGGGCCATACAAGAAAACTTGGGGAAATACCAAAGATCAAATAGCATAAATCATTTTTTTACCCGGTTACTAATCTCTATATTTGGGTAAAATCTTATTTATGGCAGAAAAAGTAATCAAGGTAAAAGACAATTACCGAACAAATCCGGAGAGTCACATTCCAGGTGGCTCCGTAGTAGAAACATTTAATGATAAGGGCATAAGGTTCGTCTATGACAAGATTAAGAATCCAGGGGCTTACATTAGAAGAATTACTAAAGACGAATCTATCATTAAAGTTTACGTAGATGGTGAACTTAAATTCGATCGAAATGGAGAGCAGTAAGTTTATAGACTTGGTCTATTTTGGCTATGATCACTATGGAGAGGAGTCATCTAATGCTCAAAAAGACGAAAAGGAATTTATGGAAACTCTCGAGGAGAGATTTCCTTCAGTTGAATTTAAGGATGCCTACGATCAAATTAAAGGATTTAGACGCGAAGTTATTCTAGAAAAGTCGTTTCAAGATGAATATTATTCTTGGATATTTGCGTTTGGGTGGCCGGATTACTCTCTCAGCACTTCTTTAATGATGTCAAATATAGACGGAAAAGACGATGCTAGTAAGTATATTGATCTAGCGAAAGCTGAATATCCTGATAATTTTAAAACGAAAGGGGATTAAAAATGGAATATTTAGATTACGAAGTTACTGAACTTCCTGATGGTATAGAGAAAATTTTTTGTGAGCCTTTAGATCAAGGTGGCGAGAGAGTTGAATTAGACGAGATACAAATCCAGATTATAACACTAGCAATGGTTTCCTCTAAGGAGAAAACCGATTATATGTATGAGAAGTTAAAGAGTGAGCATTATCTTTCCCTTATACTGGAGGACAGATTAAAATCTATTAACTGTAAAACTGATAACGGTGTTAAAATATTAATTACATACTCTTGTAAATCACCAGGCGAAATTGTAATGTACACTTACTATTTAGCTTACAAAATGAAGAAATTGGGAATAGAATTTTTAGACATGGAGACGATGTGTTTAAAAATATTCCCTAAGGGATTTTTCTCTAGTGAAACATTGGAAAAATATTGGGATAATCAAAAAGTAAATACTAGAGGAAATAGAGGAAGTGACAATTTATTAGATTATCGTAAGGCTGCTGAAAGTATTATGAAATAAATCCTCATTTTCCTCTATAAATATAAAAGATTTTATATGAAAAAAGATGGAGGAGGAATTAGTTATTTACAAGAATTAGTTCGGAAATATCCTAATGACATCGAGTTAGGAAGAGCAATAAGAAGTATGTCTCTCAATCTTTCTGCTGAGGTAGACATGAAGGGTAAAGTTTTTGCGCAAAAAGGGGAAGTCATTGGAATAGACTTTGATGGGACTTGTGTTACTCACGAATTTCCTCATGTTGGTAAGGATATAGGAGCTATTCCTGTTTTAAAAAGATTGGTAGAAAATGGAAACAATCTTGTCCTTTGGACCATGAGATCTGGTAAATTCTTAGAGGATGCTATAAAGTGGTTCGAAGAAAATGGTATACCTCTTTGGGGCATCCAAACCAATCCACTACAACATACTTGGACATCATCACCTAAAGCATATTGTGGTATCTATATAGATGATGCAGCTTTAGGTTGTCCCTTAGAGATGAATCTTGAATTATCTAACAGGCATTTTGTTAATTGGAAACAGGTTGAATTATATCTAGAATCTATGGGTATAATATAAATGATGCAGGGATCTAAAAAATATTATGCTGGTATAGGATCTAGAGAAACTCCTCCCGGAATAGAACCCATGATTGAAGAGACTTGTAAGATTCTTGAGAAGTTTGGGTATATTTTAAGATCCGGTGGTGCTCCAGGAGCAGATTCGACTTTTGAAAAATACACCACTGGTGAGAAGGAGATTTATTTACCTTGGAGGGGATTTAATGATAACTCATCTGAATTTTATCTTGATAACATGGATATTGAATTTGTACAAAAAGCAAAGTCGATGGCAATGAAGTATCATCCACGATGGAATTCTCTTTCTCTCGCGGCTAAAAAATTGATGACAAGAAATACTTTTCAAGTCTTAGGATCAGATTTACAAACTCCCGTTTCTTTTGTTGTTTGTTGGACACAAGGGGGAAAAATAGCAGGAGGTACGGGACAAGCATTGAGAATAGCTAAAGATCTTTCTATACCTATATTTAATTTATACGACAAAGATTGCTTATACAAAATAAAACTACAAATAAACAAATAAATGGGAGACACGATCAATTTACCAAATCCAAAAGAAAGGAATCTTTTCTTTGACAAACAAGTTAATCAAAGTTCAATAAATGCACTTTCTAAAGACCTAATAGATATTAGCGAAAATGACGAGTATATTAAGAAAATCTATGAGGCACACGATTTAACATATACCCCTAAACCAATTAAGATTTATATAGATTCTTATGGTGGATATGTTTATCAGTGTCTAGGCCTAATAGGAATAATGAGATCCTGTAAAACAGAAATCCACACTATCGTGACAGGCTGCGCTATGTCTTGTGGTTTTTTAATAGCAATATCAGGACACAAAAGATTCGGATACCCTAGATCTACGTATCTATACCACCAAGTATCAGGAGGCGCTTTTGGTAAGGTAAAAGATATAGAAGAAGAATTAGTAGAAATTCTAAGACTCCAACAATCTATAGAGGAGATAACTTTAGAAAGCACATCAATAACTAAGAAAATGCTTGAGAAAGCATATAGAGGTAAAAAAGATTGGTATCTCTCCAGCGGAGAAGCAATTAAACTAAGAATCATTGACCAAATAATTCAGTAATGTCCGAGGAGAAGATAGTTTCTAAACCCATAGTGGATTTATCTACGCTAAATAAGGATCAGCGGGAAGCTTTTAATGAGCTTAGAAATTTTATCTATGATAAACAAAATGATGACATTTATGTTTTAAAAGGATGGGCAGGAACAGGAAAGACATATTGCGTTAGCGTCTTGGTCAGATATGTTCTAGATGTTATCTACCCTGACAAAAACTGGTATAAAATAGCCGTAACTGGGCCAACTAATAAATCAGTTAGGGTTATCAAGAAAAGTACCGGCATACGTAATACTAGGGTGGTTTTTCAAACCATACACAAAATGCTTGGTCTAACAGAAAGGATAACTCCCGACGGAGAACAGGAATTTGTTAATCAAGGGGATTTTGTTCCACAGATACAGAAGACAAAGCTTTTAATTATAGACGAAGTTTCTATGCTTAATGATGATTTATTCCATGAGATTCTTAAATATAGGGACAGGGTTAAGATCATATGTATGGGAGATCCTGCTCAGATACCTCCTGTTGGAAAACCAGACTGTATTCCCTTTAGAGATGATCTTTTAGAAATGTACGGAATAAAAACATTAGAACTGAAGACCATTATGAGACAGAAGGGAGATAATCCAATTATAGACATCTCCGTTGCTATTCGTAATGATTTAGAAAACCCCTACATAGATCTGGGAAAAGAATCTAAGATAAACGATAAGGACGAAGGGATACATTTTATAGACATAAATTCGAGTGTAAATAGGGTTTCTTTTACCGATATTCTTGCATCATATTTTAAAACTGAATATTTTCAAGAAGACTCTGAATATTCTAAGATAATTGCTTGGAGAAACAAAACAGTTGACACAATGAATAATCTAGTTAGAAAGGTTATTTACGGCGAGGAGAATCTTGGGTCTAAAATATTGATAGGAGAAAAACTTATTGCTAATAATCCTATTATAGAGATGAACCAGATCCTTTTTAATACCAACGACGAGTTTAGCGTCGAGGAATTTACTATTAAAATTGAGAAGGTAAATGTTGAAGGGGAAACCGGAGTTTTGAAGTATTATGAAACGCGGGTAAGCTTTTTAAATGATGAGGACAAGAAGGTGATTTATTATATAGACATTCTCCACGAGGATAGCGAATCATACTTCTATGTTCTTGCTAATAAACTAAAAAAGACAGCAATAGAAAAAAGAGGGAAAGAAAAATCTTGGATAAAGTATTATGATTTTCTAAGAAGATTTGCTGATGTGAGTTATGCCTACGCTATTACTGCACACAAATCTCAAGGAAGCACATACAACACTGCTTTCGTATTAGATGATGATATAGACGTTAATCCAAATATAGTGGAAAGGAATAGAATAAAATACACTGCGTACACACGCTCAAGTAAAAAACTTTATGTACTCAAAAGATTATAAAATAGTTTACACGCTACTGTTTTTCTTTAGCGTTGGTACCGCTGATGAAATATTAAGCTTTTTTGACTACAATCATAGTATAACAGCGATTATTTATATAGGAATGATGATTTACACCTTCATCAATTATATGAGATTTACAGAGGGAGGTTATCTTTGGGATGGTGCTTTTCCTGTAATAGGCTTATTTGCTCTTGGCGAGTTATTTTGTAATATTTTTAATTTCTATCCTGGTGTTTTCTCAAAAATAGATTCTGTAGTCTCTATAGCAGTTTGGGCTAAATGCGTAGATCACTTAAATAGTTATGAAAAAAATAAAGAAGATGATGATGAAAGTTTCTGATAAATACAGACATATAGGATATTCTTATCCAGGTGTCCCTAAGGGATGGGTAGAAATTGTTGAAAAAACAATTGTAGAAATCGAAAGAGAAATGTGGCCAAGGTGGATTCCTTTGTTCATAAAGAGATGGATACACTATTTAGCTACTGGCAACAGCGTGGTTAGAGTTAGAAGTCATTTTTGGTACAAAGTAAGAAAACGTCTAACTAAGGGACAAATGGTGACTGACATTAAGGATAAATTTGCAACGCTTAGGATCTATGGTCATTTTGGAGAAGGAATAGAGAAAATAGTAGGGAAAGCAGAGGATGAGTGTTTTGCTACTTGTGAAAAGTGTGGAAGTCAGAATAAAGTGAGAACTGTTGGTAAAAATTGGTTTTATAATCTTTGCAAATCCTGTAGATACTCTAAGAAAAAATAGGAATTGTTTTTTTGTCAACTAAATTAAATCTATCTTTATATAATGAAAGTATTAACATTAGGCGATGTTCACGGAAGGGATAGATGGATGTTTCACACCCACGAAAGCCCTTATGAATTTAATCATTGGATGACTCTGGTTGAAAACGGAGTTCCTGCTGACGAAGAGGAATTCTTTAAAGAAATGCCATATATGAAATATGATAAGATTGTGTTCGTTGGTGACTATGTTGACAGCTTTGATGTTAGCAACGTGGTAATTTTAGACAATCTTAAGAAGATATTATTTTTCAAAAAAGCGTTACCAGATAAAGTTGTACTTCTTCTTGGCAACCACGATATACAATATTTTGTTCCTAATGAGATATGCAGTGGATATAGAGCTGAAATGAAACCCGATCTCTATCAGCTATTTACTGATAATAAGGATTTATTTAAAGCTGCACACTTAGAGGAAGATAATACAGGGGTGAAGTATCTATGGACACATGCTGGAATAACAAGCGGGTGGTTAAAAGACACTAAAAAGGATATCCATAATCCTAAATATAGACACTACGAGATAGTTAAAGATATAGATCCTGATGATTTAGAGACATTTATAAATACAATGTTCGAGCTTAGAGTAGGAAATATATTTAATGTTGATCCGCATAGTGGAGGATTTGATCTTTGGGCTGGCCCATTTTGGGTTAGACCAGCAATTTTAAATGATTATCCTTTGGATGGTGTTAACCAAATAGTTGGTCACACACCACAAAAGATGGTCAAAGATATCATTTGTGATAAAGTTACGCACTATTTAGTAGATTGTCTTTTTGGTGATTGTGATGAAGTTTTAGTTCTTGATATAGAAAAATGATAAGAAGATTTAAATTCTATAAAGAGGATGATAATAGATGGTTTGTTGAACTTCCTGAATGGGACGGAGAAAAGGATGATCTAGAGATGGTAATGGGAGCGGACATTCTATTAGACGTTCTTTCTGGAAATTCTGATTATTGTTATGTTACTTTTGGTGACGAACCATTTGAGGAGTCTAAAACGCTTTCTTATGATCATAAAGAATCTTCTCCGGGATATTATAACAATGACGCATGGCATGGACCTTCAACTGTATGGCTTTGCTATGTTACCGAATTTGTATTTGGAAGATATCCAGAAAAAATATATTACAAATGAAAGCCGGGGTGGTTGCGATTTCCCCGGCTTTCGATGATACTTGCGTAACATCACGGTCCTAAGCCGTGTAAGATCCTTATTTTTTAGTAGCCGAAATTTTTCATCGGGTTTCCTATATAATATCTATTCAATATGGCTAGAAAAAGAAAGGAAATCATCAGGGAAAATGAAAATGTTATCGCTACCTTAGCAGGTAAAAGGAAAGAACTCTTTGAGAATATGAGAAAGCTATACCCTAAAGGAAAAAAAGAAGCTCAAATCTCTATGTGTGAAGAATTGGAGGATAAGAGGGTCGATTACTATCTTAATAATATCTTTAATTTAAAAAATAAAATATGAAGTCTTTAATTTTTTTGCTACTTATCTCCGTTACGATTTTTTCTTGCACATCTAAAAGCAAGCATATTAAAGAGATTGAGTGTGTTGTTGATAAGTGTGAGATGATCGAAAAAAAATCGGTTCATGACGACATTAATCCTAATAAATATAGAGTACACACGGATTGCGGAAACTTTATAGGGTATAAGTCATATGAAATTGGTGAAAAAGTAATGTTAAGATACGTTAACTATCATTAGTACCTAATTTTTCCATTTTGGGATATATAGAATAAAATATATCCCATGATACTTAAATTAGGCTCTAAGGGTACCGAAGTAGAAAAGCTACAAAACTTTTTAGGTCTCCCTATCAATGGAAACTTTGATGAAACAGTAGATAAATCTTTAAAAGCTTGGCAAAAATCCAATAGCTTAAAAGATGATGGTATAGCAGGACCGATCACCCTTAAAAAAATGGGCATTCTTTTAGAATCCGATATGCCTGTTCCTGCTTCTTCTTTTAAACTTGATAAACTAAAAGGACATATTCCTGATTCTGTTATAGCTCAGATACCAGATACCGCAGCGAAATTTGGAATAACAAATGTTCTTAGACTAGCTCACTTCTTATCCCAGTGCGGTCATGAATCTGGAGGATTTAAAGCAGTTTCCGAAAATCTAAACTATTCGGCTGATGGTCTTAAAAAAGTATTCGGAAAATATTTCCCAGGAAATCTTAATGAATCATACGCTAAGCAGCCAGAAAAAATTGCTTCTAGAGTTTATGGAAGTAGAATGGGTAATGGCGACGAAGCTTCTAAAGAGGGATGGAAATTTAGAGGTAGAGGTTATATCCAATTAACTGGTAAATCTAATTATCAAGCTTTTGATGCTATTGTAGAGGATGATATAATTAACAATCCTGATCTAGTAGCAACTAAATATCCATTAATGTCTGCTGCATTCTTTTTTAATAAAAACGGGCTTTGGTCTATTTGTGATAAAGGAGCAGATGATGCAACAGTTACTTCAGTTACAAAAAGAGTAAATGGAGGAACATTAGGTCTTTCTGACAGAATTAAACATTTTAAAGAGTATTATGCTCTACTTAAATAATTATGTCGGGAAATAATACCAACAACCAATCATCTAGATTTTTTGATATATTTCTATCAAAACTAAAAGAACAGTCTTTTGTTATTATCCTTATGCTGGGTGTAATATATTACCAAAATAGGTTAATGGAGGAGAGGGTTAAGTTTTGGCAGGATCAATTTGAAAAACAAGAAAATGAAATAGAGACAACAACAAAAGAAGATAAAGAAATTCTTTTAGAAAGAATAAAATATCTTCAGGATCAGAGGGATAATTATGTAGAGGAGTCTTTAATCGAATTAAAAAATAATAACGGGGAATAGAATATGAACACCTATAATAGTATGAAGGAATTTCAAGATTCCGTGTATGCTGCAGCAATTCAAAAACAGGGATTAAATTCAATGTGCCAATCTCAATGTAAAAGGGGCACAGTAAAAGCAAAGGTCAGATCTGCTAAAGACGATGGAACTTCTATAAATATGACTTCATCCAATCTTAGCTCGGTTGCTCAGGATTATGTTGACAACCACATGAAGATTACAAAAAAAATCGATCAGACTCTTGAATTAAGTTCAACTGATGAAATTACGATTACTAAAAGAAAAATAGACCAATCTTCAGCTTCAAAAGTTTGTAATGTATCAGTAGATAGAAGCTTTGAAATAACAGGAAATGTCTCTTACGGTGCCGCAGAAGTTTCTGCTAGCGCATCTTATGCAGATCATACAGATACAACGACTTCCACATCAGAAACGCATTATAGCGACGATACAGTTACATTTGTATTTAAAGGAACCTCTGGCACTGTTGAGATATATTATAATAAGTATACTTGTAGCGATTCGCCAGTTTTGGACATTACTTATACATTTGATAAAATAACAGTTAAAGCTGTTTGTACTTATAAAGACGAAGCTGGTACAACCTGGAACAGCGGTGCAGAAAGACACGAATCAAGAACTTACAATTTAGCAGATCTTGGATTTACTGGGCCAGTTATTATTAAAACCCCGGTAGTTTTTAATGTTAGCTGCTCAGATGAATGGATGAGTAAAGATATATTATAATAAATAAATAAATAAAAATAGATTATGAGCTATACAAGAGAACAGATAGAAAAATCAGTAAAAGCTAAGGGTTATGTTTGGTTTGAAGACGCATCAAATAAAACATATGACGTTAATATTATCGGAGTTAGAAATAATGCACCTAGTATTGCAGATAAAGTTACTAACGTATTTGATGATCATTTAACAATATCATTTAAAGACGAAAGCTTAAATTGGCAATCATATTGTTGGATGGCAACATGTGACCCTGGTAAAAAGGGTGTTATGGAATTTCATAACAATAAAGGTGTTGCTAGATTAGTTCCTGGTCAATATAGAGGGGTTTGGAAAATTGATAAACATCAAGGTAAATATGATGCACTTTGTCAAAGAAACGGTAATGTTACGGTTTGGAGAGATGCTAACAGGGATTTACTTTTCGAAGAGAAAGTTACTGATACTGGTATGTTTGGTATAAACATTCATAAAGCAGGAACAGATTCTACTTGGGTTGAAAATTGGTCTGAGGGATGTCAAGTTTTTAAAAAAGTTAAAGACTTTGACGCTTTCATGAGTATCTGCAGAAAAGCTTCTGCTATACATGGCAATAAATTTTCATACACATTATTAGAATCAACTGATATAATTTAATTAGTGAAAAATCTATTACTTTTTGAATCTTACGTATCTCAAATTTATGAGATTAGATTTGCAGAGCCGCATTATTCGGATAGAACATCTCTAGAAAGCAAAGAATCCAGGGTAGTTCCGTATGCTTTAGAATTTCCGTACGGTTTTATTATAGAGAATTTGGTAGATGCTAACGAAGCCCTACACGATCCGGATTATATTGAGGAATATATAGACCTAGACCTCGATAAAATGTATGATTATACAAGTAAAGCCCTACATTTCCTTACCAATAGTAAAAAGCTAATTGACTGGAAGCCTTCAAACGAAAAAACCCATCAATTAATAGATCTTGGAAGGATATGCTTTTCTTATTATGGTGAAAGATTTTATCCAATAATTGCAGGAGGAAAAGGACCGGATGAAACTGGTTTCTATGATGGAGGAGACAAAATATGGCTACTCCTTAAAGAAAACGATAAAGCTATAACTATAAAATATTACGAAGGATCAGAAAGAGGAGAAAGATTAATGTTTGGAAGATCGGCTGCTGATGAAGAGCTTACTCCAAAACAATTTCAAGAGATTTCAGCTTTTGGATATCCGTACGGAAAAAACTTCGAGATTATCATAGATGTTACGAAGGACTATCCTGAGGATGTAGTGATAGCTAAAATAAGAAAACAAGTAGGAGATTTATAAATTATTTTCTCTTAATAGAGATCTTTAAATTTCCTGATCCTTTAATAAGGCGATGATATTCGCCTTTTTTTATTTCTATAGGTTCTTTTAATTCTATGGGAAGCTGATTATCAAATTGGAATTTCCAATCGGTCTCTCCTATACATTCTATTGTTCTGTCCTCCTCGTCAAAGTGCCATTTTAGCTCCTCATCAAATAAAGATTCTTCAAATATCCTAATAGATTCTTTTTTCGAAATCCATTCTTCTCTAAAAGGTAGATCGTTCATATTTTATATATCTTTTTTTATCACCTTGGGGGATATATATTTCAGTAAAAACCCCTATGAGTATTAGATCTAAGATTTCCTTATTTATTTCCCTGGTAATAATGATTTTTTATTTTACCATACAATCTCTTCTTGTTTTCGGAATACTTCAATATAGTGATCTAATAGGGTATTTAGGATATTCTTGTTTTTTAATTTTCACACCTTTTTTTGGCGCAGTAGTGAAGGAATTTGTTGATAAAAACAGGGATGCAGTAAAAATGAATCATTACACGAAGAAGCTAAATGATGTATTAATATCACAGTCGCACAATCAGCTATTCTTTAAGGGAATAATATCAGAAGGAGCTAAGGATTTAACAAAAGAAGTAACTGATTCAATAGGCGCAGATAGATGTTCGGTTTGGCTTTATAATTCAGATAAGAGCTCTATTTTATGTCAGCAATTGTATGTTAAATCAGAGTATACTTGGTACCAAAACATAGAGCTTAAAGAAAAAGATTTTCCTGAATATTTTAAGTCTCTAGATGTAAATCCAATAATTGTTGCAAATGATGCTGAAAATCATCCAGCTACAAAATGTTTCACTGAATCTTATTTAAAGCCGCTTGGAATAAAATCAATGCTAGATGTTCCTGTTGTACATAGAGATAAAGTTATAGGGGTTGTGTGTATTGAGTCTTTTAATAATCGTGAATGGAATAAATCAGAAGTTAACTTTGCTCAAATGGTTTCTTCTTTATACTCGTTTGCTTATTCTGTAAAAGAATCTAATAAGCTATCAGATCAGATGATTGAGAATGATAAATTCCTCGATGCCTCTGCTATAATTTCAGTTGCTGATTCTAAGGGAAAAATAACATATGTTAATCAGAGGTTTAGTGATGTTTCTGGTTATTCTTTAGAAGAAGTTGTTGGTAAAGACCACAATATTGTAAATTCTGGACATCACGATAAAGAATTCTGGGCGGGTATGTACAAAACTGTTATTGTTGATAAGGGTATTTGGAATTCTGTATGTACAAACAGAGCAAAAGATGGTAGTTTATATTATGTAGATACTTTTATTAAAGCTAATTTTGGAGATAATAATAAACTCGTTGGATTTTCTTCTATTCGACAAGATGTAACAGATTTAAAAAGAAAAGAAACAGAAATATCTAATAGAATGAATGCCATTAACAGATCAAATGCTGTTATCGAATTTGACTTGGATGGTAATATAAAATTTGCAAATGATTCATTTTTAAATATCTTAGGGTACACGCAAGACGAAATTATTGGAAAGCACCATAGTTTATTTACAGAGAATAATACAGAAGATAATGAGGCATATAAAGAGTTTTGGTCATCTTTGAAAGGGGGAAAATTCTTTAGTGGAGAGATTACAAGAAGAAAAAAAGACGGAACACTGATTTATCTACAAGCAACATATAATCCTATTTTAGGAGATGACGGGAAGCCTTACCGAATAATGAAGATTGCTACCGATGTTACCGAAAGTTTTAATCAGCAAAGAGAAATTGAAAAAAAGAATACTTATCTTGAACACGCCGCTAAGATACTTAGACATGATATGCACAGTGGAATTAATACATATATGCCTCGCGGATTAAGTTCTCTTGAAAGAAGATTATCCCCGGATCAGATAAAGGATCTTAAATTAGAAGCACCACTTAAAATGATTAAGGAGGGACTTCGACACACGCAAAAAGTATACAGGGGAGTTTATGAGTTTACTAATCTTGTTAAGAAAGATGTAGTACTTAATCGAACCGAATGTGATCTAAAAAATATTCTTGAAGATTACCTATCAGCAACAGCATATAAATCTCAGGTAATAATTGAAGACTTAGGAGAAATTGATGTTAATGAACCTCTTTTCTGTACTGCATTAGATAATCTAATTAGAAACGGATTGAAATATAATGATAGTAACAGCAAGCTAGTAAAAATAACAAGGGCAGATAATTTTATATTTGTTGAAGATAATGGAAGAGGATTAACATCTGAAGAATTTAGATCACTTTCTAAGCCTTATACAAGAAAAGAGGGGCAGAAAGAAACTGGTACTGGTTTAGGTTTAAATATATGTATAGCAATTTTAACTGAGCACAAGTTCTCAGTTGACTGTGAGAAAAGATTAGAGGGAGGATCTAGGATCAAAATAAAATTATATTAATGAAAAATGCTTTAGCCCTATTGTTTTTTGTTTCTCTGTTTTTTTCAAATTGCTATAGTCAAAGTTTATCTAAAAGCAAAGAAAATAGTATCGATGCTACTTGGGATCAAGGAGTTCCTCTTTGTCCAGAAGATCCTTACATAATGTCCCTAATCGACAAAATAGGATATTCTAATTTAATTTCAGATGAAAAAATAGTTACCAAGGGAGATGCAAAATTGTGTAGAGAGATAGGAATTGCATTTTATAATAGAGGAATGTATGATGCTGCAGACTGGTATTTGACTAGGGTAAAAGGATACGTAGAAGTTCAAGGGATAGATTTAGAGGTAGTTAATCTACAGGAGGCGAGAGAAGAAATAAAAGAGGAGGTCAAAAAAGAATTTGAGAAGGAAGATCCAGAAGAAGTGATGCCAGCTGAAGTAGCGGCAAGCTTAGCTAAAGATAAAGAATTTTTAGAAAGCATGCCTAAATCTTTTGATAATATAAGTCCTGCGGATATGAAGGATCTTGCAAATAAGATCGAACAACAGCTACAGAAGTTAATTAAGGAGAAAGAAGAACTCATTAAAAATAATGCAAGTAAAGAAGTTATAGATGCTAAAGATGCTGCAATTAATACTCTAGGCAAGGAAAAAAAGATCATCGATCTATCAATCGAAAATGGTGACTTAGAGGTTGAAGTAGTTGACTTAGAGGTAGATAAGAAGAAATTAAAAAATTATTTAATCTGGGCCATTATAAGTGTCATCGCTTCTATTTTAGGTATTATAACACTATTACAAAGAAAAACAATTAGGGTAAAAGACGGGGAGATAGAAAAGCAACTACAGGATATCAATAAGAAAAATACGTATTTAGAATATGCGGCAAGAATTATTAGACATGATATGCACAGCGGTATTAATACTTATATGCCTAGAGGACTTTCCTCTCTACAAAAAAGAATAGACAAAGAAAAAATAGACGAACTTAAAATCGGTCCATCATTAAAAATGATCTCAGAAGGATTAGCACACACACAGAAGGTTTATAAAAATGTTTATGAGTTTACAAACCTCGTGAAAGTTAAGCAAGACTTTTCCACAAAAGAAACAGACTTAAAGGAATCATTAGAAAGGTATTTGTCTAACACTTCTTATGGTAAACAGGTCATTTTGGAAGATTTGGGTACTTTAAATATAAACGAGCAATTATTCTGTAATGCAATAGATAATCTTATTAAAAATGGTCTTAAATATAACGAGGAAAATGACAAATGTGTTAAGATATATAAGGAAGTAAACGTAATAGTTGTTGAAGATAACGGTATAGGATTAACACCCAAAAATTTTGAAAAATTAATCAAAAAAGGGATTGATACAGAGTCTGATACTGGTATTGGATTAAGTATTACTAAAGCAATTGTTGAAGAGCACGGATTTTCTATTTCTTGTGAAAATTTTGGATCCGGTACTAAAATGAAAATAAAAGTAAAAAATGATTAATTCTATCCTATTAGTTGATGACGAAGATTTATTCCACTTAGTTTTTGAAGACGCATGTAGCCTTTTGGACATAACGTTATCACTAGAGAGTTTAACCTCTGCAGACGAGGCAGAGAAACTATTTAAAGCATGGCACAAAGAATCTGAAGGAAAACCTGAGTGTGTTTTTGTTGACCTTAATATAATAGGATCATCTTTTGATGGTATAGAACTTATAAGAAAAATAAATTTTGAATACGGTAACCACGTAGTTATTGGAATAATTTCATCATCTAATGAACCGGAAGAGCAATCAAAAGCTTTACAGGCAGGAGCTCAATTTTGGATAATTAAATCTGATGACATAGAGCCTAGATTAGAGGAATTTAAAAAAGACTATGAGGGCTATAAAAAAAGAACAAATTCATTTAAAGTTTATAAATAATTCTATATGGAATTAAATAAAGAGACAAAGAAACAACTTCTAGATCTTTGGAAAACTAGAAAGATTGGTCTGAGCGGTAATATATTAAAAGTTATAGGTACCGACAAAGACGATGAATTCAAGAAGTATATAGATGATTCTATAGAAAGAGACAACGATAACAGAAGAAAAAGATTAGAAGTTACTAAAAAAGTCCAGACACAAAATGCAGAATTGGTAGTTTGGAAGAAAGAAAACGAAAAAATACAAAAAGAGCTATTAGAATCTCTTAAGAAGACTGAAGAATCTATGCAAGAGTCCGAGAGGCTCAGACAAGAAGCAGAGAAAGCCAGAGAGGAAGCTGAGATTTCTATGATAGAAGCTCAATCAGCTAAAGAGGAAGCAGAAAATGCTAGAGAGGAAGCAGAAAATGCTAAAACTGCTGCAGAAAACGATTTAGATTTAATCCAGAAAAAAACTCAGTTTGAATTGATAGGAACTATCATTAAAGTTGCCCTTTGGGTTATACTTGGTGTTGGTGTAGTAACTACTTTGGTTTATTTAATAGCACTATTTACTGGGGTTGATACAGCAGTTATAGGATCAACTTGGTCTAACATAGTTGGTATTCTATTAACTAACTCATTTAGTATTGTTGGTACTATAATGGGTGTTAAATACGCATCAGAAAAAAAAGAGTAAGGTATTATTCGAATCTTTTTTGTGCAGCTATTTGGTTTAAATATTCATTTAGCTCTAATTCTTTACCATTCTTAACTACAACAAAAGTGAATTTCTGATTGTCTATATCTTCATCAGAAGTTTTGTCTAAAATATCATCCGCCATCAATTTAAACTTCAATTTGTTTGCTAGATGACTCCTTGTTTGAGCATCGTTAAACTTCCCTTGATATTCCGCGATAATGTTTGTTATCTCCTCTCTTATTATCTCAGATTCCACACTAGAGGGTAGTAAATTATTAAGGAAACTTATGTTTGTTAAATGTAATGCTATACTTGGAACTAAATACATTTTCATCATGAGAACTGGTGTCATTGTAACTTCATCCACCCATGACTCAAATTCAAAATCTAAAATTTTGTCCTTGTGCGATTCTATAAAGTTCTCGATAGCTTCTATACAGCCCTCGTAGTCGTCTGTGAGGTCTTCCATAGTAAAAGGGAAAAACTTTTTGATTGTTTTTGGACCCCTTTGTAAATTTTCTAATTTATTAAATATTAGGCTTCTAATATTACTTTTTGTACTTTCCGTCATAAAATTCAGTTATTTCTTTAGATCTATTATATTGATGCACTATACATGGTTTAATTCCGCCAGTTTCTATATGATCCTCATTTACTTTTATAAATTCGGGATCTTTCTGACACGTCAAT
>Ga0315901_10003623_pt1 | contig 19939 bp, 16 predicted proteins | sample LakEriMetagenome_10_FD_203761 | JGI IMG/M metagenome (GOLD analysis project Ga0315901, IMG submission 203761) | Freshwater fungal communities from buoy surface, Lake Erie, Ohio, United States - Buoy 2 MA116 | ecosystem: Environmental > Aquatic > Freshwater > Lake | place: USA: Lake Erie, Ohio... | reverse complement strand
TAGTTGTTGTTGTATAAACAGGTGTTAAAGTAATATCTCTATTACGTGTGGTAGTTGTTGTTGTATAAACAGGTGTTAAAGTAATATCTCTATTACGTGTGGTAGTTGTTGTTGTATAAACAGGTGTTAAAGTAATATCTCTATTACGTGTGGTAGTTGTAGTTATAACAATATCTCTATTACGTGTAGTAGTTGTTGTAGGACATGGTACAACAACAGATACTGTATTAGTTACAATATTTAAAATTGTACTTGTAGAAATAATAATATCAGTTGATACTAACGTAACTAAATTAGTCATTGTTTCTGTCATTGTTGCTGTTTCTGTCATTGTTGCTGTTTCTGTCATTGTTGCTGTTTCTGTAATTGTTGCTGTTTCTGTCATTGTTGCTGTTTCTGTAATTGTTGCTGTTTCTGTAATTGTAACAGTTGTTGTTTCACCAACTTGACATCTTTGTGTTGTACAATACCAATATTGATTTAATCCATTGTTACATTTATTTGATACAAAGTTTAATTCTAATTTTGTATTATTGCTGCATAGATAATCATCGTTAATATCACAATGAAATGAATCAGTATCGGCTGTACAATTTTGTGCCGGTGTAATATAAGAAATTCCAAATACACCAGATGATAATACAGTATTTAAAAGTAGAATATTTCTAATCAATGGTCCAAACATCGCTTTTAATAATTTAATAATTTACAGTAAAAATAAAAAAATATTTAAACGAGCAGAGCATAATTATGGTATAAATTTTAATTTAAAGAGATGTTTTGTAATGTGAAATAAAATTATCAGCGTTTAAAAATTTTTTATCCACGTTTTCTATATTATTGTATATAATAACATTATCTTTATTTTTGTATTTTACAGTCCATCCTTCTGAAACAGTTTTAAATATAAATAAATATTTTTGTAAAAATTTCAAAATGTATTGTTTATAAGATGAATGCATATGTTATATTTCATTTATAATTTTATAAATGAAAATTTAAAAAAAATAAAAACTAATTTAAAAAATAAATATTATAAAAAGTAAAGTGAAATGCGCAAAAAGAAGGATGTTTATTCTCAACCTGTTTATACAAAAAAAAATACAAATATAAATAAATCAAAGAATAAGCATAGTATTTTACATTATCATGAAAATAAGATAAATGAGTTTAAGAATGATAAAAGAAAAAAACAAATTGAAGCTGATATTATTAAAGCTAAAAATTCAAAAGATAATAATAAAGTAAAAATATTAGAATCTGAATTAAATAAATTGAATGATGAAGAATCTAGTTATTTATTAGAGACATCAACTATTATATTTAAATATTTAGAATTAGAAGAATTAGAAAAACAATATATAAATAGCAATGAAGATAATAAGGATGAAATGTTATTATCTGTGCATAATGAAAAAATAACATTGATTCATAATTATATGAAAAAAATAGATCCAGATTATATAATTTCAACTGTAAACATGGAATATGATATAGCTAAAAATGACATTATTTGTATTAATTGTGATAAATATTTAAATGTAGATAATGGATATTATGTTTGTCATGAATGTGGATATAGTATTGTAGGAATTGAAGAATCTATAGAACCCTCTTATAAAGAACTACAAGATTACATGTATAAACCACAATTTACATATCAAAAAGAAACACATTTAGATGACCATTTAAGAAGATTGCAAGCAAAAGAAAACAAATATATCAGTCAGGAAATTTTAGATAAAATTATATTAGAAGCAAATAAACAAAAGATTACAGATTTAAATATGTTAACTGAAAGTATGGTAAAGAAATTCTTAAAGAAAATGGGATTAAATGAATATTATGATAATGTTATAGCAATTATAAATAAATTAAATGCACGTCCTTCAGTAGTATTGACTACTGAAATCGAGAATAAAATTAAAATCATGTTTAGACAAATTCAAGAGCCGTTTAATAGACATAAACCACCATCTAGAAAAAATTTCCTATCATATTCATATATTTTATATCAGTTTTTCAAAATATTAGGATTACAAGAATTTACAGAATATTTTCCTTTATTGAAAAGTGCTGATAAATTAAGACAACAAGATGAAATATTTAAAAAAATTGTAGCAGATATGGCTAAAATAGATAAAAGTATTGATTGGGTTTTTTACCCGACGATTTAATAAAGTATTTGCGGCATTGTATTAGATTGACATAATACACAAATATTACTGTATATTTGATTAAATTTATTATATTTATTCCAACATAAATAATGTATGGAATTGTTACAATTTTTACAATTGATAGTATTTTGTGTATTATATTTTAATTCATCAAAGCATATTATACATTCATCATTTTTACCTACTGTTTTATCAAATAAAGTATTTTTTTCTTTAAATATTTCAAGTGTATCTATATACCAATCTCTTGGACTTATACTATTTAAATGATTATGTCCTAACCATTTAATATGTTTACATACTTTTAAAAATTTTGTTTCTTCACAGTCACAATGTACTTTAATTTTTTTAAAATACTTAGATTTCCAAGTGATAGTTACATTGTTTATAATACGTGTTTTATAACTTAAAATTATACATTTTATTTTTTTATCTTCATGGGTTTCACAATCTAAAATTGTAAAATAATAGTTATATTTATATTCATAATCATAATTCATTGTACAAAGTATAATCCATAGTTATTTTTTTCAATTTTTATGATGTTCGTTCATATTCATAACAAATTTACTTTATATATATAAAATGGATATTAACGTTAAGGAAATTGATTATTTATTTGAAGATCCACCAGTTAATGGGCAAAATTTTGCTTTAGTTAGTATTGTAGGACCTAATTTACAGCAAAGATGTAATGTTTATGGCATTAAAATTAGAGGTGTTGCTGATTCAATGGACAGAGCACGAACAATGTCACAAAAATTAACAAAGATTGATCCTGATTATGATATTTATACTGTAGAAGTTGGTAAATTTTTTCCATTAGATGTAGACCCATTAAAATTATCAGATGTTGAATATCAAAATTCTCAATTGAATAATTTAATTAAAAATTATTTAGAAAACAGAGAAAATGCAAATGTTGAATATGAAAAACGTAAAAATGAAATGTTAAAGAAAGCTATTGCTGAAGGTAAATCTAAACAAGAATCATCTGAACATCCTATTGCTATTTTAAATAGAATTGAAGAATTAAATGTTAAAATTGCTCAAGCAAAAGAGCATTTAGAAAATTTAACACAAGCATTAACATATAACACGACAGAATATGATAAATTTACTCAAGAAGAAAAAGAAAATGCAGAAAGAGAATTCAAAAGTTTAAAGGAAAAGGCAGATGATACTAATTCTGGAGAAGGATCTAGTTCCGGTTCAAAACCTTTACCAAAAGTCATTAATTAAATTTGGATTTTGTGTGCAATTATTTTTATTAATTAATATTATTAATTTGATTATTAATATTAATATGAGTTTTAGTTTAGTAATTATCTTATTATTTGTTGTAGGAATTTTGTCAGTTTCTGTTGCATTTTTTAAACAAGATTTAAAATGCCCTGCACCAAAAGTTGTTTATAGATACGTACCTGCAAATACTATAGATGTTCAATTCAGTAAAGAAAACTTACCAAGTAATCTTTATGGTGATATGTTTAATAATGATAATATTTGGATAGGTGGTATGTCAATGAGTTCTGGTAAAACAGCAGGTTTAAGTATTCCAAAAAAAAATAAAGCACCATCACCATTTATGTCAATGACAACATCACCACCTTCAAATACACAATTATTATCAGGTCCTATTACTGGCCCAAGTGGTATTTAAACAGATGTTGTTAATGCTCTAAATTTCATTAAATCATAATTAAAATCGTTTATATTAGTTGAAGTATATTGTACTTGACCTAATGTATTAATTGAGAAAGTAATTCCTGTTATATCACCTATAAAATCACTATTTAAAACCCAATAACCTTCTTTTTGAAGACCTTTTAAATTATAATGAGCATATAAATCAGTACTTGCGTCAATTGATATATATACGGATACTACAGCATCAAAACTTCTGACTATACCATTATTAAAACTTAATCCTGTTACATCTTGAGGAATACTTTGATTATTCAAAGCATAAAATGACATTTCTTTTGCTATATCACCCAAACTTGGTGTAATATCAATACCATTTAACATCATTGAACCAGCTGTAACATCTTGTAAAGTACTTCCACCTGATACAAACAAACTTCCTATAGTAACATTAATATTAAGTACTGAATCACCTGTGATATATAAAGCCCCTGCTGTAACATTACCATTAAGAATAGAATCACCAGTAACATTTAATGCACCTGTAGTAACAAAACCTTGTAGAATAGAATCTCCAGTAACATTTAATGTACCTGTAGTAACAAAACCTTGTAGAATAGAATCTCCTGTGACATTCAAAGCACCTGTAGTAACAAAACCTTGTAAAATAGAAATACCTGTGACATTCAAAGCACCTGCTGTAACAAACCCATTAAGAATAGAATCTCCTGTAATATTTAATGCACCTGCTGTAACAAATCCATTAAGAATAGAATCACCTGTGACATTCAAAGCACCTGCTGTAACAAATCCATTAAGAATAGAATCACCTGTGACATTCAAAGCACCTGCTGTAACAGGACCTTGTAAAATAGAATCTCCAGTGACATTCAAAGCACCTGCTGTAACAGGTCCTTGTAGAATAGAATCTCCAGTGACATTCAAAGCACCTGCAGTAACAAAACCTTGTAAAATAGAAATGCCTGTGACATTCAAAGCACCTGCAGTAACAAATCCATTAAGAATAGAATCACCGGTGACATTTAATGCACCTGCAGTAACAAATCCATTAAGAATAGAATCACCGGTGACATTTAATGCACCTGCTGTAACAAATCCGTTTAAAATAGAATCACCTGTGACATTTAATGCACCTGTAGTAACAAATCCATTAAACACAGAATTACCAGTAACATTTAATGCACCTGTAGTAACAAATCCATTTAGAATAGAATCACCAGTAACATTTAATGCACCTGCTGTAACAAATCCGTTTAAAATAGAAATACCAGTAACATTTAATGCACCTGCTGTAACAAAACCATTAAACACAGAATTACCAGTAACATTTAATGAACCAATTGTTGATAAATTACCAGAAAGTGATTGTATTGATGCTGATGAAATAGTTGCTGAAGTTAAATACACATTATTAGCTGATAAATTGTCAGCTGCTAAATTTGCGATTGTAGAATTTGTTGCATATACACCTAACGCCTTCATATCAGCATATGAACCTGGTGGTAAATGAATTTGAATATCATCTAAATTTGCAACATATGCTAAAACATATCTTCTTTGTTCTGTTTGATAATAACTACCGAAATAATTTCTATTATATAAATTGAATGAATCACCATTAGAAATATTGGAAATAGATGAACTTAAAGTAGCCACTTTTGTGGTTCCATTATATGCTGTAATTTGTCTTACTTGATTTACTCCTGTACCAGATGTAATTTTTACCCACCAATACAAATAAAAATTGTCAGCGCTATCTGCTGTAGGTGAAAATGTAATTGATGTACTTGATGAGGCATTTATTATATCTGTATAAGCAATGGGCTCATTAATATCAACAACATCACCCTCTGCTAAATTATTATCAGCTTGATATCTTTGAATAAACACACCACTATCTCTTGTACCAGTTGGACCAGCGTTTAATAATAATGTATTATCCGAAACATTAATCGTAGTTGTATTCACAGATGTTGTTGTACCATTTACAACTAAATCACCAGCAATAATTGTATTACCACCAATATTAACATCACCACCAATACCAACACCACCATCAACTACCAATGCTCCATTATTAACATCTGTACTAACAGTTGTACTATAAATACCTACATTATTTTTAAAATAAGCGTATCCACCATTAATTGTACCATTTACACCAACACCACCATATAATACAACAGAACCTGTTGTTTGATTAGTACTATTAGTTGTACAATTTACATTTAATCCGCCATATAATACAACAGAACCTTGTGTTAAACTAGATGCAGGTGTTGTATCTAATACAATAAGTGCTTGATTATAATACATAGGCGATGTGTAATTAGACATATTAAAAATTATATTAATTTATTAAAATATTACATTTTTTGTATCTGAACAAATTAATATTAATTAAATTGTAGTAGTTTCACCCCTAAATCTTATTTTAGTATATATCCAATTTGGAAAATCTATACTTGTATATTGAATATTACCATTCATATCACTATAAAATTGTATACCTAAATTATCACCAATAAATTCTTTATTTAATTTCCATCCGCTTGAAGTATTAATTCCTTTTAATATAACTAATGCATCTAATTGTTGAGTTGCTAACATAACTGTTATGGATATATGTGATATAAATGATTTTACAACAGATGTTGAAAAAACAAACCCTGTTATAAATTCTGGTATTATAACATTATTATTAGCAAAAAACACATGTTCATTTATATCACCCGCACTAGGAGTTATATTTACATTATTAATATATAAAGCATCACCTACATACAATGATTTATCTATACTAGCACCACCATATAAAGTTAAATTACCACCTGTACCCAATCCTGCTGCATCAGTCGTATTATATATTATTATTTGCGCAGATGGACATTTCATTTGTAAAGCACAATCTTGATATATAAAATTAGTTGTATTAATAACAGGATCATAACCATTTCCAATCAATACAGAATACGGCTGCAAATACGTATTTCCAGTACCACCTTGATTTACCTGTAATGGAACAAATAACTTTGGCTCAACTGTTAATATTTTTATATTTGTCAAGTTAACAGGATCTTCATTTATATACGTTAATGTACCATTATTATCTATTGAAAATGATACATGCAAATAATCACCTATAAATGATGAATTTGTAACCCACGAACCATTAAATAACAAACCCTCTACAGTGTAAAACGCATATTGTTTTATTTCTGGTTTTTCAACATAAATATACAACTGACAATAATCAGATAATAATTGTATTGGTGTCACTAATCCATTAATAGTACTATTTAATAATCTATAAGACACATACGATTGCAATATTTTATATTCTTTAACACGTGCTATAACAGTACCATTATTCGTATTGGTATATTGAATACTTCCTATACTATTATTATTATTCATTGTAAAATTAACACCTATATCATGACCAATTCTATCACAATTCATAACCCATTTGTCATTCTTAAATAATAAATCAATTATAAAATATGATGCATCCGTTTCATTAACATACACATGAATATGAATTTTAACAGAATATAAATCAGTATATAAATAATTTAAAAAGTCAATAGGCGTATTTGTCTTTGGTAATGTATAATTATATTGCAAAAGATTAGGACTTATTTGTATATCCTCATATATATAATATTGAATAGTTGTAGTACCAACCACATTACGATTAATATATCCTATATTTGCTATTTTATCAGATGACGTTGTCACCACAAAATCAACATTCATTGGTGGTCCTGAAAATCGACTATAATATACCCATTTATAACCATCAAAATAACTGTATATACTATACAATGATGTAGAATTATCATTTTCAATATAAATATAAGCTATAAAACTTATCGTTTTATCACCATATATTGTTGTATAAGGTATATTAATCGGTGATAAAACATTATTGTTTAATATATAAGAATTTTCATAATTATTAGGTTTTAATACATATGGATCACGTGGTAAATTATTTAACAATGCTTGCAAATAATCCTTGTTTACAGCATCATAACCTTCTATAGGTGTTCCAACATTTGTTATACGTGAAATATTCATATCCAAACCTTGACCTATAAAAACATGTTTATTTATACTAGCACCACCATACAATGTTAAATTACCCCCTGTACCTAATCCTACAGCATCTGTTGTATTATATACATAAATACCAGACGATATATTAAATATAAATGAATTATATCCTAATACACTACCATTACTACCACCTATTAATATTTGTCCAGATGTAAAATTCGTAAATAAATTTATACCTCCACCTGTACAACAATTATATATCATATCATCCACATATTTTTTATTTACAGCATCATAATCATTTATAGGAGTTGCAACATTTGTAATATTCTGACTATTCAAATCCAAACCACCACCTATATATACGTGTTTGCTTATACTAGCACCACCATACAATGTCAAATTACCTCCTGTACCTAAACCTACAGCATCTGTTGTATTATATAAATAAATACCAGACGATACATTAAATATAAATGAGTTATAACCTAATAAACTACTTCCAGTTCCACCTATTAATATTTGTCCAGATGTAAAATTTCCAATAAAATTACTTGTTGTAATATTAGAAATTAAATCATCAACATATTGCTTATTAACACCATCATATGGTAATATAGGAGTTAAAACATTCTGAATATAATTATTGTTTAAATTTAAATCACCACCAATTGATAAAGTTTTATAAATATTTACACCACCATACACAATCAAACTACTACCAGATGTTAAATTAATTGAATCAATCGATGTCGATATAATCAATTGACCACTTGTATTATAAATAAATGATGGATATCCTATTATACTTCCAGATGTATTTCCACCTATTAAAACTTGTCCTGATGAAAAATTACTAATTATATTATTACCAAATGTTATAGAATCTACATATTCTTTATTTGCTGCATCTAATGGATTAGTAGGCCATTTAACATTTATTATTTTATTATTATTACAATTTATTTCACCTCCTATATTTAATGTTTTTGCAATACTAATTCCACCTAATGTTGTAAGAGTTCCACCTGATGATAAACTCGTAGAATCTGTAGTATTAAGAATAGTAATACCACCATTCATTATTATTGCACCCTTAGTTGAATAACTGGGAACATTAAATGGAATTTCAATGTGTTGAGAATGAAAAATGACATTTTGAATATCTATTCCATTTTCATTATTATACTCTCTAATTTTATCAACATACAAAGTACCAGATGCTTCCAATGAACCATCACCATTTACAACAGGTATTAAACCAGGATTCAATGATAAATTTCCATGGACTAAAAAACCTTCTAGATTTATTCCAAATCCACTGTCCATGATATAAGGACAATTACTTAATAACCAAAAACAATTTTATTGTTTTAATTTAACGACATTTTTATTCATTTTAACCGTACAACCCAACAAAGTAAATCGTTAAAATTAAATAAAAAATGTATTATTATACATTAAATGTTAAATTTAATATACGTACATATCGGTAATGAATTGCCAGAATGTTTTTTAGACAATATATATCAAACATTATTAACAAATTCAAATAAAATTACCATATTTATTTTATTAAATGATAATTTAATAGATACATTTAAAGAAAAAGTACAAAAATTAAATACTGTTTATTTTAAAATTCCCCAATTTAATATTATTTATGTAAGAAATTCATTGATAGAAACATATTTACAAAATAATCTATCATATAATAATTATTTAAAAGCACTTCAAAAATTTGAAACTAATTTAAAAGAATTCAGGCAAAATTTCTGGGTTTCTACTACAAAACGTTTTTATTATTTATCAGCTGTAATTGACTTATTTTATTTAAAAAATGTGTTCCACATTGAAAATGATGTTATTTTATATGAAAATTTAATAAATATCTACGAATCATTAGATAATACACAAAAATTAATATTTGTAAAAGATTCGGAATACAGAGTTGTTCCAAGTATTGTCTTTATTCCTAATTTAACTGAAATTAATAATTTAATTTCATTCATAACTGATACATTAAATAATAGTAATGTTTTTCATAATGATATGACATTATTAGGTGCATATCCTAATTATAATACATTTAATATTTATCCAAGCAATACTAATAAATATATTTATGATGGTGCTGCAATAGGTCAATATATAGATGGAGTTGACATTAAAAATTATAATAATTTACCACCTATTGATAGTAGCGATTATAAATTACTTAAATTTAAAAATCCAACAAAAGGTTTTATTAATGAAACAAGTGTATATAAACCAAATATTAGTCAATTTCAAAAAAAATTATATTATGTCGATAATCTTCATATTCCATTAAATATAGTAACAGCACAAACTAAAAATATAAATAATATTGTTCCAAATATTCATATTCATAGTAAACAACTATATAAATTATCAAGTGTTTTTGATTTATCGTATGATGATATTATTAGTGGTGACAAAATAATTGGATTATGTGACTTTGTTTTATCAGTTAATTCTATAAATGATTTTCATAAAAATATAGAAAATTTTATTCAAATTCACAAGATTATTTTAATTAAAAATTTCAATAACATTAATTACAAAGCGTTAAATAAAATATTTAATCAAGCTAATAAGAATGTAATAAAAATATTTATTTACACACATTTATTAGAAATATTAATTAAGATTGACTTTTTTAAATATTTAGATAACAACTTAACTTATATTTTATATGTACATAATAGTGATCATACATTTGATTCCAGTTATGATGAATTGTTAAAATATAATTATATTAAAACTATTTACACACAAAATCTAAATATAAATTCACCAAAAGTAAAATTATTACCCATTGGTTTAGCAAATTCAATGTGGCCTCATGGAAATATGGTAGAATTTTATGATGTTGTAAAATCAACATATTTACATCAAAAATCAAATAATATATATATAAATATTAATCCATCAACATATGCATATAGACAACAAGTTTTAGATAAATTAGTAAAATGTAATTGGAATTTATCTAAAGGAAAACCATATAAAGATTATTTATATGAATTAAGTTCATATTATTTTTGTTTATGTGTTAGAGGTAATGGAATAGATACACATAGATTTTGGGAATCTCTTTATTTAGGTGTTATACCTGTTATAATAAATAATTCAATTACAAATTGTCAACATTTTGTTGATGCTTTAAATGAATTAGAAATTCCTTTTTATGAAATAAAGGATTTAGACTTTTTTGAAAACAATACAGAAGAATTCTTTAATAAACAATTATATACTAAAATGATTATTAAATTAAATAACAGTATTCAAAATTTGAAATCTTTAAAATTAAGTTTTTATGATTAAGATGACCTACTTAATCTCTCCTTTCAAGATAACATCACTTTTAATTTCTTTATTAGAAACATCATATGCAGAGTATACTATTTCAATTATATTATAATTTAATAAATCACCAACTTCTTTATTAATATTATACAAATCAACTTTATATTTTAATTTATACATTCCATCACCATCTCTAACTAAATCTCCAATAATAATAGATTTTTTATTCTTTAAATCACTTAATCTAACATAATATTTTTGTTTAAGTACAGGTTGATTAGCTTCATCATAAACATGTCCACCTAATATATATAAATTAGCACTAATATCTAATGTATAATATAATGGTGCGTTATTCTTAGCATCAAGTAAAACATGTTTATTATAATCAACATCATTATTTATAAATCGTGTTGCTTGGCCAAATAAGACATTATCTTCTGATTGTACATTATTTTCAGGTAATAATGGTATAGATACATAATTAGAATAATTTATATTTTTATATAAATGAAACAAATTAGGAAGATTTTCATTGTCAAAATATTCATATTTACATTTTTTATATTCTTTTTTAGTAAAGAATGATGCAAAACATGATATAAGTAAGCAAATTAATATTATACATAATAATATAGCGCATAATTTCAAGTCGATATTTAAGAAAAATGTATTTTCTTTTGAAAGTTCATTAAGTAATTTAGTAGTGTCCATTTTATATTATATTATATTATATTATATTATATTATATTATATTAATTTATTTTTTTATTAATTAAATGTATAAAAATATAATATACCCCTTATGACAATTGTAGAAACTACTATAACAAACGAAATTCAAAAATTAGATGAAAATTTAATATTTTTAAAAGATAACTTTAATATAGAAATCAAAAATATAAAATATCAAAATACAACAACAAATGATATCAAAAGTGCAATTTTAAATAATGAACCTATAGATGATATATTACATATTATAATTGTTATATCAAATCCATGTCAATATCAATCGAGATATAATTTAGCAAATAATTTTATTAACAGAATGAAGAATGAAAAAAATACAAAACTTTATATAGTCGAACTAACATATAATGAACAAAAATTTGTTTTAACTGAAAAAAACAATCCTTGTCATTTGCAATTAAATTGCACACATCCATTATGGCATAAAGAAAATATGATAAATTTAGGTGTTCAAAAATTATTACCAAACAATTGGAAAGCTTTTGCATGGATAGACGCAGATATAGAGTTTGAAAATCCACATTGGGCATTAGAAACACTTAAAATATTAAATGGAACATGTGATTTTATACAATTATTCAGTCACGCAGTTGATATGAATAAAAATGGAGATGCTATGAGTATCTTTTCTAGTTTTGGTTTTCAATATATCAAAAAACGTATTTATACAAAATCACATGTTAATAAAATGTGGCATCCTGGATATGCATGGGCTTGTACAAAAGATGCATATAACAAAATGAACGGATTATATGAACATAGTATTGTAGGTTCAGGTGACAACAATATGGCAACATCATTAATAGGATTATATAATTTAAGTATTCATGAATATGCACATGACGATTATAAAAATGATTTATTTAAATATCAATCTAATATTCTTAATTTACGTTTAGGTTATACACCTGGTGTAATACGGCATTATTTCCACGGATTTAAAAAAAACAGATTATATAAAGAACGATGGGAAATATTAGTCAGTAATCAATATTCACCAAAATTACATATTACAAAAAATAAAGATGGATTATTAATACCATCACCACAATGTCCCAGCAAATTAGTAAATGATATTAGAGAATATTTCTTTCAAAGATTAGAAGATGATTAATTAAAAACAATAGCATCATCAGATAAAATTCCTTTTTATATAAACATATTTTCTATGCTAATTATAATAGTAATTATACTCATGCATGCATTGTTACAAATAATCATTGGGATCATTATAGCTGATTTTCTATCAGGTGTTTTCCATTGGTTTGAAGATACATACATTGATTATTGCACTACTATTCCAGCCTTAAGCAATATTGCAAAGGACAATGAACTTCATCATTATTTTCCAAGAGCAATGTTATCTCATACGTACTTAGAAAATATGGCTGTCACTTTGCCGCTTACAGGTTTTTCTATTGTATTAATTTATTTATACAATAAAGATTTTGTAATAAAATATATTTATATGTTTATTACTCTATTCATTTTTGCTTCCACAGCAAATGTCTTTCATCGTTTTTCACATATGAGGAATTGTGAACTACCACCTATTATAAAATGGCTACAATACAATAAAATTATAATTAGTCATAAAGATCATTCCCATCATCATACTACATCTATTGATAGTTATTGTACTGTAATTCCTTATACTAATTATATATTAGACAAAATTGAGTTTTGGAGATTCCTAGAATATTGTATATACATATGTACATTAACAATTGTCAAACCAAGACCAAAAAAAACATATAACGAATATAATGATATTCAAAATTATATGCACATTGACAATAAACAAGAATGTCCTAAAAAACCAACAAAACTTGACGTTGATATACTTAAACAAAATTTAAAAAATTATTACAAATGTGATTTAAAAGATTAAATATAGTAAAAAATTGAAAATAATAAAATATAATAAATAATCAATATTAAAATAATAATATATAATTAATAAGTAGTATATTATGTCTTGTTCAATATGTTTAGATGACGATTCTACAAAAGAATTTTATGTAACATCATGTAATCATATTTTTCATAAAGAATGTTTATTAAAAACAAATACATCAGTTAATTATCTAGATAATATATTTACACATATTTCTTGTCCCATGTGTAGAAATCAATTATCACTACATAAAATACATACATATAAATTTTCATACAATATATTATCAAATGATGATTATTTAATGATCAAAAAAATTGCGCGAACTATAAAAGAATTACATTTTAACAAAAATTATATATTTATTTCTGGTGGTTTTTCAAACGCTCTTTATTCAAAATTAACAAATAAAAATAAAAAATTTGAATATAATGATATAGATATTTATTATATTGATTATGATAATATTTATGAAAAAGGACTAAATTCCAGATATTTTTCATCTTGTGAATTAAATTTACATATTAAAAATATAAAAAAAAATTATTCAAATGATTATGACAGAACATCATATGATATTATTTATCTATATCCTACAAATAAATATGTAAAAAATATTAAACAAACTATTCAATCCATGTTTGAATCTTATGATTTATCATGTTGTAAAACAGCTTTTATATTTAAAGATGATTATATACAATTTTATGTACATGAAGATTATTTCTTAAATAAAGTAAATTTATGTTCATATTCACTATTCTGCACAGGAAATCGAATGGAAAAATATAAAAAAAGAGGATATACTTTTGATAAATTTACAGAATGTTGTCAAAATACTCATAAATCATCTAACAATTCATTTTTCACATATCATTATAGCGATTATGATGTTCCTGAAAATAGTAATAACGATTATTATATGGAATTACAAAATAACGCACATGATGATGAAAATGTAGATGATGATGATGCTGATATAAATGAAAACGATGTTAATTTAGAAATTGAAATAGACGTAGTACCTGATACAAATATGACTTTAAGTTCTATTTCAAATTTTGAAAATAATTTAACAAATCTTGAAACTGATTTAACGAATCTTGAAACTAATTTAACAAATCTGGAAACTAATTTAAACTCTGTTGATTCAGAAATAGATATGGTCAGAAATGGTATGAATGAATTGGAAAATATATTAAACGAATTAAGAACTAATATAAATGAATATCTTGATGAATAAAATAAAAAATGAATTTAATATATTTATACTAATATCATATACAATATGGATTTTGAATATGATTTTCATTCTAATCACGATTTGTCATTAAATAAAAACTTTTTTAAAACAAAAGGATTATCAGGTATAATTAATACAATGAATAAATGTTATAGTAATTCAATTATTCAATGTTTAAGTCATACTTTAAAATTCACAGATTTTATGTTATCAAATAAATTACAAAATGAAATTATAGAAAGTGATTTAAAATCTAAAAAAGAATATCCTGTACTTAATAGTTTTAAATTACTTTTAATAAAATTATGGAATACAAATGAGTTAATTATTCCTAATATGTTTTATAAAAACCTATATGAACATTTACAAAAATACAATAATGTCCAACAACAAGATTCACATGAATTTTTATTAGATATATTAGAACTATTACATAAAGCTTTATCATATAAAATTGATGTTACAATTTCAGGAGAAGTTTTAAATGAAACTGATAATTTAACAAAAAATAGTTTGATATATTGGAAAAAGACATATGAAAACGAATATTCTCAAATCGTTGAATTATTTAATGGTATGTCTGTTAATTTAATCGAATGTAAAAATTGCCATTATGAATCAAATAGTATTTTTGAAAGTTTTAATACTATAAATTTAAATATTTTAAATACACCATCATGTTCGTTAAGCAATTGCTTAGACAATTTTTTCACACAATCAAATATAGATGATTGGAAATGCGATAAATGTAATAATATTGGATGCACTGAATCATTAAATTTATGGTCATTGCCAAATTATTTAATTATACAACTCAAAAGATTTGACAATAATGGTATAAAAATAAATAATCTTATAGATTTTCCTATTGATGATTTAGATTTAACACAATATATATTACCAAAAAAAAATGATCCAAATAATTATATATATAATTTATATGCTATAAATTATCACAGTGGAAATATTAATAATGGACATTATTGGTCTAGTATAAGAAATTTAGATAATAATTGGTACATTCTAAATGATGGACATATTAGCAAATACTCGAATAATTCAGATATGAAAATGAATTTAGTAACATCTGATGCATATTTATTATTTTATTATAGAAAAATGATAACAAAAAAATAAAAAAACTTAAAGTAAATAATTAATAACTACAATATACAAAACACATAATACAATCGCTTTTAATATATTAATAACCATATCATTTTGAAAATTTTGAGGAATTACTTGCAATAATAAATTATTTGTTTGAGGTAATCCTGCAATTATTATTATTATAAATAACAATATATTTGATTCTGTAAAAAATGTATCAGTTAAATTTTTATGAACTGATACATTTGCCTTTATATTTGACACATTTGGATTTTTAACTATCAAATCAGGCTTAACAGTTTGGCGAATTACTTTATTATCCATCACAATATCATTTTCAGATAACTCTGGACTCGGTGGACATCTTACTCTTTCTTCATCATCTTCTAAAATATTAGGATCCATTAGATCTTCGATATTGGTTGACATTCTATCACTCATATTTTAAAAAGTAATATATAATAATATTTTAAATGTTTAAAAAAAATTAAACGAAATATTATTTAAGACATGTAAAATATACAGCCTCACTCTCATTAAAATCACTTGGCTTATTTAAAAATTCATCAAAATACCCTTCTTCAATTAATTGTAAAGGTTTTGGTAATTTAAATTTATCCTCTGTACCATTTACTAATCTACCCTTTATAATATATTCATTCGTAGAACTAGTACTATAAGAAGACGAATCAGAATTAACTGACATTTTAGACATTCTAGAAGTTAATCCTGACGATGAATCTGAACTAGTTGTAGATGAATCACTCGATGACGAATCAGAACTAGATGACGAGTCAGAACTAGAAGTTGATGAATTTGAACTAGAATCATATGAACTATCTTCTGGTGGAATAACATCATCTGGATATACCTTGAGAATCCAATCAAATAAATCTTTTGAAATATATAAATCTAATAAACTTGTTAAAAAATAATGTAAATCATATACTTCGCTATAATTATAAGGAACATTGTCTTCATCATCATCATAATCACTATTATTATTTAATACACTCTTATGTTTGTATCTATCATAAATACAATGTCCTACTATAAATTTATTAGGATAAGACCCCTCGATATTATTACTATATACCATGGCATATTCAAAATCAAAAATTTTTGGAATAACACCTGTATTAGGAATATAATACGTTTTATTATTAATTTTATAAACAAAATATCCACCTTGTTTCAAATCAGAATCAATCAAAATATTTCCATAATGAAAATCATTATGATTTAACTTATAATAAGCCTGCATAACATGAATGGTATATATTAATTGAAAAGTCATCACCTTCCATTGTAAATCAGATATTTTTTCATCATTCTCATATGTATCATGTAACCAATTATCTAAACTTTTACCATTTACATATTCAGAAATAACAACATTTGAATGCGTTCTAATTAAATCCTCCACCTCTAATCTTTTCAAATTTATATGCTTTAAAGCACGCACTTTATTTGAAACTTTAAAATGACCCAAAAAATGTGCAAAATGCGGCGAAATTTGTCTATTTATGATATTCTCAGTCAAATGTTGTAAAATAATAAATTCTAAATGCGATGGATGTTCATGTTTTTCATACTTGTTTTCAACAGGTATAACTTTTAATCCAAATTTATATTTTTTATTAGAAATCAAAAATGGATAACCCTTCACTTCAGATGTATTTTTTACCTTTATTAATTGACTCATATTATCAAACCCAAACATATCCTTTGATTCGTCGAAAAATATCCTTTTTTTCTTAATTTCATGTTTATAAGAATTTAATAACTTTAATTTATTTAAATAAGACAACTTTTCTGACATTTTTACACTTTCATTTTATTTTTGTTTTTATCTAACAACGCACACATAAATCAATTCACAATAAGTTTACAGAAATGTTCATACAATAAAGTACTAATACGATTCCAACTATAATTATTAGCAATATAATTGGCCATTTCAGTTTCCTGTTCATTTTTCTTTTTATTTAATATATCTACTTCAAATTTCATCATCACCGCTAATAAATCATTACCGTCTATATTATTAATCTTTGATAAACCATCATCCAATGTAGCAACATTACTCTTTACATAATAAATATTATCTTTACCACCATTAGCATAAATATCATCAATATATTGTTTTGTACTACCAGTCATTGGAACTAACACATTAGCACCACATGCTAATGCCTCAAGAACACATAAATTAAAACCTTCTGCTATATATGGTGATATATATAAATCAGATGCATTGTATAAAAATCGCATTTGTTTAAAACTTAATGTTTTCTCTGTAAAAATAATGTGATTATCCAATAAAATTTTCATCTCATCCTTTGTAATAGCATTATTACCTTGTAATTCTACAAAATATGATTCTAAAAATCCCTTGGCACTATATAAATCAGATGTACCCTTTAATAATAATTTAAAGTGCTTTTTATTTAATCTATTAACTAAAATATTCATAATTTGAAGAATATACATAATACCCTTATTCTTTGTAGTTGCACCTGCTGTATTAATCAATAAAATATCATTTGGATTTATATTATAATGAGCACGAACCTTTTGACGTAACTCCTCATTCTCTTTGTAAAACAATGTTGGATCTACACCATGTGAAATAATTTGTTCCCTATTAGAGTCATTGCCAATATAATCAACCATACCTAAAGATGACCATAAAGAAGGTGACGTAAATGTAATGTTTTTAAAATTGTTTAAATACGTTTTTATATAATTATTGTCAACAGTAAGAGATGGAGGAGCACCTACCTTAAAATAATATGAATCTAATTTACTAAATTCAGATGTAAAGAATACACATACAGGAATATCTTTATTCCAATTCATTAATGTAATATCATAAGGATAAGTTATTCTATAAATTAAATCAATCTTAACATCCTTATCCTTTTCATGGTCAAATGGTTTGAATATTTCCTTATTACTTAACAAATCATTGTACTCTTGTGTATAAACTAATTTCTTCTTTTCATTCCATTCTTGTCTATAGTATTCTTTCTCAGTAACATAAAAATTTATCTTATCATTATAATTTTTATACAAATGAACTAATTGAAAACAATTAACAATAGCATACGAATGAGGAATATTAATCCAACCTTCAAATAAAATATTAAACTTTCTATTACTAATTTCCTTTTTTTTAATATTCATCGTAATACTTGTCATTTTACACTATAAATATAATTTAAAACATATATTTAATCGCAGTTAAATATTTTTATCGTATATTTATTTTATTATTATATAGTAAAATAAATGACATCAAAAAGAACACGTGTTACAACGCCTCTAAAATTATCTGACGAACTCAGAAAACATAGCCCATTAAAAAAAGGAATAGAAGTAAAAAATGAAGATAAACCATATGAAAACGTGTCTAAAATAATGAATCACATTTATTTAGGGAATATCAACTCTGCCAAAGATAAAGAATTTATGAAAAAAAATAATATCAAAGCAGTCTTAAACTGTTCAAAAGAAAAAGATATACCCAATTACTTTTGCAATTTAAATATAGAATACATGAGAATGCCAATTGATGATTCATTAAAACAAAAAGATTTTGACCTCATGTACAAATTACTCCCATGCGGAATTGAATTCATACATAAACACGCCGATATCCTTAAACAAAATATCTTCGTTCACTGCCACATG
>Ga0315901_10003622_pt1 | contig 19948 bp, 21 predicted proteins | sample LakEriMetagenome_10_FD_203761 | JGI IMG/M metagenome (GOLD analysis project Ga0315901, IMG submission 203761) | Freshwater fungal communities from buoy surface, Lake Erie, Ohio, United States - Buoy 2 MA116 | ecosystem: Environmental > Aquatic > Freshwater > Lake | place: USA: Lake Erie, Ohio... | reverse complement strand
AGTGGAAACGGCTGGTGGATGTCGACGGCCCGGACCCGGCGCGGGCGCATCGTGATCGGCAGGCGTCGGTGTGGTTCGGGGATCACGAGTTCCACCTGGTGTTGAACGGCCCGAACATCGACGGCACCAAGTTCAAAGCACTCCTGGAGCGGTTCGAACGGATCGAGTTCGACACCGACTGGGCCGCCTGCCGCGCGGAGCACGGTGACGAGGCGCGTCCGGAGCTGATGCGACGCAGTTCGATGCAACGCCGCTACGACGCCTTCATGCACCTCCTCGCGTGCGTGCAGCTCCCCGCCGACACCACCGACCCGAACCTCCTCGAACCCGACACCGGCGACACAGACGCTGCTGACATCGGCGACCGCGATGGTGTCGAGGCGTCGGCGCCCACGTCGCCGAACTCCCTGTTCGACGCGCCGACCGACGCACGGGCCACGGCACCCAAGCCGGAACCGACGCGGACACCGAAGGCACAGCCCGTGGATGGCGCGGTGACGACGACGGTCAACATCGTGATCGATCTCCGCACCTTCCTCACCGGCGCGGCGGACCTGTTCGGGGCCCGACTCCAGCACGACGTCCGGTCGCCGTTCGGACCCGATCGCGCCGTGTGCTCGACGATCGACGGCATCGGCATCAACCCACTCGACACCGTCCTCGCCGCGCTCCACGGGAGCTTCCGGTTGGTGATCACCGGTGACGACGGGGTGCCGATCCAGATCACCAGCACCAACCGGTTCTTCACCGGCCGCATCCGCGACGCCGTGCTCATGACCGCCGTCCGATGCACCCACCCCGGCTGCCTGCGACCCAACCTGCAGTCCCACATCGACCACACCCGACCCTGGAGCGAAGGCGGTTCGACGACGGTCGACAACGGCAACATCGGCTGCGGCCACCACAACCTCTGGCGCTACGCCACCTGCGCCCGCGTCTCGAAACGACCCGACCACAGCTGGGCCACCCACCTCCCCGACGGCACCGACATCGCCCCACCCATGTGACCCGGCGCCCGGGCAAGCCGGGCAGCCGAAGACCGCCACTCACCACCGGGAACTCTGCTCCCGGGCGCTCCAGCGCGCCCTGGAGAGCGATGACGCCTCGCGCAGTCCACACGACCAGATCGGCCTGCCGGACAGAGAGGTCCGTGAGTCGACACGACCGGAAAAGCACAGAACCCGCCCCCTGCCGATCTCTCGGATCGGTGTGGAGCGGGCCCGGTGTCAGGTTCCCTGGGTGGAGGTGAGGGGAATTGAACCCCTGGCCTCAACAGTGCGATTGTTGCGCTCTGCCAACTGAGCTACACCCCCGTTGGAGTCCCTGAGTGTAGCGGCCGACGTGGGCGGTTCCCCAACAGGATCACGTCGCAGGATCTCGCCGCAGCATCGAGCTTCAGGATCGCTGGCGAAGTGTCGTCACGCGGTCGCCACGGGTGGGGCGACGTCGCCGCCGGTCAGGCGGCGTGGTACCAGTGCGGGTCGGCCGACGTGCGGTCCTGCTCGTACTGGCGCAGCTGGGCGAGCTTGTAGCAGTAGCCGCACAGCGAAACGAAGGCCAGGGCGAAGGCGTACACCATGGTGGACGTCTTCACCGTCGCCGCGAGGAACAGCGTGACGGCGGTGGCCATCACGAGCACGAACAGCACGTTCGCACGACGACGGCGGACGGCGTCGCGCTGGCTGCGGTACACCGGAGCGTGGCGAGTGGCGCGGGCCGGCTCGCGGTCGTAGCGGTACTCCCGCTCGTACCGCTGCTCGCGGTCACCGCGGAGGTCGCGCTGATCGCGGTGCTCACGCTCGTAGCGCTGCTCGCGCTCATAGCGGCGCTGCAGCTCGCCGGTGTAGGCCGGCTCGCCATGGGTGCGCCCAGAGCGGGCGGGCGACTCGGCACGCTCGTAGGAGCCACGGTCGCCACGGTCGTGGGAGCCACGGTCGTAGGAGCCACGGTCGTAGGACAGGTGCGACGGGCCCAGGTGGGCACCGTGGACACGACCCGTCGACGGCCGCGAACCGGGACGCTGCATCGGCGACGGCGCCAACGGGCGGGCCATCGAGCGCATCGGGGTGATCGATCGGGTCGGCACCGTGCGCTGCAGCGTGGAGAGCTGGCGGCGGAAGTCGGTGACGGACGAACCGGGTCGGTTCTCCAGCCGCGACCGCAGCAGCGGCGGGAGGAGGACGGCTGCCCAGGCGGCGGCGACGGCCAGGAGGACGATCTTGCCCATGGTTATCGGGTCCTGCGCATGTGAGAGGCGTGCGGCATCATGTGGAGTCGCGGGCGAGGTGACGCCTCCCTGAACACCAGGGAACCTTCCGTCTCGCCCTTCATTACGATTCTACTACGTTCGTGACGGTATCCGACACATCGGCGCCGTGGGTGTCACCCGAGGTGGAACCCGCTCCCGACAGGGCATCCCGGCGGTACACGCCCGAGCGGCCGCCGGTCTTCTCCCAGAGCGCGAGCTCGCCGATCACCATGCCGCGATCGGCCGACTTGCACATGTCGTAGATGGTGAGGGCCGCCGTGGCACAGGCATGGAGGGCCTCCATCTCCACCCCGGTGCGGTCGACGGTGTCGACGTTGGCCTCGACGGCGATGTAGTCGTCACCGATCTCGAAATTGATGTTGACGGCACCGACGAGCAGCGGGTGGCAGAGCGGGATCATGTCCGAGGTGCGCTTGGCGGCCTGGATGCCGGCCACGCGTGCCACGGCGAGCACGTCGCCCTTCTTGACCTCGCGATTGGCGACTGCGGCGGTGGTCTCGGGCCGCATGAAGACCTTGCACCGGGCGACGGCCCGCCGGTGGGTCGGCTCCTTCGGGGTCACGTCGACCATGCGGGCCCGACCCAGGGGGTCGAGATGGGTGAACGACAGATCACTCATGCGGTGACCCAGCGTAGTGATCGCGACACGCAGAGGACAGCCACCGGGCCGCGGCCGGCAGGACGGCCCGCCCGACCCGCGACCGACCGCTCGACCAGTCAGCCACCGATCTGGCTCATCGACCGCCGCGGTCGCACGAACGTGACCTGGTTGATCTGGTGCCCGGCCCACTTGGTGCCGACGGCCCGCTGGATCTCGGCCGCGAGGTCGTCGTCGCTCGCGCCGCTGCGCATGAGGGCGCGCAGGTCGAACTCGGACGTGGCGAACAGACATGTGCGGAACTGGCCGTCGGCGGTGAGGCGCACTCGGTCGCAGTCGCCGCAGAAGGGCTTCGTGACCGTGGGGATGACCCCGACGAGGCCCTTGCCGTCGAGGTAGCGCCAGCGGTCGGCCGGTGCCGCACCGCGTGCGGGCACCTGCTCGAGCGGGAACTCGGCCGCGATCGCGGCGACGATCTCGTCCTGGCTCACGACCTTGTCGTGCATCCAGTGGCCGGTGGCGTCGAGGGGCATGAACTCGATGAAGCGCACCTCGACGTCGTGATCCCGTCCGAAGCGGGCGAGGTCGAGGATCTCGTCGTCGTTCACGCCGCGCTCGATGACGGCGTTGACCTTCACCGGCGAGAAGCCGGCCTCCTTGGCCGCCTCGATGCCGTCGAGCACCCGCACCAGCTCGTCGCGGCGCGTCATCCGCTCGAACTTGTCGCGCTGGAGGGTGTCGAGGCTGATGTTCACCCGGTCGAGGCCGGCCTCGCGCAGCTCGTGCGCGAGGAGGCGGAACGTGGCGCCGTTGGTGGTGATGGCGAGGTCGGGCTTGCGACCGGCGAGCGGCGAGCTGGACGTCGCCGGCACGCGCAGGCCGGCGAGCTTGGCCACCAGCACCGGCAGGTGGGCGCGCACCGTGGGCTCACCGCCCGTCAGGCGGAGCCCGTCGACCTCGAAGCGCTCGACGAAGATCCGGCCGAGACGCTCGAACTCCTCGAAGGTGAGCACCTCGCTGCGCGGCACCCACTGCATGCCCTCCTCCGGCATGCAGTACGTGCAGCGGAAGTTGCACCGGTCGGTGACCGAGATGCGCAGGTCGCGAATCGTCCTCCCGAAGGGGTCGATGAGGTCCATGTCGTCACACTACCGACAGCAGGATGACCGGCACCTCGCCGGAGGCGTCGACCCCGTCGCCGTCGGCGACGACGGCCAGGCCGTTGGCCGCGGCGGTGGCCGCGAGCTGATGGCTGCCCTGACCACCGACGGAACGCACGTGCACCCGGCCGTCGGCGGCGAACGCGCCGCGCACCCGGACGTAGTGCGTCTTGCCGTCGGGCCGGCGGCGGATCGGCTCGTCCACCACGGCCCGCACCACCGGTCGGTCGATCGTGGGATGCCCCATCATCTGCCGCAGCGCCGGGCGGGCGAACAGCTCGAAGCTCACGAGTGAGCTGACCGGGTTGCCCGGCAGGCCGAACACCGGCACGCGGCGACCGTCGCTCGCCGTGAGGAGCCCGAACGCGAAGGGCTTGGCCGGCTTGATCGCGATCTGCATCCAGCGCATGTCGGCGATGCGCGACAGCACGGCCTTCACGACGTCGTAGTCGCCCATGCTCACGCCACCGCTGGTCACGATCGCGTCGCACGTGTCGGCGGCGCGCCGGAGCGTGGCCTCGAGCGCGGCCTCGTCGTCGCGCACCACGCCGTGGTCGACCACCCGGCAACCGGCCTCGGCGACGGCGCCGAGCAACATCGTCTTGTTGCTCTCGCGGATCTGGCCGGGCTGCAACGGCGAGCCGTCGTCGATCAGCTCGTCGCCCGTGGAGAGCACCGCCACCGTGGCGGGGCGGACGGCGCTGACGGTGCGGCAGTTGACGCTGGCGAGCACACCGGCCACCGCGGGGGTCACCACGTCGCCGGGCACGAAGAGGCGGGTGCCGGCGTGCACGTCGTCGCCCACGCCACGCACCGCGGCACCGGTCGCCACGCCGCGGGCGATGCGCACACGGCGCCCGCCGTCGAGTCGCTCGGTGTCCTCCACCATCACGGCGGCATCGGCACCGGCGGGCATCGGCGCGCCGGTCATGATCCGGATCGCCTGCCCCGCGCCCACCGTCATCGCGCTCGCTGCGCCGGCCGCGACCTCGTCGATCACGTCGAGCTCCACCGGCGCGCCCGCCACGTCCGCGGCGCGGACGGCGTAGCCGTCGACGGCGGAGTTCGCGAACGGCGGCACGTCCTCCCCTGCGACGACCTCCTCGGCGAGGACGAGCCAGGTGGCGTCCTCCAGCGGGACGGCCACCGCGGGCAGCGGCGGGCAGCGGTCGAGCACGTACTGGCGGGCCTCGCTCTCGGGGATCACCCCGAGCACGGTAGCGAACCGCCCGGCAGACTGTCCCGGTGAGCACCTACACGCCGTTCTCGTCCGACGGTCACCGCGCCCGCTGGGTGCGCTGGGACGGCAGCGGCGACGAGGAGCTCACGCTCACGTGGGAGAACGAGGGCTGGACCGCGTCCGGCATCGTGACGGCCGAGCGAGTGCAGTACGTGCTGCGGCTCTCGCCCGCCTGGCACGTGCGCCAGTTCATGCTGTTCCGCGACCTGCCCGAACCCGACCTGTGGCTCGCGACCGACGGGGCCGGACGGTGGGGCGAGATGAACGGCGCCCACCGCCTCGAGCTCGACGGCTGCCACGACCTGTCGCTCGACATCACCCCGTTCACCCAGACGATCCCGATCCGGCGCCTCCCGCTGCACGCGGGGCACACCGCCGACATCACCACCGTCGTTGTCGACGTCGAGACGCTGGAGGTGCGCGCCGACCACCAGCGCTACACCCGGGCGGGCGAGCGGACCTGGGTGTTCACCCACCTGGAGACCGGCGAGGAGACCGCGTTCGAGGTGGACGAGCACGGCCTGCCGCTCGATCAGCCGGGCCGCTTCCGCCGCTCGCTCTGAGCCGCCGCGGTCGACCTGATCCGCGGCGCGAGCCCGTGCAGCACCCAGTCGGCCAGGTCGTCGACCGCGGCGCGCCGCGCGTCACCCACGGGGTAGCGGCGCACCACGTCGTGCACGGCGGCGTCCACGGAGGCGACCAGGAGCGCGGCGCGGCGTTCGGGGTCGTCGCCGCCGGCACCCGTGCGCCGGAGATGGCCCGCCACCTCGGCCACGATCGCGCCGGTGAGCGCCTCGAACTGCGCCACCAGCTCGGGGGTCCGCGGCGCGTCGGTGAACAGCAGCGCGTGGAGCTGGGACGTGTCGTTGCGCTCGAGCGTCAGCTCGATCAGCGAGCGCGTGACCTCGGCGAGCGAGGGCGCCGCTGCGGCGAGCTCCACGAGGCGACCACCGAACGCCTCGGCGGTCTCCGCGAGGTGGCGCTGCGCGAGCGCGACGAGCAGCGAGTCCTTGTTCGGGAAGTACTGGTACAGCGAGCCGACCGACACCCCGGCTTCTTCGGCGACGCGGTTCGTGGTGGTGCCGTGGTAGCCGCGCTCGTCGAAAAGGCGAGCGGCTGTGTCGAGGATCCGTTCGACGGTCTCGGCCGAACGCCGCTGAGCAGGCGCTTTGCGTGGCGCGGCCGACCTGGCGGTGCGACTCATCGGGAGCACCGAATGCGAGTTGACATGATGCGAGTATTGCTCGCATCTGTTGGTCATGTCCACCGTCACCGTCACCACGTTCCTCGACGCGCCACCGGACGCGGTCTGGCAGGCCGTCACCACCCCCGCCGGCTTCCGGTTCGTGACCCGCGGGCTGGTGGAGCTGGCCGGACTCGACGAGCACCCGGGCCCCTGGACGACCGGCACCACGGTCGCCGGCAGGCTCCGGGTGCTCGGCGTGCCGTTCTCCCACCACCGGATCACGGTCGAGTCGATCGACCACGAGCGGCGCTCGCTGCAGAGCGACGAGGGCGGCGGTCCCATCCGCTCGTGGCGCCACCTCATCACCGTCGAGCCCGTCGCCGGCGAGCCCGCGCGCAGCCGCTACACCGATCGCATCGAGATCCGCGCCGGTCTGCTCACCCCGGCGATCACCCTGTTCGCGCACGGCTTCTACCGGCTCCGCCAGCGGCGCTGGCGGCGGCTCGCCCCGGTGCTCGCGGCACTGCAGCCACGGGCCGAGGCCCGGCTCGCCGCACACCAGGCCGCGTTCAACAGCGGTGACTGGAGCGACGTGCTCGGCGACTACACCGATGACGCCGTGCTCGAGGCGCACCTCGGCGGGCACCGCATGGAGTTCGCCGGCGTGCCGGCGATCCACGACGCGCTCCGCCTCGCGTCGGCGGACGGCGTGCAGACCCGCGTGGCTCGTCTGGCGGCCGACCGGCGCACCGTCGCCGCGCTGATCACCGACGAGACCGGCGACCCGTTCATGGTGTCGTTCTGGCACCTGCGCCACGGACGCATCGAGCGCGACGTGTCGATCGTCCTCGGCGACCGAGCCGCCGCCCGCACGACCTGACCGGTCAGCGTTGCTTCCAGGCGGCGAGCAGGTCGTCGCCGTCGGGCAGGTACTTCACCGCCTCGCGCAGCGTGACGCCGTTCAGGCGTGCGAGGTTCGCCCGCACCCACGGCGACACCAGCTCGGGATGGCGCCGTGCCGCTTCGCGCGCCACCCACCCGAGCACCTTGCGGATGAAGAACTCGCGCTCGTCGAGCAGCGTGTCGGCGTAGCGCTCGAAGCGGTCCCACTCGCGGCCGTCGCGGACGAGGTCGCGCAGCGCCAGCACGGCGGACCGCCGCACCCACATGTCGTGGTCGCCGACCCAGCGGTCGAGCGTCGGGAAGCCCGCCGGGTCGCGGGCCACCACCCGGCCCACGCCGTGCGCGGCGAGACCGTCGACCAGCGCCCATGTGTGGCAGCGCCGCAGCAACCCCTCCATCCACACGAGGTCCGCCGGTGACCACACGCGTGGTGAGGCGAGCACGAGTTCCACCCCGAGCAGCCGACGCTCGTAGACCGCCGACTCCCACAGCTCGTCCACGAGCGCCACGAGCTCGTCGTGACCTGGCCGCGCCCCGCGCACGTACCGGCGGGCGACGCCGCGCACCGCAGGAACCCCGACGCCGAGGTGGGTGTACTCGCTCTTCAGGTAGGCGCGTTCGGACACCGCGCGCTCGGGCGAACCGAGCCGTTCGAGCTCGGCCGTGAGCGTCCGGGCCGCCGTTGCGGCCGCGGTCAGAGCTGGGTCGGGAGCCACTCGCGCAGCTGCGGGCCGATCTTCGGGTCCTGCAGCGCGATCTCGATGTTGGCGGTGAGCCAGCCGAGCGGGTTGCCGGTGTCGTAGCGGAGCACGTCGCGCACCACACCGTGGAACGGGCTGCGCGCCGCCTGCGCCTTCAGCGCGTCGGTGAGCTGGATCTCGCCGCCCGCGCCCGGCTGCACCTGGGCGATCTCGTCGAACACGTCGGGGGTGAGCACGTAGCGGCCGATGATGATCAGGTTGCTGGGGGCGTCGGGCGGCTTCGGCTTCTCCACCATCGAACGCACGGGGATCACACCGTCGGCGTCGAGGGTGCCGGCCGGATCGATCACGCCGTAGGCGCCGACGTCCTCGTGCGGCACCTCCTTCAGACCGACCACGCTGCCACCGGTGGACTCGCACAGGCGCGCCATCTGGTCGAGCAGGCTCGACGAACCCATCAGCTCGTCCGGGAGCAGCACCGCGAACGGCTCGTCACCGACCACCTCGCGGGCACACCCGACCGCGTGGCCGAGGCCGAGCGCCTGGTCCTGGTAGGCGAAGCTCACCTTGACGTCGCGGCCGAGTGCCTCCACCCGGTCGGCCAGCTGGTCGCGCCCCGACGAGCGCAGCTTCGCGATCACCTCGGGCTGCGGCTGGAAGTACGCCTCGATCGCCGGCTTCGCCCGGCTCGTGACGATCACCATGTGGTCCACGCCCGCGCCGACGGCTTCGTCGATGATCAGCTGCAGCGCCGGGGTGTCGATGATCGGCAGCAGCTCCTTGGGAACGGCCTTGGTGGCGGGGAGGAATCGGGTCCCCATACCTGCGGCGGGGACGACGGCGGTGTGGACACGCATGAGCGCGATCCTAGGAAGTGCCCGCGGCGAACGCGGGCGATACCATTAGCAGTCGCTCATCGGGACTGCTAACGACCCACCGGGGTCGGCCACCGTCCCGACGACACCCGACGACACCCGACGACACCCCACGACACCCGCGGAACCGACCGGCGAGCCGCCGGCCACATGTCAGGACCCGGAGCACGATGCCCACCTACGTGTACAAGTTCATCGAGACCGGCGAGACCATCGAGGTCCAGCAGGCCTTCAGCGACGACTCCCTCACCGAGGCCACGCACCCGACGACCGGTCAGCTGATGGCCGTCCGCAAGGTGTTCACCCCGGTCGGGGTGACGTTCAAGGGCGGCGGGTTCTACAAGACCGACAGCCGTGGGTCGTCGGGCTCCACCTCCAGCTCGTCCTCCTCGAGCTCGGCGTCGTCCAGCTCGTCCAGCTCCTCGACGTCATCGAGCTCGTCCGGCTCGGACGGCGGATCCTCGAGCACCTCGACGCCGGCAGCGTCGACGAGCAGCTCCTCCGACTGACGTCGGCCCCACCTCGCGCAACCTCACCGAATCTCACCGAACCTCACCGAACCTCACCGGACCACCCCGAACCACGCGTCCCCCGCCCCTCACCGCCGTGTCCGCACGGCGCGCCCGAGCCACGGGAGGCCGCGATGATCCTCGTCCGACTGCGTACGTTCCTCGCCCGACATCGGGCCGTCCACTGGACCCTCGTGGCCTCGGCCGCGCTCGCCGCCGGTGCGCTCGTGGCCACCCGCGTGGCCGCCGTCGAACGTGAGCGCCTCGCCTGGGGCGAGTCCGTGACGGTGTGGGTGGCCGATGCCGAGGTCGCCGCCGGTGGTGCCGTGGCCGCACGGCGCACGGCGATGCCGCTGGCGCTCGTGCCCGACGGAGCACTCACGGTCGAACCGGCGGGTGCGACCGCGCTGCGCACCGTGGGCCGTGGCGAGGTGCTGACGCACCGCGCCGTCGGCGATCCGCGCTCGCTCGTCGGAGCCGCTCGGCGCGCAGTGGCGGTGCCGGCCGACGACACGACCCTGCCGGTGGAGGTCGGGGATCGCGTGGACGTGGTGGCCGCCGGTGCCGTGCTCGCGACCGGAGGGGTCGTGGTCGAGGTGCGGCCGACCGTGGTGGTGGTCGCCGTGGACGCGACCGACGGTGCGGCGGTGGCGTCGGCGTCGCTCGACCGGCTCGCGGTGCTCGTGCGTCACGGCTGACGCCCGTGCCCGAGACGACCGGGCCCGAGACGCCCGGGCGCGCGACGTGTCAGCGCCAGCCGGCGGCGAGCACGATCAGCACCACCACGCCGAGCACGCAGCGGTAGATCACGAACGGCATGAAGCTGCGCGTGCGCACGAGCTTGATGGTGCCCCACACCGCGAACCAGCCGGCGAACCCGGAGGTGATGATGCCCACGATCATCGGGGCGATCAGCCCCTCGGGCACCCCGTCGATCACCAGGTTCGCCATCTTCCACACCACCGCGCCGGTCGTGACCGGGATGCTCATGAGGAAGCTGATGCGCGCCGCGGCGTCGCGGCTGAAGCCGAACGTGCGCGCCGCGGTGATGGTGATGCCCGAGCGCGAGGTGCCGGGGTTGAGCGCCAGCGCCTGGGCGATGCCGACCTTCAGCGCGTCGGGGCCCTTGTAGTCGTCGATCGAGCGGTTTCCGGCCTTCCGGTCGGCCCACGCGAGCAGGAGGCCGAACACGATCAGCGACACGGCGATCAGGAACGGGGTGCCGAGCCGCTGGTCGATGGTCTCCTCGAACAGCGCGCCGATGGCCGCTGCGGGCAGCGCCGACACGACGAGCAGCCACGCCAGCTTGCCGTCGCGGTCGACCGGCTTCTCGCGACGCCAGAGCAGCTGCGTGCCCTTCGTGACGTAGACGACGAGGTCCTTGCGGAAGTAGGCGACGACGGCGACGAGCGTGCCGATGTGCAGCGACACGTCGAAGGCCTTCTTGATGCCCGGGTTCTGGAGGTCGTCCCAGCCGAACAGCCACGGCACGAGCAACAGGTGGCCGCTCGAGGAGATCGGCAGGAACTCGGCGAGACCCTGGACGAGCCCCAGGACGACGGCGTGGAAGATGGGCACGGGTGTCTGTTCTATCCGCTGGAGGTGCTGGGCAGCACCCGCGCCGTCCACGGGCGCGGCTCGTCCCAGTGGTGCCCGACCGTGCGGGCGTGGCGCAGGTTCGCCAGGAACTCCTGCGGTCCGTCGAAGTCGGGCATCTCCACGTAGGCCGCGCCGAGCGCGAGCGGCACGTGCGCGTCGCTACCCGCGCCGGCGAGCAACTCGTGGGTCCCGGCGTACTCGGCGGCGCGTCGGTTGAGGCTCGCGAGCGACGTCTTCGCGTTGATCACCTCGATCGCATCGACCAGTCCGTCGGCCACGAGCGCGTCCAGCGCCGGCTCGGCGAGGTTGCGACGCATCGGGTCGAACGGGTGCGGCACGTACACCACACCGCCCTGGTCGCGGATCATGCGGGCGGCGTCGGCGGGCGGCACGCCGAACGGCACGCGCTCGGTGAGGAACAGACCGATGATCTCGCCGGCGTGGGTGCGCAACTCCTCGCCGACGATCACCCGGCACGGCAGCCGGTCGGCGAGCTCCACGGCACCCTTGATCGCGTTGTGGTCGGTGATGCACAGCACGTCGAGGCCCGACTCGACGACGGCCTGCTCGACCTCGTCGGGCGTGGTGGTGCTGTCACCGCTCCACATCGTGTGGCTGTGCAGATCGACGCGGACCCAGCCCTCGGGCAGCGGGTCGGCGAGGTGCGGGTGGCGGGCGACGGCGGCGTCGGACGGACGGGGCACGACGAGCAGGGTACCCGTGATGGCCCCGACGTCCGGGTGCCATGATGAGCTCCATGCGCTGGCGCCGCTCGGGCCGACTCCTGCTGGTGACCGGTGGATCCGGGTTCGTCGGCCGCCACCTCGTCGAGCGGGCGGCTCGCGACGACTGGCAGGTGATCGCCCCACCGTCGGGGGCGATGGACGTCACCCGGGCCGATCTGGTGGCTCGCGAGATCGGGACGTGGCGTCCGCACGCCGTGGTGCACCTCGCCTATCGCAAGGACGACCGGCGCAACATCGTCGACGGCAGCCGAAACGTCGCTCGCGCCGCGGGCGACGTGGGCGCCCGGCTCGTGCACGTGTCGACCGACGTGGTGTTCGGCGGGCGTCCGACGCCGTACACGGAGGCCGACCCGGTGTCGCCGATCACCGACTACGGCGAGTGGAAGGCCGAGGCGGAGGTCGAGGTCGCCCGCACCCACCCGGGTGCGGCGATCGTACGGACCTCGCTCGTGTACGGCAGCGAGCAGTACGGGCACGTGGAGCGCGACGTGGAGCAGGTGCTCGCAGGTCGTTCGACCACCGCCTACTTCACCGACGAGGTCCGGTGCCCCGTCGCCGCCGACGACCTCGCCGCTGCGCTCTCGGCCCTGGCCGCGCGGGCGGAGGTGACCGGCCCGTTGCACGTCGCCGGACCGGAGGCCGTCGACCGGGCCACGCTCGCGCGCCTCGTCGCCCGACGGCTGGGTGCCGGGGCCGCGGCCGAGCGGCTGCCGACCACGACCCTCGCCGCCACCGGGCTCCGGCGGCCCGGCGTGGTGATGCTCGACTGCAGTCGCGCCGCAGCGCTCGGCATCACCTGCCGGCCGGTGTCGCAGGTGCTGGCGGGCTGACGCTGCCCGGCGGATGCTGCCCGGCCGACCCTGCCGGCTCGGGCTGCCGGCGTTCACACCCAACCCTCACCCGACTCGCAGACGGATCCAACGCGAGGGGATCACCATGGTGCACGTGAGCAGCAGCCGTCGCACCACCTCCTCCCCCCTGGTGCTCCCCCTGACGGCTGCCGCACGTCCCGTCACCGCGGCCGAGCACGCCCGCCTCGCCCGCACCGTGCCCCGGCCGCGGTGACACGGACGTCCCCGTCGACCCGCTCAGGGGTCGGAGGGATCAGAAGGGATCAGGAGGGTCAGGCGCCCGACATCGTCATGTCGGCGATCACCAGGCTCACCCCGGCGGCGCGCATCGGCAGCCAGTCGACGTCGCCACCCACCTCGACGAGGTCGAGGAGCATGCGCTGCAGGGTGGAGGCGATGGTGAACTCGCGCACGGGCGCCCCGAGCTGACCGTTCGAGATCAGCAGGCCCGACGCGCCGGTGGAGAAGTCGCCGCTGATCGGGTTCACCCCGCTGTGCAGACCGGACACCTGCTGCACCAGCACGCCGTCCTGGATACCCGAGATCAGCTCGGTCTGCGACCGCGTGCCGGGCACCACCTGCAGGGCGAGGCACCCCACGCCCGGCGTGCCCTTGAAGCCGCCGCGCACCGCGTTGCCGGTGCTGGCCGTGCCGGCCCGCCGGGCGCTGTAGCTGTTGTGCACGAAGCCCTGCAGCACCCCGCCGTCGATCAGCACGTTGCGACGCGCCGCGAGGCCTTCGCCGTCGAGCTCGGTGGCGGTGTAGGCGAGCGGGTTCGTGGGGTCGTCGACCAGCGTGAACAGCGGGTTGGCGACGGTCTCGCCGACGCGGTCCTTGAACAGGCTGCGACCCTTGATCACCGACTCGCCGTTGAGCGTGCTGGAGATGATGCCGAGGAACTGGGCCGTCACGAACGGGTCGAGCACCACGGTGAGGCGGCGGCTCGCCGGCTTGGTGGCGCCGAGCAGACGGGTGGCGCGCTCGGCGGCCTCCTTCGCCGCCTTGGCGAGATCGAACTCGTCGGGCGAGCGGCCGACGCTGAAACCGAACCCGGTCTGGGTCTCGTCGCCGTCGTCGGCGAGCGTTCCGACGCTCACGTAGCAGCCGTTCTCGCGCCCGGCACGGCGGATGCCGGTGGTGGTGACGACGGCGGACTCGGCGGCGACGTCGCTGTAGTTGGCGTCGTCGACGCGCACCCGCGGATCGGACGCGAGCGCGAGGCGCTCGAGCTCCTTCGCGAGCTCGATCTTGCGGTCGGTGGCGTAGGCGGCCAGCGCCTCGTTCCACAGGTCCTGCGGCACGACGTCGACGTCGTCGGGCGAGGCGAGCCCGGCCCACTCGTCGGGGGTGCCGAACTCGACGTTGTCGCGGGCCTCGGCGAGCACCTCGGCGATCGCCCGCTCGTCGAGCGTGCCCGCGTACGCGAAGCCGGTGCGGCCGTCGCGGATCACCCGGATGCCGATGCCCTCGCTCTGGGCGCTGACGAAGTGCTCGATCTCGCCCTCGTACACGCGGATGTCGGTCTCGCTGTCGCGCGAGACGTACGCCTCCAGCTGCTCGCCGGGTCGCGCCTGGGCGACGACGGCGTCGGCGATGCGGAGCAGTTCGCTGTCGGGTCGGGTGCTCATGCGGCGGTGCCGCCGATCGTCATCGACTTCACCCGCAGCGTCGGCTGGCCGTCGCCCACCGGCACGCCCTGGCCGTCCTTGCCACAGGTGCCCGGGTTGCCCATGCCGAAGTCGTTGCCGAGGAGGTCGATGTCGCGCAGCACCTGCGGGCCGTTGCCGATGAGGTTGCCCTCGCGGAGCGGCTCGGTGATCTCACCGTTCTCGATGAGGTAGGCCTCGACCATGCCGAACACGAAGTCGCCGGTGGCGGTGTTCACGCTGCCGCCGCCGAGCTTCGCGACGTACACACCATGGTCGGTGTTGCGCACGATGTCGTCGGGTTCCTCGGTGCCGTTGAGCACGTAGGTGTTGGTCATGCGCACCATCGGCAGGTGCATGTAGCTCTGCCGGCGGCCGTTGCCACTCTGCGGGCGGCCCTCCTTGCGCGCACGGAGGTAGTCCCACATGTAGTCGGTGAGCACCCCGTCCTGGATGAGGACGTTGTACTGGCTGGGGTGCCCCTCGTCGTCGATGCCGATGGCACCCCACTCGGTGCTCATCGTGCCGTCGTCGACGAGGGTGACGAGCGGCGACGCCACCAGCTCGCCCGCCTTGCCGCGGTACACGCTGGCGCCCTTCGCGACCAGGTCGGCCTCGAGGCCGTGACCGCACGCCTCGTGGAACAGCACCCCACCGCTGCCGCGCTGGATGACCACGGGCATCGCGCCGCTGGGCGCGGGCCGGGCGTCGAGCTTGGTGATCGCCATGCGGGCCGCGTCGCGGGCGAGCGCCTCGATGTCGACCGCGTCGAACATCTCGAAGCCGATGGTCTGGCCGGCGCTCTGGAACCCGGTCTGCATGCCCGCGTCGCCGGTGGCGACCACGCTCATGCGCACGAGGCTGCGCACCTGCTCGTCCTCGGCGAGCACCCCGTCGGTGTTGGCCACCAGGATGCGGCGACGGCTGTCGCCGTACCCGGCCGACACCTGCACGATCGACGACCCGGCCGAGCGGGCGGCGTCGTCGATGCGGCGGAGCAGCTCGACCTTCGCGGCCTTGGGCACCTCGTCGGGGTAGCGCTCGACGGTGTTGACCTTCGTCCCGGCTCGCGGTGTAAGTGCGATCGTGCGCACGCCGCCACCGCCCTGGCTGGCCGCCGCGGCCGCCGACTGGGCGGCGGCGAGCAGGCCCGCCTCGCTGAGGTCGGCCGTGTGGGCGAAGCCGGTGGTGTCGCCCTTCACCACCCGGATGCCGGCACCGCGGTCGCGACCGCTGGTGACCTGTTCGATCCGTCCGTCGTCGAGTCCGGCCGAGGTGGAGCGCTTGTCCTCCGCGAACACCTCCGCGAAGTCCGCACCGCTGCGAACCGCCGCTCCCAGGACCCGACTGAGCACCTCTGCGTCGATCATCCCGGGGAGCCTACCGAGCGTCCGGCCGCCCGGATCGGAGGGCGTGTCGGAGGGCATGTCGGAGGGCGTGTCGGAGGGCCCGTCGGAGGGCGTGTGACGAGGTGGCTTCGGTGCCGGGACCGGCCGGGCGTAAGGTGAGCCCCCGTGAACGTCGAGGTGGGCCTCCGGGGCGAGGCGACGATGGTGGTGACGGAGGCCGACACCGCTCGCGCGCTGAAGTCCGGCACCGTGGAGGTGCTCGGCACACCCCGGCTCATCGCCCTGTGCGAGGAGGCGACGTGCGCCGCGCTCGCCGGGCGGCTCCCGGAGGGGCAGACCACGGTCGGGATGCGGGTGCAGATCGATCACCTCCAGCCCACGGCGGTCGGTCAGGAGGTCGTGGCCGAGGCGACGCTCGAGAAGATCGACGGCCGGCGGCTCATGTTCACCGTGTCGGCGTCCGATACCAGAGGACTCGTGGCCGCAGGAAAGGTCACCCGGGTCCTGGTGGAGGTCGACCGATTCCACAGCAAAGCGCACTGACCGCCGGCTCCCGTCGCCGGCCCCGCTCGCTCCGGGCGAGCACCCGCACCGTCACCGCGTGCGCGGCCGTCGCGATCGCCGCGTTCGGGTTGGCATCGTGCGCGGCCGGTGAGGAGATCGAGGAGACGGTCGGCAGCGTCGCCGAACAGGTGGACGAGGGCCTCACGGCCGTGCCGGTCGCCAACGGCGTCGCGTGCGACACCGATCGCCAGACCTTCCAGCTCGCGATCGAGGCGTTCACCGCGATGACCGGCGCTCCGCCGGCGGCGGAGGCCGACCTCGTGACGCAGGGGCTGCTGCGCGAGGAGTCGGCCCGCTACGACCTCGACCCTGCAGGCGCGATCGTGCCCGCGCCCGGTTCGGGCTGCAGCTGACGACGGCCGCCGGGCCGGACGTGCGGGCGGGACGTGCTGGCCGCCGTCGGGCCGGACGTGCCGGTCAGGCGAGGTTCGACGAGCGCGGGTAGATGTCGGACGGATCGGTCACGACGTTCACCAGGTACGGCACACCCGACGCGAACGCCCGGTCGAGCGCGGGCCCGATCTCGGACGGATCGGTGACGAGCTCGCCGCCACCGCCGAGCGCGGTGACCACCTGGTCGTAGCGGCAGCCGGGCTGCAGGTCGCACGCCATGTCCCAGCCGTAGATGGCCTGCATCGGGTGCTTCTCCAGACCCCACATGCCGTTGTTGCCGACCACCATCACCGCGGGCAGCCCGTGGCGGACGAGCGTGTCGACGTCCATCAGGCTGAAACCGGCCGCGCCGTCGCCGAGCAGCAGCACGACCTGGCTGTCGGGGCGGGCGACGCGCGCCGCGGTGGCGTAGCCGAGGCCGTTGCCGAGGCAGCCGTAGGGGCCGGTGTCGAGCCAGCAGCCCGGCTGCTGTACCTCGACGAACTTGCCGGCGTAGGACGCGAAGTCGCCGCCGTCGCAGATCACCACGGCGTCGTCGGCGAGGCGCTTGCCGAGCTCGCCGTAGATGCGGCTCGGCTTGATCGGCGCGGCGTCGGCGGCGAGCAGCTCGGCGTCGGAGGCCCGGCCGCGCTCTTCGGCCGCGCGTAGCTCCTCGATCCACGGTTCGTGATCGGCGCGGGGACCGGTGTGGTTCGCGAGCGCCCGCAGGATCAGCACGCTGTCGCCGGCGACGGTGGGCACGTTCACGTGCTTGGCGCGCTGGGCGTCGCTGTCCACCACGTGCGCCACCTGGGCGCTGCCGAAGCGGCCGAAGCCGAGGCGGAAGTCGAGCGGCGTGCCGAGCACCACCACCAGGTCGGCGCGCTGCTTCAGCAGCCCACGGGTGCGCAGGAACGACAGCTCGTGGCGCGCCGGCAGGGTGCCGCGGCCGAGGCCGTTGAAGAAGCACGGCACGCGCAGGTGCTCGACCGCGGCGCGCAGCTCGTCCCACGCGCCGTCCCAGTACACGTCGCTGCCGACGATGAACGCCGGCCGCTCGGCCTGCGCGATCAGGTTCGCGAGCGTGGCGACCTCGTCGTCGTCGGGTGCGGCGCCCTTGCCGGTGCACTCCTCCACCGGCGGCAGCTCGCCGCTCGCCGCGCCGAACACGTCGAGCGGGAAGTCGAGGAAGGTGGGACCGCGGTGCGGGGTCATCGCCAGCGAGGCGGCGGCGTGCACGGCAGCGGCCGCCTGCGACGGGTCCTTCACCGTGCCGGCCGACTTCGTGATCGACGCGACCACCGGCACGTGATCCATCTCCTGCAGCGAACCCGCACCCCAGCGACCCTCCGGCGCTCGGCCGCCCATCACCACGACGGGCGAGCCGTTGAACCAGGCCGACGTGATCGCAGAGACGCCGTTGGTGATGCCGGGGCCGGCGGTGAGCGCGGCGAAGCCCGGGCGGCGGGTGAGCTTCGCCCACGCCTCCGCGGCGAACGTGGCCGTCTGCTCGTGGCGGGTGTCGACCACCCGCATGCCCTGGTCGCGTGCGGCGTCGTACAGCGGCCAGATGTGCCCGCCGTTGAGCGTGAACATCACGTCCGTCCCGAACTGCAGCATGGCGGCGACGGCCTGCTGACCGGCGTGCCCCTCGATCGTGTTCCCCATGCGTCCAGCTTCGCGCACGGGGTCAGAAGCTGTGGTAGCCGCCGTCGATCGTGATGACGTCGCCGGTGTGGTAGCCGCTGGCCGCGCTGGCCAGGTACACGGCGAGGGCGCTGAAGTCCTCGGGCTTGCCCCAGCGACGCATCGGCACCCGGGGCAGCACGTTGGCGACGAACTTGTCCCAGCCGAGCGCGCCGGCGGTCATGTCGCTCTCGATCCAGCCGGGCAGGATCGCGTTGCAGCGGATGCCGTGGCGGGCGTGCTCCACCGCGATGCCCTTCATCATCGAGATGACCGCACCCTTGGAGCCGCCGTAGTGCTGGCCCTTCTGCTGGCCGAAGTAGGCCGACCCCGACGTGGTGAACACCACCGACCCGCCGTCGCCCTGGGCGACCATCTGCTTCACCGCCTCCTGTGCGGTGTAGAAGGCGCCGTCGAGGTTCACGCGCAGGACGCGGTGCCACTCCTCGTCGGTCATGCCGACGAAGCTGGGCGCCTTGCCGCCGACGCCCGCGTTCACGAAGCACGAGTCGACCCGGCCGAGCGCCTGCACCGTCGCGGCCATGGACTCGACGACCGCCTGCTGGTCGCCGACGTCGCAGACCAGGTCGAGCACGGTGCCGCCGTACTCGCGCAACCGGGCCGCCGCAGCCGTGTTCTTGTCGGGGTTCGTGCCCCAGATCGCGACGGTGGCGCCGTGCGCCGCGAGGCCCTCGGCCATGCCCAGCCCGATGCCGCTGTTGCCGCCCGTGACGAGCGCGACGTGGCCGGTGAGATCGAACAGACGTGTGGTGATCGGCACGTCGTGAACGTACCGGCCTGACCACTCACCGTCCGTTACCCAGCGGTAGCGTGAGCACCCCATGGCACTCTCCGACATCCGCCGACCGGCCGACCTCCGAGCGCTCGACCATGCCGACCTCGACGAGCTCGCCGGCGAGATCCGCGACTTCGTCGTGCAGGCGGTGGCCGAGAACGCCGGACACCTCGGCAGCAACCTCGGGGTCGTCGAACTCACCCTCGCGCTGCACCGGGTGTTCGACTCGCCGACCGACGCGATCCTGTGGGACACCGGCCACCAGGCGTACGTCCACAAGATCGTGACCGGCCGCCAGGCCGGCTTCGAGCAGCTGCGCCAGGCCAACGGCCTGTCGGGCTACCCGAACCGCGAGGAGAGCGAGCACGACCTCGTCGAGAACAGCCACGCGAGCACGGTGCTGTCGTACGCGTACGGCCTCGCGGTCGCTCGCGACGCCGGCACCGACCCGCACCGCCACATCGTCGCCGTGATGGGCGACGGCGCGATGACCGGTGGCATGGCGTACGAGGCGCTCAACAACCTCGGGCACTCCAAGCGCCGCGTGATCATCGTGCTCAACGACAACGGCCGCTCGTACGCGCCCACGATCTCGAACCTCACCGCGGCGATGCCCACGGCGGTCGACGCGCCGCCCGCCGACGACCACGCGAGCCTGCCGTCGCGCGTCACCGACAAGCTGGCGCACGCGCTCACCAACATCCGGCTCAACCCGGTGTACGTGCGCCGCCAGCGCCGCCTCGAGCACTTCCTGCAGAACCTGCCCTACGTCGGCCCGCAGGCCGAGAAGGGCGTCGAGGCGTTCAAGGCCGCCGTCCGCGAGTTCCTGCAGCCGCCGTCGTTCTTCGAGGCGCTCGGCGTGCGCTACGTCGGCCCGGTCGACGGCCACTCCATCGCC
>Ga0315901_10003618_pt1 | contig 19958 bp, 19 predicted proteins | sample LakEriMetagenome_10_FD_203761 | JGI IMG/M metagenome (GOLD analysis project Ga0315901, IMG submission 203761) | Freshwater fungal communities from buoy surface, Lake Erie, Ohio, United States - Buoy 2 MA116 | ecosystem: Environmental > Aquatic > Freshwater > Lake | place: USA: Lake Erie, Ohio... | reverse complement strand
GTCTTGGAGTGGGGTGTCAGTCTTGGTGCGGGCGCATCGGCTGCCTCAGCACAAGGATCGGGTTTTTGCTGGTCCAGTCGCCCTGCTGGGACGCGGCTTCAGCAGGCCGTGATGCAGCGGCAGTCATTGGCCGAGCAGCGGGGCCTGCCCTGGGATCGGGGCTATCGTGGTGAGTGGGCGCCCTGGACTGGCCCGTGGCTGCACTCCTTGTTCGACTCACTCGACTGCGGCGCAGTCTTACTGCTGGATTATGGATTCGGACGCGCTGAACTGGATCAGCCAGGCCGATCTGACGGCACGCTATGCGCCCACTGGCATCATCAGAGAATTGATGCCCGTGAGGCGCTCCTAACGCGCATTGGCCAGCAGGATCTCACAGCCCACGTGGATTTCACGCAAGTCACAGCCGAGGCCCAGGCCGCTGGCTTTCAAGTCGAAGGCTTTGTCAGTCAGGGCCGCTTTTTATTGAATTGCAAAATCCTGCAGATCCTGGAGCCCATGCTGCAAACCGTGACGCAGACGGCCCAGCGGGCCCAGTTGCTACAACAGCTTCAGATGCTGGTCTCGGAGTCAGAGATGGGAGAGGTATTTAAAGTCTTATTGCTAACAAAAGGACTTCAAGACAAAGTCCGCGCATCCTTAATTACGCCCGCTTTTGCCGAGGGCAATCGGCTGGCCAGCGTTCTGGCTGCTTAAATACGCGGGCCTACGGGATTGATCGTAAATCGGGGTGCGAACGTAATACAGCGAGTCTTGCCTTGCGGGCGGCATCCGTAACGGAATCGCCCGTTTGCTGTGCCTGGCGAACTGCGAGTGCAATTTGTTGGTGGGCTGTCTCTTGGCAAAGATGCTTTGCATAGGCTTTAAGACGACCGATCTGTTGCTCTGAAAGAACGCCCATGATGCGAATGCAGTCTAAGAGCTGGTGAAACCGTTCGGGCCGTCGTTGCACATCGGCACGGCTAAGCCACTCTAAAAGCGCGGCAAGCGCATCTGAGTCTTTTGGGGAAACAATCGAGCCGAGGTGCTCGGGCTGCATGAGCTGTCGCTGTAAAAGCTCGGCCAGCTCGAGGCAGGCCCGCGGCGCCTTAAAGAGTCCAGGCGGTAGTGGATCCTGGCCCGCATTCAACATCAGCAGCCCAAAGCGGCACTCTAAGGCTGCCGATTCTTTTGCTGCCTGATCGATCTGCTGCTGTGTGGCCAGGGTAGGGGCGGCAAGCCCCTCTGCAAGGGCCATCCATGCGCCTGTTGAGACCAGGACATCGAGCATTCGTGAGGGCTGTGATTCCATGAGGCCCTTTGCGATTTCCTGCCAGACACGCTCAGGGACAAGGGCCTGGGCCTCATGCTGCGAAACAATCTCCTTGCAGAGCGCCAAGGTAGATTCTGAAATCGAGAAGTGAGGCCAGCGTGCTGCAAATCGGGCCAGGCGTAAGAGCCGAACGGGATCTTCAGAAAATGCTGGCCCAACATGACGCAAGCAGTGGGCCTGCAGGTCGTGCAGGCCGCCGCAGGGATCAATGAGATTGCCCTCGCGGCTCAGGGCGATAGCATTAATCGTCAAGTCGCGTCGCATCAGGTCTTGGGCAAGGGTTACAGAGGGATCTGCCTGAAAGCTAAATCCTTTATAGCCGCTTGCCGTCTTGCGTTCAGTGCGGGCCAGCGCATATTCCTCGTGCGTGACCGGATGCAGAAATACAGGAAAGTCTTGCCCTACCGGAGTAAATCCCGCGCTGTGCATTGCTTCAGGGGTGCCACCCACCACAACATAGTCTCGGTCGCTATCCGGCAGCCCCAGCAGTGCATCACGTACCGCACCACCTACGCAAAAAATTTCAATCGATGCTGGCAGTTTCGCGCAAATGGGATCTGCCTGATGCAGGGCGTCCACCAGGGGCTTGAGGCGATCTTGGACATCCTTGCGCAGTCTGGTTTCCTCTCAGGTTTTTGCGCGTCGATCTGCCAATCGGGCGCGCGGCGTCTCCTTGCCCAGATAAGTCGGCACCACCGAGTGTATGGATTGCGGGCTGGGGATACCGAGCTCGGCCGCCATTGGGCCATTGGCCACATTGGGCACGCTGGCCGATGCCAGGTTATCGCGTGACATCAGAGGCTTGCCTGGCAGGTTTTCCATAATCCATGCCTGCACCCATGCAGCACCATCAGGAAGCGGAATAATCGGCCGCGGGCATCCGGCGTATACGCCTGCCCAGTGCACAAGTTCATACAGGGTTAAAACTTCAGGCCCAACACACTCATAGTGCTTTCCTGCCGTCGCGGGATGGTCCAAGCAGTTGGCAATCGCCACAGCCAGGTCTGTTACCGCAATCGGCTGGAAGCGGGCATGCGGTGTCGCCAGGGGAATGATCGGCAAGACCTTCTGCATTCGGCCAAAGAGATTCATAAATTGATCTTCAGCACCGAACACCACCGAGGGCCGCAGAATTGTGAGCTCAAGTGACTGATTTGCGCGCAGGGCTGCCTCGCCTGCCGCCTTTGATCGCAGATACATCGAGGGCGCCTGATCGGAGGCGCCCAGGGCACTGATATGAATAAGTCGAGAGATTTTTCTTCGATTCATGCACCGCGCGATCCGGGCTGGAAGCTTGACATGGGCCGCATCGAAATCGGGCCCCCAGGGCCTGCCGGTCTTGCTGTGGAGCACGCCGACAAGATTGATCACCGCATCTGCATTTTCCAAGGCCTCATACAGTGAGGCCTCCTCGTTGGGGTTGGCCTCAACGATCTCAATGCGAGGAAGTGGCCAGAGCGCACGGGCCCGCTCACGCTCACGCGTGATGATGCGTACAGATTTATTGCGCGAGATGAGCGTGGCTGCAAGGGCCCGGCCGATGAAGCCGGCGCCACCAACAATCACAACATCAGCGTGTAAAAGCGACATGAGAGGACCTTCAATGAAAAGGAGGCGTGGCGGCTAGGATGACTCTGCCGGTGCCACATCCCCGAGCAGTCGCCGAAGCGAGGGAACTGCTCCGCCATTATGAACTGCGTGATACAGCACTGCATTGGCCAGCACCCGTTTTACGTAGTCACGGGTCTCGGGAAAGGGGATCGATTCTGCAAAGGCGGCCCCGTCGATGCGCCGCGGCAGGGCGGCCCGCCAATTAACGGCCCGCGAAGGCCCTGCATTGTAGGCCGCTGAGGCCAGTAAGGCCGAGCCGCCAAAGCGGTCTTGTAACTGGCGCATATAGGTAGTCCCCAGTTTCACATTCAGCTCCACATCCGCCAGCATCAGAGGCCGGGCGTTACCGAGCCCGACTTCTTTGGCCAGCATTTTTCCGGTGGCCGGCATGATCTGCATCAGTCCTGTAGCGCCGACCGATGACTTAATGTCGGGAATGAATCGGGACTCCTGCCGAATGAGGCCCAGCACCCACCAGGGATCCAGCGATCGTTGTTGGGCGGCAGAAAGCACCTTGTCTTTAAACGGTGTTGGATAGCGCAGTGAAAAATCATGTTCTTGCTGGGTCCGATCGGCCGCAGCAATCATGCGATCGTAAAAGCCCGCCTTGCGGGCATGCTCTGCTGCACGAATGAGTTCCGCATCGCTTCGATGTCGCATGGCAGCGCCCCACTCCAGCACCGCCTCGGCCCTGAGGCCAGCACGAACCAGCGCATAGCTGCGCTGAATCCCAGAATCGCGATCCAGTTTTTTCTGATCCTCTGGGCCGAGTGTGATGTCGGGCCGGGCGGGGAGCCGGACCGAGGCGCCAAGCATCTCTTGGGCAAGCAGTCCATAGAATCCGAAGTCATCACGCAAGTCGCGCAATATTTCTTCGGCCTCCTGCCGCTGCTGGGTCTGCAGTAGTGCCATGGCCCGCCAGTATTGCCATGTCGCTTCGCTGCGCATCGGCAGCCGCATTGCGCTGGTGATTTCCAGCAGCTTTGGCCATGCGGAGCGTCGGATTGCTTCGCGGGCGGCAGCAGCCAGTGCATCATCGGGCTGATCGCGCAGGCTTGCCCAGCCTTCGAGCATCATTGGCCAGGCATTGGCATGGCTTCTGCGCCAGATGGCAGCCCCAACTGCAAACGCACCGTAGTCAGCCTGCTCATGGCTGAGGTCTTTTTTATGTTTGAGAAATAGCGGCAGTGATGCCAGGCTGTCAACACGAGAGACTTTCAGTACGTGGCCGAGCGTTGTCTCGGTTTTTAACGGATCAGCGCCCCGGACACTGGTCTCGTGCGATTTCGCATGGGCGCGCAAAACTTCCATCATGCGGTTGTGGCTCGCATCGCTGCCACTCTGTGCTGCCCAGCGGGCACGCTGCCGCAGATAGCCGAGTGCGACCTGTTCACCTCTCGCAAGATCGGCGATCAGAGCGAGGCAGGCATCGAGAACTTCTTGGCCGACAGCAAGCGATGCGAATTCAGCCTTGCTGGAAGAAGGCTCAGAGGTCAGCAAACCGAGTTTTGCCCGGGCGCATTGAATGTTTGGGCTCGTGACCTGGGCTGGCAGGGTCTCCAGGGCAGTGGCGACATCCGGCCAGAGATTTTTAGTCACCAGGGCCGCGATCCAGTCGCGCTGTGCATGCTCACGCAGCGGATGCTGAGGGTGGCGTGCCAGAAACCCTTGAACATTAGAGCGAATGGTTTTTGCATCTGAGCTTGGAATGCCGATTAAGAGCTTTAGACGCCAGTAGTCTGGCCAGGCGGCGAGCATATGGCCCTGGCTTTTTGCCATCAGCCGATCGAGTTCAGCCAGCTTGCCTTTTGAAAAAGCTTCTTTTGCCGCAACAATGACCGCCGCAGGAGACTCGGCGGTCGCTGCGGGTTTTGCCCAAAGTGTGGATGGCGCTGCGACACTCGCGAGGATCATCGCTGCGCAACAAAACAAAGGGCTTCCCCTAGGCGATCGGATGGGTTTGGCGTAATTCACAGAGAGTAAATTTAACCCTGAAATGTCGAGAATCCTACTCATGCAGAAAGACCCGCTTCGCCGTCGGCTTTTAGAGCAGCGCGCGGCCCTTGCTCAGGAGGATCGGCGCGTTGCCGAAAAGGCGATCGCAGATGCCCTCTCCGCCAAGGCAGTAACGCAGGGCTGGTCGCGAATCGCGGTGTTTTTACCTTGGCGGGGTGAGCCGGATCTGATGTCGATGTGGAAGGCCTGGCATGCCCGCGGCATGCAGCTGGCGCTGCCAGTGGTGATGCGTCGGGACGCGCCGCTCATCATGCAGCTCTGGCAGCCTGGGGCATCGATGATCAGAGATGTGATGGGCCTGCAGGTGCCCGATGGCACCCAGATTCTGGACTGTGACACTTGGCTCGTGCCCTGTGTGGGGATTGATCGCATCGGTGGCCGGCTGGGGGCGGGTGCTGGCCTCTACGATCGCACCATCGCAGCCACGCCGACGCCCTGGCCGCGTTTGGTGGGGATTTGCTTTGACCATGCCCTGCACGATGAGGTGTTTTCCGAGCCCCATGACCTGCGGCTTGATGCCTGCGTGACCGAGTCAGGCTGGCGCGACTTTAAGAACCGATAAGCTTTAAATTCCGAAGAATCGCAAGTGTCGGTTCGGCCCGGTTCATGGTGTAGAAATGAAGCCCAGGCACCCCAGCGGTCAGCAGCTGATCGCAGAGATCAGTGATGACCGACTCACCAAACGCTGCGATAGAGGCCGCGTCATCGCCAAATCCGGCCAGCCGTTGACGAATCCAGCGCGGGATTTCTGCGCCACAGGCATCTGAGAATCTCGCAAGCTGGGAGAAGTTGGTGATGGGCATGATGCCCGGAATGATGGGCACATCAACACCGAGCTCATAAACATCATCGACAAATCGGAAGTAAGCATCCGAGTTGAAGAAATATTGGGTGATCGCACCATCGGCGCCCGCCCGGACCTTTTCCACAAAGAATCGTAAGTCGTCTTCAGCGCTTTTCGCCTGCGGGTGAATCTCAGGATAGGCCGCGACTTCCACATGAAATGATGACTGGGTCTGCGACCGAATGAAGTGGACCAGATCGCTGGCATGCTGAAACTCGCCGCCCTGGCCGTAGCCCGAGGGCAGGTCTCCGCGCAGGGCCACGAGGCGCGAAATCTTCATCTCGGCGTACAGATCAAGAAGTTCGCGCATCTGTGCAGCGCTGGCGCCAATGCACGAGATGTGCGGCGCTACGGAAGGGAAGAGCCCCAGCATCTGGCGAACGGTTTCGAGTGAACCCTCGCGGGTTGACCCCCCTGCGCCGTAGGTCACCGATACATAGTCGGGACGCACGGCGCGAAGGTCTTCCGCGGTCGATGCGAGCCGCTGCCGAGCCTCGAGCGTTTTCGGTGGAAAAAACTCAAGGCTCAGGCCTGGCCTTTCTGCCATTGCCTGAGCTCCGATTAGTAGCGGTAGGTTTCGGGCTTAAACGGCCCCTCGACGGGCACGCCGATGTAGCGGGCCTGATCGTCGGAGAGCGTTGTCAGCTGTGCACCGAGTTTTTTCAGCTGAAGTCGCGCTACCTTCTCATCGAGATGTTTGGGCAGCACATAGACCTTGCCGTTTTCGTAATAGTCCTTGTGTGTAAAGAGCTCGATCTGCGCGATGACCTGATTGGCAAATGAGGAGCTCATGACATAGCTCGGGTGGCCGGTGCCACAGCCCAGGTTCACCAGCCGGCCTTTGGCCAGCAGAATCAAACGCTTGCCATCGGGGAAGATCACGTGATCGACTTGGGGCTTGATTTCTTCCCAGCCACAGCGCGAGAGCGCTGCGACATCAATCTCGTTATCAAAATGGCCGATGTTGCAGACGATGGATTGATCTTTCATTTTTGCCATGTGATCGTAGGTGATCACATTTTTATTTCCGGTGGCCGTTACAAAAATGTCAGCCTTGTCGGCGGCGTATTCCATCGTGACGACACGATAGCCTTCCATTGCAGCCTGCAGTGCGCAGATGGGATCGACTTCAGTGATCCAGACCTGTGCTGAGAGTGCCCGCAGGGCCTGGGCTGAGCCCTTGCCCACATCGCCATAGCCGCAGACCACCGCGACCTTGCCGGCGATCATGACATCGGTGGCCCGCTTAATGGCATCGACAAGTGACTCGCGGCAGCCATAGAGATTGTCGAATTTGCTCTTGGTAACGGAGTCATTCACGTTAATCGCCCGAAACGCCAGGGTGCCCTTTGCTGACATTTCTTTTAAGCGATGCACGCCGGTGGTGGTCTCTTCCGTGACACCGATGACCGCGCGCAAATTACGCTCATAGAATTTTGGGTCGATCGCAAGCTGCCGCTTGATCGAGTTGAAAAGGCAGATTTCTTCTTCGCTCTTGGGATTGGTCAGCAGCGAGGGATCCTTGGCGGCATCGGTGCCAAGATGCAGCAGCAGGGTTGCATCGCCACCGTCGTCCAGAATCATGTTGGTGGCCTCGCCATTGGCCCACTGAAAAATCTGGTGGGTGTAGTCCCAGTATTCATCCAGTGATTCACCTTTGTAGGCATAGACGGGAACGCCTGCCGCTGCGATCGCCGCTGCAGCATGGTCCTGTGTCGAATAAATATTGCAGGAGGCCCAGCGTACTTCTGCACCGAGGTCTACCAGGGTCTCAATCAGCACCGCGGTCTGGATCGTCATATGTAGCGATCCGGAGATGCGGGCGCCCTTCAGGGGCTTTTTGGCGGCGTATTCATCACGAATCGCCATCAGGCCGGGCATTTCTGTTTCGGCGATTCTGATTTCTTTGCGGCCCCAGTCGGCCAGTGAGAGATCGGCCACCTTGTAGTCGGGCTGGCCACTGGAAGTAACAGGTTTTAATACAGCGCTCATCTCGCGCTCCTTTCATGGGTGTGAAGGGGTTCGCGAGCGCCGTTGTCCAGAGACTCAGCCCAAGCCTGGGAGGGCCGAAGATGGCCCCCTCGCAACGCTCCTTGAGCAGGGAGCCGAAGTGTAAATCAAAGCTTCGGCTCCGTCATCTGTTTAGAGGCCGCAGGCCGCCTTTAATGCAGCCGCCTTATCGGTGCGCTCCCAGCTGAACTCAGCCTGCTCACGACCAAAGTGGCCGTAGGCGGCCGACTTTTCATAAATGGGACGCAACAGATCGAGCATCTGGACGATTCCCTTGGGCCGCAAGTCGAAGACCTGTTCGACCGCCTGGGCGATTTTTTCATCCGAGACCACGCCGGTGCCCTCTGTTGTGACCATGACCGAAGTCGGCCGGGCAACGCCAATTGCATAGCTGACCTGAATCAGGGCCTTTTTCGCGAGCCCAGCGGCAACAATGTTTTTGGCGACGTAACGGCCAGCGTAGGCGGCCGAGCGATCCACCTTGGAGGGGTCCTTACCGGAGAAAGCACCGCCGCCGTGGGGGGCCGCGCCGCCATAGGTGTCGACAATAATTTTTCTGCCGGTCAGGCCGCAATCGCCCTGGGGGCCACCAATGACAAAGCGGCCGGTGGGATTGACGAGGTATTTGATTTCACCTTTGATCAATTCTTTGGGCAAGACAGGCTTGATGATTTCCTCGATGACGGCCTCGCGCAGTTTTTCCAGGCTGATCTCAGGCGCATGCTGGGTCGACAGCACGACGGTATCGATGCTCTCGGGCCTGCCATCGACATAGCGCAGCGTGATCTGACTTTTTGCATCCGGACGCAGCCAAGGCAGGCGGCCATCTCGGCGCAGCATCGACTGCCGTTCAACGAGCCGGTGGGCGTAGTAAATTGGGGCCGGCATCAAGACTGGCGTCTCATCGCAGGCATAGCCAAACATCAGGCCCTGGTCGCCTGCGCCCTGATCGAGGTTGTTGTCATGGGCCTTGTCAACGCCTTGAGCGATGTCGGGGCTCTGCTTATCGTAGGCCACCAGCACAGCACAGCCCTTGTAATCGATGCCGAAGTCGGTGTTGTCGTAGCCAATGCGCTTTAAGGTATTGCGCGCAACCTGGATGTAGTCGACATTGGCCTGGGTGGTGATTTCGCCAGCCAGCACGACCAGACCGGTATTGCAAAGGGTTTCCGCGGCAACACGGGAGCGCGGATCCTGGGCCAAGATGGCATCCAAGATGGCATCTGAAATCTGATCGGCAACCTTATCGGGATGGCCCTCAGAGACCGACTCCGAGGTGAAATAAAAACTTTTGGACACGATACCTCCTGGGTGATGACTCTCTAACCGCGGCGCTTCAGCGTTTTGAACCCGGCTGCAGTGAGAATCACGGGAGGCAGACGCTTTAGCGGTATTTAACGGACAACACGTACACTTCGCATTGCCCCTCGCCCCGCAAGTTGTGAATTAAATCGGCGATTCGGAGACTATAAATCAGATGATCTTGCTGTTCAAAATTCTGGCCCGCCTGCCGCTGCCAGTTCTGCGACTCCTGGGCCTGATTTTGGGCTGGCTGATGTGGGCGGCCTCACCGCGTTATCGCAAAATGTCCGGCCAGTTCTGGGCGCTTGCCGCGGGCAGTGGACGGCTCTCGGGCAGCGCAGATCAGCTCTCGGCGCTCAAGCGCCAGTCAATCGGCCATGCGGGCCTGCTGGCGACTGAGCTGCCGGCAATTTGGTGTGATCCACGTCGGGCCCGCCAGGTGCAGGCGGTGGGCCTTGATGCCGTGCTGCACGCCCTTGATGCAGGACACGGCGCGATTCTGTTGACTCCCCATCTCGGAGCCTTCGAGCTCTCGCCGCGGGCTTTTGCCCTGCACCGGCCCATCACTGTGCTGTATCGACCCGCTCGACAGCGGCTGCTGCGCGGTCTGATGGAGGCCCTGCGGCCGGCCCACAATTTGCTGACGGCGCCTGCGGATGCCTCGGGTGTTCGAATGCTGCTGCGTGCCTTACGTCGGGGCCAAGCAATTGGCATGCTGCCCGACCAGGTGCCCGCCCAAGGCGAGGGCCTGTGGGCGTCATTTTTTGGCCGGCCTGCGTACACCATGGTCTTACCGATTCGGCTCGCTCAGACCACGGGCGCCCCTATTTTCTGGGTGATGACGGTGCGCACCCAATCGGGCTGGACGATGACATTCGAGCCCTGGACCCCGGAATTTTCTCTGCAGTCCGCGCCGGTTGAGCGTGCAGTGGCCGCAATGAATCAGGCCCTTGAGTCTCAAATTGCACGGGCCCCGGAGCAGTATCTGTGGGCCTATAACCGCTACAAAATTCCCTATGGGGCCGCTTTGCCGCAAGAGGCCCTGCCCGAATGAACGCCTGGCTGACTTGGCTGGGCCTGTGGGCCTGTCGACTGCTGGCCTTTAGCCCCCGCCCGTTTCGCTATTTGCTTGCGCGAGCGGCAGGCGCAGCCGCGTACGGGCTTGGTGGCAGCCGACGTCAGGTCGCGCTGAAAAATCTGCAGCTTTGTTTTCCGCAGTGGACACAGGCGCAGCGCGATGCGATCGCGAGACGGCATTTCGAATTATTCGTTGTGGCATTTATTGATTGTTTTCGCGCCTGGTTCGGCTCCTCCGCTACCGTAAAACGGCTGGTCAGGGTCTCAGGCGCCGAACATCTCGAGGCAGCAAGTGCGGGGCCGGTGATTCTTTTGGCGCCGCATTTTCTTGGCCTGGAGGCAGGCGGGCTGCGGCTACAGATGGAACATCGTTTGGTATGTATGTATTCCAATCAGTCCAACCCAATTGTGAATGCATGGGTTTTGAGGGGCCGCAATCGCTTTAACGCGCCGTTGATACTGTCGCGGCAGGAAGGCATTGCAGCGTTGGTGCGATGGATGCGTCGGGGAGTCACGGCGCACTTTTCTCCCGATCTGGATTTCGGTCCTCGCGATGCCATCTTTGCACCATTTTTTGGCAATCCCGCGGCCACCGTGACAAGTGTGGTGCGTTTATCCAGAGCGCTTGGCGCAACCGTAGTGCCATTGGTAACGCGGATGATCCGACCCGGCGAATACGAGGCTCGGTTTTATCCCGGCTGGCAGCACCCCAATAATGATCAAGCCCAGACGCTTGCCCAGGGCGTTGAGCATATGAATCAGTTTATTGAGGCCCGCGTGCTTGAGGCGCCCGAGCAGTATCTGTGGACCCATCGTCGCTTTAAGAGTCGGCCTCCGGGCGAGCCGCCGGTCTATGGATAATTCAATGTCATGAAACTGACCTTCACCAAAATGCAGGGTGCTGGCAATGATTTCGTGGTCATTGATGCGACTTCCATTGCGCTGAACCTTTCGGCTGCACAGTGGCAGCGAATTGCGGATCGGCGTTTTGGCATCGGAGCCGATCAGATTCTGCTGGTGCAGCCTGCCGATGGGCCGGATGTCGATTTTGTTTATCGGATTTTCAATGCCGACGGCCAAGAAGTTGAACAGTGTGGCAATGGCGCCCGATGTTTTGCGCGCTTCGTGCGAGATCGGGGCCTCACATCAAAGTCCACGATTCGTGTCCGTACCAAGTCGGGCGTGATTTCGCCAACGGTTCATGCCGATGGGTCGGTCACGGTGGATATGGGCCCACCAGGTTTTGATCCGCAGGAAATCGGATTCGATATCTCAGGGCTCGCCCATCAGCGTGAGGGCCAGGCCGATCTTTGGCAGATGCAGCCGCCCAATGCCGATCCCTTCTGGATCACGATTGTTTCAATGGGCAACCCGCATGCGGTGCAGTGGGTCAGGCAGCTTGATGCGTATCCGGTTGCGCAAATCGGCGCCTGGTGTGAGTCCCACCCCCGATTTCGTTATCGGGTCAACGCTGGCTTTGTTGAGCAGCATTCTGCGCAGCAGATTGCGATCCGTGTGTTCGAGCGTGGCGCAGGCGAGACGCTGGCCTGCGGCACCGGGGCCTGCGCGGCCGTGGTCGCGGGAATTGCGCGGGGCCTGCTTGCGCCCTCGGTGCCGATTGAGGTTCAGGCCCGGGGCGGCAGACTTAAAATTAGCTGGTCGGGCCAGGCCGCTGATCATGTCATGATGACCGGGCCCGCAGAGCCTGTTTTTGATGGAGTAATGCAACTGTGAATCCCAAAGAACCCACGCTGGGCGATCCCGCCGCATTGACCGCGGAGCAGGTTATTCAATATCTGAAGTCGCATCCTGATTTTTTTGATCATGCTTCTCAGCTGCTTTCAGAGATCAATGTGCCCCATCCGCAGTCGGGCCAGGCGATCTCGCTCATTGAGCGTCAGGCCTCGGTGCTTCGTGACCGCATTAAGTCAATGGAGTTAAAGCTTGCGGATCTGCTGCGCCATGGACAGGAAAATGATGCAATCTCCGCATCAATGCAGCGCTGGATTCGTGGACTTTTTCTGCATCCCGATCCGGCGAGCCTGCCACGTCTTCTGGCCGACTCAATTGGAAAGATTTTTTCGGTGCCGCTGGTGGGCATTGGCCTCTGGCGGCCGGCGGCCCTGCTTGCCGGCCAAGATTGGGTCGTGAGTCCAACTGCCGACTACGTCGAGCAGATGGACGGACTTCGGGTTCCGGTCTGCGGCCCAACGGGCCTGTCGGCCGCCGTCCGGCTTCTGCCCGAGGCGGGCCGTGATGCACAGTCGATTGCAGTGCTGCCGCTGCGCGTGGGCGCTGCGCCCCAGGCCTTTGGCGTGTTGGTTTTCGGCTCTCCGGACCCCAGACGATTCGCCCCCGATCTTGGCGTTGCCTTTCTTGAGCGCATCAGTGAGATCGCCAGCGCTGCGCTCTCGAAGTGCGTTGAACATAATGGCCAAGGCCAGTGAGCTGATCGAAACTTTTTTGCAGTCCTTAGCGCACGGCCGTCGCTACTCGGCCCTGACCGTGCAAGGTTATCGACGTGATCTCGATCGGCTACTGACTGCCTTTGCGGATCGCCAGCTGGCTGAGATAAAACCCACCGAAGTGCGTACAGAGGTCGCCCGATGGCGTGCAGAGGGCCTTTCTGCGAAAAGTATCGCGCGGCGACTCTCCGCCTGGAGAACTTTCTTTGATTGGCTGGCGCAGCAGCAGCCGATGCCAATGAATCCTGCCAAGTCGGTCCGGCCGCCTCGGGCCGCCAAGCGCCTTCCCAAGGCCCTTTCTGTGGACTGGGCGGTGCAATTTGTTGAAGGAAAGTCAGCTGATCGCAGTACTGATGCTGCTTCGGGGGATGGGCCTGTCGGTGATCGTTTTATGCAGCTGCGTGACCGGGCGCTTACCGAGTTGATGTATTCCAGCGGCCTGCGTTTATCGGAGCTGGTGGGATTGAATTGCCAGCCCGAGGCATCGGTGGCGGCAGGCCGCAATGGCTGGGTTGCACTGGATTGCGCTGAGGCATTCGTCGTGGGCAAGGGCGGCCGATCCCGCCGTGTCCCGATCGGCGGCCCGGCGCTTGCAGCCCTGCGTGATTGGCTTGCCTTTCGCCAGTCACAGGGCGAAGTGCTCGATCACGCCCCCCTATTCATTAACCGATCGGGCAGCCGGCTCTCGGGCCGAACGGTGCAGCGTCGCTTCGGCCAGCGGGCAAAGGCCCTGGGCATGCCCACCGCAGTCCATCCCCATATGCTGCGTCATTCATTCGCAAGCCATGTGCTGCAATCCAGCGGCGATCTGCGTGCCGTCCAAGAGTTATTGGGCCATGCCCAGATCGCAACCACACAGGTTTACACCCATTTGGATTTTCAACGGCTGGCGCAGGTTTATGATGCCGCCCATCCCCGGGCTCGGCGAAAATCGTCAGCCCCATCGAAGACTTAATTTTTGGATCGCGTATGTCCGCACCCGTTGCAGTTCAGGCCCCACTGGCGATGATTCCCGTCACGATCCTCACCGGATTTCTCGGCGCAGGAAAGACCACGCTTTTAAAGCGCATCCTCAACGAGGCCCACGGCCAGCGAATTGCAGTGATTGAAAATGAATTCGGCCAGGAGAGCATCGATAACGAGCTGCTGTTTGGTGATACCAAGGAGCGGATTGTTGAGATGAATAACGGCTGCATTTGCTGCACGGTCCGCGGTGATTTGATTGAGATGTTGGGCCGGCTCGCCCAGCGCCGCGCAGCCGGTGAGATTCAGTTCGATCGCGTGGTGATTGAGACCACCGGCCTTGCAGAGCCCGGACCAGTTGCACAAACATTTTTCGTAGACGACGACATTGCCGAGCGCTACATGCTGGATGCGGTGGTGACCCTGGTCGATGCGGTGCATGGGCCCGATCAACTGAGTCAGCATGCCGAGGCCCAGGCGCAAGTGGGCTTTGCAGATCGGATTTTGATTTCAAAGACAGACCTTGTGGAGACGGCGGCCGTTGAGGCGCTGCGCAGCCGGCTGACGAAAATGAATGCGCGTGCCAGCATCCGACAGGCCCACTTCGGCGAGGTCCCCATCTCAGAAATTTTTGACATCCGCGGATTCAATCTCAATGCAGTGCTCGAGATCGATCCGGAATTTCTAAATACCGAGGCGGGCCACAGCCACATCGATGATGTGCACTCGTTTGTTTTTAAGTCAGACCGGCCATTCGACTCGGGCCGGTTTGAGGGCTTTATGGGCGCAGTCTCCCAGGCCTATGGTCCGCAGCTGCTGCGCTATAAAGGCGTGCTGCACATTAAGGGCAGTGACCACCAAATGGTTTTTCAAGGCGTCCATATGCTGATGGGCGGTGACGTGGGGCGTCCCTGGCAGGCTGGGGAGAAGCGCCAGTCCAAGATGGTGTTTATCGGCAGGAAACTGCCGCGGGATACAATCATTAAAGGTTTAGAGCAGTGCCTAGTTTAGGCCGCAAAAGATCGTTGTGCAGTTTGGGACTGATGTGGAGTTTGGGGAAGGAAGTCTGAGGGTATGGCCACTGTTACAAGCAAAGTAATTGCCTCTGAGAAAGAGCTGCTCGCGCAGTCTGCAGATGACTATATGAGTCCGGCGCAGCTGGATTTTTTTCGTCGCAAGCTAAAAGCGCTGGAGTCAGAATTACGGGCCAATGCCGGTGAGACCACAGAACATTTACGCGAGACCGTGCTGGTGCCAGATCCTGCTGATCGCGCAACCATTGAGGAAGAGCATGCCCTGGAGCTGCGTACCCGTGATCGTGAGCGTAAGCTGATTAAAAAAGTCCAGCAGGCCCTGATGCGAATTGAGTCAGGTGAGTATGGCTACTGCGAGGAAACGGGCGAGCCCATTGGTTTAAAGCGACTGCTGGCGCGGCCCACTGCGACCCTCTCCATCGAGGCCCAACAGCGCCGAGAACTTCGCCAGCGCCAATTCGGCGATTAGGCTTAAGAGTCGTCTGAGTCCTCTTCGGTAAATTCGGCCAGCGCGGCCGCGCTCATTAGGAGCACCACCACAACGCAGTAAATCGTCTCCGCAAGCGCCCAGCGCACCACCAGCGGCGCGGTCCAGCCCACGCCTTTGAGCATCCGGCTGATGACCAAAACAGCAAACGCCGCCATCCACAGGCCCCAGGCGGGCTCGGGCAGCAGGCCGAAAAAGACCATCGGTGAGGCACCAATGAGCAGGCATACAACGCGCGCGCTGCCTTTGGCCGGACCCAGGCCGCTCATGGGCTGGGTGCGGGCAGCCAGCACCGCACAGCGCGCCCACGTGGTGCTGCAAATCAGAATGATGGCGCTCCAGGCATGGTCAATTTCCGAGACCGCTTCGAGCTTGATCAAGAGCAGTAGGGCCAGTGCAAGGCCAGATGGGCCGGCCAATGGGGGCTGCTGCAGTCCTGCGGCGGGCCGAGGCATTGCGGCGGCAAGGCCGACACACAGGCTCACCAGCAGCGCGATCCGCGAGGGCAGCAGCATGCTGGCGACCAGAAAGACGATGGCCGTGATCAGCCCAACCAGTAGGCCGCCAAACCCAAGCGCAACCCGGGTCATGGAGGGGTCGGGCATTGCAGACGATGCGGAGGTGCGCAGCGGCCAGGGCCCAAAGCGCATGATCGCAGTAAATAGTTTTTTCAAGTCTCTGCAGCCTGCTTACAATGCGTTGAAGTGTAGATCATTCTTTTAACCCACCGGATATGAAACAAGCTGCTTCATCGACAACCAGTGCGCCCGATGCGGACGTGAAAGCCGCAGTACTTGCCGAGGCCCTGCCCTACATTCGCCGCTTTCATGGCAAGACGGTGGTGATCAAGTATGGCGGTAACGCCATGACCGACGACCATCTCAAGCAGAGCTTTGCACGGGACATTATTTTGCTGCGCCTGGTCGGCATCCTGCCAGTAGTCGTACACGGCGGCGGACCCCAGATTGAATCCTTGCTCTCGAAGGTCGGCAAAAAGGGTGAATTCATCCAGGGCATGCGGGTTACGGATAACGAAACGATGGACATTGTTGAGATGGTGCTGGCGGGCCAGGTCAACAAAGAAATCGTGGAACTGATTAATCACGCAGGCGGTAAGGCCGTGGGCCTTACGGGCCAAGATGGCGGCCTGATTCGCGCCCGAAAAATGATGGTGAAGGCGGATCCCGGCTCCCAGGAGGTTTTGGATCTTGGCCATGTGGGCGAGATTGAGTCGGTGGATCCCGCCATTATTCATTCATTGCTGGCCAGCGGATTTGTTCCGGTGATTGCGCCCATTGGCTCAGGCCGCGAGGGCGAGACTTACAACATCAATGCGGATCTTGTAGCGGGCAAAATTGCTGAGATCTTAAAGGCCGAAAAATTAATTCTGATGACCAATACGCCTGGCGTCTTGGATAAGGATGGCCATCTGCTGACGGGGCTCAGTGCCCGAGAAATTGATGCTTTGTTTGCTGACGGCACGATCTCGGGAGGCATGCTGCCCAAGATCTCTTCTGCCCTGGAGGCTGCCCGAAGCGGTGTGCATTCAGTTCACATCGTGGATGGCCGCGTACCGCATTGCCTGCTGTTGGAGATTCTGACCAACGAGGGCGTTGGCACCATGATTCGCTCCCACTGAGGCCTGTGTGGCACGGCCGCTATGGCTGATCGATCTCGATAACACCCTGTACGACGCCTCCTGGCGGGTCATGGGTGAGATCAACCGCAGAATGACGGCCTTTATGGCCGATCGACTCCGCCTGTCTGAACAGCAGGCCAGCCATCTACGAGAGCGCTACTGGCGCCGTTATGGGGCAACACTGCTGGGCTTGATTCGTCATCACGACATCAATCCCCATGAGTTTCTCTCTCAGACCCATCCCCATCACGACCTGCATCATTTTGTTTGCGCGTCTCGGGGGGTCCGTTATCGGGTCAGCAGGCTCGCAGGCGAGCGCTGGCTGCTGACCAACGCCTCGCGTCGCTATGCGCTGAAACTGCTGCAGCTGCTCGGGTTGAAGCGGTGCTTTGACCGTGTCATTGCCATCGAGGACATGAAGATTTTGGGCCGCCTTCGGCCCAAGCCCTCGATGCTGCTGATGCGCCGACTGCTCCGACAGTCGGGCCGGCCGGCAGGCCATGTTCGTCTTGTCGATGATCATGATGAAAATCTTCAGGCAGCCCACCGACTTGGAATGCGCACAGCGAGAGTGCTGGTCTCAAAAACCGTCCGGATGCAGGCGCGGGACTCGGGCCGACCCTTAGCAGCCCGGCGTCCAAGTTATGTCCGGCTTCAAGTACACTGTCTCCGATCCCTGATCAGAGCCCCGCACTTTCGTTAACGCATCGCCAAGCTTATGCAGCCGGCAACCCAACAGCCCGAATCATCAACAGCAGCGGTACGGAAACGTCCGAAGCCGGGGGAGCGGCGCCTTCAGATTCTGCAGACCATCGCATCGATGCTGCAAGAAGGCGCAGCAGAAAAAGTAACGACCGCAGCGCTTGCAGCCAAACTTTCCCTGTCCGAGGCGGCCCTGTATCGGCACTTTGCCAGCAAGGCCCAGATGTTCGAAGGCCTATTGGATTTCATCGAAGAAACCATCTTTTCGCTGATCAATCAGATTGAGTCTCGGCCTGGGGCGCCAGCGGCGCGGGCCAGAGAAATTGTCTTGATGCTGTTGGGATTTGCGGAAAAAAATCCAGGCATGACCCGCGTGCTGATCGGGGATGCCATCGTGAATGAGGACAGCCGTTTACAAGCCCGCGTGAATCAGCTCTTAGAGCGTGTCGAGGCTTCGATTCGGCAGTGCCTGCGACTACAGCGGGCAGAGTCCGAGGCAGCTCAGCTGGCCCCCGATTTGGCGCTGCAGTCGGCAATGGCAATGGCCTTTGTGCAGGGCCGCTGGCTGCAGTTTGCAAAGACTGGATTTCGCAAGCGGCCGTCGGATTCTGCCGATGCTGCCGTGAAATTTATTTTTCCTTAATCGCCGCCTGCAGCCGCTTTGGTCCGTCCGGATTGGCAGACAGGGCACGCGGGATTTCTGGAGATGCGGACCTGCTGCCAGCTGGCGGTTTTCATGTCCACGAGCGTGAGCGTCTGGGCGGCCGATGGCAGAGAAGAGCCCGGATGCTGGTCCCGCACAATTAATTTAATGGCTTCGGCGGCCTGAAGACACCCCATGGCGCCTACCAGTGGCGAGAGCACACCATAGGCGCCGCAGGCATGCGCGACAGGCTCGGTCTGGGGGTCAAATACGCAGGCATAGCAGGCCTGCTCAGACTGCCTGGGATCGACGCACATCAGCTGGCCCGACCATTCAATTGCGGCTGCACTGACGAGCGGCTTTCGGTGGGCAACGCAGCGGGCATTAATGAGCTGTCGAATCGACCACTGATCTGTGCAATCCAGCACCACATCGGCAAGCGGAATTGCTGCATCGAGTAGCGATGCATCGACAAATCGGGGTTCCGCAATCACTTCAGTTTCAGGGCTGGTGCGCCCCAGTGCGGCGGCTCCCGCAGTCACTTTGAATTGGCCGATATCGGCAGGCCCAAACAGGGTCTGCCGCGCAAGGTTGGTGGCATCCACCTTGTCACCATCAAACCAGTGCAGTCTGCCGATTCCGCTTGCCGAGAGATACAAGGCCGCGGGGCAGCCCAGGCCACCTGCGCCAATCAGAAGAACGCGCGCTGCCCGAAGCGCAGCGACACCTTCGTCATCGATGCCATCAAGTAGTGCATGGCGGCTATGACGAAGGGCTGCCTGATCAGCCACTCTCGGGCCGGGCCGATGTCGCTACTGGTCTGCCCTTGAGATGATTCACGGCCTGCTGAAGCTGATAGTCATCGGGGCTGCCGAATTCAATCGGCTTGGCATCACGTGCAGCCTGATCGGCACCGTTGCGCTGTTCGGGTTTTTGTGCGGCGGGCTTTTGCTTGTCGTTATCGCCGCCTTTGCTTGGCGCCTCGCGGCCGGACAGATGACGATTCAGATCCGCCTCGCGGATGCGCAGCCGATCCACAATCGCACCATCTGCAGTCTCTTCGACCCAGAAATCAGGGCTGATGCCTTTGGCCTGAATGGATTGGCCCTTGGGCGTGTAGTAGCGGGCTGTTGTCAGTTTGATTGCGGTGTTACTGGTCAGCGGCAAAATGGTCTGCACAGAGCCCTTACCGAAGGTCTGGGTGCCGAGAATTTTTGCGCGCTGATGGTCTTGAAGTGCACCGGCCACAATTTCGGAGGCCGAGGCCGAGCCGCTATTGACCAAGACGACCATCGGAACGGTTTTAGATTGCGGCGATAGTTTTGCCAGCGGGTCTTCTCGGCTTGAGCGCTGATAGTCGCCTGCAGCGGCAAAGTATTTACGCTTGGAATCGTCCTGGCGGCCATCCGTCGATACCACTAAAACTTTTTCAGGAAGAAACGCGGCCGAGACTCCAATGGCACCATTCAACAAGCCGCCGGGATCATTACGAAGATCCAGCACCAGGGCCTTCATAGGGCCCTGCTGGGCCAATTGATTGAAGTGTTTCACAAGGTTTTCAACAGTGTGTTCCTGGAATTGGGTGATACGGATGTAGCCGTATCCGGGCTCAAGCATCTTGGAGCGCACACTCTGAATCTGAATCACATCACGAACAATCGTAAATACCAGCGGCCGATTCTCGCCCTTGCGATTGATGGTCAGTGTGACGGAGGTCTTTGGCTTGCCGCGCATCAGCTTGACGGCATCATTGAGCGGCAGTCCTTTGGTGGCCTTCTCATCAATGCGAATAATTAAATCACCCGCCTTCACCCCAGCACGCTCTGCTGGCGTGCCCTCAATCGGAGAGATCA
>Ga0315901_10003616_pt1 | contig 19967 bp, 17 predicted proteins | sample LakEriMetagenome_10_FD_203761 | JGI IMG/M metagenome (GOLD analysis project Ga0315901, IMG submission 203761) | Freshwater fungal communities from buoy surface, Lake Erie, Ohio, United States - Buoy 2 MA116 | ecosystem: Environmental > Aquatic > Freshwater > Lake | place: USA: Lake Erie, Ohio... | reverse complement strand
CACCTGGAACAGATGATATAATATCTTTTACGGTCATTTGGCGAGTTTGTATTTTAGCATCAGCACCGAACTGTTTTGGAGCACCTGAACTTGGTCCTGGTTGCGGCACGCCTTCAGACATAGATTCGCCACCGCCACCATCGCCACCACCATCGCCACTATAGCCACCGTAATATCCATAGCCAGGAAAAAAGTAACCACCGTAGTGCTTCTTACTTTTCTTGGTTTTTCTTTTTTCTGTTAAAAATTCAATAGCTCTCATAATATTTTCTTACTAGGCCATTGCAGTTGCAAATTTTAAAATAGCTTGTGCATTATGTTGTAAATCTTGAATAGCTGCTACATTCGTTACACCTAAACCTTTGTTAAGGTTTTTTACACGGGTTTTGTAATCTGGATGGGTGTCAGAAGGTTTTGCTGTTGCTCTTTTTGCAGCCATACTCATATCAGAAAATGCTTGATTTGGATTATAACCTGCACTAAAGGCTAACTTACCTCCCCAAACATCCGCATCTAACTCTTGTTGTTTAGTAACTTTTGGTGATATTCCTTTATAACCTTTGTGTCCTAAAACAAGATGTCCCATTTCATGACCTATCAAAAAAGCTAAAGTATCATCACTTAAATCATAGTAAATGGCTGGATCAAGTATGATCTGGCCATCACCAAACACCGTAGCCTGGCCAGGCACTACCGCAGTGCTAACTACAATATTCGCAACTTTAGGGCCTTCGGGACCAGCAACACTAACTAATTTTTTTATGATGGGTTGGCATCTAGTAATAAGTTTTTTACCTTCACTGAACCAACGATCATAACCAAAGTCTTTTGGAGACATCCACTCGGCGGCTTCTGCGTCTCCAGTCATAGCTCCAGCTCCCGCAGCTGCCATAGAACCGGCTCCCATCCATCTAAGAAAATCTCTTCGGGATACATCTTCTTCAATAAACTCGTATGCTCTCATTATTAATCTTCATCCGCTATATTATCTAAATTAGTATACAATTGCCATTTACGATCTGGAAATTTTGACAAATATGCATTAAGCATATTGTCCCAACTACCACCCATTCTTATTTTTATATGAGACAATGTAACTGGGTCATCACGCTGATCCATTATTTGTCCGTAATCCAATAATTGATTCCATCTAATGTGTGATAAATCATCCTCATCTTGATTTATATAATCTTCAACATCCGCATCGGATTTTATAGGTTTATCATCTATTGATACGCCAAAATGAAACTGATATTTCTCTCCGTTGTACATTGGATTTTTAGGTATTGCAATTAATATAGGAGCTATACCATGATAATAACTAAACATATTATTACCTTTGGTACCAGCAGTGCACCAGCGTGTACCCTGTCCATAGTAACATGAAGCTTGTTCGTCTTGTGGAACTATTACTCTCCAATTTTCATCATCATATAATGTAAATGCATGACCTTTGTCTTTTAATTCTTGTTTATCAGGATCAGGGTACTCATCTAAAACACTCATAAAGTCACCGAAGTTACTGTAACGATTAATATCATTGCGTGGGCTAGGTATTTTCTTACGCTGAACTAATTTATAAAATTTTGTTAAGTAATCGAATAGGTAACCATCTAATACATCTTCAAGTTTTGTTGAAGCATCGTTTGCATATGTTCGTGCTATCCATTGTACATATTGTTTGTTAGGTGTAGGGTCTGCCTCTTGAAATCTATCTAATGCAAAGCCTAATAGTTCTTCCGGATCAATTTGTTGTATTGGATCATCTCCGTAAATTCTTTGTACGGTACGGTCCCCCAACATTTTTTTATAAATCGCTGCACCTAAGTTTTGTACAGTTTTATTACGATCATATTCAATTAAAAATTCTGTTGCTCTCATTTGTTCCACTTTTTAGCTAATTTACTTAATGTTCTACGATTTGCACGATTGAGTAATTGTGGCTTAAACCCTATATCTGATAAATCTTGACTTACTGCATCTCTGCCTTTTTGCTCTACATCTTTGCGTATTTTATCTTGCATTTTTCTATCATGTGGCTTGTCTTTTAAACTTTTTGGTGCTGATGGAAATGATCTACGAAATAAAGGTGGTGTAGGTTTCATGTCAGGACTTAATACTGTTTCTATTGTGAAATCCGTTGGATAACTATTACTACGTTTTATGTAAACTGAAATTAATGTGTTAGTATCTTGAATATATGCGCCCTTCCCTCTAGGAATAGTTTCTATATCATCTAAATTATAAAATATATAAGAAATCATATGACTAACAAATGGCAATGAAATGTTTCTTGCAGACACAGTGACTAAAAAATGACTGTCAAAATGCACATTCCATTTACCCATTTTTTGAGTAAACAATCTACTATGATGCGCCTCGGTTAAAAATTCAGTCGCTCTCATGATCTTAACCACAATACAAAAGGATCATTTACAACAATTGTGCCATCTGGTCGTTGCATATAATTGCCACCATGTAAGTCTACGGTGAACTTATTCTTTTTAGCAAATTTGGCAACCTCGTATACTGTTCGCAATAAGTTCTCTGCTCGTTCAGGGCCGCCTAATAAGTTTATTACTTCTTCTATATCTTCAAAATATTCATTAAGACCCTCATCCCAAATACCAAATTCTGCATTGGATTTAATTCTTTTGTATGCTGCTTTAAAATTTCCCTTGCCTATCTGTTTAGTTACTTGGTCAATCTGACCGACTAAAGATCCTATATTTTTAGGTAATTCTTGTAATGGTTCCATTCTTGCTTGAATATAATTTTTACCACGGAATTGAAAACTTTCAAATCCACTAAATTTGGGTAAGCTAGGATTATTTTGGTGTTTTTTGCAATAATCAATCCAGTTTATAAACATTCTTTGGTCGGGACTAAAATCATCTACACCTTTACGATATCCAAAAATGATTAATGCTTGACCTGTACTTGGTTCTAAATATGCTTGTTTGTCTATGCCACTACCCAAATACTTGTAGCCTTTATCCATCAAAGCTTTTCTGACGCCGCCGTGGATCTCGCCAGCCATTTCAATAGTGAATTCGTCGGCTCTCATTTTTGTTTCTTATCCTTATTAGATGCAGACCAATTTTTTGCATAATCAGCTGCCAATCTAGCAGTATCTACCGCAATTGCAGCAGGATTAAATGTTCCCCCTCCCCAATCACTCATTTTATCAATCTGTCGTTTAATTTCTTTCTTGGCATTTTTAGGCTGTTGATCTTTGTAAGGTGGTCCTAATTTTCTATTGGGATTAACATTTGATCCTATTTCAATTTCCTTTGGAGGTAAAGTTTGATATCCTCGTCCAACAAATCTACCCCATAAGGCATCCAGTTTAGCAGCATCTTCTAGGTCTCTAGCACTACCCTTCCTGCCGTAGAGCCTTTCAAATTCTTTTTGTGCCAATTCTTCTGCACTCATTGATCGCTTACCTATATTTCTTGTGGCCAATGGGTTCATAAGTGTAGTATCACCTATATTAATTTTTGGCGCTTTAACTAAGTCTTTAAATGTATCAAATGGTCCTTGTGTTGTCGGAGTTTGTTGCCAAGCTTTTTCTATAGCATCTCGATAAGTTTGTTGACTAAATGGACCTTCAGGTGGTAGACTACTGAATTTAGTTCTCTGTTGCCAAGGATATTTATTAGCTAAGTCAGATTTCTGAGAAAAATCACCAACGGCTTGTGGTGCTAACTTAGTAGATGTTGCACTTCGTGTTAAGCCTGATACTGCCTGTGTTGCCTTTCTACCTAATGAACCTGCGAATGGTAATAAGAAATCTTCAGGACTAACTAATGGTTGTTCTAAGCCCGGTTCAATTGGATGACCTTTTTCATCTCTAGGTAAACTAATATTTTTCCCTTTACCTTCAGGTGGAGGAACGTAACCCTGTGGCATCCAGTCTTTTTCTAATTCTTGTTTAAGATCATCATTAGATGATGCTTCTATTATAAATTCATATGCTCTCATTGGAATATCTCCGGATGTTTTTCGCCAAATATTTTAATAAATTTACCTGCAAGCATATCAGCTTCACGCTCAATTGGACTGCCTGGATAACTATCACCTGGCTTTATCTTACCTAATTCACCTTGACGCACGTGAACTAACTCATGGAATATTGTTCTAAAAATATCAACTAGATTACGGTTCTTTGCATACACCCAAACTTTATTGTCACCTTCTGTGTGACGACCGGTGTGATGACCTTCTTGTGCTTCTTCTGTATCGTAACTTAGTTCTATCTCAGGATCACTCTCTAACTTTAATATACGCTTTGACCATTCAACAAATTTAGGAGTCATTTCTTCAACGTTGACTTTTAACACAGCCTCCATAATTTGTTTATGTTCTGTAATCTTTTCTTTTTCTAAAAAGGTATCTGCAAAACTTTTACATAATTCTTTCAATTTTTCGTTGCGGGTTTCTTTAACATGAAATGTCTTATGCATATAGTTACTACTATCGTCTTGCGTAGGATCTTCATACCCACAGTATACTTTATGCACCCCTATGTTTTCTATAAGATCAACACAGTCATCACCATAACGTTCTGTCATAAGTTCGCTACATGGACTGAGTGTAGTAATTATAATACTACCAGCTGGGATGTCACCATATTGGTTCATATACTTCTCAACTGCAGCACGTTCAGCATGAACACGCTTATCGCCTTGTTTTTTATAATTTACAGCACAGACAGCTTCATCTTGTGTATCAAGTACACATGCTGCTACCATACCATAATAGTCAGGGTCAGTTTTTTGCCCGTTAATAATCATCTCACATAATTTAGCAAGAATACGGTCTAATTTTTCGGTGTCGTGAATTTTAAAGTCTGAAATGCGCATAATTAGTATTTATGCGTCTTTGGTCATACTCTTAGTTTAGCTAACCTAAAGAAACGTAAAATATGTAGATATATCCAACCAATATCTAACTCAAACCAACGACTACTGAGTTTAGGACTAGCTGGATCTAGATGATGATTGTTATGTAGTTCTTCGCCACCAATGATTATGCCCCATGGTGCAATGTTTTTGCTTTGATCCTTAGTTTCACCGTTACGATAACCCCACCAGTGTCCTATACCATTGATTACCCCTGCTGCCCAAAAGGGTATCCATAGCATTTGTATTCCCCATATTATGGCGCCCACCCAACCAAAGATGATGAGGTTGAACACAAGGAGAATACTAATGCCAAGTCTGCTGTGAGCAGTGTATAACTTACGCTCAATCCAGTCAGAAGGAGTGCCGACGCCATAAGTATTAACCATTTCTTTATCTTTGCTTGCATCATGGTAAAGTAATGCTCCTTTAAATAATACACGCCATATTCCGTATGTGACTGGGCTATGAGGATCACCTTCTAGTTCACAGAATCTATGATGTTTACGATGTATAGCTACCCATTGTTTAGTAACCATGCCTGTTGTTAGCCATAACCAAAAGCGCATGAAATGACTTACGACAGGATTGAACTCTATACCTTTATGTGCTTGACTACGATGTAAGTATAATGTTACACATACAATCGTAATATGTGTACAAATTAGTGTATATAAGATTTCTGTCATAATTTAAGGCTCACTTAAACCCTCTGGGCACGACTCCTTTGGGTAGCGCAGCAGCCGCGCCCTCACGGTCCTAAGGTGAAGTCTTTTGTTCTTCTTTTGATTTTTCTTCTTTTGGTTTTTCTTGTTGTACGATGGGTACAGGATCTTTTTGTTTTTCTGGAGAATATTTTTCTACTGCCCAGTTTGCAGTCATCCAACCCATTGCACTAAAAAATCCCCAAACAATCATGTATGGTATTTCTGCTAGCATAAGTTAACTTAATTTATCAATTGATATTACGCTGTTTTCACCATATGCGGCTTGTAACAATGCACGGGCCTGCGAACTGTTATCAGCGAATACAACTGTATTTACTGTAGTAGAACTGCCGCCAACTTTAACTTTTACCCTAGCAGAGTATTTGTTGATTTTTTCTAAGAACTCTTTGGCTTTCATTAGTGTTCCCCGTATGGAATTACAGGACGATCATCATCTGGGTTAGTATTTGGATCCATTACTCACGCTCTTTTTTGAGTATACTACGTATGAACCAAGCTTTCTTACCATACAAATCTTGTAGTTCGGCTAAGAAATTAGCAATACCTTGTTGCCTTTCCTCAGTTGCTTCATCAAACATTGGTACAACTACATTCAACATACGTTCAATGTCATTTAATGTTTCCATAAACATAAGTTCAGCACGTGGAATACGTACTTGATCTTCAATAATAGTTAATTCGCTGTAACGCTGTAAACTACCTGGTGTATAGTGGCCTAATATTCTAATGTATTCTGCGATACGGTCAATAGTACCACTTACATCACCATATAGTGTATCATAAAATTCATGATACTGTGGGAAATCACTGCCTTCTATATTCCAATGAAAGTTTTGTGACTTGATAGCAAAGCTTTGTGTACTTGCTAGTAATACTTTTAAATTGTCTGCTAACATGTTTTTCCTATTTTAATGTTCTAATAAATATGATCCTAAGATATCTCGTCTAGCCGCTGCTAAGTCACCGTCTAGTCCGGGAACAATGATGACATTAAATCTATTTTTGTTCTTTGGATCTTCTGGTATTTGTAACATTTCGTCATAGGTTAGTATTGTTTTTGGATCAACCTTATATTCTTGTGCAATTACTTGCTTCATCCTATCTTGTGCTTCTGGATCACGATCTTGTAATCTACTTAAACCAATTCCAGTTGTCTTTTCATCCTTAAACAATGGTTCAGGAACTATCTGACTGTACTTAGTATTAGCAAAGTCAATTTGTTTTGATTCAATTGGTTTTGCACCTTGACTAAAATTAATTATAAAATTATTTGGCATTGATTTATCATTTACAACCCATGCATTTTTAGTGTAAGCATAGATTGTTGCGTCTGGAACTGCGTTAGCAACATCAAAAGCCAAATGCAAATAGTCTTTACTAAAAAAGTCACCTGCGTCATGCCAACGTAGATATACTTTAACACCTGGTTTTACATAAGATTTTAATTCATTAATCATTTGTTGCTTGAAGCCATTTGGATCATTAAAAATATAGTTCAATGCTCTCATCATAGTTTCACTAGATGCTGCATACTTGATATAATTACCAGCTCCAACATAACATCCTGCCATACAAGTACCAGCTCCAGGGCATGTGGTTATAACTCTAAACTCTTTAGATTTTTCGTCAATTACTAATCCCGTAATAGCAGGGATACCAAAGTTACCAATAGTAATGTCTTGTCCACCACTCTTAAGCATTTTCTCGTTTGCTTTAATTAATTCTTTTGGACGCTTTGTTATTGACGCTGCTAATCCATCTAAGTCATAGATAACTTGTCCAGTTCTATCATCAACGATAGGTATGCTGGATTTGTGAATCATTGGTTTTTGAACTTTAGTTGCTTGTGTAGTAAACTGTTTAGCTTTTAATTTTTTAGGATTAATTCCACTTTGTATAGCTTGCTGAACTTCTGCGTTTGTTTGTATCGCTTGCTGAACAGCTAGTTTTGCCATTGCTGCGTTGAGCATAGTGTACACTTTTAATTTCTTTTGTGCTGGTTTAGCATCAGGCATTTTAGCCTCAATCTCTTGTGTAAACTGTTGATTTAAATTATTTACAGTTTTTCTATCAAGATAAACAGGTTCGGTAGTAACACGCTTTTCTTTAATCTTACTAGGATCATCAGGTGCTTTTACTTCATAGTAAATTACATATGAGTTTTTACCATGCATTAGTTGTGCAATCTCGTTCGGACTTATTGGTTTACTTATAGCATCTGCTGCACCTGTAGTAGTTTGTGGACCACTGTATTGCGCTTTAGGATAAAACTGAATTGGTTGTTCACTTTCAGCTTCATCTATTTCTTGTTCTTGTCTTTGTTCAGCATGTTCGCTTCTTACAAATTGTGCAGGGGTCTGTACCAACATACCCATAAACATTTTGCCTTGACCACTTGGGGCACTTTCCATTAATGCTAATTCAAATATCTTCATCTGTTTGGCTCACCTGTTACTTTGTTTCTTATCATAGTTTTTACATCTTGTTTTAAATCAGCACCTAAATCACGTCCTTGCATTGATGTTGCTGCCCTACCAACTGTAGTAATTAAGTTCAACAATCCACGCATAGGAGAATCACTATTTTGTTTTGGTTCTGGCTTAGGTTCTTGTTGTGCATCCTGTTCTTCTAAGTCATCTTCTGGTTTTAATTGTGAGACAGGATTAGGACTAGCTGGTACAGGTTGAGTGGCTTGTTGTGTTTGCCCAACACCTGCTATTGCTAACCTTTTATTAACATCAGTTTGCGCTGTTTTCATACCACCAACCATATTATGTACAGCAGGATCTATCTGTGCGAAAGTATTAGGGCCTCCCTGACGCAAACTATCAATGTTTTTCAATGTTCCACCAATTAGTTGACTTTGACCTACGTCTTGTTGAATTTGATTAGGATTAGCTTTAACTACACTATTACCTTGTTGAAAACCTGTACCAGCTATATCAGCAGCTTGTTCGTTGGTATTCTTAGCACAGCTACCTGGGGAACCTGCAGGTTTACCTTTTACTCTATGGTAGCCCTGCCAACACTTCAATTCATTTATAATTTCGTATGATTTCATTTTGACTTATTTCCCCAATTCTTTGCGCCCTTGTTACGACACTTTACTAATGCGCCACTTGCATATGCACTTGGCCAAACTTTGTAACGACTTTTTACTTTGTAATAACAAGCATCTTTCTTTTCATTAATCATTTCTTCGCCATACATTTCGCCACCACATTCAGGACACATTTCATGCTCAGAACTTTCTTTATAAAAATCATTTTGATAAACTTCTTTTCCAGCATCTTGTATGTCTTTACGCAACTGTTCTTTCCCACCAACAGGTGGTTTTGAAGAATCTTTATTAACTTTAATTTCATAATCTGGTGGTAGATCAGGTCTTAAAGCACGAATTATTTCTTCTGCTGATTTAATATTTTTCTTTGCATCAGGATTAGGTTGTTTGCTATCTTCATTTGCTTTTTTCTTTGTAGCAACATTGATTGCCTTACCACTACGCTCTGGATTTGGATCCTCTCTGCGCTTACGTGCTCCTGCACTCGCACGACCTTTTTTACCTAAACTGTGTGCTTTGCTTTGTGGCAAACATTTTGGTTTACCTTCACTGTCATCACCTCTTGCGCAATCACCACGGATTTTACCATCAGGACCAAATCGTACCCACTTTTCTTTAAACCACTTGTGTAGATTTTCTTCTAGTCCTTGTTCTTCTTTAAGCATTGCAATTTTTTGTTCGGCAATCATAACTAATTGCTTCATTTCTTCAACACTTTCGCAGTTCCAACGACGGAGTGCTAGTGCTTTAGGAGTTGGCTTTCCTTTAGGAGTTTTCATTGGACCTTTATTGCCACTCATTCTAGCACAGAAACTCTTGCGGCGTTTGGCTGCTTTACTGCCTTTCTTTAATTTACTAGGCTTAGTAGTAACAGCGGTTTTTAATTTACTGCCTGGATTCTCACGACGATATTGTTTAACTGCTTTGCGACTCATACCAGATGTCTTGTCACGGCGATTTGTTTTTTGCCAATCTTCTTCTAAATCATCACGATCAAAGTAGTCATCTGATGTTAAACTTAATGCATATTTAATATATTGTTTATTACTCTTTAACGCTTCTATTAGAGCTTCAACACCATAAGGGGTAAATGTATCACGCTTAAAATCCCAATACCCAGGAACATCACTTAATTCTTTTACTATGTTTTGTATTTTGCCTTTTATTCTATCATCAATACCAAACATTCCTTCATCTACATCTTTTCTTCTACCATAAAACTCAACGTCTTGTTCTTTTTGTTTTTTCTCAAACTCTTTGCGTTCTTCTGCTTGTCTTGCAATCAGATTTAGTAATCTGTCTGCACCAGCATCAGGATCATATCCTGCACGTTTTAGTCCACGCTTAAACTTCTCACGTGCTGACAACTTTGCTGTTTCTTCTATATTTGCGTCACCTTGTTGAGGAACTATTTTAGCTGTAACACCTTTTGGAATATTAGTGTTGATAGTCATTTCATCACCAAACTCACGACTAGTATCTAATGCTCTGACACGTTGATTTCCGTGTTTGTCAGTGGCTAATGTTGCTATTCTTTTTGAAAAATTTTCATCACCGTCTCTATTAGTAAGAGTGCTTCTACTTTGTATGTAGGTACTTGACGGCGATTTATCATCATATTCTCTTACAGGAACACCTTTTGGATTGTAACGTTGCACCGGTCTTGCACTAGGAGTTAATTTAGGATTTCTCATAAGTGCTGCGTCCTGCTCTTTTTCTTTACTCAACATTGTTTGATAATCTCTTTCAATCTGTTGAGGAGATTGAATGCCTAAACGTTGAAATTCTCTTTCATCACCGGATGCAAAGGCTTGATCTATTGCCTGACTTTGTGCTTTTGCTTGTGGAGTATTATATTGAGCTGTTAATCTTTGGTCTATTGCATCAACTTGCTCATCAACCTCACTCTGTATTTCAAGCATTTGTTTTTTGCCTTCAATATAATTATTGACTGCATCTAAGTAATCACTTGCTTTAGTAATCTTTGCTTGAACCCAACCATCTAACCCTTGTATTTCACTAAGGTCTCTGATGTTTTGATAAATTCTTTTTGCACTTTGTGCTGCAGTGCGTAATTGATTTTTTGCCATTTCAACTTCATGGTCAGTTCTTTTTGGCATTAATTCTGTTTTATATCTTACTCCTTGACCTGGTGCAAGTAGTAATTCTTCTTCACTTATGTGTGCTTCACTTACGCCTTTAAATATAGAACTTTCTTTAGTTACGGCTTTATCCATATAACTTTTTGGATCTTTTTTGTCTTTTGGTTCTTCGTATGGTTTTGTATCGACTGGTTTTTCTATTGGTGTTTTAGGTGGGGTAGCACCTTTGTCTGTTTCTAAATATTCATTCATTTTAGGATTTGGCTTAGGTTCTTCTCGTCTTGTTGGTGCTCTTGGTATTTCAGGTATATCAATTTCGTTTACATCCACTTTTGTTTTTTTAAGTAATCCTAAATTTTTTGCTTTCATACCAGATACCACCTCATAACCTCTTCGTTGCGCTTCATATTCATGATTTCTACGACCTACTGATTTGTAGCTCCATGAATTCTTTAAAACTTTAGTTTCAGGATCAAACGCATAGAAATCATCATCTAAAAAACTTCTTGGATTTATCTCTATATAACCTTCTTCGCTTTCTACTGCTACAACAGCTTTCCCCATTGGGTTTGAGCCGCGGCCAGTTCTACTAGGACGCATCTTATCTCCACCCCCGCCGATGTGCTTACTTGCTAGACTTAACCCTGACTTACGTGGTCCTTTACTTTTCTTACCCTGCACAACTTCGCCACCGCTTTTAAGATAATCTTTCATTGCAGCTTCTATTTCATCTTTGCTGAAACCTTCTTTGACATTTTTAGGCTTCTTGCCAGCTTTTTTCATTGCAACAGCAATAGCTGCTTGTTGTGCAGGGTTCGCTGCTTCTTCTGTTCTTTTGTGGGTAGACCCTAAAGGCATCGCTACGCTAGCGACTGCTCCTGCTGTAGTTTCACTGAGTTGTTTGATTTTCATAGATATATCCAGATATATCTAGTATTTATCGTTTTTAGTTACAGAATGATTAAAGCCCCTTTCGGGGCTTTTTTTACCAGCTAGTTGTTCCTGTGAATTTAGCCCATGTATTTGCTACTACACAGACATATAGATTACCGCCTGAATCGTAAGCTGCTTCTCCAGCGTTTCCTGCAGCTACATTAGATACAGGAGCAGTTGACCATATTACTGTGTTTGCGTTGATAACAGGAAGTGTAACAAAATTACCATCACCTGCTAATACATTACTTACATTACCGTCTAAGTTTATTGATGCTATATTACCAACAGTTGGTATAGCAACAAAAGTACCGTTACCTGTAAGTAGATTGGATACATTACCGTCTATATTAATTGAAGCTATATTTCCAATATTATTTGCACTAACATTTCCAGATGTTGATATATCACCCGCAGCAGTTAATACACCATCGTTCTCAAATCTCCAATAATAACTTGTAGCATTAGCATTATCATATGAACCTATTTGAACTTCATGTACAGTATCATCAATCTGCACATAAGCTTGTTCACCACCTAAAAACAGTAATGTGTTTGATGCATCCTGCACACCGCCTGCACGAATATGTATATGATTAGGTCCAGTAGGATCAATGATTAGGTAGCGATCATCACCTGTACTATTATCAGGATATAAGTTAAGTGTGCTTAATCCACTACCATCACCTGCGTTATTAGCAACACTCTGTATTATACTATTAGCTGGTAAAGTTAACGCACCATCTGTAGCAAAATCCCATATGTTTATGTTTGCGCCATTGGTACCTGCAACAATTCTAACAGTACCTGTACCTGGTAACGGTGTATAAATTGCTGCGATATTACTATTACCAATATCACCATAATTTTCAAGCCAAATACTTGTTACACTACTATTTGCACCTGTTGATAATGACAATAATGGTAGTCCATTATTTGATTTAATAAGTGCAGCATCAGAACCCAGTAAATTAGTGTTCCCAGCCAATATCATATTACCTGGTAGTGTTAAATTGCCATCGTTAGCATATGTCCAATTATAAGACCCAACATTGACTGTTACATTTCCATATGCACTTTGTGCTGGGCCTGTTCCACCGTTAATAGTGACATTGCCACCTGAACCACTATTGTATCCTTGTCCACCTGTAATTTCTACATAGCCACCAGTTCCATTACCAGTACCTTGCCCGCCTCTAATTTGAACATAACCGCCACTTGAACCTAATGCTGTGTTACCATCATCATTGCCAGCGTCACCGCCATATACTTCAACCCGACCACCGTCTCCTGCAGAATCATTTCCTGCATTAAATGCAGATCCACCTATACCACCGTACACAAAAACATCACCGCCTGTAGTACCACTAGTTTGTTTATCACCACCATACAATCTTAAGTCATCAGTTGGTTCAATAGTGATGTCATCAGGTGCATTTAAAATCAAGTCTCCGCTAGTAACAGAAATTGTACGATCATTGTTGAAAATTATGGAACCTAAATTAGGACCAGCTATGTCATATGACAATGTAAATGATCCACTAGCAAAAGATAGGTTTGCATTATAATCCAACACACTATTAACATTGAAAGTATAATATAGCGGAGGATTTAAATATCCAGTTATTCTTGTACCATCACCATCACTACCTGTTTCTCCGAATGTGCCAAAATTACCTACAGGGTCACCAGTGTTATCACCAAAGAATATAAATTGACCATAAGCGTAACCTACGAACCAATCATTACCACCGAAGGCTCCTGAGTTGCTTATATTACCATCATTATATGGCACTGGATTTTGCTGATTTGTTTTTAAGAAATTACCTGTGTCGTATTGGTCACTACCGCCGTCACTTATAAAGTTTGTAGGCCACTCACCTGGGTTAGTTCCTGCTATAGTAAATCCAGTAACTACACCACTACTAACACTAGTAATAGTCAACACTAAATCATTTGTTACAGTAATGCCACTAAATAATGTGCCATCAAAGGTTATTGTTTCACTTGTGTTAAAACCACTACCACCTACATAACTTATGACACGGTAAGTACCATCACCTGCTATTACAACATTTGCAGTAAAGTCTATACCTGATCCTGATGTTGTAGTTGGTACTACACTTGTATAGATTGAATTTGTTGCATTATCGTAGAAATTTAAATTGTAAGGATCTTCTCCCCATGAACTTATTATAGCTGTTGTATTAGCTATCTCATCGTAAAAATTAGTTCTGAGGTCAGTAATATTACCAGCAGCTGGAGTAATTATATTGTCAACAAAATGTTCAAAATACTCTAATAGATTAGCATTTGAAGGGACAAACGAACTATTTTCTGTATATATAATAGCTAAACCTAATAAAGTACTAGTCCCGCCATTAATATTAACTGTGAATTCATCATCATCTGTATCTGTTTGAGTGATTACTGAAGCGGTTGATGTATCTTGATAAAAACCAATTTTACAGAAAGCAGGATCATCATCGTAAAGTTTTGAATATACTGCTCTGTAACCGTTGTAACTTATTGTAACAGTTTCTACACTGTTAATATTATAAGTGGCTTGTCTTGATTGGTCATCACATATTGTAGTGATCAACTTATTGTTAGACACATAGCCGAGTAAATTTTCAACATTCACATTGGCATTGTCTACTGGATTAATTGAAAATGTACCTACATTTGCAGGATTAGTATTACTAATAACAAATTCACCTGCTACTTCTGCATTACCAATTGTATAATTGTAACCTAAGAATGTAGCATTACCGCCACCTAATGGCACAGCACTACCATTTGCATAATTAACTGCGAATGTATTGCCTGGCAGTGTTAGATTACCATCATCACCAAACTGCCATTGATAGTTGCCATCGTTGGTGTATATGTTTAATACTCCAGTTGCTTCAAAGTTTATGTTATTGCCGGCACGTAATTCAATGTTATTGTCAGTGTTATCAATCTGACCTCCATTAGGTAAATTCAACACACCAGTTGAGGTGAATTGCCATTCTGCTGAATCGTCATTTACATTAATTATAACATTACCGTTTGCCGTTGGAATGCTAACTTCAGTCAAGCCGTTTGTTATATTAGTACCAGCACTGTCAACAGGACCAAATGAGCCATCACCTCGTAATGCGTTACTTGTATTGCCATCAAGATTTACTGTAGCAATGTTGCCTATTCCTGAAACATTTGCAACTGCTACAAGATTTGCAACATTGGCTGTACCGGCGTTTGTTGCAAACGTGGCATTACCAACTGCTTGATATGCTAGATTGGCCCAAGTATTAGATCCATCACCGTATTTTACTCTAAGCGTATCTGTTTCTAGTCCTGGTTCGCCGGCTGCTAATATTGGATTAGAACTTGTCCAGTTAGCTGCTGTATCTCGTCTTAGTTTGATTATTGTTGTCATTTTATTTTTCCTGTTAACTACCTGTAGCGTCGCCGCCGTCTATTATTAAATCTAGTAATGGATTATACACTGCGTAAGCATTTCCACCTTCGTAGGCAAATTCATATGCACCTAAATACATAGCTAATGCGGAACTCCAACGATCACCAGTATAGACATAGGTAACTGTATTGTCCCCTGTAAATATTTGACCAACTGTTGGATTTTGCGGAAATTGTAGTGCCATTTGTGTACCTTATTTTATATTTATCGTAACCCTTATACCGCGCTGTTGTCAAACACGTAACTCCAACGTGAGTTAGATGTGTCCCAAAACGCTAATTTTCCGCTTTGGTCACTTACTGAAGCTACTGCACCTACCGAACCTGTTATTGCTGTAAGATTTGATGCCGTATATGATTTTACAAAAGTCAATCCACCTATATGTATATTTCCACCAATGCCTACTCCACCTGCAATAGTTAATGCACCTGTAGTAGTATTTGATGAGTTTGTATTAGCTGAGATTTGAAAAGTTTGTAAAGCATGATTAATTCTACCAAATATATTAGCTGTTTGGAATCCACCTGTAGCAAAGATTATATCATTGATTGTTCCATTATCCCCAGTGGCTATAACTAAATTGCCACCGTAACTTCCTGCTTGTGCTTGAACAAAGAAGTAACCATCGTTAGGTCCTGTGACAGTATATGCAGGGTCATCAAATGCAGAACTTGTGAATCCAAAATCACTCCATCCACCTGATTCAGTACCGTTATCACCATACGCTACCCAGTCACTTGAACCAGTATCACTTGCATTAACCATAGCGGATTGAATGTATTCTTCACCAACTTGTTTACCGATGAATACTGGGTTAACGAATGCAGTTAAACTTGCACCTGGTCCTATATATAAATGATTGTTACCTACAATATTACCTTGTGCTCCAATACCACCAGCAGTATGTATTGAACCTGATGTTGGACCAGTTGAATCAGTAGTTGAATTGATTATTAAATTGCCATTAGCAGTTATATTTCCACTTACACTTAGATTGGTTAAAGTACCAGTGCTTGTAATATTAGGCTGAGCATTTGTTGTTACCGTTCCTGCTGTAGCTGTTGCTATTCCTGTTAATTGACTACCATTACCTTTAAAAAATGCGGCATGCATATTAGCTGAAGCATTTACATTACCAGTTACACTTAAACTAGTTAATGTACCGACACTTGTTATATTTGGTTGAGCGTTGGTTGTAACTGTTGCTGCTCTTGTTGAATTAGCTACGGTGCCGGTGACATTAGCTCCAGCTAAACCGGTTAACGCTTGACCATTACCTATAAAATTAGCACCAGTGATATTTCCACTTGCACTTACTGTAGTCAATGACGCTAATCCTGTTGCACTTATATTGTATGTGTATGTTGTGTTTGATACATTTACAAAATTGGCTCCTACGTTACCTGTATATGTAGGTAAGTAAGCAGCAACATTACTATTACCATAACTACCTGGCCCACCTCCACCTGCGGTAGTTTGCACACTACCATCAGGGAAAGTAATTGTGTTAGCAAACATGTCAGGGTTAGGCATTACTGCTGGACTTAAGTCTACCCAACTGTTGCCATCGTAGTTGATGTATGCACGACCTTCATCACTATCAAACCATAAGTGACCAATTGGTAAGTTAGGTTCAGAATTGCCTATGTATATAGGAACATCATCTGCCCAGTATAAGTTCCCTGTACCATCAGTAGTCAGATAATTTGTTGCATTACCACCACTTATTTTTAGTTTTGATACATTTCCTAAATTAACTTGTGTACTGGATATTGTAACTACGTTAGCAACACCATTACTGCTAAAAGTTATGTTTCCATTAGAATGTACTATAACATTACTATTACCATTATACAATGAACCTGAAACATTAGGATCTGGATCTATCCATGTTACATTTCCTGTGCCATCTGTTGTAAGCACTTGTCCGTTAGCACCACCAGTTAAATGAAAATTGTTTAAGTTAGTTTGTATGTTTGCAAATAGATTGCCAGTAACATATAAATTACCACGTAGTTGTAAACGTGAAGTTGATTCAGTATATGTTAAATTACTGCTGCCACCAAAACCACGAGCATTGTTAAATTGAAGTTGACCGTTTGCACCACCAGCACTGTTTAATATTTGTAACTGTGGATTGTTATCTAAATTATTTTGTGTATAAGTGGCAACAAGCGTATTGGTATTGTTTGCATTTTGTTGCGTATAAACCACGTTGGCTGTATTGCCTAATCCTTCTGTGTCGTTTATAAATGTATACGGACTTGGTTTTGTTGCCATTTTATTTCCTTATTATTCTTCTTATGCTATTTTCCAAAATTGTATCACGCCTGACTGATATCCAGCAAAACCATCAATTCTTGCAGTAGGACTATCCCCTTGCAATCCTTGTAATGCAATAGTTGTAGTTCCGGATAATGTAAATTGTCCTGTGCCAGTTATAGTTGCAGTAGACCAATCACCAATAGAAGTCGCAGAGATACTTTGTAGGGCAAATCCTGTATCAACATTTAAGAATCGTGTGTAAAAACTATTGATAGTATCAGAACCTATGCAATGTACAGGTATTGTTATGGTGTAAACATAAGTGCCTGCAAGTAAATCAAAGTTGTTCCCAATAATGATTGCACCGGCAATATTTCTATCTAATGTATCAAATGGTATAGTAACCCAACTACCCACTGAAAAATTAACATCTGTTCCTGTTCTTCTGCTCAATATAATACTCGGCGCACCCGAACTACGTGCAAAACTAACAGTAGCGATTTGATTAGCTGCTGCGTTTGCATTTGGAATTGGTGCAGTGGGTAATCCTGATAAATTTAAATTAATCTTCTGATCTTGTACAAACTTTGTAGTCGCTACTGTAGTATTGCTTGTATTTGCAAATTGAGTAGGTGCAAAGACGTTACCAACTAAACTCACATTTGTTAGTGTAACGTTAGATAAATTAGCCTTAGTATTTGCTACTAATTGTACAAATGCTGTTGTAGCGATTGAATTACTTGAACTAGAAACATTTGTTAATGTAGGTGCTGTTGGATTACCAGTAAAGTTAGGACTATTAATATTTGCCTTTAAGGCAAGTTGATCTACCAGTAATTTTAAGGGCACTGGAGCAAAAAGAGGGCCGCTTACACTAACATTTGGAATTGAAACGTTTCCTGTCAACGTAGCATTGTTTTGTTTCAGTATTCCAGTTAAATTACTACCATCACCAACAAAAGTATTAGCAGAAACAACGTTAGCTGTAACCCTATTTGCTACCTGCAGATTTGCCAGTGATCTAATACCTGATGCTATTAAAGTTTCTGCTTGAATGTTTCCATTTGCGATAGCACTTTGCAATTGAATAGTTTGTGCCTCAAGTGCCTGCCTAATTTTTAAATTACCTTGCAATTCTAAATTACTAGTATTCTGATCAAACACTAAATTACGACTAGCTGATAATTGATTTGAGGTGCTTGCAAATTGCAATGATCCTGGAATACCTGCAGCATTAGGATTTATAACTGTTATGTTAGTAACATTTGAACCTCTGCTAGCAGAAACCGCCGCTTGTGATGCTGCCGTCTGCGCAACGTTTGCTGCCTGCACGGCTACGTTTGCTGCGGTAGTTGCGATATTTGCTGCTGTATTTGCTGTTGTTGACATAATTAACTAATTAAAATGATGTTAATGCTACACGCTTCCAAACATTTGTTGCAGTACAAACATAAATGTAGTTTGTATCCCAAACTATTTGACCAGGTTGTCCTGCTGAACTACCCAATTTTGTAAATTGATTTTGTTTTATTCCGCCTGCGACACTTAACGTATTTGTAACGTTAGAATTTGTCATATTGACATTGTTTGATGTTATACCTGTTGCTAAAATATTTCCAAAAGTGGATACATTTCCAAAAATAGTTACACTGCCATTTGCAATCATATTTGAACCTGAAATATTTCCATTTGATATCAATCTTGCGACAGTTACGTTTCCTGCACTTTGGACAGTACCTCCCACAGTTAAATTACCTGCGGTAGTGATGTTACCTGTAGCAGTTACAATACCAGTTGTTCGTAAATTACCACCAGTAACATTACCTACTGATGTTAGTACACCAGATGCTATAACATTATTAGATGTGTTTATATTTCCAGTGATTGAAAAACTACCAACTATTCCTGTAAGATTCGCAATAGCCTGAGAAACAAATGCAGTTGTAGCTATTTGAGTATTGTTAGTACCTGATCCTGCAGTTGGAGCTAAAGGAGTTCCTGTAAATGTAGGGCTATTAATATTAGCAAAACCTATTAATGCATTTCCTGTTATTGCTCCTGAAACGCTTAACGTTGAAAAACTTGCCCCAACCCCAATTACATTTCCTGTTGTACTCAATGTACCTGCTCTTAATATACCTGATGTATTTGAAGTAGCCATCGTAACTGAATTTAAGACTGCATTTCCTGTAGTTAATAAACTAGTAGCGTTAACATTTCCCTGTACACTTAATACATTTGTATTTGCATTAAAAGTAAAAGTACTGCTTCCGCTAAATACATTACCAGACCTAAATTGTACCCATCCGTTACTTCCTGCAGGAGAATTAGTAACACTTGTTAGCTGTATAGTATTTGCAGTTCTAGCTGTATTAGCGTAAACTGCAGCTAGTGATGCTGAGTTACCAGCTTGAATTGCTGATCTATTAGCAGCAAGTGCGAATGATCCAGCTAAACTTGCAGAAGCATTAGCACTTTGTGCTGCTACAGTCGCAATATTTGCTTGTT
>Ga0315901_10003614_pt1 | contig 19976 bp, 20 predicted proteins | sample LakEriMetagenome_10_FD_203761 | JGI IMG/M metagenome (GOLD analysis project Ga0315901, IMG submission 203761) | Freshwater fungal communities from buoy surface, Lake Erie, Ohio, United States - Buoy 2 MA116 | ecosystem: Environmental > Aquatic > Freshwater > Lake | place: USA: Lake Erie, Ohio... | reverse complement strand
AAAGGTAGTCGGAGAGGCCGCCTTTAGCGGGAATCCGATAGAGAGGTTCGTAGTTAACCCAGTACGGGTCAAAGCGTACAAAGCTAATTCTAGATGCAATATTTGCGTACAGAATTAGTAACTATTTAAGGCTACTTCTAGAAGACAAGAGTAGGCGAGAATTTGCAGTTTATCACTTTCCCAAGCTTGCGGCTGATTATTTTCATCTCGATGACAGCGTCCGCGTTTGTGTTCATAAGGGATAGTTTGACCGTCTCGCTGACGTAAAACGTCAATTCTACCCCTTAATCCGAGGTTTTCGTCTTCAAGATAGAGGTCTTGCCATTCTTCTCCTTCTTTCCGTTCGATTTCATCGTGTAACCGTCTTCCAGCAAATACTGCCGCGTCTTGGGTGTAGAGTTCTTCCACTTCTTCGAGATAAAATAGACGGGGACAGTAGGCAAAAGCGTGTAGAGCGCAGACGCGGAGAGTATCTTGGACAGGTTGGGGTGATTCTGGATTAAAGTCGATCGCTTGCATGATATGTTTTAGTGTAAACTTGCTTGCTTTGCTATCAATTTAACCAGTGACTACGGCAAAAAAATTTCCGCCTTTAAAAGAAAAAAGATCAGGAAATTTTGTCAGCTACAATCCAAACATGGGTATGGAGAATAATCACCGCTCGATATACCATATTTTATCAATGGGAGTAATAATATCCATTTCATAAATGATACTATTTTTAAGTAACCAGCTAGTTTCACTATTGGAAACAGATACTTTGTTTATTTCCACATAGAAACCAGAAGAGCTTTTATGTTTGATAGCCATTACGATATTATCCAATTAATGGTGACATCATAGCGGTTTTCACAGAAGTGAGTTACTATACATTATTAGACTGAAAACCGCCATAAAAAAGAAGAATATAGCTTTATTTGTCTTTTGATCTTTTTTTTGCTTTCGTTGTAGTTAAAATGGGTGCAATGATGTCAACCAGACACTGATCGCTATATTCTCCCAATGAGAACCTTTGAAAAGTCCCTTGACTCGTATTCCTGTCAATCCAAATAGGCAAACTGATCAAACCTCGATTATCCTTGACTAGCCAACGAATAGCACCATCGGTTTCTCGATAGTTACGAATGCCATTAATCATTGCCCAAGATTCACCCAAACTTAAACCACCAAAGCGCAATATTTGACTAGGTGAAGATAAAGCGATAGCTACCCGTTCTGATAACTTGATACTTGCCATCTCATTGCTAGAGTCAATTTTGAGAGCAATACGCACATCCGTTAGCAACTCTTGAAAATTGGGCTTAGAAAATTGGCTAGTTGGATATACCCCTTCGCCATACTTCTCTACCCGTTTCTTGACTTCACCACCCACCACAAACTTGTGGCTACGCTGCTTACGCACAATTCGAGAAATCGGTGAATCATTGCCAAGAATACCAATTGCCAACCTCACCCCCAGATGAGCCGATATATCCTCCTCACCCACTAACGAGAGCAAAAATCCGTAGAGTGTTGATGGTGGCGGATAGAGATAACTTTCCTTAAAATCTCTTGCAAAGCTACGGGGAAAACTGGTGCAAGGACACTCTAGATAGAGCAAATCATCCATTAGGCTTTTACCCCCTTTAACTCAGCTAAACGCTTTTTAGACTCAGCGATCGCCTCTTTGACACCACGAAGCACCGTCACACCCAAATTTTGTAACTGCTCACCATAGGGAGTATCGGCAATTTCACCCGCCACGATTAGCTCATTGATATCAATGTCTTTAACCTCAACCAAGCGCACAAGTTTTGGACAGCCAACGGATTCTCCTACACGCTTAAAGCAATTCATAATCCAAGGACTAGGATCATCGGTTAGGCGAATCACAACAGACTCGGGACGAAACTCGTAGAGGAAGCGGGAATGATTGCCCCCCACATGACGAATAGCTGCGATCGCATCTAAAACAATATCGGCACGCTCAATCTTTTTCAGGCTTTCGGGTGTCAGCGCAACGGAATATTGATAAGCAGTGCGGTGTACCTCAGTGCTGTGAATTGAGGTTTTACCCTTCTGACCACCAGTTGAACCAAAAGCAATATCACCCCAATAGGGATCGAGACTAATTGCACGACTCACTTCTAGAACTCCTCGCCGTTTTTTGGTTGCATCTTCATTTTCCGAACCTTTCTTGGCATCCATATAACCAAAGAGATCATCATCGATAAACGCCACAGGATTATAAGTTGCCCCCTTCTTGTCCTTCTCTCCCTTAAGATGATATTTATCCTCATCTGCGTCAAAAGTGCGGTTCACTTCTGCTTCACAAGTATTTTGCAAATACTCACGCAAGCCCCAGCGAATCGCCTCAGCACTTACAGTTGTATGCTGATCGTTGCCGCAGGTTATTTTTTGCAAGGTTGAAAGGGTGCTGCCGTCACCTTCGCCACGATTATTAGCGGCGATTGCAGTGGGGGTAACGACAGTAATAAATAAATGCTTAGACATGATCGAACTCCTTTGTTTTGAATAATCAGAAACTATTTACAAACTTTCTTCGTAGCCTTCATCATCTGCTTCAACGACAGAATCAGAATCTGGAATCTCTACTAGCTCCTCTTCAGAATTAGCATCCCCATCTTTTTTCTTGCTTTGGTAAGTAGCTATTGCCAGCATGGTCAAGTCACGGGCTTTGCGCCATTCTTCACCATGAATCCAAGCATAGATTTCTCGACCTAATCCCCTAGCCGCTTTGCTACGAAATTGGCTCAAGAAATCCACAAGAGCAGTTGCAAATTCCTGTTGGGTGCTAGGGCGCTGTAACCGGTGAATCACCTTGTCTGTAACTTGAAAATAGTCAAGAGGGCGACCTTGTTTATTTGCTTGTTTGCTTTGTCCAACTAAATAAACACTAAATGCTCCTTGTACGGAATCAAATAGTATTTGTTCGTGGGGTTGAAGATGTGATGTCATAGCTATTAGTCCTTTTCTTTGATATTTGATCTTGTCATGATGGGATTTACGAAACTCATAAAACTTGGTGTACCAAGTTTTCCCATTGACCAAATTTTCGGCAATCCAAGGCAATATTTTTGATATGTCTAACCAAGAAACACCTTTATCAGTTACTTTGACCTTGCTGGGGAATAGCGAGATCGCACTTTGGTAAACAGATAAAACTTGATGGGATGCTCGAACACGGTAAACTGCCTGTTTTAGTCCAGATTGGTTGCCATCCCAAGGTTGTTTACCAAGTTGATAGACCTCGCAATATTCGACTTTTTGCAGTTGTAAGCTGTCTGCTAAAGCTTCTTCTAGTAAAAGTCTTAAACCAGCTTCACCCGCACTTGGTGAACGAAAGTCACGGTAACTACGATTACTAAGTTGACGACGACGATTAATCCAAGACTTTAAATCTTTTACTTCGGGGATTACTAGAGCATAGCGCCGATTTTGCAGAAGGTAGTAGTTACAGGCGATCGGCAAAAAAAGTAAAGCAATAAAACCGCTAGGTGATTCTTCATACTCACCGTTAATATAACACTCAACCAGACCAGGTAAATGGTGTCCTTTAATGGCAATTGATGAACTAAACTTATTTTTACTATTGAAAACGCCTTTAAAGTCCCTTAGATAGTAACAATCAATCAGACTCCGATGACTTATGATAATTTCTGGCTGATTTTCATCTACCTTAAAGGGAATGAGTCTTGGTGTCTTATCTAAAGTTCTCTGTTTAGAGTGCTGTAAAAAAGTAGATGTTACTCCTTGACTAAAAGTATATTTCCCTTGCCCACTCAAATTAAGTGCAGGTACATTTAACATCCCTGAGTCAATTTGGTAAGCACTCTTAATTAGCCAATCTAGTGCTTCCTTATCATCGCAATCCCAGTTCAAAGTAACTGTGTCTTCGGATATTTCCCAAGAGATAGGAGCATCATCTATTTCAAGAGTGGATAATACTAGAGCAAGCCCTGCGATACCTGCACGATGAGGTAAGAGGGTATTGGGGTCAAAAATAGACAACTCGAACTTACTCAATTCTCATCACCTCCTTTGATTAAATAAGCTCCCAATTCCGTAGAATATGCCCACTCACGACTGGGAGCTATGGGGTAGCCTTTCCTGTGTCTTTCCCATTTCTGTACTTTTTTAGTAGATAGTAATGGGATGGTGTATTTAGGTAAAACTTTGGCGGGCAATTTATCCACAATTTGTTTGTCCTGCTCTAGTAATGCCGTAACTGTGTGACCTGCTTCACGACATGGTGCAGGATAGGCTTGCCATTTTTTGATTTCATTAAATAAAACCGTCTCTTTGTCAGGCTTACCCTGCTGTGGCGATCGCTCTAGCCATTCTGCTAAAGCTGCCTGAGAAACTTCATCGGTAAATGTCTCAAGCATTGTTCTACCGCTATCTAAATCCTCTTGACTATAGGGAAAACGCACTTTGGGATCGGGGTAAAAAATAGCATCTAGTGATTGACCGATATAGCGGCGATTGAGTCTACCCAAGCGCTGAATTAACCCGGCCGGATTAGCAATTTGTGAGACAAGTAAAGTTGCAGATAAATCCAAAGACATTTCCGCAACTTGGGTAGCGATCGCAATGACAGGCTTGTTTCCCTTAAATGCCGCAATCACTGCCCGATGATGATCTACCCGATCTTGATAGCGATAGCGACTGTGATATAAAACGGCATTCAGTCCCCTTTGTTTAACATCTTTATACACAGTAATCGCTGTACTCACCTGATTGCAGACCCACAGAACTTTGCCACAAATATGTTCACCATTGGGCAAAGCATAGGTTTTCTCTAATTCTTGTGTAACACGTTCCCAATCAGGATTGTCCGATAAATGAAAACGATAGCGAGGCAATAACTCTAACTCTTTTGCCCCTTCAATAATTTCCATGGACTTGCCGACTGCTTTCTGAATTGCCTCTAGCTGCCAAGGTAAAAATGAAGCGGACATTAGTAAAACTGGAGCTTTGACAACTTCCAAGAATCGCAATAACCCACCAAAAAGACGATTATCGTAACAATGCACCTCGTCAAATACAAAAGCAGCTTGAGCGATCGCAGGAAAGCAATACATTGGACGGCGATTACATTGCAATAGACCTAAAACCGTATCCACAGTGCAAACACTGACTTTTGTCCCCCATGTCTTAAAAGATTCTAGTTTTGTCGATATATCATCATCATCTCCTGTTAACATTAAATGCGCTAAATCCACATCAGAACGGGAATGCAGTAAAACTGAATCTACTCGATCATGTACGTAATCGATAAAACCTTCGGTACTTGTGCCAGTAGTCGGATAACAGAAAAACAATTTGCGATTTACTGCGTAACGTTTTGCCCAATTATAAGCTCCAAGAGTTTTGCCTGTACCACATCCAGCCCTAGCTAAAGTTACTCGCAATTGCGATTCACCTAATGCAACTTGAAATGGTCGCATTTCTTGACCATTGAGTCTTTGATTAACAACTTGCTCAACCTCTGATTCTGTAAGTTTTACTGATACTTGTTTCTCAATCCAATCACTAATTTTCAAGTCAGTATTTGGTAAAGCTGAACCTACCGTGTCTGCCGCAATAATTAGTGCTTTGACGACCGATACAAAGCTAGAGTCTGTCACTTGCCAGTCGATAAAATCTTCTAGCAATAATTGACGTTTAGACTTAATCTCGTTCACAGTCCATTCCCTAGAAGGTTTGACCGATAGCTTTAATTGCTTGGGTAAGCCTAATGCTTTGACTCCATGCTTGAGCATTCCCCGAAAATATTGCGGTTCAGTATAAAGATATAAGCGATCGCTTCCCGATCCATTACGAATTTCGCCAAGTTCATCATTAGGAGACTGTTTTCTAGAATCCCAACCTAGTTTTAAATGATGTCCTCCTGCCGCCACAAGTGCCGTAAGAAAATCAGCATTAGGACACTGCTGTAACCATTCTCGATATTCCCAAGCTAGGAGCATTGAGGCTAACTCATGACGGATTAACTGCGGATTTTCCCTAATATCTCGCTTACCTCTAACCATCATTTGAAAATGGTCATTGGCTTTACCCCAATCATGCAAATAAGCTGACAATCTAGCTGTGGCACGAAAACCTTCCCAGCTACATTTCAAATCAAATTGATTTATGATTCCTTGACCGATATTTTCCAGTAAAACTGTAACAGCATTGACCACATCTGCTGTATGTCCCACCAGTCCGTAAGAGCCTTTCCAATGACCTGAATCGAAAGACTTTGCTAATAAAATATTAGGGCATAATTTATTCTGCATAATTATCCTCCTTGACTGGATAGAACCACCCACACCCAAAATGCTTGCGTCCCCCTAATCCATGTCCTTGAAGTTTAAGAGAATCTTCGTTACTTAAGCCCTCAATAAATACTCCGTATCCTAAGACATTTTTATCTTTAATTCGGATACTTCTTAAAGCTAAGTCTCCCTGAGAATTACTGTTAATAAAGGCTTTTCCATGAATATTTTCTTGATCAAGAGCTTTTTGACAAGATTCAAGAAAATATAGGGGAGCTTCCTGAGTATTCCATTGTTGTAAATGGAAGATAACTAACCTTGCTTTGAGAAGACTACTAATTTCAGGTAGAGTTAAACGAGGTTGAACCAATCGGATTAAGTGACCTCTAATATCTAAAACCTGATTTTGAAGAAAGCGATACCATTGGGTCGCATCTTCGGCGGGACATCTTAACCGAAAACGAGAATATTTATTTAGATAAATCATACCACTTTTATTAGAAACCCCAGAAATACTGGAGAGCAAAACATCCGATGACAAATTATTATCATTTAATAAAGTTGGCTGTTGTTTATAACACAGATTTTTAATCGCAGAATATAGAGAAAAACCATGATCGGCGGGCAGAGTTTGTCCTCTTAAAGAAAATTGAATTTCCAGAAAATTCATATTTTGCTCCTTCTTAGCTTTCGGTTGTCGAAAGTTTGTAATGTTGACTCATTTCCTCAACTTCCCTCTTAATCAATTGAACTAATTCTTGTGGTTCTTTGACAATTGCTCCCTTGCCATAACCCAAAACCCATCGTTTAAGATCATTTAATCCCTCTACGACTAAATGTAAGGTTAATGAGCCATCGGGATGTTCGACTAACTTTTGAGAAGTATGCCAGCGTCTTTCTTTGATAAAGGGAGCAGAGGAAGGATTAAACCAGATTGTGACCGAAAATAATTTATCCCCTCCTTCGTTTTGAAATCGTTTTTCCAGATAAGCTTTAGCATTAAAACTAGAATCTTTCTCAAACGTCTCATCAAGTATCCTGAGATTCTTAATTCGATCGATACGAAAATCCCTTATCGCCTGTCGTTTATGGCAAAAACCGATTAAATACGGATTGCTACCGCGATAAATGTCCAAAAAATAGGGATCTACCACCCGATCTGATTCCTCATTGCGAGTCGCCGCATAATAGCGAATCCAAATCCGTCGGGAAGTATTGAAGGCATCTAGTAACTGCTGCCATATTTCGGGATTAAGATTGAGCATTTCAGCACCAGGACGAAAAATAATGCGCTCATCGGCTAACCTTTGCAAATTAACCCAAGTTTGCTCCGGTAATCGCTCCGATAAACGCTCGATCGAAGATCGCAATTCTTTTTCATAAGCACTTCCGGCATAGGACTCTAACATTTTTGCCCCCAGTGTCAGAGCGAATAATTCTCCTTGACTTAAGGAAATACTGGGTAAACGCCAATTAGGGTCGGTATAGTACCATCTTTTGCCCGATTGGTCGTACTCTAAAGGTGCAGAATACCTATCCCTCAAAAAATGCAGGTCATTTCTGACGGTTCTTTCCTTGACTTCGAGATGCTCCGTTAAAATTCCTTGGGTAATTCGCTTACCCGAACGCAGCAATTGGTCAATAGTCAATAGGCGCTCAAGACGGCGTGACATCGACATTTACTGACTCCTCAAATACTGGACAATCTGATCGTAAACAATGACCCCAGCAAAAAAGCTTCCCCCATTTTAAATTCAGCATTTTCATTGAGAAAATTTTTAAGAACACCGGTGGGTTAGGTGGTCATGGCTCTCGGCATCTCTGCAAGCTAACTGCAAATCCTCTACCTTTAGGAGATAGATAGAGTAAATCCAGCAAAACCATCGATTATTATCAATGCAATTGTCAAGGTTTACCGTCTATTTCTAGAATGCCACGAATAGCGGTCAATACTTCACTTTCTCTCACCAGAAGTAAAGTAGTACAGAGTTATCCCCTAGTAAAGATTGGGGGGAACTATAGTTAAGAAAGGGAACTGGGAATCGGAACGATGATCGAGCGACACAGAAGGAGATTGGCTAATGGGGAGGAGCGGGTCTATACCTACGGGGTTGGAGCGGACGGTGAGCGTCAGTCTTTGTCGATCCGTTCCGTTGATGGTTCCGTTTCAATCTCCTGCTATAGGGGAGCAGAAAAAGAGCGGGTGGTGGCCGCCCTACTAGCCAATGCCAGTTTGTTGGTGGTGGGGGAAGACGGAGCGGGGAAGACCTTTTTAGCGGAGCGGGTGATCGAGGACTTGTGGGGGCGGGGGTTTCCTGTGGCTGCCCCTGCCATCGGCACGGTCAAACAGATGCTTCTAGAAATCGCCGGGGATTTGGGGGTAGATACGGAGACGCTAGAGGGCAAACCGATGACGGCACAACAGTTACAGGAAACCATCGCCGAATGGTTGCAAAATAACGTCGCTTTTCTGGTCATGGACAATGGCCACAGGTTCCCCGTTTCCCTGCGTTGTTGGCTGGAAAAACTGCATTTACAGGGACAGCCGATATTATTATTAGCCACTTATCCCCCGGCCAGAGATATTTTTTTGAAGCTTCCCCGCATCGAATTGGAAGCTTTACCAGAAAGGGCGATCCGCGAAATCATGGAAGGGGAAGCAAACGATTTGGGATTGCGGGTGACACCGGGTAAACTGGCCGATTGGCAACAACGGGCGATCGGTAATCCCATGTTAGCGAAACGGGTGGTCAAGGAAGAATATTTAGGATTGGAGGGTAATAATTATGACCATACCCAGTGGATCGACGGTACTCCCCTACTAATTGCCGTTCTCATGGGTTTTATGATTCTCAGATTCTTGGGACTCGGTTTTAATAACACCAGTCTTTATCTGATCGGCGGGATACTGACCGTAGCGGTGGGAATGGTCAGGTTGATGATTTATTCCTTACCCGGACAGTCTAACCGTTTGGGACGCTGACTTCATCCTCCCTTAGTAGTTTGGTCTGTCACATATAGTTCCGCTAAACTGAAAGAGTTGAGCATGATGACCTATGACCATTGCGATCGACCAACCAATAGAACAAAAGCAACTCAGCTTTGACGAGTTTCTCGCTCGTTACTGTGGCGATAATCGCTACGAACTAATCGATGGAGAGGTGTTCGATTTGGAACCGACGGGTTTGCATGAGGAAGTCGCAGCTTTCATTACCACAAAGGTCTGTGTCCAGATCGATAAAACAAATTTACCCTGGTTTGTTCTTCAACGGGGATTATTGCGTCCTTCCCACCTTAGTATGACGGCATTTCGACCTGACGTTGCGGTTGTGGATCGAGATGAACTTAGCAAAGAACTACTTTGGTCTAACCAGTCGATTCTGACGCCGGGGAGTTCGATTAAATTTGTGGCGGAAGTTGTCAGTAGCAACTGGCAAAACGATTATGCCCGCAAAGTTGAAGATTACGCCGTTTTAGGCATTCCTGAATATTGGATTGCCGATTATGCGGGATTGGGCGGGACTCGACATATTGGTAAGCCCAAACAGCCCACTCTATCCATCTGTACGCTAGTGGATGGAGAATATGAAATTCAGCAGTTTCGAGGCAATCAGACTATAACTTCCACCATTTTCCCGGGGCTGAAATTAACGGCTGAACAAGTGTTAAGGGCTGGTGGATAAAAAGCCAGAGATTTATCGAAAAATTGGGTTTAAAGCCTGCCACTTTTAGGCTTTGTGTTAAACCAATTGATAAGCAGAAAATTAGATGTGTAGTCGTGATACATAATATTTAAAGGATTCTTATAAACAGTGACCTGATTAAACAGTTTTTTTATATACAGGACAATAGATTAAAGTCTATAATTTATACAGTATTCCCTAGAAGCTGTTCTCCGGGAAATCAAAGACAGCATTAAGGAAGTTAGCCAAAAAATCGATTCTCTTGAAAAAAGGATAGATGAGAGATTTGACAAGGTAGATGAGGGGTTTGACAAAATAGATGACCGGCTAACCAAGCTAGAGATAGGACAAGCCAAGCTGGCTGAGAAAGTCGAGGGCATGGATAAAAGGGTTAGGTGTTAGGTTTTAGGTGTTAGGGGTTGAATTTCGCTGAACGGATCAGCCAACCGATCACCCCGCCGGTAATGCCGCTAAGGATCGAACTGATAAAAGCGGTGATTACCACTACCCCGATCTGCTTCCAGTTTTTCAGTTCTCCTACTTTTTCGGCAAGATCGGCCGTTTTGTCGATCGAGGGTTTCCATGCTTCTAGACGGGCTTCGATCGAGGTGAGTCGCTTGTCGATATTTTCTGTCTTTCCATTCAGGGACTTTATATCTGACTTGATTTCTGATTGTCCATTTTCTAGGCTAGTTAATCGGGACTCGATCACCCTCATACTACTAACGATTAAATCTTCTAGCCTTTTTAGATCATTTTCGGTAACTGCTGTCATGAGGTAATCTCCTAGCTAATCTGTTTCAAATATGACTGACGGGCGTGCATTAGGTGAACGCAAAGCGCTCGCTACGCGAGACCGCTCTAATCTTCTCTCTGGGCGATCGCATATAGGGGAGCTAATTCAGTCCGAAGCGATGCGATCGCCGCGTTCATTTTGGCTTCGATCGCCGCGTCGATCTTTTCCTCGAAGTTGGGCAACTTGCTAGGGCTATCTCCGAAAAAGGTTTCGAGAATCTCTACTATGGCGGTTCCCATTGCCGGTTGAATGTTCCCGGCCTTATCTTTTCGAGTGATATTGTTTTGAGTGCAATACTTAGTAAGGCTGTCTTCTATATCTTTTGGGAGATAACAGGATACTGGTCTATTCTCAGTAGCCATGATTTTAATTGATTTAATACTAATACGTTACTTTTAAAGTCTAACCCTGTAAACTACTAAGTACAAGACTTATTAGATAAACTAATGGGGTTTAGTAAAATACCTGTAAAATACTAATTAATGGGTAGTTGACTTAGTAAGAGACTAGAAATATACTAAAGATATAAACCAAAAGCGACCGCTACCGACTACCAATCAGAAAAGCGATCGCCTATCATCCAAAAAAGGATATCTCTATTATGCAATTAATCGAAGCCATGGCAACGGACCGCGCCCGGCGCGTTAACACAAAGTTTGGTGAAAGAACGGTAATTGACGCGGTAAGACGTGATACCGGGGAAAAAGTGACCGTTTGGCGCTCTGGGGATGATGTTTACTCTCAAAAGCACGTCATTCGGAATGCGCGCTTAACCTTAACCCTCGATTCAAAAGGAAAATATAGTCTCGTTGAGGATGCCAACTTAGTCAGTTTAGGACAACCCTTACCCGTTGAACCGGTTCCTGTTAAGCCCGTTAGTCGCTATCTGGCAAGTAATAACCCTCCTATCCCCAATTACAACAGCGAGAAAACAAGCGAGAGTGAGCTATCACCCAATCAAAAGCGTGAGATTGCCAACTATGTCAGTGAAATGGCAAAACTTTATAAATTTTGTCTCGATCAAGTTGAGTCAACTATCGGAGTAGAGGGTGAGGACAAGAGAGCGATCGCTACCACCCTGTTTATCTCGGCCCAGAAAAAATTCGCACTGTAAGTAATTAGTAAATGGGGGATTAATTCCCCCTTATTAGGAGTAGAAAAGATGGAATTTACCGCAACTTTACCCCTCAAGATTGAGGTCACGGTTAAGGCAAAAAGCAAAGATGAGGCTTTATTATTTTTCGATGATTTGTATGCCAGTATCACCATCGAAAACGACGGGAAACGAGAGATAGAGATAGTTGACGATAATCTTTCCCTAATCGAATTTAACTGGGAATTAGAAGATTAATCACCAGTATTCAGTTATCAGTAACCCATTGACATTTAGGAGTAGAAAAAATGACTAACAACCTCACAAGAGAAGACACGGAAAACACGGCCGGTGATATTTACATCGACTTAGTGGCGATCGAGCGTTATCTGTGGCTGTTTAAAAAATCGTTAAGAACCGACTTATCGGAGGGACATCAAAAGCTTTATATGGAGAATCTTGAAAATATCCAAAACTCGATCGAGTCCACAATAAAGAAAGCAGCGCGGGTTTATGCCTTTTTTAATGGGGATGATCCAGATTAGTCGGAATAGTTAAAACCGCAAAAATTGCGTTTTTGAACTATCAGTTATCGGTTATCAGTTATCGGTTATCAGTTGTCAGTTATCGGTTATTATTAAAAAACCCGGAACGCTCGTAACGTTTTTGCCCGGGTAGTAGATGTAATGATTAAAAATTTAGCAGATATCGGCAAACTTGAGGAACTTTTCTCAACCGAGAAAAAAGATTTATCGCGAAATGGTCATTATGGTAAATCATACCATAATCCATCATCGGCCGCAAAATGCCCTAGATGTGGGGATTGTGGGGAATTGGTAGAGGATGGCCCGATTAGATGCCTCTATGAGTGCCGGAAGTGTGGGATATTCGCGAAAATAAAGCCAAAAAAGCGATTACACGGGTTAAGGCAATCGATCGCCCAAGGGGAATTAACAAAAGCCTTAGAAATTTTAGAAGGTGCCGGGCATCTTGATCAGGATGCGATCGCCGCTTTAAATCTTTATCGGGGGGGTGTAGGCCATGAGTAAAGCTTTTCAACCCCTAAAAAAAGGATGCCCAATTTGTAACGGCGCTCGTAAGGATTGCCGGCAGTCCCTACTAACTGGTCTAATCCACTGCCGGGATGATGAAGCTAACCCGCGAGATTACATCCATAGGGGGAAAGATACCAACGGCTTTAATATGTGGGCTTATAAGCCCGATGCTGAATCATGGACCGATGATAAACGTCGGGAATACAGGGAGCAGCGAGAACGAGAAAAGCAATTAGAGCGAGAACGGCACGCTCGATCGCTATCCCCCATAGAACGGGATAGAGAAATCAGAAAAATACTCAATCAACTGACTCTATCTGATAGCGATCGCATTCTGCTAAAATCCCGTCGGTATTTGACCGATGACAGAATAGCCAACTTTAGAACCGTTGAACAATGGCAAAAATTAACCCCGGCAGTCTCTCCCGGTCTGTCAGGGGTTAATTGGGACGGTGGGAAGTTAAATAATCCCGTTAAGGGGGTTTTAGTCCCAATTCCAGACCATAACGGCTTATTTGTCGGTTTACGGCTTTATAACCCCAATAGCAAGCAAAATGACACGGGAAAATACTTATGGCTGTCTTCCCGTGCGCGGGGGGTTGAACCTAAGTTACAGAATGGTGAGTTACCGATCGCTATCTATTGGCCTAGCCAATTAAAACACCATGACCAGATAGGCTTATGCGAAGGCCTTGAGATTAAGCCTGCTATAGCGGCCGATCGATTGGGGATACCCTTCATCGGGGCATCGGGGGGGAATTTTGCCGGGAGTAAAGAATCACTATTAAATGCGATCGAGTCAATAAAAGAAAGATTAGGCAACCCTGACGCGACCGTGACCCTGTACCCTGACGCGGGTAGTTTAGCTAACGAAAATATTATTAACCAGTATCGTAAACTGTCTGACATTTTACCGATCAGCGTTGCTTATTGGGGTCACGGTTTCGATAAGAAAATCGGTGATATTGACGAGAGAGACAATATAGAATCAATCGAATTTCTTAGTTCTAGCCAATTCTTTGAATTGGCTAAAAAAGATTTATCATTCTGGGAAAAGGTAAAGCGATTAGCATTTAAAGATCGGAAAAAAACCAGAAAACCCGCACCCTCACCCTTACCAAATAAACGAGAGGCAAAAATCTATGATCGGTCTGAGAGATTAAGTCTATGGGCATCGGGTAAATACATCTTAGATACTTCCCCCACTGGAAGCGGAAAAAGCCACGACGCTGGCATGGCAACCCCTGAGATGATGGGGACTAAACAGGTTATTTATGTCACCAATGATCCTAGAAATGTCTCAACCCCTACCCTCAAAGATTGGCCAATATTAGAAGGCCGTCACGCCGGGCTATCCCGTAACCCATTGGGGGAAGTGAGAACCAGAAAAAGGAAAGATTCACTCGATCGCTATCAGGAAAAAGACTTAAGGGCTAATTGTGCTAGGCCTCACACTCATGCGGCCTTAGCTAATCAGAATATCCCCCACGGGATAGAATCATCTACTATCTGCCAAGGCTGCCAATTCCTTGAATTATGCCGGTCTGGTAAGGGTGACTATGACTACTTAAACAAGCGAGCGATCGCATTACAATCTAAGCGATTAATCGCTCACCCGGCAAGCTTGCCTAATCCTAAGTCTCAAGACCCTGAGAATGGCTACGATTACAGCCATACAGGGTTAATGCTTGAGGAAAGCGAGTTAAGCGCTAATACTACCAAAAAGGTTACGGTACAGGAAAAGGATGTCACGGCCTCGATCGCAACCCTAGCGGAAAAGAGTGATTTATTCCTATCTCTTAAGCCTTTACTGATTGCCATTAAGAAGCTAATAGTAGAGAAACAGCCTAATCTGTATGGTTTTGACGGGAAAACCTTAAGAGAGAAGCTTTTAGGGCTAATTCCTAACGATATAGATTTAAATCGCCTAAAAGAAGCGTTACAGCCCGATCTATCTTTCCTTGACCCATTCAGTGAGAACGGCCAAGACATAGATGAGATGCCGGCATCGGTCCGCAAGGCATTCTCTGAAAGTGACAGAAATCTATCGAAAAAAGCCGAAAATGAAGCTTTAAAGCAGTGGATACCTGAATTAATCAATTCTTTGCAAGGAAAAGGCTATTTATCCCTTAATCATGGTGTTTTATCGGTTTCCTTCCTTGATGAAAGATTGCAAGCGATCGTCAGTGAGGCCGCTAAGGTCATCTTCTTATCGGCCACGGAATCGATCGAGAATCTTGAGGCCCGAACCGGCTTAACAATTGATCTGATTACCACCGGGGGGGATATTCCAGAAAATATCAATTTTATCCAAGTGATCGACTTAGGCCGAATGGGTATTAATCGGGGGGAAGGTCAAAAGCGACGATCTAAAGTCATCCTTGACCATTATCGGGAAACCGACCCCAATAACACGGCTGTCATCCGATTCCAGTCTCACTGCAAGGATGAAGATGACCAGACAAGTCTTAAGCATTTTGTCAATTCGCAGGGAACTAACTTAATCGCGGGTGTTACCCGTCTGATCATCGACGGTTTACCATGCCCTAACCTTGAGTCACTAAGGCATGACTACGCTGTTAGCACGGGTTTAAACCCCTATGGTGAGGACTTCGATCGCTATACCCGTCATCGCATTCTATCCATCATCAAGCAAGAGATAGGAAGGTTAAGGGCTAATCTTTACCCAGATCGAATTTTCGAGGTTGTACTGCTTACCGATTATGATTTTAGCGGCCTTATCCCCCCTAACCAGATTAAGCAGGTCAAGGCCCATGAAATCACCCCGGATGCTGAAAGTGTCAAAGAACGGACTAACCGGCTAATAGGTGAGGCTGCTAATCGGTTGTGGGAAACCGGGGAAAAAGTAACCGAACGTGCGATCGCTACTGTAACCGGCATGGCACGGACTACGATTAACCGGTGCCGGGCATTCCTTGATGAAATTTTGGCCACATTTACTATAAGTAACCCTAATAGCAATTGTGGCCAAGCCGAAAACCTTACCCAGACTGAGTTAGACCTAATTAATGATGCTACCGACTACTTAGCGGCCTCTAGCGATGATTCACTCTTAACGGAATTTGAGGCCCTCCTAGAGGTCTTCGATCGCAATCAATGGGCTGCTTTATGGGGATTTATCCCTATTCCCATAAGAGATAAGCTTCTTAATCAACTTTTAGCGATCGCAACTTAATCACAATTCCCCCCCAAAACCCAAAAACCGCAAAAATTGCGTATTTTGCCCAAAAATACCCTGAGAAGTGGCTAAAGGTTGCAACCTAACAACAGCAAGGGTGTTTTAAAAATTTCTGTCTCTAGGGAAAACTCGCGCCATTGGTAGGGGCGATCGAAAGGTCCCAAAAAGAACCTAGTCTTTTCCCCTAACCCAATCAGGGTAAAGGTTTCGACTAATCGGGTCAACCCGCCCGGTACTCAAAGGCCCCACCCTTAGACGGACGGCGGCCCAACCGGGGCCAACCTTCCCTAACTGCTTTTTTCCTAAGGCCTTCGATCGATTGAGGCCAGCCGGGGACTGCCATGTTTTTAATTTCTCTCAAGGTAAAATATCCGGGTTTAGGCGATCGCTTGACGTAATAGGGTTGATAATCCTTATAACTGTAGTCGGTCATAGGTATTCTTTTGGGATTTTGTATTGTTCCCCCCTTTTTTGGGGATTTTTTCGCGATTCCCAATTTTTAGCGTGTAGCCTTAGCCCTTGTTGGGTTCCCGGCAATCCCTTGATTTTTTTGTCAGCTATCTGCTGCAAGGTTAACCATTCGCGGTCATCGGTTTCGATCGCATCCGTTCCCGTCTCAACCGTTGAGACAGGTTCTACAGTCTCAACTTTTGGCAAGGTTTCCCCGGCCATTTCGTCTTCTATTTCGTCTTCTATTTCGTCTTCTATTTCGTCTTCTATCGCGTCAATCAACGCTTGATCATCTAGGTAATCTAGCTTTAAAGCTAGTTTAACCAGTGAGTCCGGGAAAATGTCACCGTTACCACCATCACCCAATTCACCCGGGGGGGAAGGGGGAAGGGGGGAAGTATTAGCAGGCTCTACACTTCCATCGATGGAAGCTAAATCGGGGACATGGGTAGCGATTGAGGCTGATTGCTGTAGCCTTAGCAATTGTTCCATAGTTTCTAGCCTTGATTGAATACCTTTAATTATTTCCGAGTTAGCGATCGCATACTCAAGCTGATCACTGCTTACCATATTCTCGGAATGGCTGTCACGGTCTGTGTTTACAGTGTCAGACACACTGTTATACTTTTTTACTAGATTGGGATCGATAACGGGTAAATCGCTGTTATACCACGTTATACGGCTGTTAACATCGGACTCAAGGAATTGACCATATAAAGGGTGACTCTCCCAATCCTGTTTAAGATTGTCGGTTATGCCAATGTATAACAGATTGTTATCCGATGTAAACACTTGATAGATAGCGGCTATAGCCGGGAGTTTATGCCGGTCGGTCACTGCAAGGGAAGGGATAGAGCTTCTCAATCGGTCAATCACTACATCGGTCTTAGATCGCCCTGTTAAGTTTTTTTCCGACTCAATTTGATCGAGTACATCTATAGGGCAACGGACGGCAAGTAAGGGAGTTTCAGGCATAAGTGTTATACGGTGTTAACGCTTCTATATAAATTAATATAACACACTGTATAACACTGTCAACAGAAAAAAGTAATAGATAATATAACAATATGTATAACAGTGTAAACAGTAAGATTGTCTAATAGTATAACATTGTGTATAACACTGTTTACATAATGGCACGCGGTCTCGCTTTGCGAGCGCTTTGCGTTCGCATCCCAAAACTCAGGATGATTCACCCATAAAAGTTTTTTCCGTGGCTTTTAGGGCTATTTATGAAGGGGTTTTTAGGATGCTCTAAACCAGACTATCTAGAAGATCGGTTATTTGACCCTGTAAGTTTTTTCGATTGTCGTCATAAATCAGCAAGGTATTCAGCGAACTATGACGCGACAATTTCTGTACCCGTCTCACATCCCCCCCGGTTGCCTCAAGCGCAGCCGTGATAGAACTATGTCTAATCCGGTGGGGTGACATAACCTTGCTGATACCGGCATCCTGACAGCGATCGCTAACGATATTGTAAATAGCCTGAGTGCATAGGCGGCCGTCTCGATAACCCGGATTGATAGAACAGAATAAAGCCTTATCGGGTTGATGTTCCCCCCTTGCCTCTAGCCATGCCTCGATCGCCGTGACCGTGCCAATTCCAAGAGACACAATCTCTGATTGAGTCCCCCGTCCCTTGCCAAAAATCCTTAAGGTTTTAGCTACCGGGTCAAAGTCAGCGATCGAAGCCTTAGACACTTCTGATCTTCTCAGGGCATTACTCCAAAGAAGCATCATTAGGGCATAATCACGGATACCCTTAAGGGAAGTCCGGTCAATCCCCCCTAAAACCCGTTTAAAAGCTTCCGGGTCAATGCCCGACGTATCTCTATAAGCTGACAGCTTCTCAGATTTGACCGCTTCTAACATAAACTCACAATGACCGCAATTATAAGCAAAACAGACTAAAGACTTGATAGCGGCTAATCTTCTATTAATTGTGGCCGATTTTAAGTTTTTAGTGATTAATTCCCCTTTATATCGGGAAACTAACTCAAAAGCCTTATGGCGATCGAGCGTTAGGAATTTTCCTAATTCCAGATTAAGATCAGCGAGAAAATTCTCAATGTCACGCCGGTACACCCTTTGAGTATGAGGCGATCGCTTAGTAGCTAACCAGTCAGATAGAACCCTATCCCAGTCTAGGTCAGGGGAAACCGGCGATAGGTGAGATAGTTTCGGGTTAATTGGTACAATTCGGCTGTTCATGTAGCGAAAAGCGTCATTATCGAAATATTTACGGGAGATGACCCGCATGCGGCGCGGGATTAGGGGTTGAATTTCGCTGAACGGATCAGCCAACCGATCACCCCACCGGTAATGCCGCTAAGGATCGAACTGATAAAAGCGGTGATTACCACTACCCCGATCTGCTTCCAGTTTTTCAGTTCTCCTACTTTTTCGGCAAGATCGGCCGTTTTGTCGATCGAGGGTTTCCATGCTTCTAGACGGGCTTCGATCGAGGTGAGTCGCTTGTCGATATTTTCTGTCTTTCCATTCAGGGACTTTATATCTGACTTGATTTCTGATTGTCCATTTTCTAGGCTAGTTAATCGGGACTCGATCACCCTCATACTACTAACGATTAAATCTTCTAGCCTTTTTAGATCATTTTCGGTAACTGCTGTCATGAGGTAATCTCCTAGCTAATCTGTTTCAAATATGACTGACGGGCGTGCATTAGGTGAACGCAAAGCGCTCGCTACGCGAGACCGCTCTAATCTTCTCTCTGGGCGATCGCATATAGGGGAGCTAATTCAGTCCGAAGCGATGCGATCGCCGCGTTCATTTTGGCTTCGATCGCCGCGTCGATCTTTTCCTCGAAGTTGGGCAACTTGCTAGGGCTATCTCCGAAAAAGGTTTCGAGAATCTCTACTATGGCGGTTCCCATTGCCGGTTGAATGTTCCCGGCCTTATCTTTTCGAGTGATATTGTTTTGAGTGCAATACTTAGTAAGGCTGTCTTCTATATCTTTTGGGAGATAACAGGATACTGGTCTATTCTCAGTAGCCATGATTTTAATTGATTTAATACTAATACATTACCTTTTAAGTCTAACCCTGTAACCTACTAAGTACAAGACTGATTAGATAAACTAATGAGGATTAGTAAAATACCTGTAAAATACTAATTAATAGGTAGTTGACTTAGTAAGAGACTAGAAACATACTAAAGATATAAACCAAAAGCGACCGCTACCGACTACCAATCAGAAAAGCGATCGCCTATCATCGGCTATTAGTTGTCAGTTTACCTATTACCGATCACAGCCAAAAACCAACCTTTGCCGCTCGATAATTTAATTAAATTTACCGAAATTTTGGGTTAAAGCCCCGTCCTTTTAGGACGGCTTTTTAAACTATATCTTGTTAACTTAACTTTTATTGTGCTATACTGATTTTGTCTAAGTCCCCCCTGCGTAAAATGTTTGT
>Ga0315901_10003613_pt1 | contig 19978 bp, 10 predicted proteins | sample LakEriMetagenome_10_FD_203761 | JGI IMG/M metagenome (GOLD analysis project Ga0315901, IMG submission 203761) | Freshwater fungal communities from buoy surface, Lake Erie, Ohio, United States - Buoy 2 MA116 | ecosystem: Environmental > Aquatic > Freshwater > Lake | place: USA: Lake Erie, Ohio... | reverse complement strand
GGCCGAGGCGCTGGCCAGTGCCGACGTGGCTGCGCTGTCCACCGCCCAGGTGCGCGCGCTGGCCACCGACGCCATCGCCGCGCTGAGCACCGAAGTCATCGCCGGCCTGAGCTCGGCGCAGCTGGCCGCGCTGTCGTCCGACCAGCTCGCCGCACTCGGCGCCGAGCAGCTGCAGGCCATCCAGACGCAAGACCTGGTGGCACTGGGCACGGCGCAGATCGCCGGCCTGTCGGCCGCCGCCGTCGACGCGCTGAGCACCGCGCAGCTGTCGCAACTGACGACGCGCCAGATCGCCGCCCTCACCACCGAGCAGATCGCGGTCATCGACGCCGACAAGCTGCCCACGCTGGGCACGGCGCAGTTCGCCGCGCTGACGACGGCGCAGATCGCCGCGCTCACCGCCGAGCAGGCCGCCAACCTGGCCGACGCCGACCTGGCCGCGCTGCGCACGGCGCAGATCCGCGCGCTCAGCAGCGATGCCCTGGCCGCGCTGACCGCCGGCTCGATCGCCGCGCTCGAGAGCCACCAGATCGGTGCGCTGTCGACCGAGCAGCTCGACGCACTCAGCGCGGTGCAGATCGGCGCCATCGCGTCGGAAGACATGGCCGGCTTCGGCACGCTGCAGCTGGCCTCGCTGTCCACCGAGCAGGTGGCCGCGCTCAGCAGCGCGCAGCTGCTGGCGCTGAGCACGACGCAGTTCCGCGCCTTCAGCGCCGACCAGCTGGCTGCGCTCGACCCCGGTGCGCAAGCCGCCTTCGGCACCGCGCAGTACGCCGGCATGAGCACGGCGCAGATCGCCGCGCTCACGGCCGCGCAGGCTGCCGCGCTGGGCACCGATGTCATCGCCGCACTGGGCACGGCCCAGGTGCGGGCCTTCAGCACCGACGCGCTCGCCGCCCTCGGCACCGACGCCGTGGCTGCACTGAGCAGCACGCAAGTGGCTGCTCTGTCCACGGTGCAGATCGCCGGCCTCGGCGAAGGCACGCTGCAGGCGCTGGAATCGCGTGACGTGGCCGTGCTGACGACGGCGCAGCTGGCGGCGCTGTCGACCGACCAACTGAACATGCTCACCAGCGTGCAGCTGGCAGCGCTGACGACGCGCCAGATCGCGTCGCTGTCGGCCGACCAGATCGCCGGCCTCGAGCCCGCCGACCTGGCCGCGCTGACGACCGCGCAGTTCGCCGCCATGACGACGGCCCAGCTGGCCGGCCTCACGGTCGAGCAGGCGGCGGCGCTGCAGAGCGCCGACGTGGCCTCGCTGTCGACGACACAGCTGCAAGCCCTGACGGTGGACACCATCGGCGCCCTCGCCACCGAGGTGCTGGCCGGCCTGACCACCGCGCAGGCGCGTGCCCTGACCACGGCCCAGGTCGATGCCATCGCCATCGACTCGCTGGCCTCGCTGCAGACGGCCGACCTGGCCGCCTTCACCACGGCGCAGATCAACGCCCTCGGCGCCGACGGCCTGGCCGCGCTGACGTCGGCCCAGCTGTCGCGTCTGGGCACGGCGCAGGTGGCGGGCATCGACACCGGGCTCGTCACGGGCCTGGCGCAGGAGTCGCTCAACGCCTTCGGTACGGCCCAGTTCGCCGCCTTCACCACGGCGCAGATCGCCGCGCTCACCGACGACCAGATCACCGGCCTGGAGACGGCCGACGTGGCCGCGCTCACCAGCGTGCAGCTGCGTGCGCTGTCGGACAGCCAGATCGCCTCGCTCAGCGGCGACCAGATCGCCTCGCTGGCGACCGCGCAAGTGGCCGCACTCGGCACCGCGCAGCTCGCGGCGATGGACAACACCGACTTCATCGGCATGGGCACCGCCCAGTTCGCCGCGCTCACCACGGCGCAGATCGCCAGCCTCGCCGCCGACAAGGTGGCCGAGATGGAGACGGCCGACATCGCCGCGCTGTCCACGGCCCAGGTGCGCGCCTTCACGGTCGACACCATGCTCAACCTGAGCTCGGCGGCCATCGAGGCCCTGTCGAGCGCGCAGTTCGCGGCGCTGGGCACGGCGCAGATCGCGGCCATCGACCCGAACGCCATCGCCAACATGGCCACGGCCGACCTCGCCTCGCTGACGACGGCGCAGATCGCCGCGCTCACCGCCGAGCAGCTCGGCGCCATGAGCACGGCCCAGTTCGCTGGGCTCACGGCCGGCCAGGCCGCGGCGCTGACGGTGTCGCAGATCGAGAACCTCGCCGCCGCCAGCCTGGTGGCGCTCGACACCGAGGCCTTTGCCGCGCTCACCACCCGCCAGGTGGCCGCGCTGACCGAGGAGCAGGTGGCCGCGCTCGAAACCGCCGACATCGCCGCGCTCACCACGCGCCAGCTGCGCACGCTGGGTGAGACCCAGCTCGCCGCGCTGACCACGGCGCAAGCCGCCGCGCTGACGAGCGTGCAGGTGCAGGGCTTCTCGACGGCGCAGATCGCGCAGTTCGAAGGTGCCGACCTCGCCGCCTTCGGCACGCACCAGTTCTCACTGCTCTCGGCGGCGCAGATCGGCGCCATCACCGAGGCGCAGGCGCCGTCGCTGGAGACGGCCGACCTCGTGGCGCTGGGCACCGCGGGCATCCGCTCGCTGAACACGGCCACCATCGCCGCGCTGGAAAGCGCCGCCGTGGCTTCGCTGGCCTCGCAGCAGATCACCGCCATGACGACGGCGCAGATCGCCGCACTGGAGCCGACCGACTTTGCCGCGCTCACGACCCAGCAGGTCTCGGCGCTGAGCAGCTTCCAGGTCAGCCGCCTGACGGCCGACCAGGTGGCCGCGTTCGAGAGCGCCGACCTGCGCGTGCTGAGCGACGACCAGATCGCCGCGCTGTCCACCACCGCCATCGTCGCGCTGAGCTCGGCCTCGGTCGCCGCGCTCACCACCGACCAGGTGCAGGCGCTCACCAGCGCGCAGATCGCGGTCATGGAGGCCGACGACCTGGCTGCGATGAGCAGCGACCAGTTCGCCGTGCTGACCACCGCCCAGCTGCCGGCCATGACGGCGCTGCAGGCGGCCGCCCTGGCCAGTGACGACCTGGCCCTGCTCGACACCGCCCAGGTGGCGGCCATCGGCACCGCGGCCTTCGCCGCGCTGGCCAGCGAAGTGATCTCCTCGCTGAGCACCGAGCAGGTAGCCGGTCTGACGACGGCCCAGCTGCGTGCGCTGACGGCCGGCCAGATGGCGGCGCTCGAGTCCGCAGACCTCAACGTGCTCTCGTCGAGCCAGGTGCAGGCCTTCACGGCCGCGCAAGTCGGCTCGCTGACCACCGATCAGCTCAGCACCCTGGGCACGGCGCAGCTGACCTCGCTGACCACGACCCAGCTGCGGGCCATCGACGAGGCCGACCTCGACGCCCTCACCACCTCGCAGTGGCGTGCGCTCACGGTGACGCAGCTCACAGGCCTGTCCGCCGCCCAGGTGGCCGGCATGGAGACCGATGACTTCGGCGCGCTCAGCGGCACGCAGATCGCCAGCCTGTCCACCGCGGCCATCAACGGCCTGGGCACGGCGCTCGTGGCCGCGCTGACGACGACGCAGGTGCAGTCGCTGACGGCGGCGCAGCTCAAGGCCTTCGGTTCCGACGCCATCGCGGCGCTCGAAAGCCAGGATCTGAACGCGCTGTCGGCCGGCCAGATCGCGTCGTTCACGACCGAGCAGATCGACGCCCTGACGACCGTGCAGCTCACGGCGCTCGACGGCGCGCTGCTGTCGGCGCTGACGACCTCGCAGATCGCTGCCATCGATCCGGCCAAGCTCGCCGCACTGGGCACCGAGGAGTTCTCGGCCTTCAGCGCCGCGCAACTCGGCAAGCTGACGAACGCGCAGGTCACGGCTCTCGAGACCGAGGACCTGGCCGTGCTGACGCCGACGCAACTGCGTGGCTTCAGCACCGAGGCCATCGCCACGCTCAGCGCCGCGCAACTGCAGGCGCTGACCACCGCGCAGGTGGCCGGCCTGAGCACGGCGCAGATCCGCGCCATCGACAGCGCCGACCTGGCGACGATGCAGACCGAAGACCTCGCTGCGCTGACCGCATCGCAGCTGCCGGGCCTGAGCACGCAGCAGATGACGGCGCTGACGACGGCGCAGTTCACGCAGCTGCTCGATGCCCAGCTGGCCGCGCTGTCCAGCGCCCAGCTCAACGCGCTGGCCACCGACACGCTGAACGCACTGAGCTCGGTGCAGTTCCAGGCCCTGAGCTCGGTGCAGATCGCGGGCCTGGACACGGCCCACGTCGCGGCGCTGCAGACGCAGGATCTGGCCGCGCTCTCGGTCGAGCAGGTGCGAGCCTTCGGCAGCGCCGCCATCCAGGCGCTGACGGCGGACCAGCTGCAGGCGCTCACCACCGAGCAGGTGGCGGCACTGAAGACGAACCAGATCGTCGCCATCGACTCCGCCGACCTGGCCGTGATGGAAACGGCCGACCTGGCCGCGTTCACGACGGCGCAGATGCGCGCGCTCACCGCCGGCCAGGCGGCCGCGCTGACGAGCGTGCAGTTCGATGCGCTGTCCACCGGCCAGGTGGCGGCCATCTCCACCGGCAGCCTCACGGCCATCGCCAGCGACACGCTGAACACGATGTCGACGGCGCAGTTCGCCGGCCTGACGACAGCGCAGCTGCGGGCGCTCACCACGGATCAGGTGGCGGGCCTGCAGACCGACGACCTCGTCGCGCTCGGCACCTCGCAGCTGCGCTCGCTCACCACCGGCGGCATTGCGGCGCTGGGTGACAACGCCATCGAGGCGCTGACGAGCACGCAGGTCACGGCGCTGACCACGGCCCAGGTGCGGGCCATCGCCACCGGCAGCATCGACGCGCTGGAGACCGCCGACCTGGCGCTGATGAGCGTGGCCCAGGTGGCCGCCTTCACCGGCGACCAGCTCGGCGCGATGACGGCCGACCAGCTGCAGAGCCTGACGAGCCGCCAGGTGCAAGGCCTGAGCATCGGCCAGATCAGCGCGCTCTCGGGTGCCGACCTGGCCACGCTGACGACGGCGCAGTTCTCGGCGCTGACGGTCACCCAGATGGCGGCGATCAACAGCGCGCAAGCCAGCGTGCTGGAGACGGCCGACATCGCGGTGCTCACCACCGCGCAGGTGCGGGCCCTGGCCACGGCGGCCATCGCCAACCTCGGCACCGACGGCCTGCAGGCGCTCTCCACCGCGCAGGTGGCAGCGTTGACCACGGCGCAGGTGCGGGCGATCGACACCGCCGACATCGACCTGCTCGAGACCCGCGACCTGGTGGCCCTGAGCACGGCCCAAGTGGCGGCGCTGAGCACGGCGCAGTTCGGTGAACTCGCCACCGATCAACTGGCGGTTCTGACGACGGCGCAGATCGCGGCGCTGTCGACGACACAGATCGCGCAGCTCACCGGTGAGGAACTCTCGGCCTTCGATGCCAACCGCATCGCGGCACTCACCACCGCACAGGTGGCGAGCCTGACGACCGATCAGGTGACGACGCTGGCCACCGCCGACCTGGCGGCCCTGACCTCGGCGCAGGTGCGCGCACTGGCCACGGACGCCATCGTGGCGATGGACAGCAGCGACTTCGCGGCGCTCACCTCATCGCAGGTGGCGGCGCTGACGACGGCGCAGCTGGCCGTCATCGAGAGCGACGATCTCGCCGCGCTCGGCAGCACGGCGCTGCAGGCCCTGACGAGCGTGCAGGTGCAGTCGCTGAGCCTGGATGCGATCGGCGCCTTCACCACCGACCAGATCCCGCTGTTCGGCACGGCGCAGATCGCGGCGCTCACCACGGCGCAGCTGGCCACCTTCGACACCGCCGAGCTGGCAGTGCTGACGACGGCGCAGTTCGCGGCGCTGACGACGGCGCAGATCGTGTCGCTGTCCGAAGAGGCCATCACCTCGCTCGATGCCGACTACATCACCGCGCTGACCACCGCACAGGCCCGGGCGCTGACGGTGGGCCAGATCGAGGCGCTCACCACCGCGCAGGTGGTGGCCTTCGAGACGCAGGACCTGGCGGCGATGACGATGACCCAGTACAACGCCTTCGAGGGCGAGGACTGGGCGGCCATGAGCACGGCGCAGTTCGCCGCGCTGCAGGGCGTGACGCCGATCGTGCTCGACCTTGACGGCAACGGCATCACGACGCTGGCCGCCAGCGAAGGCGTGGCCTTCGACATCGACGCCACGGGCAAGCAGACGCAGACCGGCTGGGTCGGCGGCGGTGACGCCCTGCTGGTGCGCGACATCAACGGCAACGGCAGCATCGACAGCGGCAAGGAGCTGTTCGGCGGCGCCACGCAGCTGGCCAACGGGCAACGTGCCGGCGACGGCTTCCGCGCCCTGGCCGAGCTCGACAGCAACGGCGACGGCAAGGTCAACGCCTCCGACAAGGCCTTCGGCGAACTCAAGCTTTGGGCCGATGCCGACGCCGACGGCGTGACGGACGAGGGCGAGCTGAAGGGTCTGCTGGAGATGGGCGTGCTCGAGCTGAACCTCGACTTCAGCAAGGGCACCGACATGGACAACGGCAACCTGCTGGGCCTGGTGGGCAGCTACACCGGCACCGACGGCACCGACCGGGCGATGGTGGACGTGTGGTTTGCCAAGGCGGGCGGCACGCCGGCTCTGGGCGACCTGCTGGCCGAGGCCCCGGCCGAGATGCTGGGCAGCGGCGGCAGCAAGGCAGCCGCGCCGGCCGCCGGCGCGGCGGCCCCGGGCAGCCTGCGCAGCCTCGACGACGAGTGGCTGCGCAACGGCGGCACACCGCTGATCTGACAGTCCGGCCAGGCCCTGTTCGGGGCTTTGGCTGCACGGGGGCGCTCCTAGACTGGGGCGCCCCCGTGCGTCTTTTCGGGAGCACCGTTCGGGCTGAGCCTGTCGAAGCCCTCCTGTCGAAAGCCTCGGTCATGCCCAGCCCCGTCCACCTGCACCTGATCGTCTACAGCGAAGCCACGCAGGCCCTGGTCGGCCCGGGCTGGAAGGTGCTCGACAACCGCGCCAACCCGCGGCCGGACTGGTACGAGTACGGGCCGATCCGCCAGTTCCTGCAGACCGCCGCGCTCGACGAGGGCGCGTTCTACGGCTTCTTCAGCCCCAAGTTCAGCAGCAAGACGGGCCTGTCGCACGACGAGGTCGTGCAGTTCGTGCACGCCCACGAGGGCAGCGCCGACGTGATGGTGTTTTCACCCCAGCCCGACATGGGCGCGTTTTTCCTCAACGTGTTCGAGCAGGGCGAGGCTTTCGACGCCGGGCTCATCGCGGCCACCGAGGCGCTCTTGGCACACGCCGGCCGGCCGGTGCCGCTGAAGACGCTGGTCATGGACGCACGGCAGATCGTCTTCAGCAACTACTTCGTCGCGCGGCCGGCCTTCTGGCGCGAGTGGCTGGCGCTGAACGAGGCGCTGTGGGCCGTCTGTGAGGGCCAGGACACCGGCGCACCCGCGGCGCTGCGCGAGGCTCTCACGGCCCCGACCACCTACCGCACGGGCGACATGGCCGCGCAGCGCAAGGTGTTCGTCATGGAACGCATGGCCTCGCTGCTGCTGGCCACGCAGCCGCGCTTTCGCAGCGTGGCGCACAACCCCTTCGGCTTTGGCTGGAGCATGTCGCGTTTCCGCCAGCACCCGACCGAGGCCTACATCTCCGATGCGCTCAAGCGCGCCTGGCGCGAGCAGCCCTGGCCGCAGTACCTGCAGGCCTACGTCACGGTGCGCGAACGCTTCCAGAAGGGCGAACTGCCAGCCGCCGCAGCCTGAGCGTCAGGCTGCGCCTATCGAAGCCCTTCCCTTCGTTCGGGCCGAGCCCTTCGACAGGCTCAGGACAGGCCTGTCGAAGGGCTCAGCCCGAACGGCGCTGGTGACACACGAACCCCAGCAGCAGCGCCGCTGCGGCCCACAGCAGCACGGGCAGTGAATCGGCCCAGAGCGCGCCGCCCTCGCGCAGGAGCACGGCGCCGCCGCTGGCCACCAGCGCGATGCGCAGCGCCGTGGCGCCGGCCAGGCTGGACGACACCGCACCGCTGAAGCGCCCTTCGCGGCCCACGTGGCCCAGTGCCAGCGCGGCCATGAAGCCGCCCGCCATCACCCCCGCCCAGGCCACGCCGGCCACGGCCTGCGCGGCAGCCAGAACAGCCACGCTGGGCGCCAGCATCGCCACGCCCGCCGCGGTGGCCGCCAGCACGGCGGCCGCGGCCACGAGACGCAGTTCACCCCAGCGCGGCGCCAGCTTCATGGCCGGCCACAGCGCGAGGTTGAAGCCGGCCCAGAACACCGGCAGCCACAGCGGCAGGGCCTCGGCCGGCACGAAGCGCCGGTACTGGGCCGCCGCGTTGACACTGGCATGCAACTGAAAGGCCAGCGCCGCCAGCAGCGCCGCGGCCAGCAGCACGGGCGCCTGCGGCAACGCAGGGCGCGACCTGGCCGCGTCGGCAGGCCGGGGTTGCGACGGCGCCGCGCGCTCGGCGGCCGCCAGCGCCAGCGCCGCCAGCACCACGCCCACGCTGGCCAGCACGAAGGGCAGCCGGGGGTCCTGCCCCTTGAGCACCAGCGCCAACCAGGGCGCCAGTGCCGCCGCCAGCCCGAGGCCCAGCATGGCCAGCGCCACCATCGCCGGTTGCGCGGGCCGCATCGCATGGCGGCCGATCAGGTTCAGCGGCGGCGCGCGCAGCGCCGCGGACGTGGCGGTCCACAGCAGCGTGACGGCGATGAACAGCGCCGGCGAGCCCTGCGGCGCCAGCCACGGCAAGGCCACGAAGGCCGCGGCCGACACCGCCGTGGCCGCCGCCAGCATCGGCCCCAGACGTGCATGCAGCGCAAGCACGCGGTCGGAGGCCACGCCGCTGGCGTAATCGGCCACCATGAACACGATCTGGTCCACCACCAGCAGCCACAGCACCAGCGACGGCGGCAGGCCGGCCTGGGCCGCCAGCGCGGGCAGGAAGACGACGTAGACCGTCCAGCTCAGCGCCAGCGTCAGCTGCGCCGCAGCCACGGCCAGGCCGAGCGCACGCGGGGCGGGAGCAGAAGCATTCATCGGGGCCGAGCATAGGCCCGGCCGCGGCCCGGGGTGTCGGGCGCGTGGCGCGTCGCTCTCAGCGGGCGGCGCCCAGCGTCATCGTCCAGTAGGTGCGGTAGCTGTTGCTGGCCGTACCGCTGACGCAGGCCAGCCCGATGTCGCGGAAGCGTGCGTTCAACAGGTTCGCGCAGTGGCCGGGGCTGGCCAGCCAGCCCGCCATCACGCTGTCGACGGTGGACTGCCCGGCGGCGATGTTCTCGCCCACGGTCGACCACATGTAGCCCGCAGCCGTGGCACGCTGGCCGACACTGCTGCCGCTGGAGCCCGTGTGGCTGAAGAAGTTGAGCGCCATCATGTCGTCGCTGTGCCCCAGCGAGGCCTGGGTGAGCGCGTCGTTCCAGGCCAGCGCGGGCGCCGGCGGGAACGTGCCCTGCTCGCCACACGAAGCCCCGGCCGCCCGGTAGCTGTTGACGCGCGCCAGCGCTTGCGCACGAAAGTCCGCCAAGTTGCAGGTGGCCCGGTTGCCAGCCACCCCGGGCGCAAGTGCAGGTGCCGGTGCGGCGGCAGCGGGTGCGCGAACGTCGGGTGCATCGCCACCACCACCGCCGCCACAGGCCGACAAGGCGGCCAACAGCGAAACAGTGGCCAGGCGGGCATGCACGGGTGGGCGAGGCTGGGACATGGTCATGTGACGGAGCTTGCGGCCCACGCGCGGCGCGGCGTTTCCAGTTGTGGTCGGGTGAACGGGCCTGTCACACCTGGCGACAGGCCCGTCGCGGGGGTGTGCGGTTTGCCACTGGCAGCGTTCAGATCACCGTGTGGCGCACCAGCGAGTCCATCGCCTGGGCACGCATCAGGTTGTCCTCGATGCGGGTGGCCAGGCCCGCCTCGCGCAGCTTCTGCAGCATGCGCTGCGTGAGCGAGTGCGAGCGCCCGCCGTGCCGGCTCTGGAACAGGAAGAGCCGCTGCCCCGGGCCCACCCAGTGCAGGCGCGTCGTCATCCATTGGCCCTGCAGGAAGAGGCGGCAGCAGTCGCCCGCCTGCAGCGTGCCCACCCAGTCGCTCGGGGTGGCGCGTTCGATGCCGCCCAGGCCCTCGCCCGGGCCGCCGCTGTGCCCCGGCGACAACGCCAGCGGCACGGTGGGCAGACCAGCGTGCAGGTCCAGCGTCACTGGCAGCGGCAGCGGCGCGATGGGCTCTTCTCGCCAGAACTCTTGCGGATCTTCAGGGTGCGGCGGCGGTTTGCGCAGGATGTCGGCCAGCTCCACCAGCTCGGCATCGACACGCGGCGCCGGCAGCGACGCACGCGCCAGACCGTCCCGCACCTGGCGCAGCAGCACGTTGCGCTGCGCCTTCGACACCCGCTGGCCCGGCTGCGCCGTGGCTCGGATCAGGTCGTCCACCACCAGCGCCGCACCCGACACCTCGGCACTGTCGGGCCCGTGCTGCTGGGCCAGCGCCACGAGCGTCAAGGTCCACGGGCCGACGAGGAAGCGCCGCATGGCGCCGCTGGTCGGCGTGCTGCGCAGCTGCTGCACGATCTGGCTGCGGAAGGCGGCCTCGAGCTCCTCGCGGTCGGCCAGGCGCTGCAGTTCGTCGACATCGTCGGCCGGCGGCTCGGCCGCGCTCTCGAGCAGGCGCGAGGCCAGCGACTGCAGCTCGTCGGCAGCCGCCAGGCAGGCCGGGCCGTCGATGCGCGGCGCGTTCTCGACCTGCTGCACCACCTCGTCGAGCGAGCGGCGCAGCACGCGCTGGTCGAGTGGGCTCAGGTCGTCGTGCACGGCGCCGCTCGCGAGCAGGCGGTCGAGCAGCTGCCACCAGGGGTGATCGGGGTCGCTCCAGAGCGCCGGGTCGGCCACGGCGACACGCTGCGCCGCGTGCTCGACACGCTTGAGGAAGCCGCCCATCGACGGCGTGGCGTCGGCCTGTCGGCGCAGCTCGCCGAACAGGCCGCGCATCAGCTCTTCGGCCGCGCCGCGGGGCAGCGGGCCTTCGCCCGGCTCGAAGCGGGGCGGGGTGTCGAAAAGCCGCAGTTCGCCTTCGCGGCCGTCGCTCGCGGGGGCCTCCGACAGGCCCGGTGACAGCGGCTTCGTGCGCCGGGCCCACTGCACCAGTTCGCGCATCGACTCAGCGGGCGCGCTGGGCGCCGGGCCACCGGTCAGGCCCTCGACAGCCAGCATGGCCAGGCGCGCCGTCGGCGTCGAAGCGCCGCCGGCCGTGGTGCGGATGCGGAACGCGGCAGGCCGCACGCCGCGGCGTTGCAGCCACTCCACCTGCGTGGCGTAGACCTGCTTCATCTGCTCGCCAACGGCCTGGCCCAAGGCACGGAGCAGCGCCGGGCGCACGGCCGCGTCAGTCGTGATGCGGCCCACGCCCTCGCGCAGGGCGCGCGCGCAGTCGGCCGGTCGCAGCGGCACGGCAGCGGGTTCGACGGCCGGGCGGCCGAGCAGCCCGCTGCACAGCGCCGTCAGCTCCTGCAGCGCGGCCTCGGCGTCGGACTCGATGAGCTGCACGATGCGCGCCGTCTCGATCTCGTCGTCGATCTGCGATTCAGAGATCAGCGTCAGGCGCAGCGAGCGCGCCGCGGCCTTGTCGGCACCACCGTGCTCGGGCGCGCCCTCGGCCACTGCGCCGTCGCCCACGGCGGGCGCCATGCCGAGGCGCGCCGGGTGCTGGTCGACCTGCTCGCGCAAGGCCTGCCCCACCTGCCGCAGCAATTCCATGCGGCGGTTGCGCAGCAGTTGCAGCACCACCACCGTCTGGCTGCAGTCGGCCTCGACGCGCTGGCGCTTGCTCGGTGCGTCGAGTTGCTCGACGGCCCGGTCGATGGCCACGGCGAGCCAGCCGTCCACCGCCAGCCGCACGCTGTGCGCAAAGGCCGAGAGCGATGCGGCCGGCGCACCGGACGCTGAGGCAGGGGTCTGGACTGGGTTCAAGGAGGCTCCCGTTCGTCAGCCTTTCGGCGTGCCGGGCGGGAACTTGAGGCCGCGCCGCCGGCGGCCGGCCTCAGGCGGCCTTCTTCAGCATCGCCTCGCGCGTGCGCAGCACGCGGTCGTCGGCGATGGCGATGTCGCCGACGATGATCTCGGTGCCCAGCCCGCGCGGCCGCGCCGTGCTGGCCTTGCGCACCAGGAACATCGAGTCGTGCGCGGCCACGCTGAGGATGGGGTGGGCCGCCAGGAAGGCGTTCATCTGCGCGCGCGGCAGGAAGGCCTGGAACAGGCTGCCGTTGTCGGCCTCGCGGAAGTGGTCGCTGTTCACGGTGTCCATCAGCCGGCGGAAGAAGGCGGCGCAGGAGCGGTCGTTGAGCACGCCGCCGCCGTAGGCCTCCCAGTAGGCGCAGTGCATGTCCTCGGCGATGTAGATGCCACCGGGCTTGAGCAGCGGGAAGTAGGTGAGGAAGCTGCTGATGACGTCGTTCGTGCGGTGCGAGCCGTCGTCGACGATGATGTCGAAGGCCGGGCTGCGCGCGGCGATCTTCTGGAACGTGGCCTGTTCGTTGGCGTTGCCCACGATCACCTGCACGCGCGGGTCGGCGTACTGCAGGCCGGCGCAGCGCGGGTTGATGTCGCAGCCGGTGAGCGTGCGCGCGCGCGGGAAGTAGCGGCTCCAGATCTCCAGCGAGCCGCCGTTCTGCACGCCGATCTCCAGCAGGTCCACGGCCTCGTGCTTGAAGGGGCGGTAGGCGTCCTCGTAGACATCGAGGTAGCTGTCCCACTTGGTGCTGACCTTCTGGCCCTGCTCCTGGGCGTAGGCGGCATACAGGCCCCGCACCGAATCGCTCTTCACGTGGCGCGTGAAGTCGCGGTAGCTCGAGCTGCGGCCCTCGACATGGTCGAGGTAGTACGCGAAGTCGCCCTCGGGCTTGACCACGTGCCAGGGCTCGTGGCGCGCCACGTAGGGCGCGGGCGCGCGCATGCCGCAGATCTTGTATTCACGCAGCACACGGCGGTCGTGCAGCGCGAAGGTGGTGTCCACCGGCATCGCGATCAGGCCCTCGGGGCCGGTGGCGCGCTCCTGCGGCAGGCGTTCGTACTTGGCCACGTGCTCGCGGTAGGGCGAATCCGCCGGAATGCCCTCCGTGGCCAGGCTCAGGCCCACCTTGCCCAGCGTGGGGTGGCGCTCGAGCAGGCCGGCCAGGTAGGGCAGCGTGTCGTCAGGCAGCGCGCTCAGGTCGAGGTCGGGGTCGCTCACCACGTACAGGTCGGTGCCGATGGTGTCGAGCACGCCGCTGGTCCACGGTGCCGTGTGGCCCAGGTTCTCGAGGAAGAGCACGCGGTGCGGGATCGTGCGGTACCAGGCCATCAGCGGCCGGTAGCTGCTGCCGTTGTCGAGGATGACGATCTCGGCCACGCCCGGCATGCGCTCGAGCTTTTCCACCATGCGGCGCGGCCATTCGAGCAGGTCGCGGTTGTTGATGATCACGGTCACGCGCGGCGGGGTCGGGGTCGCACTCATGGGTTGTTCTCCTTCGAGGGGCGAGTTCGGGGCGTCTTCGGTGTGGGCCTGTGGCGGCGTTACCACGTACAAGGTGTCGTCGGCCTTCAGACCGAGGCCGGCCAGGTCGGCCTCGCCGGCTTCGCGGTCGAAGGCCGGGTCTTCGATCGGCTGGAAGCGCTCGATGCGCGCCAGGCTCTCGGGCCCGAACACGAAGGTGCCGACGAGGTAGCGGCTGCTGATGTGGAACAGGTGCGGCCGCAGCCGCATCATCGAGCTCGCCGGGATGCCGATGAGGTGCTCTTCCAGGTCGCCGGGCATCAGCTGCCCCTGCGGCCAGAACCACAGCGGCGTGCTCACCACCAATCTGGCGTGCGGGCCCAGCGCGCCCAGCAGCGTGGCCAGCAGCTCGCGCGCCTGCGCCGCGGGCAGGTGCTCGATCACGTCGAACAGGCACACGAGGTCGTACTCGCGCAGCCGCTCGGCGCCCAGGTCCTGCGCCAGGCCGTGCCAGACGTTGCGGTAGATGGCTTCAGCGAACAGCGGCGCGTTCAGGCAGGTGTCCTCGAAGCCGTCAATGCCATCGACATGCCAGTGCGCCGTCTCCGCCGTCTCCTTGATGTGGCGGCCGAGGCGGCCCATGCCGAAGCCGATGTCGAGCACCTGGCGCGGCCGCGAGGGCTCGGCGAAGACGTGCTGCACGATGCCCTTGAAGGCCACCGAGTTGCCGACGAAGCGCTCGGGGGGCGAGGGGATCTCGATGATCTGCTGGTAGTCGCGGACGATGTGTTTCATGGAGTTCAGCGCAGCCATTGCTGCACGCCACGGCCGAGTGACAACAAGCTCGCGTTGAGCTGCTGGCCGTCGGTGAGCGCGTTGACGTAGCTGATGCGCAGGTTGTAGTGCTCGGCCTCGGCGCCGATGACGTCGAACAGGCTGCGGCGGCCGAGCTGCTGCCACTGCTGCAAGGTGAAGTTGCGCAGCTGCTCGCTGTCGCGCAGCACGGCGCCGACGCGGCGGGCGCGGTCGAAGCTGGTGAGCGTCTGCTCGTGCACCTCGGCCACGCGGAAGCGCCGCTGCTCCAACAGCTCGGCACGCTGCAGTTCGGCGGCGCGCGCGCGCTTGCGGGCGGCGTCGGTGGCGGGGCGCATGCTGCGGTCCCACAGCGGCACGTTCAGCGTCAGGCCCAGCGACCAGGTGCCCTGCTTGGTGGTGCCGATCGAGCCGCCGCTGGTGCCGGCGGCCGAGCTGGTGGCGTTCCAGCTCAGCTGCGGCCTGCCGGCCGCGGCCGTGGCCTCGGCCAGGCGCGCCGCGGCCTCGGCCTGCGCGGTGAGGGCGGCGATGTCGGCCGAGCGCTCGACGTCGGCCACCAGCTCGTTCAGCTCGCCCACGCTCAGCAGCAGGCCGGCCAGGCCTTGCGTGCTGGGCAGGCCGTCGCCGACCAGCCGGCGCAGGCGGATCTCGACCTGGCGCGCCTGCGACTGCGACTGCGCCTGCGCGATCTCGGCCTGCTGCAGGCTCTTGCGCGCCTGCACCAGTTCGCTGGCGCGGCCGCGGTCGGCGCGCGTGATGGCGTCGAGCGCGTCGACCAGGCAGCTCATCTTGCGCACGTACTGGCCGTAGACCACGACGTGCTGGCGGTAGCGGCTGCGCTCCAGCGCCAGCGTCACGGTGGCCAGCGCCAGCTGCTCGCGTGCGCTCAGGTGGCCCTGCTCGGCGGCCTCGGCCAGGCGCTCGCGCCAGCTCGTCAGGCGCTCGGTGCGCTGGCCGTCCCAGATGAGCTGGCTCACGTTGATGCTGGCACGGCCTTCGGACTCGGCGTGCTGGGTACCCAGCTCGTCGCGCCGCCCGCCGGGGCCGATGCCCAGGTTGAGCGAGGCCTTCAGGCCCGCCGCGGCGCGCGCCTGTTCGATGTCGTCCAGTGCCGCTTCGGCCAGCAGCCGCGCCGCGCCGATCTGGTTGCTGCGCGCCAGCGCCTCGCGCACCAGGGTCTGCAGCGTGGTGCGCGGATCGACGGCCGGGGCCTCGGCTTCGGCAGCGGCTGCCGCGTTGGCTTCGGCGATGCTGCTCTCGTCGAGGCAGCGCGTGGAGGTCGGTTGCGGTGCGGCCGCCTCAGGCGGCGCGGCCGGCGCCGGCCGGCTGGCACGCTGGGCCTCCGAGGCGCCGGCGGCCAGCAAGGCCAGGCCCAGCAGCAGTCGGGCAACGGTGGGGCGGGCGGCGCGAGGCATCGGCGGGACAGGCTGGCAGGGCCCACAACGGGGCGGTGCGACAGTCTCCGGCGCGCCCGCGCTGCGCGATCGGCCGATATCCGGGGCGGCGGTGGGCTACTTCGTGGGGTTCACGCCCAGCGACCACGCCACCAGCGTGAAGCTGCCGAAGGCCAGCACCGTGCTCGTCATGATGATGCGCGCCACGCGGCCGTTGTCGGCCTGGAAGCGCTCGGCCAGAAGCGACACGTTGCTGGCGCTGGGCAGCGCCGCCGCCAGCACGAGCACGAGGATCTGGAAGCTGGTGACGGGCGCGCCGAGTTCGCGCGCCGTCAGCGCCAGCAGCGCCACCAGCAGCGGGTGCACGACCAGCTTCACCAGCGCCACCGGCACGTAGTCGATGGCCGGTGTGCGCCGGCCGGCGTGCTGCCCGGCGCGGTGCAGCACGGCGCCGATGGTGAACAGCGCCACCGGCGTGGCCGCGCCGGCCAGCAGATCGACCACCGCCTGGGCCGGCCCCGGCAGTTGCAGCCCGAAAAAGCCGAAGGCCGCGCCGAGCGCAATCGACCACGGCAGCGGGTTCGACAGCGCGCCCTTCAGCGCCCGCTGCGCCGCCGCACGTGCGCCGCCCCGGCCATCGGGCCCCGCTTCAGCCGCCTGCGCCAGCGCGATGCACAAGGAGCTGGTGATGAACAGGTCCACCAGCAGCGTCACGACGATCGGCCCCACCGCCGCCGGCCCGAGCAGCGCCACCAGCAGCGGCACGCCCATGAAGCCGGTGTTGGGGAACACGGCCACCAGCGCGCCGAAGGCGGCGTCCTTCAGACCGACACGTTCGTTCAGGCTGGACGCCACCACTGCGAACACGATGAGCAAGGCCGCGATCAGGTAGACCAGCAGCAGCGTCGGGTTGAGCATCTCGACGATGGGCGTGCCGGCGCCGAAGCGGAACAGCATGCACGGCAGCGAGAAGTACAGGACGAAGGCGTTGAGGCCGGGAATGGCACTTTCCGGCAGCACATGGCGGCGCGCGGCCAGGTAGCCGCAGAGCACGAGCGCGAAGAACGGAACCGTGACGGCGAGGATGGCCTGCATCGGGGTGGGAGTATCCCAGCCGCCCGACACCGCCTGCAGCCACCTTGACAGGCCATCCGTCGCCCCGAACAGGGCCTTGGTCGCAACATCCCGCTGCGTGGGCGCAACGCCGCCTAAGCTCGCGGCAATCCTGCAGTCAGCCTTGTGGTGCGATGACGACGTCTCCTTCTCTCCTTCGGCGCCTGGGCCAGGCACTCGTGCTGCTGTGGCGCGGGCTCGATCTGGCGCGGCGCGCCCTGCTCAACCTGCTCTTGCTGGCGCTGCTGGTGGCCGTGCTGTGGTGGGCGCTGCGGCCGGACGGCAGCACCATCGAGCCGAAGAGCGCGCTCGTGCTCGGCCTGCAGGGCACACTGGTCGAGCAGGCCTCGTCGGCCAGCCCGCGCCAGCGCGCCCTGGGCGCCGTGCAGGGCCAGGGCGGCGGCTCGCAGACGCGCGTGCGCGACGTGACCGCCGCGCTCGACGCCGCCGCCCAGGACGAGCGCATCACCAGCGTGCTGCTGGTGCTCGACGACTTCAGCGGCGGCAGCCTGCCGGCCCTGCGCGAGGTGGCGCAGGCGCTCGTCCGCTTCAAGGCCGCGGGCAAGCCGGTGCTGGCCTGGGGCTCGGGCTACGGCCAGCACGACCTGTTCCTGGCCGCCCATGCCACCGAGGCCTGGCTGCACCCGGAAGGCGCCCTCTGGGTCGACGGCTACGGCCGCCGCCGCACGCACTGGCGCGGCCTGCTCGACCAGGTCGGCATCGAGGCCCATGTGCTGCGCGCCGGCCGCTACAAGAACGCGATGGAGCCCTACTCGGCGCGCCAGCCCAGCCCCGAGACGATCGAGTCCGAAGGCGCGGTCTGGCAGACGCTGTGGGCCAGCTACACCGGCGCGGTCGAAAAGGCCCGCGGCCTGGAGCCCGGCAGCGTGGCCCGCGCCATCGACTCGCTGCCGCAGAGCCTGCAGGCCGAGGGCGGCGACGCGGCGCGCTGGGCGCTGAAGCAGCGCTTCGTCGACCGCCTGCTCACGCGCGACGAGCTGCGCGCCGAGATGACGAAGCGCGGCGCCGCCGACGAAGACGCCAAGACCTTCCGCCAGGTGAGCCTGGGCGCCTACCTGGCGCAGATCGAACCGCCCGCAGCCAAGGCCGGCCGTGTCGGCATCGTCGTGGCCCAGGGCGCCATCCTCGACGGCCGCGCCGGGCCGGGCACGGTGGGCGGCCTGTCGACGGCCGAGCTGGTGCGCCAGGCGCGCGAAGACGACAGCATCAAGGCCCTGGTGCTGCGCGTCGATTCCCCCGGCGGCAGCGCCTTCGGCAGCGAGCTCGTGCGGCGCGAGCTCGAGCTCACGCGCAAGGCCGGCAAGCCGGTGGTCGTGAGCATGGGCGGCCTCGCGGCCAGCGGCGGCTACTGGATCAGCATGGCCGCCGACGAGGTGATCGCCGACGAGGCCACGATCACCGGCAGCATCGGCGTCGTCGGCATGCTGCCCTCGGCGGCCACGCTGCTGGGCAAGCTCGACGTGAACACCGAGGGCGTGACGACGACCTGGCTGCGTGGCGCCGGCGATCCGCGCCGTGCCCCCGACCCGCGCTTCACGGCGCTGATCCAGACGCTGATCGACGGCGGCTACACCCAGTTCGTGGCCCTCGTCGCCCAGGCCCGCGGCAAGACGGTGGCACAGATCGAGGCCGTGGCCCAGGGGCGCGTGTGGAGCGGGCGCGACGCGCTGGGCCTGGGCCTGGTCGACCGCCTGGGCGGCCTGGAAGACGCGGTCGTCGCGGCGGCCCAGCGCGCCAAGATCGAGGGCACGCCGGCGCGCCGCTACATCGAGGCGCCACGCGGCCGGCTCGACCGGTTGCTGGACCGCTTCGGGCTGGCCTCGGTGGCGGCGTCGATCCCGCTGACGTTCGGCACGCCCGAGAGCACGGCGCTGCAGGCCTTGTCGCCCTGGCTCGGGCCGGTGGCCGGCGAGGCCGCGGCGCTGCAGGAACTGCTGGCCTTGTCACGCACGGCCGATGGCGCGCCGGCGGCGCTGGCGCACTGCCTGTGCGAGCCGGAGTGAGAGGGCTGCCCAGCCCTTACCCGACCTAACGCCGGGTGAGGGCCGGCGGCCGGGCCAGCTCGTCGAGGCTCAGGCCGCGTTCGGCCAGCAGCGCCTCCACGGCCGCCGTCAGCGGCCCCAGGCGCTCGGCCACCGCGTCGCGCACGGTGTCGACGAAGACCTGCGTCGAGCGCTCGATCTCGATGTGCAGCGCATCGCCGACGGCCTTGTCGCCGAAGGTCGTCATGCGCAGCGTCTCGGGGATCAGCCAGACCTCGAACCAGCCACTGCCGCCCGGCTCGCGCCCGGCCTCGGCCACCGTGAGGCTGGCGCCATTGACCGCGATGTAGCCCTTGGCGAAGACGTAGCGCATCCACGGCGCCGGCACGGCCAGGCGCAGCACGTGGTTGTTCTCGGGCCGGCGCAGTTCGGACAGCGTGGCCATGAAGTCGATGTGGCCCGACAACGGGTGGCCGCCGATCTCGACGCCGTCCTTGGCGGCCCGCTCGACGTTGACACGGCCGCCTTCGCCCAGCGCGCCCAGCGTCGTGAGCGCCAGGCTCTGCTGCATCACGTCGAACTCGGCCTGGTTCGGTGCCGGCCGCGCCGTGACGGTGAGGCAGACGCCGTCCACCGCCACGCTGGCGCCGATGGCCAGGCCCTCGTCGAAGCCGGAAGGAAGCTGCAGCGTGAAGCTGCGCAGGCCCGGCCGGTCGGTGATGCGCGCGACTTGGGCGACGCCCTGAACGATGCCGGTGAACATGGCCGGGGAGCTTACCCCAGCCTATGGCGGCGCATCAGTGGGCGGTGGCCTCGGCGGCGTCATTCCCGCGCTGCGCCAGCGGGAACAGATCCTGGATCGCGCGCAGCGCATCGAACTGCATGTGCGGGAACAGCTCGGCCAGCGCGCGCTGGGCCTCGGCCTCGCGCAGCAAGGCGTCACGCGGGCTGCCCGCGCGGCCGGCACGAGGGCGGCTCGGGGCAGACGGAACGGCGGCTTGCGACATCGGGCAACTCCTGTCAGACGGGGTGCGCGCCTTGCTGAAGACGCGGCGGCAGTGTCTTCACGCGATGTTTCATCGCGATGGCAGCCCCGTTTCAAGCGTTGCACCGGCCCTCCCGGGGCCGGCAGGGGCCGAAACCGACTCAGCCGGCCCGGGTGGCCACGGCCAGCGCGGCGACGCTGACGAGCAGCACCAGCGCAAAGGCCAGCGGCTCCAGGCGACGGCTTGCCCACG
>Ga0315901_10003611_pt1 | contig 19985 bp, 16 predicted proteins | sample LakEriMetagenome_10_FD_203761 | JGI IMG/M metagenome (GOLD analysis project Ga0315901, IMG submission 203761) | Freshwater fungal communities from buoy surface, Lake Erie, Ohio, United States - Buoy 2 MA116 | ecosystem: Environmental > Aquatic > Freshwater > Lake | place: USA: Lake Erie, Ohio... | reverse complement strand
CCCGGGTCGCTAGACGAATTGAACCGCTCCTTCAAATCAAAACTGCGCAGCCAACTCAAAAAAATCGCTGGCCAACCGTTCGAGATCTCCTGGGGAAAACAACCACTCCTGGCGGACTTCTACAGCATCTTTGCTCGCAACATGCGAGATCTGGGAACGCCAGTCGTTTCTCGCAGACTCTTCGAATGCATCCTGAGCGAGTTCCCCGATGGGGCCGAACTCGGTGTTGTCAAACTCGAGGGCAATCCGCTCGCGGGGGCATTGTTGGTCCATCAACATGCTGTCACCGAAGTTCCCAGCGCGAGCAGTCTGCGGGCCTACAATGCCACGGGAGTCAACATGTGGATGTACCATCAACTGCTCGCACGCGCAATCGACAAGGGGAGTTCCACCTTCGACTTCGGACGCAGCTCCAAAGACAGCAATACGTACCGCTTCAAGGAGCAGTGGAATGCCGTCCCCTATCCTTCGGTGTGGCAGTACTACGTGCGAAGGGGTTCCGCAAACGACATGCGTCCCGAGTCTTCGACCAACCAATCCTTGATTCGAATCTGGAAGCGGCTCCCGGTCTGGCTGACCCGCTGGATCGGTCCCCCGATCGTCCGGGGAATCCCCTGATCGGACTTTCGGGGTGATGGAAGACTGACAGTAGACAACGTGTTTTGCAGGCTATCAATGAAAAAAGGCTGACGGTAAACCGTCAGCCTTTTCTAGTCGTTCAGGACGGCCCTTACCGAGAAGGGTTCGCCCAGGATGTTGTGATCGATTACGCTTCCGCAGACTTGCGTTCGCCGGCACGCCGACGTCGCCAAGCAGCCAACGAACCAACCGACATCAGTCCGAAGATCGCCATGGAACTTGGTTCGGGGACGACGGACGCAACACCTGCAGTCGAAGACTGAGTGATGCTAAATGTCACGATCGAGGCACCGGTGTCCCAAGCTTCCAACATGACCTGAGGGCTTGTGAAAGTGTTCGTAACGTTCACAACGTTGGAACCGCTAATGGGTCGGTTCAATGCAGCATCCGCGTAGTTGATGGAAGAATTGCTGCCATCACTCAAGGCCTGACTGACCTGCACGCGGAAGGAATTGGTCGCGTAACCGTCGCCTGTTGACTGCATTGCCAAATTGGCATCAAAAGCCACGCGATACTGCCCAGTTTGGGAAACCTGCACTTCAAAGATACTCGTACCGCCAACGTTTCCGAAGGCCGACCCCGTCAAGGGCGGTATGGCACTCACCTCGGCAAGTGTCGAGGAACTAATACCGCCAGTACTGATGAGAGTGGCCCCATTAACCCCCCACGTATCGCCGAACGCAAAGCTATCGGTCGGACTTGCGCCGAGCCCGACGAGGGCTGAATTTTGCTCGATCGGAGGGAAGAGAGTCGGACTCTCAAACGACTGCGCCGCGTCGAACCCAAGTGTGCCGCCTGAGGTCTTAGTAAACGCACCCAATGTTGCCGACGATCTCGAAGTAATCGTCGTATTCATGATGGTTGCCTGCGAACTGGTCGCATTGACCCAACTCGAACCGTTGAAATACTGCAACCGCAGGTTGGAAGTATTCATGATGGAGCTACCATAAGCTCCGGCCCATCCCTCGACCGTCGTGCCGACGAAGGCCGCGCAGAGGGCGATGGCAAAAAATAATGATTTCATAGGAATCTCATGGTTGATTGAAAGAAAAACATTTTGGAAAGAACTCAGCAAGGCTGATCTTCCTAAATGGGTACCTTCAAGCTGCGCCACGGGACTCGAATGGCTTGCCCTAGAATCTTCGCACTCACAAGCGGTTGGGCATCAACGTACAAGTCAAAGTCACGGCATCCGTGCAGACATGGAGGAAACACGCTCACACCCGCTGCGGGGTGCGACTCCATCGAGTGCGAGAAAGCATCGAAGTCCATGGTCGGAACTCGATTGGCGTCGTCCGAGTCCGGAACCATCGTGAACGATTCCTGCGACGACTCCCAGGACATCTCCCATTTCACCGCAGCAAACCCCGATTGACAAAAACAAGCGATGACCAGCACGCTTGTCAGCAATCGAAGAAGGATCTGGGGAAACATGACTTTGGACTTGGATGCGACTGGGAGGGCTGGGGCGACTACATCAATTACACAGTTTAGCTAGTTTGGGATGGATGTGCAAAGCAATTTTCCCAGAAGAGAAGCAACGAACAATCCGTCAGGCATGTCTCCGCCCCCCCTTTTGGAGGGTGCCACGGTAAATCGTGGCGATTTTCTTCATCCGAGCTTCGAAACCGTAGTTTTCGACGATCCGTTGGCGGGCTTGCTGGGCCATGAGGGCCCCCTGTTCCGGGTCGGCGAGGGCCTGGCCCAGGGAAGAGAGCAACGCCTGGGGGTTGGCGGGTTCGATCAGCAGCCCGGTCTGGCCGTTCTCGATCAAGTCCGAGACGCCACCGGTGTTGGTCGCCAGGGAGGGTGTTTCCAGCGCCAAGGCCTCTAAGAGGACGTTGGGAAGTCCCTCGCGAATGCTGTTGAGGACAAACAGGTTCATTGCCTGGTAGAAAACGCGCAGGTCGCTGACTTGCCCCAGCAGTCGCATCGACCCATCCGCCGCGTGCGACTGGATCAGGTGGGAGAGATTTTCTCGTTCCGGTCCTTCGCCGGCGATCCACAAGTCCAACGGTAGCCCTTGCTGCTGCAATTGCGCAACGGCTTGGATGAGACGGTCGAAACCTTTCTCTGGCGAGAGCCGGCCGACGCTTCCAATGAGATAGCGGTCGGGTCGCGCAGAGATGGTTTCTTTCGCAGCTGCGCTGTCCATGCGTCGCCGAAAGTGCTCGACATCGATGGCGTTGGGAACATGATGCAACCGTTCGACGGGAATATGAAGACGTTGGCATTCCTCGAACAGATCTCGCGAGACGCAGATCAGCGTCTCGAAGTAGCGGAGAACGTGTTGGTCGATCCGTTTGTAGAGCGGCATGCGCCCGGACATATCGGTCCACCCGTGGAGCATGGTCACGAGTCGGCAGCGAACCAGTTTCCGAACACACCATGCTAGAACATTGGATTTGTAGTCGTGGGATTGAAGGATGTCGATCTTCAGCTTTCGACATAGTGCGGCGACACGAAAAATCAATCTCGCATCGAACGGGCCATGATCATCGAGAACGAAAAGTGGACAGTCCGCTGCGAGGGCGCGAGCACGAAGGGATTCGCCGATCGGATCGCGGGGGGGACAAAGATAGGCGACACTCGCATCGAACCCATGCGATCGGATAAATCGCGGGGAGTTGAGAATGGTCTTTTCCGGCCCGCCCCCGGTTCCGGCGCAGACTCGCAGATGGAGCACCTGAGGGCGCGTGTCAGCGTTCAACGCGCACCTCAGGGGCAAACTGTGCAATCGCTGATGGAGTGAATGTGATAAATGAGTTCCGCATGGTTGGTTGCGAGTCGTCAATCAGCTCTTGAACAGAGCCGCCGCTCTCGCCAGTCCGTAGACAAAGTACAAAATCCCAAGCGTCAGCAGGCAATCCAATCGCCTTTCTTGCCAGCAGGTTTTGAGGGACAAAACCAACGAGGGGAGAAAGAGCGTGCCGATCGCAAGCAGCGAGCCTTGAAACCACCCAGGGGTTGGATTGACCGCGGCCGCGAAGAGGAGCACGACGACGGCGAGCAAACCGAAAAGGTGCCACAATGGCCAGAGAAAGCTAGGGAGATCGCGAAGCGGGAACCCTTGTGACGCCCACGCGCGGAGTCCGCTGCTGCCTCGCCAATACTCCTTGCGAAAGAAAGCCCCAATGGTTTTTGCCTCTCCATGATGAATGTTTCGAATGCTCTGGTCGCAGATGATACGACCGCCAAGCTCCGACCTAAGCCGATAGCACAGATCGACATCTTCGGCTGCGGTTAGGTCCTCTCGAAATCCATTGACCTTCAGGAAGTCAGATCGCCGAACAAAGAGATTTCCTGAACCCAACCAATCCACCTCGCGAGGCGATGCACCTCGGAGTCGATGGACCGCCCACGCCCGCTGGACCCACGTCCCGTTCGTCGGTGGCAAATAGTGGGATCCTACCGCTACGGCTCGCTCGTCACCGCAAAGTAAACGAACACCTGCTTCCAGCCACTCTTCGAGAAGCTCATGATCGGAATCCACAAACGCCAGGATTTCTCCGTCGGAGGAGGCGACACCTCGGTTTCTCATTGCTCCTACTTTTGCATGGGGAGCTTCGAGAGTGATGCAGCCAGCTTGTTTGGCAACCTCGAGGGAAGAATCCGTAGAGCCATTGTCGACGACGACGAGCTGATCAGCCGATGATTTGGCGAGGGAATTCAAGCAGACCGATAATCTCTCCGCATCGTTTTTGACAGGGATGATGACGGTAACCGTTGGGGCTTTTCGTGATGCAATCATGGATTCGATGCGAAAAGATTTCGCCGTTCGGGGCCGAGGTTGCCGGCCAGATCGCCTATCCTGCGAAAAACCTGGCGGCCAGCCACAACGAAAGAGATACCACGAGAATGAGTCCCGCGAGAGCTCCAGCGACGACACATCGTTTGGCTCGGCGGATTGCGATCCTGCGTTGCGGTTCAAAGGTAGCCAGCCTGGGCCATGCTTTGTTCAACGGGGTTCGGTGGCGCCGCGGTGCGCGAAGAAGTGCCTCGCGCTGCCAGCCGAAGTTCATAAGGATGACAACCGGTCGGCAAAGGGATTTGGTCGTGAATCCCTGAAGCGAATCGACTGAATAGCGGTAGAAGTATTCCGCTCGTTCCATCATTCGCTCGTACTCTTCGGAGGTAACACACCATTTCGACGCTTGCGCCAAGACATGCCACTTGCGGATATCTTGGGCGGCCCATGTCTCGGTGGGATACTGCAATCGTTCTGGATGGTCCAAGACCGGACGTTCGTTCTCAACCATCCAACTGGCGTAGTGAAGAAGGCTGTCAACGGCGTAGTGGAAATCCTCTTCAAACTCGGTTCGTGTTTCCAGGGTATCCGCCAATCGAGCCAAGGCTTGAAGATACATCGTGTAGAACCATCGCAATTCAGCGTTCAACAGATCGAGTTGCTCCAAGTCCTGGTTAGGATGCACGGTTCTGCGCATTAGCTTGATGGCGAATTGCAGATATTGAGGGTCGCCGGTCAGTTCATACCCGTTGAGCAATGCCAGTGTCGAGTTGGCCGATGCGCGACCCGGACCGTAGTAACGCTCTGAGCTGCATGTCGCATGGCCGGTATCGCTTCGGCACAGCCAGCGAAACGGTGTCTTGGCTCCGTCCTCGATTCGCATGACGTAGTCCGCCGCATTGATCGCAGCTTCTCGGTACTGCTCATTGCCAGTCAAGAAATATGCCAACACCCAGCCAGTGGAGTAGTTGTGGGACGCGGCGGGCCCACCACCTTTGCCGTAGACTTTTTTCAACGTCTCGCCCGTCTTTCCCAACGCAGATAGATCGGTTCCGGACTCAAATTGCTCCTGTTTCAGTAGCGACCGCGGATAGCTGCGATGCGTCGCGGTATCCGCATCTGCGTAATGATAGGTGTGCCAGAACAAACCGCCGTTGTATTGACTCTTGTCCCCTTCGGTGTGGTAGGTATCGATGTCCCAGGCATGATCCGCCATCGCGATCATTTGATCGTACCAGCGAAAATCCCCAGTCCTCAGCCATTGGTAAGCGAAACCGGCCGTGCAGTCGTATTGGTTGTTGTAATGGGAGATCAGCGGTGTCGACCCCTTGTGATAGACCGCTTCGTGGTCGCCGTAGATATCTCCGAAGTTGCGCCAACCGTACTGATCGATCTTCTCTCGCTTGGCGAGGAAGGTATCGTCACCTTCGATGGCGCTATCGACCAATGCGAGATACTTGCGATCGCTATCTGCAGAACGAGGTGTCAGGTAATCGACGGCTTGAGCGAGCGCGTAGGACTCGGGGCTGGGGGTGACTTGGCTCGGCAAGTGATACCACGCGAGAGCTTCCTGGTTCTCCGCCCGTTGGAAGGAGACGGCCCACTGGTGCGTTTTTTGCTCGCCCCCCTGCAATTCATGCAGGTAGCCGCTCTCCTCGGGAAATAATCCGAGTCGCAATCGAACGTCGGTTCCGGTGATGCACTTGGGAAAGTTCTCCCAGTAGCCCTGCATGCATAACACCAAGTGATGTTCGCCATTCCCAATACCGACGCGGGGAGTGGCCCGATCACCCCGTTCGCAGGTGTCGTCGCACCGGAGTTCGAAACCGCGAAAGGGAAGAGGGACCTGACCAGAGCGATCGACGTGATTGCGAGAGTTCCAGTTCTCGCCGCCACTGGAGGCCTGAAATACTTGGATCGCTCGCTGCGCGGTTCGAAGCTTCTGATCGGGCGATGCCTGTACCCAATATCGGCTCGCCGTCGAGGTAGAAGGAGTCGAGGAAGAAGCAGTCAAGGTGTATTCGATCGATAGATCGCGTATCAAGAAGGATCCCGCATTCCCGAGATCCCACGTCCCCCCGGGATGCGAGGCAGCGTGTGGATTGCGCACGCAGAGCTGGAAAACAGCGGAACGAAGCTGTGGAAAGTACTGCACCGAACACGAAATCGCCAACGGGCAATCGTGCACTGAATCGCGAAACATTGCGAATTCGCATCGCAATCTTTGATAGACAGGCCCGTCCTCGACGATGCTCCAATGCGTGGTAGCCGAGATCCAAGTGCGATTCTCTCCATCGATCAGCCGCACCCGAGCTCCGAGGGAATTCCACAGTTGATCCCATGTTGTCAGCGCGGACTGATTCGCCGGCACCTCGGGCGATATCCTGGAACCCAGCGTATCGATAAAAGAGGCCGACTCTTCCCCGGTCCGATGAACCTCGACGCTCAGGGTCTCGCTCGCCATCTCGCGTGCCGGAGTCTGAATCCATTCCATGCGGCACCATCGCACGGATCCATCCGGCCATCGATGTAGTACCCTTGCTTGGAATGGAAGTGGAGTTCCATCGACACTGCGAAGGATCAACTGGTCGCAGGATTCGACGATGCCTTTTGGGAAGGTGACGCTGACGCCGAGGGGGACAACCGTATCGCGATCGTACGGTTTGGGATGCAATACCGAAAGCTTCACCGAATACAACACGTGCTCTGCGGCAAGTTCAGCGTGGGGACAGGTAGAGGACAGCATCAGAAATTCGCGAGGAGATATGAAGCGGTTCTGGGTTAATTGATCAATGATGTCGCCACCGCGTGATCAGGCGACGGTGGATTTTCGCGCGAGGAGCGACTCGCTCGATGATTGGCATGCTTTAGCCAAGACTCCAAGACAACCAAGGACCAAAGTCGATCGCCATGGTTTTGATAGCCCGATGTATGTTCGCGAATCATGCGGTCCATCGCATCACTTCGAACATAGTTTCCGCATCGGGAATTCGGGTTCCGAAGCAGATCGTTTACCATCGCCTCGAAGCGAGGGTTGAGCCAGGAGGTTAGCGGCAGATTGAAACCGATTTTGCGTCGGTGCATTATGTTTGGAGGTATCAACGATGCAAACGTGCGGCCAAGCAGCGGTTTGACAAGGCTTTTCTGGTAAATCGCGTCGGCAGGAAATCGGCTGACTGCTTCGACCAAAAGATGATCCATGAATGGGCTGCGACACTCGAGGCCATGCGCCATGCTCGTAACATCAACTTTGGCCAGGATATCGCAGGGAAGATAGGAGTGCATATCGGTTCGCATCGCCCGTATTGCGGGATGCTGCGTCGCAAAGCGATCCATGATATCGCGCAGAAATTGGTCGCTTTCTTGGAAGTCGTTCGCACCGAGGAAGTCGGAATGATAAAGAGACTCCCTTTGATAGCGAGAGAACATGTTTACCCAGTGAACATAACGATCATGGGGTTCCTGGCGGAGTATCCGCAAGCGATGCTTGAGTTTTCCAAACGCTCCCTCGGGATGTATCTCCGGAATCCAATTCACCCAGGGCCCCGTGAGCATTCTCTTGAGAAAGCTCGGCAAACGGTCAAACGTACCCAGACTTTCGCACGTTTGATAACGAGCGTAACCACCAAACAGTTCATCTCCTCCGTCGCCGGTCATCACGACGCGGACATGGTTTCGCGTCCACTGCGAGAGATAGTAGGTTGCGATGGCGCTGCTGTCGGCAAATGGCTCGTCAAAGTGGGGTACCAAGCGATCGACTACATCCGTTGCATCATGATCCAGGAGGAACTGTCGATGTTCAAATCCAAGTCGCTTTGCTGACTGTTGCGCATGCTCTCTGTCTGCCGAGTCATTGCCGGCGAAGTCCATATAGAACGTCTGGACGGGTGAGGATGAGTGTTGTTGCAACAACCCCGCAACAATCGTCGAGTCCATACCACCGGAAAAGAGCACACCCATCGGCACATCGCTGCGCATGGAGAGTCGAACCGAGTCGTTCAGCGCCTCATGCAAACGGTGCGATGCATCCTCGAAGGAAAGGGAATCGTCGGTTTGCAAATCGGGCTGCCAATAGGGTCGCGTTCTCCAAACTCCGTGGTAGTAAACCCCCAGGTATCCGGGGGGAAGTTTCTCGATCCCTTCGAAGGCGGTCCAAGGATGGGGAACGTATCCAAATCGGAGGTACTGATCGATGGCTTCCGGACGAATATCCATGCCGACGCCGTCGATCTGTTGCAGGGCCTTGATCTCGCTGGCAAAGAGGATTCGCCCATCTTCATGGCAGTAGACGAGCGGTTTTTCCCCGAGGCGATCTCTCGCCAGAATCAACTTTTGAAGTTTTTCGTCCCACAATCCAATTGCGAACATGCCTCGCAGATGATCGACGAAGCTTTCGCCGTACGCTTGGTACGCTTGGAGAATCGTCTCGGTGTCGGACTGCGTCCGGAACACATGCCCGCGAACTTCGAGCGAACTTCGAAGTTCCCGGTAATTGTAGATTTCTCCATTGAAAGTGACGCGTACCGATGCGTCGTTGTTGGCCATCGGTTGTTGCCCGCCAGCGGCATCGATGATCGCCAATCGGCGATGCCCCAGCGCGACACCTGTCCCATTCGCGTACTCTTTGCGGAAGGTCCCCCGTCCGTCGGGCCCGCGATGCGCGAGCGCATCGGTCATCCAGTCGAGTTCCGTTTGCGATAGTCGCCTAGAAGTATGAGTCCACGCCGCTCCTGTAATTCCGCACATTCGTCGTCTGGCTTTCGTTACTTTCTATCGCCGAAGATCACACGAATCGAAAAATCAATCCGATAGGAAGACCGGAAGATTGCATCATCGATTCAAACATTGCCCACGATAACGGAAAAAATGGAAATCGATCGAAGAGAATTGAGTGAGGAATTTCCTACTACCGGGTATGTGTAAATCGTTATTCAGCCCTGAAGTGTCCCCAGGGATTGAATTCCGATTTTCCGTGTGATTGAGTAATGGCGGAGTGCTCTCAAGATGGGCCAGAGTACTCAAAAAACCTTGCGCCCTTTGGTGTCGTCTGCCCAGGAGGGTTTCGTATCATTTCCAACCAGTTGGTTTTTCCCGGAGCCCCCCTGCTTGGGCCTCATGGAGCGATTGTTGTATTTCTCGTCATCGGTTTTGGATCGTTCCAGATAGCGTTCGCGCAGCAGCGCCCAAGGCCCTTCGATGATCCGCAGTAGAACTGCGGCCGAAAGCAGGGCTAAGGTGGAAAAAACCAGGAAATAGAGCAAAAAAATTTGGAAGTTCACTTGTTGAACGATAGCTCACGTTTTTCAATCGTGCCTTTCGAACCGGTGAAATCCTCCGTGGGCGATGGGGAATTCTCAGGCACGCTGCATCACCTTCGGAAATTCGGGGCGGCGCTCCTGATCGCGATCCCGATCGATGTCGGAGATAAAATCCGTCTCTTCGTGATCTGTCGACGCAGGCCGAATACTCAATAGTGCACAAGCGATGATGGGTAGGATGTAACTGGATTCAATCAAAGAACCGCTCGAAAACATGCTGGCAAGGAAATATCCTGGGATACCTGCGATAACACCCAAAGCAAGCGTACACTGCCTTGGGTTTTCATACAGAAACCTCTTGCGTTTGTAGAACAAAAAGGCCCACGGAACCAGGAAGTAAGCAAAGTAAATAGATCCGGCTATCACTCCGTTTTCGCACATGACTTCGAAGAAAAGATTGTGCAAAGCCTTTTCCGTACCCGCTTGCAATCCCTTAAAATCATAATACTTCGGTACTACCAAAGAACTGTTTCCAGGACCGACGCCGAGGAGTGGGTAGTCCCAAATGATTCCGGCACCAGCCTTCCAGAGGTAAAAACGGCTTTCCGTTGAAACATCACGCTCTTCCTCTTCCGAGAAAATCGTTGAAAATTCCCTAATAACAGGTGGTCCTGCTAGAGAAGAAACCAGAAGAAAACCAACGATAAGCACCATAACAGTAACAGGTTTTTTGGGACAGTACCAAACGGCAATCACGGCAGCAAGACATGCTCCAAGCATAGATCCTCGAGACTCCATCATCATGATCTGATGCACCTGCAAACAAAATATACCGGCAAAGATTCCTCGTATCCACCATTTCCAGGGTGACAAAATAAAAGCCAGTGACAAAGCCAGTACCGGGACAGTGAGAATCGAGTACGTGTTGTTATCCAATCCTTTCATTCCCCAGTTCGCCATATACGCGTAACGGCAAAAACCGAGCTGCAAGTACTCGAGGTTGATCTGAAAGCTGTTGTAAGCTTGCCCGAAGATGCATGCCACGGCCAGGAGTATGGCACGTTTCTCATCGACGATGACCAACAGGCTGATCGAGACGACGAGTACGATTCGCCAAAGCAGGTCCAAATAGATGTTGGATTTCTCAGAGCTAACGGCGAAAAATGAGCTGATGTACGAAAGAAGAAGAAACGTAGTAATGCATCCGATTGCATACACAGAGAATCGACTGAATTTGTAAGTCCAGGCGCGATTCTGAACGAATCCAGCCAACAAAGTGAGAGCAAGCCATTTTTGAAATCCAGGATCCTCCGTGATATCCCAACGCCAGTTCCACACGGGATCAAGCAGGTTAAAGAAATAAAACGCTGCTACACCAAGTGGAGGCATTATCAGTCCGAGCATGCAACTCAAGGCGAAAAGCAGATAGACTACGATGAAGCCCACTGTCGTTTAACCTTTAAGCAAATCTTGAATTGGAAGACGCTTAAGAATCGCAATCGCGCAGATCGCCATCGCAGCGATAAGACAGACATGTCCTAGCATCTGTTGGCTCCGTTCGATGACCCGAGTACATTTCTTGCCCGCTCCGAGATCCGACTCCAGTCGAAATTCTCCGTCACGAATTTCCTGCCAACAATCCCCATATTGCGACGTAACTCGGGGGTGGAAACCAAGTCATCGATCGCTTCGGTCAAATGAACTGGGTTCTCGTAGTCTTGGCAGTCGACCCTCAATCCCGTCAGTCCATGTACCATGGCATCCCCCGTTCCTCCATTGGCACCTGCGATCACTGGAATTCCATGTGCCTGCGCCTCGAGAAAAACGATTCCAAAGCCCTCGCAGTCCTTGCCGACGGCGCGGTTGGACATCACGAAAATGTCACACTCTCGGTAACAATCCATCATCTCCTGGTCACTGACTGCCCCCAAGAACAAAACCTGTTTCTCCAAAGACAACTCGGCGACCAACCTGCGAAGTTCGGCCATCTGCTCCCCAACGCCTGCAATCAAGTACCGAAGGTTCGGATGCTTCTCCCGAAGTTTCGCGACGCTGCGAATGACCGCGTCCTGTCCCTTTCGCTTCTGCAATCGCCCCACCGTCAAGAGAACCATATCGCCCTCGGTGGTGTACTTTCTAGCCACAGGGTCCCTGGCCACTTGCGAAAACTGTGAGACATCGATCCCCGGGTGCATCAACGCGATTTTTTCCTCGGGAACCTGCCAATCGTTTCGCAGCAGACCAACCGTGAAGTTGGAATTTGCGACCAAACGGTAAGCGTTCTTCAGGATCGATTGGGTCAGGATTTTCAGTTCGCAACTCGTCGTTGCAATGTTAATATCCTCCCCATGAATGAAACACAAGTAGGGTATCCCGTACCTGATATTCATCCATCGCGCCACCAATCCCTCATGCAGCGGACGCCCGGCATGAATGGCACAGACATTGTGCTGGCGAACCATATTTCTCAGGCGATCGGAAATCTGTTGGTACCTGCGGATACTGGTCCAATTCGATATTATCCGCTCATCCACATGCAAGTTCTCCCGAAGAATTGGATGGGGATAATGACTGTCTATTTCGTGGGTGTCTTGACTAGTTTCCTGAACGACCATCAGGAAGCTACCTGGATCAAGTCGACGGTAGACTTCGTAAAACCAACGTCCACTTCCTCCATGGATCGGAGGGAAAATCTCGCTGAGCAAAAGTTGCTTGGGTACAGGCATGGGCTTCAATCGTCGATAAACTTTTCGCTTGCCAAGAAAATCATACTTAGAGCAGGTAAAGTTCCCAATCCGCAACGTACCGTTAACAATGACGTCATTTTCGAGCCCGTGGCTCTAGATCAACCCCATGACATCAGCGGTTGCGTTCTCCATTGGCCCGGCCATGACCAATGAATGAACTGACCAGACATTATGTGGTTAAAGCGTTACCGCGACACATTTTACTTCGGCATGCCTTGAGGACTTGATCGATGATTCGCGACTGCATTTCGTTCGTCAACCCGACCCAAAGTGGCAATCGTACTAACCTTTGTGATGAATCATTAGTAACCGTCATATCACCGCACGACCGAGCATGTCGCAACCCGAACGGTGCCGAGTGCAATGGGACATAATGGAATACGCAACCAATATTCGATTGCTTCATCGATTCGATAAATGCCGTACGATCCTCCAGATCCTCTAATAGCAGATAATACATGTGAGCATTGTGTTGGCATTCAGGTGGAATTACTGGTCGACGCACGCGACCCGAAGATTCCAGATCGGCAAAAGCTTGATGGTAGTCGTTCCACAGTGACATCCGCCGAGCGGTGATTTCCCATGCACTCTCCAATTGGGCAGCGAGAAATGCCGCCATAATCTCTCCCGGGAGATAGGAGGAACCAATGTCGACCCAAGTGTATTTATCAACTTGACCGCGAAAGAACTTGCTTCGATTGGTTCCTTTCTCTCGAATGATCTCCGCGCGTTCGACAAACTCGCAATTGTTGACCAGCAAAGCCCCCCCTTCGCCCGAAATTACATTCTTCGTTTCGTGAAAACTGTAGCATCCCATATCACCTATTGCACCTAAAGGTCTCCCTTTGTACGAGGACATTACTCCTTGGGCGGAATCTTCAATCACCAGCAACCGATATCGCTTTGCGATGTCCAGGATCGCATCCATCTCGCAGGAAACACCGGCATAGTGAACGGGAACAATCGCTTTCGTTTTTGAGGTGATTGCTTGCTCGATTTTCAATTCATCGATGTTCAACGTATCCGTTCGGATATCGACGAAGACGGGAATTCCTCCTCGAAGGACAAAGGCATTAGCGGTAGAGACAAAGGTGTAGGATGGAATGATAACTTCGTCGCCTGGTTGGATATCAATTAGGATTGCAGCCATCTCAAGGGCAGAGGTGCAAGAATGGGTCAAAAGCGCCTTTTCCGCGCCCGTTTGTTGCTCCAGCCAAGAAGAGCAACGTTTGGTAAAAGGTCCGTCACCTGACAAGTGACCATTCGCATGCGCTTGAGCGATGTAGGTTAGCTCGTTACCCACGATAAACGGACGATTGAAAGGAATAAACTGCATGGTACTTGTCTTTGGAGCTTGGATGCCTAGGAACGACTAACACTCATTTTTTCTCAAGATGTCGAGCTATCCGAATAGATTAGCTACTCGAATACAAAATATTTTATAGCCAAACATGGAATACTCGCTCTCTTCTGCTCAGCTTGTAACCGCTTCGCAAGTATGCCCTGCAGGCGGCCTGATTTCTTCCCTGCGTTACTACAGTCACCGCACTCGCCCCGGAATTTTCCATTCGTATTTGAGCTTCATGCAATAATAATGATCCGATTCCAATCCCTTGAAAACGAGGTTCCACTGCAAACAAGCCAATACTTCCAACTGAATTCGAAGTTTTAAACGTTATAAATCCAGCCAATTCACCATTAGCACCGTAGGTCTCAAGCACACAATCAGCAAGAAATCTTCGAGTACATTTCTCAATCCATGTCACGTACAAATCCGTTGCCTTTTGTCGACAAATTCTCTGATCATAAAAGAAGCGAGAGTGACTCCCAGCAAGCAAAGCCAAAGCCTGTATTTGGCTATCTGCGCCACCCGCCTCCCTCTCCTGGATCGCGAAGCTATCCAAAATCCCTTTTTGATTCGACAGCTTTGTTAGACTACGATCGCCTAAGCAGCGGGAATATGTAAGCTTCACGTCGACCAACTCGCTGCCTGAGATGATGTTTTTCGACGCTTCAGTTTCTTCTGCATCATCAGTACAATCTTGAAAAACGTATAAAAGACGGAAGCCTGCCTGCTTCGCACGGGTCCTGACAGACTCGAAATCGACGAAAGAATCTCGAGTAAGATCGATTCTGCCTACTCGGAACCCAAACAATTTGGAATCCCACTCGAGACTAGCCAGCATCATTTAAATCCATAAGGTTAACCATCGAAGAGATTTTGTCCATCACTACGGCAAGTAGGTATCTTGTTCTACGACATAGAGGGGGCGGAACTTGACTTCGTCGAATACCTTCCCAATGTAAAGCCCGAGAATCCCGAGGTTCGCAAATCCCAGGCCACCGAGAAAACTTACCAATACTGCCAATGACGTCCAACCCGGAACACTCGACTGATAAACGAGGTATTTTAATAAGATGTAGATCCCGTAAATCAGCGCCAGAGCAGAGAGTAAAAAACCAAATTTTATGGATAGACGTAGGGGCTTGTTCGATCTTGCAACGATCGATTGTAGAGCGAAGTCTAAAAGTTTCCCAAAAGTGTAAGAACTGGAACCTGCGAATCGCGGAGCGTGTTCTACATCAATGGAAGTTCTTCCAAAGCCCACTTCGTTCAAAAACATTGGGAAACTTCTGTTTCGTTCTCGAAATTTGCAAACGGCATCGACGACCTGCCGATTGCAAATAGAGAAATTCGCGATTGAGTTATCTACCTTTATGTCTCCTACCCAATTGTAAAAAAGACAAAAAAACTTTGAAACAAGTTTTCGATATAATGAATCATGCCTTTGCGCTCGTCGCCCCATCACTATCGACCAACCTTCCTGGGCCTTTGCATACAGTTTTGGGATCTCTTCGGGTTGATCCTGCAAATCGCAGTCCATCACCACCACCCAATCCCCTCGAACTCGGTCCAACCCTGCCGTAATCGCATAATGCTGACCGTAGTTGCGGCTAAGTTTCACCCCCCGGACGTGTGAGTCCTGTTCGCACAGTCCGACGATCAACTCCCAATCCAGTTGCGGGCTTCCATCCTCAACGAATAGGATCTCATAGTTCGGAGTGATACTAGGTAAGACAGCGCTCAATCGTCGATACAACTCTACGATGCAGGCCTCACACTTGTATGCCGGAGTTACAACGGAGATATGGACATTCTCTTTCATCTTGATATCAAAAAGACTCCAAAACTAATCAAAACGACTCCGAACCAGGCGGCTACCGACAAGGATTCATGGAAAACAAACACCGAAACCATTGCGTTGAATGTCAACACCAATCCCAGTTGAACCGGATAAGCAATGGATAATTTTTGCGATCCAAGCACCATGAGCCAAAGAGCATTAGAAACCACAAAAAAAATCATCCCAAAAAAGAATACCGGATTTCTGCACAATCCCACTAGATCAACGATCAGCGTTCCAAAATCACCTTTCCAAACCAGTCTGTCTTTTAGAGCAATTCGCAGCAAGCAATTTGATGCGGCTGCAGCAATCGAACTCCCCAACACCAAATAGACAAGTTGCTGACTCAAGGTTTTGAGTTTTTGAAGTCTCAATTACAAAAAGTTTGCGAAAACACCAGTCGCTCAGTGACAGTCATCTTTTTCTAGCAACGGCCAGCAAACTGCTTCCCAGCGCGATTGATTTCCCTCGCATCACCCTCTCGGATTCGAACTGAGTCGCCTTCAGCAATACAGACGCAACCATCGAGTTAGACGTCGAATGCTCTCGCTTAGCAACCGCCAAACAAGTTTTTCCACGCAATCCGATCATACTCGGTAATGTACGCACAAAAAAAATAGGGGCCACAAGAAAGGAGAAAAAGTAAGTGCAATAGAACATGTCGTAGCCTGTTGAATTGAGAACCGTTTCCAGCGACTTCTTCGTATAGCGACGATAATGTCCGGCGAGGGTATCTTCACTGGACCAGAGAAACCTTAGGGATGGCACTGTAATGAAAGCGAGACTGCCACGTTTTTGGTATCTGCCAAGGTCCTTCAGAAATAAATGGTCGTCCTGAATGTGTTCCACCACATCAAAAAGCCCAACATTTTCGATTGCTCCATCCAAAAATCCTGCATCCTGCAACGTCGACTGCACCACATTCTCAATACCCCGGCGCCTTGCGTTCAAAGCCCCAGAACGGCCCGGTTCCACCAAAACGCATGATTCACCATGGTCGGATAGATACTTTGTTACGATTCCATTGCCACCCCCGATATCGTACATTCGTGTGCCAGAGGCGTATTTCGCATACAAGCGTTTGATCAGATTATTTCGATGACGAAACCAATAGGACGATTCCTCAACTTCAAAACAAATACTATTTCCATCTTCGGGGTAGGAGATCGCGCTCGAACGGGATGGTATCCATATACCCTCATCATCCAATCGCAAACTCGGTGCGATACTTTTCAGATCGAATTGGGGCGATTGTTGGTGCATAGCTTACTCAATTGAACCGAAATGGACTACCTGCGTCTGTCACGCAACAGGTACTGCAAATACTCTGCGTACTTACTTTTACCCATCGATTTTGCGAGAACTTCTACATGCTCGGCGGACAACCACCCGTTGTCCCAAGCGATTTCCTCAAGGCATGCGATCTTTAATCCCTGACGCTCCTCTAATGCCTCGACAAAGTTACTGGCTTCAATCAAACTCCGATGCGTTCCTGTATCCAACCAAGCGAATCCGCGCCCCAATGGCTGCACTCGCAAATCCCCTCGCTCCATGTAGACGCGATTTATATCGGTGATCTCCAACTCCCCTCGCGCTGAGGGCTTCATTCCTTTGGCAATCTCGCAAACATCCGAGTCATAGAAATACAGACCAGGGACTGCATAGTGCGATTTAGGTTTAGCTGGCTTCTCCTCAAGCGATTTGGCCACGCCTGTTTCTATATCAAATTCAACAACTCCAAACCTCTCAGGATCGCGAACCGGGTAGGCAAATACAGTGGCACCTGACTTTTGCTCCGCGGCCCGCTTGAGCAATGGTTTGAACCCCTGACCATAAAATAAATTGTCCCCTAAAATCAGACAGCTCGGATGCCCGTCCAGGAACTTCTCACCCAACACAAAAGCTTGTGCCAATCCATCAGGGCTCGGCTGTGGGCAGTACTCAATTTTCATCCCAACCTGGGACCCATCTTCAAACAACCTCTGAAAAGCGGGCAAATCATGAGGTGTCGAAATGATCAAAATCTCCCGCATCCCCCCAAGCATCAGCACCGACATCGGATAGTAAATCATCGGCTTGTCGTAAATCGGAAGCAATTGCTTGGATACCGCTTTGGTTACCGGATGCAATCGCGTTCCGCTGCCACCGGCTAAAATAATACCTTTTCTATTCATTTTAATGGTACGGCGATTTGTTTGGGACTCGGGAGCTTTAGCAAATTCCACTATGGGTTGGCGAGCCCTTGACGGTCTAGTTTGTACTCGCCCGAAAGAATCGATTTCCACCACGATTCGTTATTCAGATACCACTGCACTGTCTCTTTGAGCAACACGTCGTGATCGCTATCTGGTTCCCACCCCAATTCGCGCTTAAGCTTGCGGGCATCGATCGCATAACGCATGTCATGCCCTGGCCTATCGGTGACGTACGTAATTAATTCTTCGTAGCGTTGGCCATTGGCACGCGGACTTAGAGTATCCATGATTCCACAAAGTTTTCTCACTAAATCGATGTTTCGCATCTCATTGTCCCCCCCTACGGTGTAGGTCTCGCCGACCCGACCTCGCGTGACCACTGTTTCAATCGCTTTGCAATGATCTAAAACATGCAACCAATCCCGTACGTTCTCCCCTTTGCCATAAACGGGGATCGACTCCTCGCGGATGCATTTCAAAATCACGACCGGAATCAGTTTCTCTGGAAACTGATACGGACCATAGTTGTTGGAGCAGTTCGTCACGAGTATCGGTAAACCATACGTATGAAACCATGCACGAACTAAATGGTCTGAGGCCGCCTTGCTGGCAGAGTACGGTGAGCGTGGGTCGTAGGGAGTGCTCTCGGAAAAGAATCCCGAATCACCTAACGAACCAAACACTTCATCGGTAGATACATGAAGGAATCGAAACTTCGCAGCTTGCTCCGGAGCCAGCGAGCGGTAGTACCCAAGGCTCGCCTGGAGCAAATGAAACGTACCGACGATGTTGGTTTGAATAAATTGCCCCGGGCCGTCGATCGACCGATCCACGTGACTTTCCGCAGCGAGGTGCAACACACAATCGGGTGCGAATCTCGATACTACGAACGATAATTCCCTTCCCATCGCGATATCCATTCGCGTAAATTCGTAACCTGGATTGATCCCCAGATCCCCAAGTGAATTCGGATTTCCCGCATACGTCAAGGCATCGATATTAATAACGGTATGACCGCGACCAATCAGATGCCGAATTAGGTTCGTGCCGATGAAACCAGAGCCTCCTGTTACTAAACAACGCATAGGGTAATTGTTCGTTTTGATAGGAAATAATTTCAGTCGACGTTAATGCATTTCGGATATTAGAATCGTTTTAGACTCGACCGATGCATACATTTGGAAGCTGCTCGATTTAACGCTTATGCTCTCGCGACGGAGGCAGTTGTCTTCTTATACCGCTTCGTGTTTCGTATACCTACTAGAGACTAAATCCAAATCCCCATTTCAGGTTAATTGTCTTTCTATTCGCGGTCACAGCGAATGCCATATCAATGTTGAAAATGGACGTGCGATCCAACGCTGCACACTGCACTCCAGTCTTGTGCCCGTATGCATCGCCTTGCTAGAAACTCTTTCGATAAACCACTAGCATCGGCCTGTCTACTTTGCCAGATTCATGTCCATCAATAACCCTCTTGGATACAAACCCTAGCCCAGGCAACTGCTCCAAAAGCTTCTTTTCCATCCTTTGATACTCGGGAACGGCATTCACATCGTCGGATAACTGTACCACCACCGTATCTATATCATTCAAGAGTAAAAATTCAGAGAGATTGTCTTTATGGCTTACCTGCACGGTACCACGATACAAAGAATATTTTCGAGAAGGATCTTGGCTACGCACGGTGAAAACAAATCTAGCATCATAGGTTCCCGAGTAAAGAATTTTCTTCCCGCCCTTCACCTCGAAGAACACCTGGTGCATATCAATGGGGTCCCTGAGAAATCGCTCCGAGTAATCTTGGCTCGCACTGTACACTAGCAATCCAAGCGATGCGACGATCACTGCAACCGACTGCCATGCCTTTAACCCGACAATGCTAATAGTCCAGAAAAGGAATTGCACGCTCCATAACACTGTCGGGATCACGATGTACCAGCAGTATCGAACATTGAAACTTGAAACAATCGAAAATCCGGCATAGGTGAGTAAAAACGCTAACAAGAATAGGAAATCTAATTCCTTCATGGGCTCGGATTTAAAAAATCGAGAAACAAAAAAATAGCCGGCACCCAAAATGGATATAGGGAATACATCCCTAAGCACTCTTAGGTAAAGCGTCAGATTGTCGATCGATAGCGTCGCACTCGCTTTGCTAAACCTTGCAAATTCGGCAACCTGTCCCCCAGCAGCAACTTGGAGTTGGTCGC
>Ga0315901_10003610_pt1 | contig 19995 bp, 18 predicted proteins | sample LakEriMetagenome_10_FD_203761 | JGI IMG/M metagenome (GOLD analysis project Ga0315901, IMG submission 203761) | Freshwater fungal communities from buoy surface, Lake Erie, Ohio, United States - Buoy 2 MA116 | ecosystem: Environmental > Aquatic > Freshwater > Lake | place: USA: Lake Erie, Ohio... | reverse complement strand
TTCGTCCATCCGAATCAAGAGGCTCGGCACATCGGCCACCGATGCGGACTTGATCCGTTCGATGTCACGGGTGATGGCGGCGCGCACCCGCACCAGGCGGGGGTGGCCGGCGCGGGCCAGGCGCTGCTCGGCGCTGCGCAGGGCTACGAGCAAGGGCTCGGGGCTGAGCGTGAGTTGCGACTGCTGCTGCGCCAGACGCAGGGCCGCCTCGGTGTCGAAGACCAAATTCTCGTCGCGCGAGCGGGTGAGGCTTTGCATCAGCTCCTCGAGCTGGGTGCGCTGCAAGGCCACTTCACCGAGTCGACTTTCAGCGACCGCCTGGCGCGTGGCGAGCTCACGCGCGAGTTCCTGGGCCTGACGGGCCAGGGTGCGCGCCTCGACGGCCGTCGCACCGGAATCTGCGCTCTGACGGGCCAGCTGCTCCTGGATGTCCGACAGCTTTTGCCACAGCAGCAGGCTCGCCACGAGGGCGCCCAGGCTCAGAGCGAGCAGCAAATAGAACAAAGGGCGCGCCACGACGATGCCCGCGCGCGGACTCGGCGCGGGCGCAGGCGCGGGCACTGCGGTGGCCGGTGCGGTCTCCGGGGCAGGCGCGTCGTCGCGGGAAGGAGTGTCGCTCATGCCGCCGATTGTAGAAAGGCCGCGACGTCTTCGAGGCCCGGGCGCGCCGTGGCCACCGTGCCGAACCCCGCCGCGCGCGCCGCCTGGGCGATGCGCGGGTGCGTGCACAAGGCCCGTGCGGTCGACCAGTCCTGCCCGGGCAGCAAGCGGGCCAGGTTGTCCACGCCCTCGGAGCTGCTGAAAAGCCACCAGGCGCCCTGGCGCGCGCCAACCTCGGCCCGCTCGCGCTGGCCAGCGTCCCACGGAGGGACTTCACGGATGTAGGCCACAGCCGTCTCCACCTGCGCCGCGACCGCCTCGAGACGTGCGGCCAGCCAGTCGCGCCCTGCCGGTTGTCCGCTGGCATCACCGCCCCGAACGATCAGGACACGGTCACCCGCACGCACGCCAGCGCCCACCTGGGCCCACAGGGTCTCGGAATCGAACTGGGCCGACTGCGCACCCGGCGCATCGACCTGCGCGGGCGGTACGCCGCAAGCCACCAAGGCCTGGGTGGTGCCCGGCCCGGTGGCCCAGGCCCGTGTGCCGGCCGGCCAGGGGGTGTTGCGGTCTGCGAGTAAGCCCTGGACCGCGTTGGCGCTGACGAACATCACCGCGCGGTAGGTCGCGAGGGCGTCGCGGTACCCCCGCAAGGCCGCCTGATCCGGGGCTGCGGCGATGGCGATCAGAGGGAAGGCATCCGCCTGCAGGCCTCGCTGGCGCAAGGCATCGACCCAGCGCAGAGCCTCGCGTTCGGGCCGGGTCACAAAGACCGCAGGCACGCGCGGGGAGGCCGTCGCGTCGATCAAGTCAGTGGGCGCCGCCTGCGCGCAATTGGGCGGCGACCTGCAGGCCCAGAGTGGCCGCCTGATCCAAGTCGGTCACGGGCGCACTGGCCTGCACCTGCACGAGGGCGGTGTGGCCCTCCGGATCGCCCCAGGCCGCACGCAGATCCAGCGTGGCGCCTTCGGTGAATCGGGCATGCGCCGCCAGCGGCATCGAGCAGCTGCCACCCATGGCACGACTGACCGCACGCTCGGCGGCCACCGCCAGCCAGGTCGGTTGGTGGGCCAACGGCGCCAGCCACTGGGCCACTTCGGGGCGGCTGCTGCGCACCTCGATGCCCAGTGCGCCCTGGCCTGCGGCCGGCAGCATCTCGGAGGGCTCAAAGATTTGGCGGATGCGGGCGCCCAGACCCAGGCGCTTGAGTCCGGCCGCGGCCAGCACGATGGCGTCGTAGTGGCCGTCATCGAGTTTGCGCAGACGGGTGTCGAGGTTGCCGCGTAGGGGCTCGATGCGCAGGTCAGGCCGCAAGGCCCGAAGCAGCACCACGCGCCGCAAGCTGGAAGTGCCCACCACGCCGCCCTGGGGCAGTTCGTCGAGGCGGGCGTAACGGTTGGAGACCAGGGCGTCACGCGGGTCCTCGCGCTCCATCACGCAGCCCAGGGTGAAGCCCTCGGGCAGTTCCATAGGCACGTCCTTGAGGGAGTGCACCGCCAGGTCGGCACGGCCTTCCTCGAGGGCGACCTCGAGTTCCTTGACGAACAGGCCTTTACCGCCCACTTTGCTCAAACTGCGATCAAGGATCTGGTCGCCCCGAGTGGTCATGCCCAGAAGGCCCACTTGGTGGCCGCGCGCTTGCAGCAAGGCCTGCACATGTTCGGCCTGCCAGAGGGCGAGGCGGCTTTCGCGGGTGGCAATCACGAGAGGGCTCAAGGGCGCAACCTGTTCGTCATATGAATGGATCGGTCGATGCTAGCATGGCGTTTGCCGAAAAATTAAGCACAAAGAGGCATAAGGAGGACTCCGTCACCATGCCCGCCAGCCCGCCCCCGACCCCACCCGACTCGCCGGTTCGTCGCGCCCGCGCCAACGAAAAACCCCTGGTAGAAGACATCCGCCTGCTCGGGCGCATGCTGGGTGATGTGATTCGCGAGCAGGAAGGCGTCGAAGCCTACGAGCTGGTCGAGCGCATACGCAAGCTGTCGGTGGCCTTCCGCCGTGACGCCGACCAGGAAGCCGACCGCGCGCTCAAGACCCTGCTCAAGTCGCTTTCGTCTGAGCAGGCGGTCAGCGTGATCCGCGCCTTCACCTACTTCAGTCACCTGGCCAATCTGGCCGAGGACCGCCACCATATTCGCCGCCGCATCATTCACGAGCGCGCCGGTGACACGCAAGAAGGCAGCATCGACGTGGCCCTGGCCCGCCTGCGCTGGGCGGGCATCCAACCACGCGCGATCGCCCAGACCCTGGCCCACAGCTATGTGTCGCCGGTCCTAACCGCCCACCCCACCGAGGTCCAGCGCAAAAGCATCCTGGATGCCGAGCGCGACATCGCCCACCTGCTGACACAGCGCGACGAGATCCGCGCACGCGCCCTGCCCCGTGACGCGCTGGCCCCACGCGAGCTGGCAGCCAACGAGGCGCAGCTGCGGGCCCGCGTGATGCAGCTGTGGCAGACGCGCCTCTTGCGCTTCACCAAGCTCACCGTGGCCGACGAGATCGAGAACGCGCTGTCCTATTACGAAGCCACCTTCCTGCGCGAGATCCCCAAGCTCTATGACAACCTGGAGCGCGCACTGGGTCAGCCTCAGGTGGCGAGCTTCCTGCGCATGGGGATGTGGATCGGTGGCGATCGCGACGGCAACCCCAACGTCAACGCGCAGACCCTCGAGTACGCCCTGCGCCGGCAGTGCGAGGTGGCCCTGCGCCACTACCTCACCGAGATCCATTGGCTCGGAAGCGAGTTGTCGCAGTCGGCCCGCCTGGTCACGATCACGCCCGCCATGCGCGCCCTGGCCGAGCGTTCGCCCGACACCAACGAACATCGCCAGGACGAACCCTATCGGCGCGCCCTGGCCAGCATGTACGCACGCCTGGCGGCCACCCTCAAGGAATTCACCGGCGGCGACGCGGCGCGACACGCGCTGGCGCCGCAGAACCCGTATCGGAGCGCCGAAGAACTGCTCGCCGACTTGCGCACCATCCGCGATTCCTTACTGGCCTCGCACGGGCAGGCGCTGGTCGCCCAGCGCCTGGCGCCCCTGCTACGCGCGGTCGACGTGTTCGGCTTTCACCTGGCCACCCTGGATCTGCGCCAAAGCTCAGACCAGCACGAGTCCGTGGTGGCCGAGTTGCTGGCGACCGCGCGCATTGAGCCGGGCTACGCCGCACTGGACGAGCCCGCGCGCCGCGACCTGCTGCTGCGGCTGCTGCAGGATGCGCGCCCCCTGCGCGTCATCGATGCCACTTACAGCGAGCGCACGCAGTCCGAGCTGGCGATCTTCGAAACCGCGCGTCACCTGCGCGCCCGCCTGGGTCCGCAAGCCATACGCCACTACATCATCAGCCACACCGAAACCGTGAGCGACCTGCTGGAGGTGCTGCTACTGCAAAAAGAAGTGGGGATGCTCACGGGCACGCTAGATGCACACGCCCGCGCCGAGCTGATCGTGGTGCCCTTGTTCGAGACCATCGAGGACCTGCGCAACGCGGCGCCGATCATGCGCGAGTTCTACGCACTGCCCGGAATCGCGCGCCTGGTGCAAGGCTCGGGGGCCGAGCAAGACATCATGCTGGGGTACAGCGACAGCAACAAAGACGGTGGCATCTTCACCAGCAACTGGGAGCTGTATCGCGCCGAGATCGCGCTGGTGGAACTGTTCGATTCGCTGGCCAAGAGCCACCACATCCAGCTTCGCCTGTTCCATGGTCGTGGCGGCACGGTGGGCCGCGGCGGCGGCCCCAGCTACGACGCCATCCTGGCCCAACCCCCGGGCACGGTGCGCGGACAGATCCGCCTGACCGAGCAAGGCGAGGTGATCGGCTCCAAGTACGCCAATCCGGAGATTGGTCGGCGCAATCTGGAGACGCTGGTCGCCGCCACACTGGAGGCGACGCTGCTGCAGCCGACCAAGCCCGCGCCCCGCGCCTTCCTGGCCACCGCCGAGACCCTGTCGCAGGCCAGCATGCGGGCTTACCGCCAATTGGTCTACGAGACGCCTGGCTTTGCCGATTATTTTTTCAGTGCGACGCCCGTGCGCGAGATCGCTCAGCTCAATATCGGCTCGCGCCCGGCCTCGCGCAAAGCCGGCCAGCGCATCGAAGACCTGCGCGCCATTCCCTGGGGTTTCAGTTGGGGCCAGTGCCGACTGACCTTGCCCGGTTGGTATGGGTTTGGCGCGGCGGTTCACGCCTTGCTGCACGAGACGCCCGATCAATCCAAGAAGGACGGCCTGGCCCTCCTGCAGAAGATGTACCGGCACTGGCCTTTCTTTCGCACGCTGCTGTCCAACATGGACATGGTGCTGGCCAAGAGCGACCTGGCCCTGGGCTCGCGCTATTCCGAGCTCGTGACCGACGCGCGCCTTCGCAAGCGCGTATTTAGCGCCATAGAGACCGAATGGCAACGCACCGCCGAGGCCCTGCAGATGATCACCGGCGAACGCCAGCGCCTCGCGGGCAACGCCGCCCTGCAACGCTCGATCCGCCACCGCTTCCCTTACATCGACCCCTTGCATCATCTGCAGGTTGAACTTGTGCGTCGTTACCGGGCAGGCCGCTCCGATGAGGGCGTGCAACGCGGCATCCACATCTCGATCAACGGCATCGCAGCGGGCCTGCGCAACACGGGATAAGACCGCCTGTTCAACGGCGAATTCTGAAGGCGGCGCGCACACTCGCCAGTTGTCGGCGCGACACGGCCAGCGTCTCTTTCACGCCCTCGAGCGCCAGATGCCAGCCCTCGTCCTGCCCGCCGCCAGCGGGGGCGCGTGACAGAGTGCGCAACGCGCACACGGAGGCCAACGCATTGCGGTGCACCCGCAGGAAGCGCTCGGGATAGCGCGCCTGCAAATCGGCCAGGCTGCCTTCGAGCAGGTAGCTGCAATCCGCGGTGCGTACCGTCAGGTACTTCCATTCCGCCCTGACATAGACAACCTCGGCCAGCGGCAGCCGCACCACCTGCTCGCGCTGCGGAATCAGGAGCACCTCGGATTCGGATGACGCCGCCGATGCCACGCCCAGGCGCTGCACCTTCTGCAGCGCCTGCTGCAGACGCGCCAGGCGCACAGGCTTGGTCAGGTAGTCGACGGCCTCGACCTCGAAGGCCTGCACCGCCGATTCGGCATGCGCCGAGACGAACACCACCGGCTGCGGCTGCGGCCGCTCGCGCAGCAAGCGGGCCAACGTCAAACCGTCGGCGCCGGGCAGGCGCACATCGAGCAGAACCAGATCGAAACGCTGACGATGCAAAAGCTCCATGGCCTGCACCGCGTCACCCGCCTCCGCCACGACCGCCGCAGCGGGGGCACGGCAATCTGCCAGCAAGGTGCGCAGGCGCGAACGCGCCAGCGCCTCGTCATCGACCACCAAAACCTGCAACATGACCCTCCCCTGGCCGACCGCTCAGGCCGGCACCTCCATCTGCACCTCGAACACGCCGGCGGACAAGCCGGCCCGAAAACGACAGCGCTCGTCATGCAGCAGCTGCAGGCGTTCGCGCACATTGGCCAGCGCCAACCCACGACCCGCTGGACCCGGGCCGTGCGGCACGGTGTTGCGGATGGTGATCGCCACGCGATCTGCGTGCCGCTGCGTGCACACCTGCACCTGCGCGCCCTGTGCACTGGGCTGCACGCCGTGCTGGACGGCGTTCTCGACCAGCGGCTGCAGCAGCAGCGGCGGCACGCGTGCGCCGTCGGCGCGGGGATCGAGTGCCCACTGCACACGCAGGCGTGGCCCGAAGCGCACCTGCTCGATACGCAGATAGCGACGCGCCAGCGCCACTTCGTCGGACAGACACACCACCTGCGCTGGATCGGCGAACGCATGCCGAAACAGATCCGCCAGATCCTCGAGCACGCCTTCGGCGCGCGCCGGGTCCTGGCGCACCAGCGCGATCGCCGTGTTCAAGGTGTTGAACAGAAAGTGCGGCGTAATGCGCGCCTGCAGGTCGGCCAGGCGAGCTGCGGAATCGGCGGGTACACGGTCACGGAAAGCCGATAATTCGTTCTGGAACTTCATCGGACTGGCAATTTAATTATTTAGATTTAATTGCGCCGATTATTCACCTCTTATGTCCCACAACCAACTCGATCAAAAGTCCCAGGCCTGGTCGGCGCTGTTCTCGGAGCCCATGTCCGACCTCGTCAAGCGCTATACCTCCAGCGTGTTCTTCGACAAGCGCCTGTGGCAAGCGGACATTCAGGGTTCGCTGGCCCATGCCGAGATGCTGGCTGCCCAGGGTGTGATCAGCCCCGAGGACCATGCCGCCATCGCCCGCGGAATGGACCAGATCACCCAGGAGATCGAATCCGGCGCCTTCGAGTGGAAGCTCGATCTCGAAGACGTACACCTGAATATTGAAGCGCGCCTGACGCAGTTGGTCGGCGACGCCGGCAAGCGCCTGCACACCGGCCGCAGCCGCAACGACCAGGTGGCCACCGACGTGCGCCTGTGGCTGCGCGGTGAGATCGACCTGATCGCCGGCCTGCTCACCGAGTTGCAAAAGGCGCTGGTCGAGATCGCCGACCGACACGCCGACGTGATCCTGCCCGGCTTCACCCACCTGCAAGTGGCCCAGCCCGTGAGCTTTGGCCACCACATGCTGGCCTATGTGGAGATGTTCGCGCGCGATGCCGAGCGCATGGCCGATGTGCGTCGGCGCGTCAACCGCCTGCCCCTGGGCGCCGCCGCCCTAGCCGGCACCAGCTACCCGCTCGATCGCGAGCGCGTCGCCCGCACGCTGGGCATGGAGGGCGTCTGCCAGAACTCACTGGATGCAGTGAGTGACCGCGACTTCGCCATCGAGTTCACGGCCGCCGCCTCGCTGGCCATGGTGCACGTGAGCCGCTTGTCCGAAGAATTGATTTTGTGGATGTCGCAGAACTTCGGCTTCATCATGCTGGCCGACCGCTTCACCACCGGCTCGTCCATCATGCCGCAGAAGAAAAACCCCGACGTCCCGGAACTCGCGCGCGGCAAGACTGGCCGCGTGGTCGGCCACCTGATGGGCCTGATCACCCTGATGAAGGGCCAGCCCCTGGCCTACAACAAGGACAACCAGGAAGACAAGGAGCCGCTGTTCGACACCGTCGACACGCTCAAAGACACCCTGCGCATCTTTGCCGAGATGGCCGGTGGCATCACCGTGCGGCCCGAGGCCATGGAGCAAGCAGCGCTGCGCGGACACGCCACCGCCACCGACCTGGCCGATTACCTGGTCAAGAAGGGCCTGCCCTTTCGCGATGCCCACGAGACCGTGGCCCACGCGGTCAAGGCCGCGACCGCGCAGGGCAAGGACCTGGCCGATTTGCCCTTGGCGCAGCTGCAAGGATTCCATGCCGCGATCGAGGCCGACGTGTTCGAGGTGCTGTCGCTGCGCGGCTCGCTCAATGCGCGCAACGTCCTGGGCGGCACCGCGCCGGCCCAGGTGCGCGCCCAGATCGCCCGGCACCGCGCCCGCCTGGCCTGAGGCGTCCAGCGCTCCGCCCTCGCTATCACCGAAAACAAAAAAGGAGACTCCATGTCCGTGATCACCAGCATCGAAGACCTGCGCGTACTGGCCAAGAAGCGCGTGCCGCGCATGTTCTACGACTATGCCGATTCGGGCTCGTGGACCGAGAGCACCTACCGCGCCAACGAAACCGATTTCGACAAGATCCTCCTGCGCCAGCGCGTGGCCGTGAACATGGAAGGCCGCACCACACGCAGCACCATGTTGGGCCAGGACGTGGCCATGCCCGTGGCCATCGCCCCGACCGGGCTGACCGGCATGCAGCATGCCGATGGCGAGATCCTGGGTGCGCGGGCCGCCAAGAAGTTCGGCATTCCGTTCACCCTGTCCACCATGAGCATCTGCTCGATCGAGGACATCGCGCAGGCCACTGACAACCATCCTTTCTGGTTCCAGCTGTATGTGATGCGTGACCGCGATTTCGTCGAGCGTCTGATCGACCGCGCCAAGGCGGCGCATTGCTCGGCGCTGGTGATCACACTAGACCTGCAGATCCTGGGGCAGCGTCACAAGGACCTGAAGAACGGGCTGTCGACACCGCCCAAGCTCACGATCCCCAACATCCTGAACCTCATGACCAAGCCCCGCTGGTGCATGGGTATGCTGGGCACCCCGCGTCGCAACTTCGGCAACATCTTCGGTCACGTCAAAGGCATCGAGAACATGGGCTCGCTGTCCGAGTGGACCGCCAAGCAGTTCGACCCGGGGCTGTCCTGGGACGATGTGGCCTGGATCAAGAAACGCTGGGGCGGCAAGATCATCCTCAAGGGCATCCAGGATGTCGAGGACGCGCGTCTGGCTGTCGAGAGTGGCGCTGATGCCCTGATCGTCTCCAACCATGGCGGACGCCAGCTCGATGGCGCGCCCTCCTCGATCACGGCGCTGCCGGCCATCGTCGACGCGGTCGGCCAGAAGATCGAAGTGCACATGGACGGCGGCATCCGCAGCGGCCAGGACGTGCTCAAGGCCCGCGCCCTGGGCGCGCGCGGCACCTACATCGGCCGCGCCTTCTTGTACGGCCTGGGCGCGATGGGCGAAGCGGGCGTGACCAAGGCGCTGCAGATCATCCACAAGGAGCTGGATCTGACCATGGCCTTCTGCGGTCGCACCGACGTCAACACCGTGGACAAGGGCATCTTGCTGCCCGGCACCTACTGAAGCCACGGGCGGGCAGCGACCCGCTGGATGCATGACCCGGCCGCGACGCATCGCACACCTGGACATGGACGCGTTCTTCGCGTCCGTCGAGTTGCGGCGGCTGCCGCAGCTCCAAGGCCTGCCGGTGGTGATCGGCGGCGGTAAGCGGCGGGTCGACGAGATGCTGCGCGAGCGCCATCCCGATCTGCCCCTGCACGAGATCCCGGCCGATGCCTTTCCCCGGCTCAAGGACTACGTCGGCCGCGGCGTCATCACCACCGCCACCTACCCGGCTCGCCAGTTTGGCGTGGGATCGGCCATGGGCATGATGAAGGCGGCACTCCTGTGCCCACAGGCCATCGTGCTGCCGGTGGATTTCGAGGAGATCCGCAAGTTCTCGCATGCCTTCAAGGACACCATCCGCGAGATCGCGCCGCAGGTGGAGGACCGCGGCGTCGACGAGGTCTACATCGACTTCACCGACGTGCCGGGCGGCCAGCGCGAAGGCGGACGAGTGCTGGCGCGTCTGATTCAGAAGTCCATCTTCGAGCGCACAGGCCTGACCTGCTCGATCGGCGTCGCGCCCAATAAGCTGATCGCCAAGATGGCCAGCGAGTTCAACAAGCCCAATGGCATCTCCATCGTCTACGAAGAAGATCTTCAGGCGAAGATCTGGCCGCTGGCGGTGCGCAAGGTCAATGGCATCGGACCCAAGGCGGAGGCCAAGCTGCACGCGCTGTCGATCCACACCATCGGCGAGTTGGCGGCGCGCACGCGCGACGAGCTGATCGAACACTTTGGCCGCTCGTACGGCGCCTGGATGCACGACGCCGCCTGGGGGCGCGACGAGCGAGCGGTGGTGACCGAAAGCGAACCCGTGTCCATGAGTCGTGAGACCACCTTCGAGCGCGACCTGCATGCCACACGGGACCGCGCGGCGCTCGGTGTGATCTTCACCGACCTGTGTGAGCGCGTGGCCGCCGATCTGGCGCGTAAGGGCTATGCGGGCCGCACCATCGGCATCAAGCTGCGGTACGACGACTTTCGCATCGCCACCCGCGATGTGACGATCGAGCACGCCACAGCCGACGCACGCGTGATCCGCCAGGCGGCGGGGCAGTGCCTCAAGCGGGTGGACTTGTCGCAGCGACTGCGGCTGCTGGGGGTGCGTGTGGGCAAGCTGGTGAGCGCCCAGGACCTCACGCCACCGCCCGCTGCGCCCGACCCGCCAGAGGCGGCGCCGCCCGCGGCCAACCTCGACCTCTTTCCAGACGCCTAGTCAAGGCGCACGCGTTCAGGCCCTCTTGTTCCCTGGATAGGCCTGGAACACCCTGGCACCGCCATCGCGCGTGATCAGCAGCACCTGATAAGCGTCCTTGCGATCGCCATAGACCTTGCCGTCCATGCCGGGCGAGCCCACAGGCATGCCGGGCACAGCCAGACCGATGGCCTGCGGCTTTTCCTTGAGCAGACGATGGATCTCACGCGCGGGCACATGGCCCTCGATCGCATAGCCCCCCACCAGCGCGGTGTGACAAGAGCCATATTGGGTGGCGACACCCAGCTTGGCGCGCATCGCCGCGTTGCCCGTGTCATGGACCTTGACAGTGAAGCCGTTGGCCTCGAGGTGAACCACCCAATCCTGGCAGCAGCCGCAATTGGGGTCCTTCCAGACCTCGAGGAACACGCGCGAGGTGGTGGCGGTGGCGATCCCCGTCAAGGGCACTGCGGCCAGAGCCGCCAGGGCCAGGAGAGAGCGGCGCGTCGGGCCGCTTCGAATCATTCGGTCTGCTTGCATGCTGTGTCCTGCGCGTTTCATCGAATGCACATCTCACTGGCGCGCGGTGCGCGTGTTCGCTGGCAGGGCCCCGGGATGGCTGGTGCGAAAGGGATTGATGTCCAGTCCGCCGCGTCGGGTGTAGCGGGCGTAGACCGACAGGCGCACCGGCTTGCAGCGCGCGCGAATGTCCATGAACAGGCGCTCCACGCACTGCTCGTGGAATTCGGTGTGGTTGCGAAAACTCACGATGTAGCGAAGCAGCTGGCCCTGGTCGATCTGCGGCCCGCTGTAACGGATTTGTACGCTGCCCCAATCGGGTTGCCCCGTCACCGGGCAATTGCTTTTGAGCAGGTGACTGACCAGCGTTTCCTCCAACGGCTGCTCGTCGAAGGCCGCGGTGAGCAGCTCGGGGGCCGGCGCGTAGCGCTCGCAGTCGATGTCCAGGCGGTCCAGATTCACGCCCTCGAGTTCTTCGATGGCCTCACGCTCGAAGGCCTCGGGCAGCACCAGGCGCACACCCACCGACGAGGCCGACGGCGCACCGCGCCACACCGCTTCACTGATGTCGGCGCGCAGGCGATCGCGCACCTCGTCGGCCGAGGCGTAGCGGGTGTTGCTGAAGCTACCCAGATACAGCTTGAAGGATTTGCTCTCGACGATGTTCGGGGTCTCGCAGGGGACCGTGACCTGCGCAATCGCCACCTGCGGCTTGCCGCGCGGGGTCAGCCAGGACAACTCGAAAGCGGTCCAGAGGTCGGCGCCGAAAAAGGGCAGCGCGCTGCCCAGTCCGAGCTCGATGCGCTTGTCGGCGCGGGGCAGAGGAAACAACAGGGACGGGTCGTACTGGTCGGCATAAACGACCGGCTTGCCCAGGGTGGATTGCTCGGGTGTGGCCATGGGTTCACTCAAAGCGCTGTTGGCGCAGCCACTTGGTGGCGATCCATTTCTCGCCGGCTAACACCGGCGCGCCGCCATGCAGGGTGCGGGTGGCGGGGTGGGGTCGGTCGTAGCTGAAAAACACCGCGTTACCGCGCTTGGGCGCGACTTCCAGGTGCACGTCGGGGAAGGTGGTACCGCCGCCCCGCTCGGGTTCGGCCAGGTACATCACCACGGTGGCCACGCGCTGTCCGCCGCGCCGCAAGATGGACGGCGTGCCGGGCTCGGCCGGATCGAAGTAGTCGTAGTGCGGCTTGTATTCGGTGCCGGGTTGGTAGTGCAGGATCTGCAACCCCTCGCCGTTTTCCTGCGGCCAGTTCAGGAGCCGCGCCAGGCGCGCCTCGATGCGGGCGACCAGCGGGTTCTCGCCGCGGCGAAAGAACATGCCGCGGCTGGTGCGGTCGGCGTTGATTTCTTCGCCGCCGGTGCGGGTGGCGACCGTGAGCGAGCGCGCCAGGCGCGGACGCGCCAGCGCGATCATCTGCTCGCATTCTTCGTCGGACAGCAAGTCGCCGAACACCACCACGCGCGGGTTCATCATGGCCTGCAGCACATGGACCCGGCGGTCACCGGCGTCCAGATAGAGGGGCGAGGCGGCCAGATCGGGCTCAGGCAGGGCCACGGCGGCAGGCGGGGCGGCAGGAGATTCGACACGCAGCGTCGGCGGCGCGGCCTGCGCGCCGGTGACGGCAGCCAAGGCCTCGCGGGCCACGGCGTCGTCCCAGCCCGCGGCGCGCATGGACTGCAGCACCGCCTGCGGGGCATGGCCGGAGCGGGTCTGCTCGAGGATCCACAGACGCAACTCGGGCGTGACCGCCTGGGCAGCGTGGTTCGATGTCATCCCGCCATTTTCCGACGAAAGACCAGACGATCGGGCTCGGACGCTCCCGCGTCGAGGGCATAGCCCTCGAGGTTGAAGCCCTCAAGCTTCTTGGGCGTGGCGACCCGGTGGGTGATGGCGTAGCGGGCCATCAAGCCGCGCGCCTTCTTGGCGAAAAAGCTGATGATCTTGTAGCGGCCGTCCTTCCAGTCCTCGAAGACGCACTCGATCACCCGCGCCTGCAGGGTCTTGAGGTCCACCGCCTTAAAATACTCCTGCGAGGCGAGGTTGACCACCACCGGCGTCTTGTCGGCGGCGAGTTGCTCGTTCAGGCACTGCGCGATCTGCGCCCCCCAGTACTGGTAGAGGCTGGTGGCTTGACCGACCTTCAGTGCAGTGCCCATCTCGAGGCGATAGGGCTGCATCCGGTCCAGGGGCCGCAGCACGCCATACAGGCCACTGAGGATCGCCACATGCGACTGGGCCCACTCGAGGTCGGCCGGCTTGAGGGTGCGCGCCGCCAGGCCGTCGTAGACATCGCCGTCAAAAGCCAGCAGGGCCTGGCGCGAGTTGGCGGCGGTGAATTGGGGGGACCAGGCCTCGTAGCGGGCCACATTCAGAGTGGCCAGCTTGTCGCTCAAGTCCATCAGCGAGGCAATGTCCTGGGGCGATTTGGCACGCAGGACCTCGATCAGCCGGGCCGAGGCATCGACGAAACGCGGGGTGGTGTGGGGCAGCGCGCCCAGGGGCGATTCGTAATCGAGCGACTTGGCGGGAGACAGCAGATACAGCATGGGCGCGGATTATCGACGCCAGGCCCCGGCCAGCGTCCATTGCACCGTGCAAGCCACCACCACCAGGGCGCCATAGGTGGCCATCTTGCCGTCTTGGCTGAAAAACCACAGTCCGCCCGCCAGGACGGCCAGGCCGCAGGCACTCACGATGGCGGCCTGGGCCCAGAAACCCGTCACAATGCGGGCCGGAGAGAGAAAAAAGCGGGACGCCAGGGGCAGCAACAGGCCCAGCGCCAACGCGGGGGCGGCGAAGCCAAAAAGATGGAACAGGATGTCTGAAAAACCCATCGATAGAGGGTGGCGAGCCGCTAAGTACTTGTGGGGACAAGAGATTTTATAATTTAGCAATGGCAGTTTGGGCCTTGGGCATTAACCACACGACCGCGCCGGTGGACATCCGCGGTCGCTTCGCGTTTGCCATCGACCAGATCGCGCCCACCCTTCAGGGCCTGCGCCAAAGCCTGGGAGGCCCCAGCGGCAACATCCCCGAGGCCGCCATCCTCTCCACCTGCAACCGCACCGAGATCTATTGCGCCGGCGAGCGCCCCGCCCTCGAGCCCACCCTCGACTGGCTGGCCCAGTCTGGCGGGGTGTCGGCCCAGATCCTGCGCTCGCATGCCTACACCCTCGAAGACGGCCTGGCCGCCCGCCATGCCTTCCGGGTGGCCAGCGGCCTGGACTCCATGGTCCTGGGCGAGGCCCAGATCCTGGGCCAGCTCAAAGACGCCGTGCGGGTGGCCGACGAAGCCGGCGCCCTGGGCACCACCTTGAACCAGATGTTCCAGCGCTCGTTCGCGGTGGCCAAGGAGGTGCGCACGGTCACCGAGATCGGCGCCCACTCCATCAGCATGTCGGCCGCCGCAGTGCGCCTGGCCGGCCAGCTCTTTGAGGACCTGGGTCAGATCCGGGTGCTGTTCGTCGGCGCTGGCGAGATGATCGAGCTGGCCGCGACCCACTTCGCCGCCAAGAACCCCAAATCCATCGCGATTGCCAACCGCACCCTGGAGCGCGGCGAAAAGCTCGCCTCGCGCTTTGGCGGCGAGGTGATGCGACTGGCTGATCTGCCCGGGCGCCTGCACGAATTTGACGCGGTGATCAGTTCCACCGCCAGCCAGCTACCGATCATCGGCCTTGGCGCCGTCGAACGCGCCCTCAAGGCCCGCAAGCACCGACCCATGTTCATGGTCGATCTGGCGGTGCCCCGCGACATCGAGCCCGAGGTCAAGGCACTGGAAGACGTCTACCTGTACACCGTCGACGACCTATCCCAGGTGATACAGACCGGCCAGGCCCACCGGCAAGCCGCTGTCGCCGAGGCCGAGGCCATCGTCGATGCCGGCGTGCAAGGCTTCCTCCACTGGATGGACCAGCGGCGGGCCGTCCCCCTGATTCGCCAGCTCAATGCCCAGACCGACGAATGGCGCGCCATCGAACTGGCCCGTGCACGCAAGCTGCTGGCCAAGGGCGAAGATGTCGAAGCCGTGCTCGAAGCCCTCTCGCGTGGCCTGACCCAGAAGATGCTGCACGGCGCCCTGGCCGAACTGCACGCAGGCAACGAGCAATCGCGCGAGCGCGCGACCAACGCGATCGAGCACTTCTTCCTGCGCAAGGAACGTTAGCGGCGCGCCGCTTGCCGCACGCCGGCCCTGCGGACCCTCCCCGATCGCCCCAGCCCGCCGCCGCGGGCCCTTGTCGACACCGCGCCCCTGCCCTGAATCCGCCATGAAACCGTTTCTCCGCCAGCAACTCGAACGCTACCCGGTGCGCTTGCAGGAGCTTGATTTCTTTTTGCAGCAGCCCGAGGTGGCCCAGGACATGGACCGCCTGCGCGCCCTCACCCGCGAGCATGCCGAGGTCAGCGAGGTGGCTGCCCTGTATGCCCGTTTCCGCCAACGCGAAGCCGACCTGGCCGGCGCGCAGGAGATGGTGGGGGATCCGCAGATGGCCGAGATGGCGCGCGAAGAGATCGCCGCGATCGAGCAGGAATTGCCCGCGCTGGAAGATGACCTGCAAAAACTCCTGATCCCGCGCGACCCGGACGATGTGCGCAATGTCTTCCTGGAAATCCGCGCCGGCACGGGCGGCGACGAATCCGCCCTCTTCGCGGGCGACCTGCTTCGCATGTACACACGCTACGCCGAGCGTCAGGGCTGGCGCTGCGAACTCGTGAGCGAGAGCGAAGGCGAGGTGGGCGGCTATAAAGAGGTGGTGGTGCGCATCGTGGGCGACGGCGCCTACGGCAAGCTCAAATTTGAATCGGGTGGCCACCGGGTGCAGCGCGTCCCCGCCACCGAGACCCAGGGCCGTATCCACACCAGCGCCTGCACGGTAGCCGCCCTGCCCGAACCCGACGAGGCCCAGGCCGTGCAGATCAACCCGGCCGACCTGCGCATCGACACCTTCCGCGCTTCGGGCGCTGGCGGGCAACATATCAACAAGACCGATTCGGCGGTGCGCGTCACCCACCTGCCCACCGGCATCGTGGCCGAATGCCAGGACGATCGCTCGCAGCATCGCAACAAGGCCAAGGCGCTGCAGGTGCTGGCCGCGCGCATTCAAGAGGCCGAGCGCTCTGCGCGCGCCGCGAAAGAGGCCGCCACCCGCAAGGGCCTGATTGGCAGCGGCGATCGCAGCGACCGCATCCGCACCTACAACTTCCCGCAGGGCCGGGCGACCGACCACCGCATCAACCTGACCCTCTACAAGCTCGGCTTCGTGATGGAGGGCGAGCTCGATGAAATGGTCGAAGGCCTGCTGCTGGCGCGCAAGGCCGAACAGCTCGCCGAGCTCGAAGCCGGCGTGCGCACCTGACAGTGCAAGCCCCATGACCGTGACCCTGGCCCAGGCCCTCGCGCACGCCACCGCCCTGGGGCTGGCGCGCCTGGACGCGCAGTTGCTGCTGCTGCACGCGAGCGGCCGCGGCCAGAACGAACGCGCCTGGCTGCTGGCGCACGATCAGGACGCCCTCTCAGACCCCCAGGCGCAGGCCTATGAGGCCCTGTGCGCCCGTCGGCTGCGGGGCGAGCCCCTGGCCTATCTGGTGGGCGAGAAAGAATTCTTCGGGCTGATGCTGGCGGTCGATGACCGGGTGCTGGTGCCCCGCCCGGACACCGAGACCCTGGTCGAATGGGCGCTGCAGGTGCTGGCAGGCTATGAGGCCCCGACCGTGATCGATCTGGGCACCGGCAGCGGCGCGATTGCCCTGGCCCTGAAGCACCAGCGGGCCGATGCACGCGTCGAGGCGGTGGACCGCAGCGACGCAGCGCTGGCCGTGGCCCGCGCCAACGGCGAGCGCCTGGGTCTGGCCGTGGCCTGGCGCAGCGGCCACTGGCTCGCAGAGGCTAACGGGGGCTACGACCTGGTGGTGAGCAACCCCCCCTACATCCGGGCCGACGACCCCCACCTGCGCGCCCTCACGCACGAGCCGCTGACCGCCCTGGCCGCCGGCGACGATGGCCTACACGACCTGCGCGCGATCGTGGTCGCATCCCCCGCGCACCTGGCGCCCGGGGGATGGCTGCTGCTCGAACACGGGTGGGACCAGGCCGAGCCCGTGCGCGCGATGCTGGCGGCGGCAGGGTTTGACGACATCGGCAGCCGCCAGGACCTGGCTGGCATCGAGCGATGCAGCGGCGGCCGCTGGGGCCGAAGGCCTGTAGGCGCCGCAACGCCCCGAAGCCAATAGGGGCAGGACGAACTGGGATAATTGCGGGCAGACCCAACCACGGCCCCGGGCCGGCAAGGACCTTCCATGAGCGACACGCAGCAACGCATCGACCAACTGGTCAAAACCCACGACGTCCTCTTGTTCATGAAGGGGACGGCCAACTTCCCGCAATGCGGCTTCTCGGGTCGCGCGATCCAGATCCTCAAGGCCTGCGGCGTCGACGCCAAGACGGTGGCCACCGTCAACGTGCTCGAAGACCCGGCGATCCGCGAAGGCATCAAGGAATACAGCAACTGGCCCACCATCCCGCAGCTGTATGTGAAGGGCGAGTTCATCGGCGGCTCGGACATCATGATGGAGATGTACGAGAGCGGCGAACTCAAGCAAGTGCTGGGCAACTAAGGCGTCTGCGACCAGCGCTGGGCGGCGGCCAGCACCGCGTTCGGGTAGGCCGCCTTGCCCCGGCTGCCGTTGTAGCGGCCCAGGGCCATGAACAGGTCGCCGCGTTCACGATCCAGGTAGTGGCGCAGGATCACGCAGCCAAAGCGCAGATTGGTCTGCATGTGAAACAGGCGGCTGGCGTCGCCGTCACCGATGACACGGCTCCAAAACGGCATCACCTGCATGTAGCCGCGCGCGCCCACCGGGCTCACGGCGAATTTGCGAAACGCGCTCTCCACCTCGATCAGTCCCAGCGTGAGGGACGTCTCCAGCCCCGCGCGCCGCGATTCGTACCAAAGCGTTTGCAAGAACTCCTCCCGCACCTCGGGCCGGGGCTTGAACCGCTGCAGCCGGCTGTCCATGGCACGTAGCCACTGCTGGTAGGTGCGGCGCGCCGCGTCAGACGAAAACTCGGGAATCGGCGGCGCCGCATTGGCAATGGCCGAACTCAGGGCGGTGCGCACCGAGTCCACCAGCGGCTCTTCGAGCTGAGCGCCAGCCCGCGCCGGAACCGACAGACCATGACCGGCCAGGCCGACGATGGCCCAACGGAGCCATCGTCTGCGCGAGGTCACGACTGGATGCGACTGCGCAAGTGATCGAGGATGCCGGCGGCGCTGACCTGGGTGGCCGCGGTGTCGCGCCGGTGCTGGTATTCGACCTGACCTTCCTTGAGGCCCCGGTCGGAGATCACCACCCGGTGCGGCACGCCGATCAACTCCCAGTCGGCGAACATCGCGCCGGGGCGCTCGCCGCGGTCATCGAGCAGGACGTCCACGCCCGAGGCGGCCAGGTCGTCGTGCAACTGGGTGGCGGCGGCCTTGACCGCCTCGCTGCGGTCCATGCCGATGGGGCAGACCACCACGGTGAAAGGCGCAATCGCGTCGGGCCAGATGATGCCGCGCTCGTCATGGTTTTGTTCGATGGCGGCGGCAGGCAGGCGGGTGATGCCGATGCCGTAGCAGCCCATTTCCATGAACTGGGGCTTGCCGTTCTCGTCCAGGAACGTGGCGTTCATGGCCTTTGAGTACTTGACGCCCAGGTAGAACACATGGCCCACCTCGATGCCGCGCTCGATGGCCAGCGGACCTTTGCCGTCGGGGGAGAGATCACCCTCGACCACGTTGCGGATGTCGGCCACCAGATCGGGCTCGGGCAGATCGCGGCCCCAGTTCACGCCGGTCATGTGGAAATCTTCGGCGTTGGCGCCGCAGATCCAGTCGGCCATCACCGCCACCTCGCGGTCGGCCACGATCTTCACAGGCTTTTTCAGGGCCAAGGGACCCAGGTAGCCAGGCTTGGTGCCGAAGTGGTCGAGGATCTCGGGCACGGTGGCAAAGCGAAAGCCCACATCCAGCCCCGGCAACTTGCCGACCTTGACCTCGTTCATGTCGTGGTCACCGCGCACCAGCAGCAGCCAGATCTGGCTCTTGGCGACGTTGCCGGCTTCGTCGAGCGTGTCGGTGGCCAGCACCAAAGACTTCACCGTGCTTTGCAGCGGAACGCCCAGAAGCTGCGCCACGTCGGCGCAGGTGCTCTTGCCGGGCGTGGGGGTCTGGGTCAGGGCCTGGGACGCCGCAGGGCGCGGGCCAGCCGGGGCCAGGGCCTCGGCCTTTTCCAGGTTGGCGGCGTAGTCGCTCTGGGGGCAGTAGACGATGGCGTCCTCGCCGGTGGCGGCGATCACCTGGAATTCCTCGGACAGATCACCGCCGATGGCGCCGCTGTCGGCCGCGACGGCGCGATAGCGCAGGCCGAAGCGGTCAAAGATGCGGCGATAGGCCTGGGCCATCACCTGGTAGCTGGCCTTGGCGGACGCCACATCACGGTCGAAGCTGTAGGCGTCCTTCATGATGAATTCGCGCCCCCGCATCAGGCCAAAGCGCGGACGGCGCTCGTCGCGGAACTTGGTCTGAATTTGGTAGAGATTTTTGGGCAGCTGCTTGTAGCTGCGAAGCTCTTGGCGGGCGATGTCAGTCACCACTTCTTCGCTGGTAGGCTGAATCACGAAATCGCGGTCGTGGCGGTCCTTGATGCGAAGCAGCTCGGGGCCCATCTTGGCAAAGCGCCCCGTCTCTTGCCACAACTCCGCGGGCTGGACGACGGGCATGGTGCATTCGACGGCGCCGGCGCGGTCCATCTCCTCGCGCACGATGGCTTCGACCTTGCGAATAACACGCAAACCCATAGGCATATAGGTGTAAATACCGGCGCCTAATTTCTTGATCATGCCCGCGCGGGTCATGAGGCGGTGGCTCGCCACTTCGGCGTCAGCGGGCGCTTCTTTGAGCGTGGAAATCAGAAACT
>Ga0315901_10003605_pt1 | contig 20008 bp, 11 predicted proteins | sample LakEriMetagenome_10_FD_203761 | JGI IMG/M metagenome (GOLD analysis project Ga0315901, IMG submission 203761) | Freshwater fungal communities from buoy surface, Lake Erie, Ohio, United States - Buoy 2 MA116 | ecosystem: Environmental > Aquatic > Freshwater > Lake | place: USA: Lake Erie, Ohio... | reverse complement strand
CTTCGACCGGTAAGGCGGCCTGGGCCAACTCCTCGGCGTTGGTCAGCCGGGTTTCAAAAGTTCCCGCGAGTGCTCCCTCGCGGAAGACGAGAATTCGGTCCGAGTACTGGAGCACTTCGGGAAGGTCCGAGCTGATGAGCACCACCCCCTGTCCAGCGCGGGTCGACTCGCGAATCCAATCGTGGATCTGCTGCCGGGCAGCCACATCGACACCCCGGGTGGGTTCATCGAGCAGCAACACCCGGGGATCGGCGAGACTGCAGCGGCCGAGCATCACCTTCTGCTGGTTCCCCCCCGAGAGTTCGCGAATCGGCTGTTCGACCGACTGCCGACGCACGTGCAGCCGATCGCAGAGCTCGCGCGTCTCATGGCGTTCGCGGCGGCGTGCGATCAATTGGTGACTGATCCAGCGCGAGAGGGCGGAAATCCCCAGATTGTGGCGAATCGACTGCGACGGAAAGATTCCCTGCCGCAACCGGTCTTCGGGCAAATAGGCCAGCCCCTCCCGAATCGCCTGCGCGGGGTTTCGCGGACGGTAGGGAACATCGCCCAGCGTCAATCGACCTGCGGAGAGAGGGCGCAGCCCGACCAGCGACTGGGCCCATTCGCTGCGCCCCGCGCCGACCAGTCCGTACACCCCCAGCACTTCTCCCGCGCGAACGCTGAATGAGATCTGGCGAAATCGTCCGCCGGCATCCGCGAGCCCGGTGCCACGCAGCACGATCGGGCACTCGTTGGAACGGGTCCCGCGGGGGAGGAACTGGGTCTCGCGCCCCACCATGCGTGAGATCATCTCGCCGCGGGAGAGTTCGCCCGCCGCTCCGGACCAGACCACCCGACCATCGCGCAGAATGGTCACTCGCGTGGCGAGCCGTTCGATCTCTTCCAGGCGGTGCGAAATGTAGATGAGCCCGGTTCCCGCGCGCTGGCGTTCGGCAATCCGGGCGAAGAGCCACTCACTCTCGCGGGCCGAGAGGGAGCTGGTCGGTTCATCGAGCAGCAGAATTCTCGGCTCCAGCGACAGTGCCGTCGCCAACTGCACCATCTGCCGTTGAGCCACGGAAAGTTCACCCGCGGGCTGCCGGGGGTCGAGCGGTTCTCCCAACTGGGAGACCACCTGTCTGGCGTGGGCCCAGATCCGCGGCCAATCCACGATTCCGGCCTGGGCGGGCAACCCACGAGAGAGGGCGATACTTTCAGCCAGCGAGAGATCTTCGAAGACGTCGGGTTCCTGATGACAGATGGCGATGCCCAGACGGCGGGCGGTCTGCGGGTCGCTTAGGCGGACACCGATCCCGTCGATGGAGATCGTTCCTTCGTCGGGAGTCAACACGCCGGCAATCAGGTTCAGCAGGGTGCTCTTTCCCGCGCCGTTTTCCCCCACGATGGCATGCACTTCCCCCGGATGGACCGCGAGGTCGATGTGCTGTAGCGCGGGAATACCGGCGAACTGCCGGGTGACCCGGATGAACTGCAACAGGGGGACAGACTCCACCGCCACGGGGACCTCGCACACCGTGATGCCGAACTGGACAAAGGCGTGATCGTAACCGTCTCAGGAAGGATTTGGCAGCGATTTCGCAGCTGGTCGCACCTTGACTTGCCGGGGCGCAAGTCCTTCCTCCGGTATCTCCCGGCAACAGTCGCACAGCAGTCCGGTTCAATCGAGGACGACGCCCTGGCCAGACGGGCGTTCCGAGAATGGATCCTCCCCCAATTGTGTGGGATCTGCCGAGAACAACGGGAACATCAATCGAGACGATAGTGACTGCCAGACCAACGAGGGGAAATGTGCCGGGGCGGGACAGGTGGTCGTGCGCGACAAATATCCTCCGCACCGAACGGCATTTTCGGCGTTTCAGGCGGTCTTGGATGGGGCCGCCCGAATCGTGCAGGTTCCAGATCCGATACATCGGAACGGATCTGGGGAGGAACCCCCTATGATCAGCCCACCAGCGGCGGCATGCGCGGCGCCATGGGCTAGGCTGAATCGACGGGGAACACGCCACCTGTGTGATTCACCCCGTGACCCCGGGAGACTTCATCATGATCACGACAGTCCGCCGCCTGACCTGGCACCTGTTGTTTGGCTTGACTCTGCTTTCGACTGGTGCGCCAGTGTGGGCCCAGGCGGGTGCCAGCCGCGAGCAGTATACGAACAAGAGCCGGTTCAAGATTCCTTTTCGGTTCGACGCTGACGAGCTGGAGCAATTGGGGGCCCGGGAAGTCGAGTTGCTGGAGTCTCGCGATCAGGGGGTCACCTGGAAGTCTCGCGATCGAGTCTCCCCCGCTGCGGGCAAGTTTCAGTACGAGGCGACCGAGACCGGTTCGTACTGGTTTTGCCTCAAACTGATCGACCGCGACCGAAAAGCTCATCCCTCCACTCCTGCGAAGGCCGGCCTGAAGGTGTTCGTCGACCTCGATCTGCCCGAGGTCAATCTGCAGCTATCGCAACGCAGTCCGGGAACCGTGCAGATTGCCTGGAGCGTGGAAGACGCGGCGATTGAGCTGAACACTCTGCGGCTGAAAATCCGCCAGCCGCAACGCGAATGGAAGGAACAGACAATCCGTCGTGCCGCGACCGGTTCGGAAGATATTCGGGTTGATGGAACCGGGCTGTTCGAAGCGGAACTCTCGGTGGCCGATTTGGCGGGCAATGAGACCGTCGCGGCCAAGCAACTGCGGATCCGGTCCTCAAATGCCAGCCCTGCGCCGACTCGCGAGAAGATTGCGGTCAAGCAACGGGACCCAGGGGGAGACCGGCTGGAAATGGCCAGCCAATTCCCGGGAACCCGTCGCCGGACCGCCCAGGAAGTGGCGCCGGAACCGGCGTTGGCGCGGAACGCCCCGGTGAACCCGGCCAATGAACCCGGTTCGCGCCCCACGAACTTGCGTCGCACAGCCACCTCAGACCTGCGCGTGACCGAGCCCCGGGTATCGCCTCCCCGCACCGTGCGGCATGTCAACACTCTGCAATTCGAGCTGAAATATCGGCTGCGGGATGTCGACTCCGACGAGCGGATTCCCGTTGAACTCTGGATGACGGCCGACGGCGGCGCCAGCTGGCAACTCGCCGGGCGCGATGACGACGGAAGCAGCCCGATGCAGGTCGCTGTCGACCAACCGGGGGAATACGGCGTGCAACTGGCTTGGCGCAGCCGCTCTGGGCGGGCCATGCCCCGCCCGCAGGATGGAACCGCTCCACGCGATCTGTTCATTGTCGATCGTCGCGCTCCCGAGCTGGAACTGCTGGGGGTGCAATCGGCCCGTTCTACGCGGGGACAGGTTGTCACCATTCGCTGGAAGGCTGCTGACGAACATTTTGGCGAGCGGCCGCTGCGCCTCCTCTGGTCCACTTCGGCTCAGGGTCCGTGGGATGAGGCCATGAACGAGATCCCCAATGATGGCGAGGTCGCCTGGCAGCCAGCGGCACATGTTCCCGAAACGGTCTATGTGCGACTCGAGGCGCGGGACCTGGCGGGAAATCTGCGGATCGCCGAGTCTGGCCGGCCCATCCGGCTGTTGGCGGTGACTCTTGAGGACTCGGAAGAAAAACCAACCGACACGAACCGCGCCGAGCCGCCGGGGGACGATTCCAACCGCTGATGTCGCTCAGCGGGCGGTGGTTCCCGAATCTCCCACGCCCAGAACAGGGGAGGGAGTCTTTGAGGCCTCGCCGGGACGCCGCAACAGCACCAACTCGTGGCCCTGCTTCATGAACCAGGGAACCCGGGTCACTTCCTGCAAATCGGCGGGAAGCCTGGCTCGCTCGCGGTCCAACTCGTCTACCCGGGCCACCACGAACGTCGGTCCGGGGTTCGCTTTCCACCAGGCCAGCAAATCTTCGGCGGTTTCCAGACGTTCGACGCGGTCGACACCGGCCAGTTCGCCGCTGTAATAGATCAGGCCAGGCCGGAAGAAATGCCAGCTCGCGACCCGGCAGTTCCCGTGGGGATCTGCGGCCTGCATGGCCCGAGCCAGAGCGACATTGGACTGTCCCCGATCAACTTCTGCGGCGGTCCATCCGAACAGCGCCACCAGGAACAGCGCCGTGCTGATGGTCCACACACCCAGCGACTGGCGGACCTGCTGACGCTGCGAGGACCACCAGGCCATAACCCCGCCAAGCACCACCGGGACTCCGGGAATCCAGAGCCCGCCAATCTCCAATCGCAGGTGCTGGGCGACCATCCCGGGAATCACCAGCAGGCCCCCTCCAATCAACAGCAGGGTTCCCCACATCAGGCCCAAAGCCCACTTGCTGATCAAACCCGGTTCGGCCTCCCAGCGGGCCACAAAAGCCCCGGTCAACAAGGCCAGGGCGGGATAGGCTGGAACCACATAATGCGGAAACTTGGTGGTCGCCAGCGAGAAGAAACCAACCCAGACCGTGACCCAGCAGATCAGCAGACGATCGGCCGGGGACAATCGGCCCGCTGTTTGTCTACGCCGCCACAGGTCCAAAAGCACCGGTCGGGCGAGTAGGATCCACGGGAAAAAGCCGACACAGATCGCAGCCAGATAGAACCACGCAGGTCCTGCATGGTTGTCCATGCCGGCCGTGAAGCGGTGCAGGTGATGGGTGCCGAAGAAGCCCCGCAGGAATTCCCCGTCTGTGTGCCAGCCAACGGCGGCGAACCAGGGGCCAGCGACCAGCACCACAGAACCGAGCGCGAGTCCGGGGCACATTCGCCACACTTCGCGAGCCACGCGCAGCGGAGACAACCGGCAAGCGACCTGCCAAAGTCCTGCCCAGCGGCCGCCGGGTAAATCCGATTCCATGGCCTGCGTTGGACTTCCAGACACCTCCCCAGGCGTGGGCGACAGCAACCGGAACAGACCCAGCACGCATCCGGGCAACAGGAGCCCGATTGGCCCTTTGGTCAGCACGGCAAAACCCATCGCGAAATAGATTCCGCACCAGTCACGAAAGGAGGGCTCGCCCCATTCGCGCTGTCCCGGAGCGACTCTCTTTTGGGCCGCCCGGACGTAGAGAAAAATCGATAGGGTGCAGAAGAAGACCAGCTCGGCATCGCAGGCGGCGGCCCGGGCGATGACCACAAAGTTGAGACTGGTGGCCAGAATCACGGCGCTCCAGAATCCCGCGAGGCGCGAATGCAGGCGACTTCCCAAATGATGCACCAACAGCACGCTGGCCAAGCCAAACAGAGCAGCCGGCAGCCGGGCCACGAATTCACTGATGCCGAACAGGCGGAATCCCCCGGCCATCAGCCAGAACATGATGGGGGGCTTGTGCGAGAAGAGTTCCCGATTGAACCGGGGAACAATCCAATCCCCCGTTTGATGCATTTCACGCGCGACTTCGACGAAGTAGGTTTCGTCGTCGTCCCAGAAGTGAGTCGCCCCCAACCCCAGGAGAAAGACAAATCCGCACAGCAGGGCGAGACGGAGCTGCGAGCCAACGAAGTCGGAACCAGTGGATGTCGGCGTGGGAGCAGAGTCCGGGGAGATGAAAGGCATCCTTGCCTCAACACAGGAAAACGGACCGGTCGGGAGCAGGCGGATCGCCCAACCGCGAAGAAACGCAGAGTTTATTGGGAATCTGCGCTTTTGTTCAATCTGAGTTTGCCACCAAAAACTATACACCCGCACAGAACTATGAGGTCGGCATTGGAATCGCCCCACCTGGACGATTGGCCGAGGCCCGTCCTGTTGGTGGATGTCCGTCGAAGCAGCGGCACGAAGATGGTCGAAACCGAAGAGATCCGACCCAGCGACCGCGACGCCCTGAAACCGCTGATTCTGGCCGCCAAACGCAGCCGACAGCCTTGTCCACCCGGCCCTCCCTCGTCGAAGTGACTTGGGTCCGACACTGACCCGTGGGGGGGCCCTACACAGTCAGTCGGAAAATCGCAGGAATTCGATCGCCAAAACTCGGCCCGGGCTCGCATCCATTCCGGGGCGCGGCTCGTGCCGAGCAAGCGCTATCGACGCGTTTTGGCTCACAACAATTCATCCGGGACAAGGCCCCCGCGAGAGAAATTGCCTGAATGGAATCTGTCGATCTCTGCGTACACCTGCCCTCCATTCCCTGAGGAATTGGACGAGACCGTTCCTGTTCGGGGCAAGGGAACTCCCGAACCCGTTGAATCTGGCGGACGAAAGCGTTCGGCGATCTGCGGTCCGCCGTCGGATGTGGATGGCAAAACCCCTAATTTCTTTGGAAATTCATACCATGCCCTCCCCGTCCGCCGGGGGTGGAGTAGAATCACAGGTCATCGGCAACCTGACGCTTTGGCTCTTCTTTGGTGTTTCCCGGTCATGGCCAGCCCTCCCGTCCGCAACCGCAAGCCCATCGTCACGATCGGGCCCGAGCACTTTGTCAATCGGGAACTGAGCTGGCTGGAGTTCAATGCCCGGGTCCTGGAAGAGGCGGAGGACCCCACCAACCTGTTACTCGAGCGGCTGAAGTTTCTCAGCATTTTCAGCAGCAACCTCGACGAATTCATGATGGTTCGAGTGTCGGGACTGCGGGAACAGATGAATGGGTTGGCCGACCCCGAGGACCGGATGCCCGAGAGCCTCAGCATCCATGAGCAGTTCCGGCAGGTGCACGCCCGCACGCATACGCTGGTGGACCGACAGTATGCCTGCCTGCGGGAGCAGGTCATTCCCGGCCTGGCGCAGGCGGGAATCCGGTTGCTTGACCCCGGAGCGCTGGCAAAGGCCGAGCACGAATATCTCGACAACCTGTTTCAGCAGACGGTCTTTCCGGTACTGACCCCAGTGGCGATTGATCCCAGCCACCCCACTCCACATCTTCGCAGCCGCGGCCTGTACATCGCCGCCATGATCGAGCAGGCCCAGTACCGACCGGGAGCTGCAAACACCCTGCTGGCAGTCGCGCATCTGCCGCCCGTGCTCCCCCGACTGATTCGCTTGCCCGGAGACGCCCAGAATTATGTCTTGCTCGACCAATTGGTGGGATCTCGTCTCGACCAGCTTTTCAGTGGATCACGAATCGTCTGCTGGACGACCATCAGAATCACCCGGGACGCCGATCTCGACATCGACGGCGACCAGGTGCTGCATGACCTGTCACAGGCAGTCGAAGAGGGACTGAAAGCGTTGAGGCATCGGGATGTGGTCCGGCTGGAGGTGGCCCCGGGTGCCGACCAAACCTTGATCGAAGCAATCCGGCGACCGCTGGGGCTCAGCAGCGAGGAAATTTACCATCTTCAGGGGCCCCTCGATTTGACAAACTTCATGGACTGGCATGGACTGCCCGAGTTCCCTCACCTGCGGGATGAGCCATTCCCCCCGCGCCGTCCCCTGGGCCTGGAGGAAGGGACCGACTTCTTCGCGACCATCCGCAAGAAGGACGTCCTGCTCCACCACCCCTACGAGTCGTTTCAGTGTGTGGTGGAGTTTCTCCAACAAGCGGCGGAGGACCCCGACGTGCTGGCGATCAAGCAGACCCTGTACCGGGCCGGCAGCGAAAGCCCGGTGATTCGCGCGTTGATCAACGCCGCGGAAAAAGGGAAAAGTGTGACGGCGGTGGTCGAGCTGCTGGCCAGGTTTGACGAGCAGTCGAACGTCAAATGGGCACGGCAGATGGAACGTGCCGGCGTACACGTCGTCTACGGATTCGTCAGCCTCAAAACCCACTGCAAGCTCACCCTCGTGGTGCGACGCGACAGTGACCGCATTCGCCGTTACCTGCACCTCGGAACGGGCAACTACAACTCTTCAACCGCCAAACTCTACACGGATCTTGGGCTCTTCACGGCCCGGGAATCGTTCGGGGAGGATGCCTCGGCACTGTTCAACTATCTCACCGGGTATTCCACAGGATACCGCTGGCGGAATTTCATCGTCTCGCCGGACTTTCTTCAGGACCGGGTGCTGGAGCTGATTGGACGCGAGGCGTCCCGGGCCAAGTCACGGGAGGGGGGGCGGATCTTCGCGAAGCTCAACCAACTGGTCGATCCCGAGGTAATCGAGGCTCTGTACAAAGCCTCTCAGGCGGGAGTCAAAATCGACCTACTGGTCCGCGGTAGTTGCTGCCTTCGCCCAGGGGTGAAGGGAATTTCCGAAAACATCCGGGTCATGAGCATCCTCGACCGGTTTCTGGAACACAGCCGGGTCTACGTGTTCGGCGAGGGGGATCAGGCCGAAGTCTACATTGCCAGCGCCGACTGGATGCCCCGGAACTTCCGACGTCGGGTTGAGATTGTGTTCCCGTTGATTGAGCCGATGCTTAAGCAGCGGATTCTCCAAGGTCTGGTCCCGATATATCTGGGAGACAATGTGAAGGCCCGGCAGATGCAGCCAGATGGCAGTTATCGCCGGGTGTCTCCCGAGCCCGGAGCACCCTCGGTGCGGGCCCAGCTGAAATTTCTGACGGAACCGCCAATTCCCGATTTCACTAACGAAGTGGTCGAAGGACCGGTCCCCTGAGTAGAGACGGGGCACGGGAATCGATCGACGGAACCAGACTTACCGTCGCTACAAAACACCACAGGGTCTGGGAGCGAATTCTCCCAGACCCTGATGAGAGCCTGATGTCTTGTGCGGAAAATTGGCACCGCATTGTTCAAGTGCAGCCCGAGTCCCAGGTCACGCCACCGGAACGGTGCCGCATCGAGTGAAGTACCAGTTCAAACCCGGGACCAATCACAAAGAGACCAGCACCTGTACGAATTCAGGCGGCCTGATGCTGCGAGGCTTCGACCGGATCGCTGGGACCGGTTCCCGTTTTGTTTCTGCCAAGATCCAGAACCCTTTGGGGAACAGGCTTGACATTCCAGACCAGACCCAGCTTTTCGAAGGTCCAGATCATGTAGTAGGTGATGTCGACCTCCCACCAGTAAAACCCGTTGCGGGCCGATGCCGGGTAGTAGTGGTGATTGTTGTGCCAACCCTCACCAAACGCAAACAGCGCCAGGATGAAGTTGTTGCGGCTTTGATCAGTGGTTTCGTACCGACGACTGCCAAACACGTGGGCCAGAGAATTGATGCAGTAAGTCACATGGTACAGGCAAACCGTGGAGACCACGAATCCCCAAATAAACATCTGGGGGCCGTTGGTCCCCAGTCCCGGAGCCCAACGCTCCAGCACCGAGCCCAAGGCCCACATGCCGCCCCCCCAGATCACGATCGGAATCCAGGTATTGTTGTTGAGGAAGACCAACTCGGGGAATTTCATGAGGTCGGGGACCCGCTGCACGCGAACGGGAGAACTGTCGTAGGTCATGAACCAGCCCATGTGGCTCCACAGAAAACTATGCTGCACCGGTGAATGCAGATCGCCTGGCTGGTCAGACAGGGTGTGGTGGTCTCGATGGTGAGCAGCCCACCAAATGGGCCCCTTCTGAGCTGCCGCGCTTCCAATAAAGCCCCACAACCACTGGAACCACCGGGAGGTCTGGAAGGCCTTGTGCGCGAAGTAACGGTGATAGAATCCGGTGAGAGCCATGCCCCGGATCAAATACGAAAAAAAGCCCACTATGAGCGCCGTCCAGCTCCACCCCACCCAGAACACCGCCAGGCACCCGAGGTGCAGGCCGAAATAGGGAATGAGGGTGGGCCACTCGATCTGGCGGTACCAGGGGAGTGTCGACTCGGGAGTGGTGCTCATGCGAACGTTTCAAACCGGGACCATGACGGACAGGCGTATCGCAGGGATCGCCTTGGAGGCCCTCAATGATGGTGATTTCGGCAGATTCGGCAAGGTGAAACAGAGCGGAATTCCCGAACCCGGGGTTCGGGCCCTGCCCCGAGACCCGACAAACCCCAATTTCTCGGTATGATTTCCAGCGGATTGCCGCCAGTCAACAGCACGCCTGAAAGACCGGTGCCATGTTGACCAATCAACGAATCCCGATATATTCTGTCGATGAGAGGCGTGAGAGGGCTCTTTCTTCCCCGAGTTTGTCAGGTGCCTGTTCCAATGCTGTCGATTCTTGGTCGCCCCGTCGATTCCCACTGCGATCGATACGCCCGTCGGCACTTTCTGAAGCTGGGCGGGTTGGCCTTGGGGGGGCTGTCACTGCCACAAATCCTGCGGGCCCAGGAAATCTCTCCGGTGCCGGGTCAGGGGTTGTCGCACAAGGCGGTGATCATGATTTTTCTGTCGGGAGGTCCCTCCCATCAGGACATGGTCGACCTCAAAATGGATGCCCCAAAAGAAATTCGGGGTTCATTCCAGGCCATTCAAACCAACGTCCCGGGAATCGACATCTGCGAACACCTCCCCCGGGTAGCTCAAATGATGGACAAGTTCGCCATCATCCGATCGCTCTACGGCAGCCCCGACCAGCACGCGTCGGACATGTGTGTCAGCGGTTATCCTATTGGTCCCAAGGGGCGACAAGACAATCACCCTTCGCTGGGATCGGTCGTCTCGCGGCTCCAGGGGCCCGTCGACCAGGCGGTCCCGCCGTTCGTGGGTCTGACGATAAAGACCCGACACGCCCCCTATTCGAATCCGGGATTGCCGGGTTTCCTCGGCCAGGCGCATGCTCCTTTCCAGCCCGATGGGGAAGGGATGGAAAACATGCGTCTGAACGGCATCCACCTGGACCATTTGCGTGACCGCCAGCGGCTGCTGAGCGGTTTCGATTCGTTCCGCCGTGAGGCCGAGCGCAATCCCGTATTTCACGGGGTCGATTCATTCACGCGGAAGGCGTTTGACGTTCTGACATCGAGCCGCCTCGTCGAGGCGCTCGATCTGTCTCAGGAGGATTCGGCCTTGCGTGACCGGTATGGCCGCGGAACGGCCGACCCCGCTTTTGGCGAGGATGCCGGCCCCCACTGGATGGACCAATTTCTAATGGCCCGGCGGCTGGTGGAGGCGGGTGTCCGCTGTGTGACCCTGTCGTTCGGTAGCTGGGACCGGCACGGCGGGAACTTCGAACGACTTCCAGAGCAGTTGTCGAAGCTCGACCTGGGGCTCTCGGCTCTGGTGGACGATCTGCATCGCCGGGGCCTCGAACGCGATGTCAGCGTGATCGCCTGGGGCGAATTTGGCCGGACACCACGCATCAATCCCGGCGGAGGTCGCGACCACTGGCCGCAGGCGTCCTGTGCCCTGCTCGCGGGCGGGGGCATGAAGGTGGGACAGGTGATTGGATCAACCAACCGGTTGGGGGAGGTTCCCCAAGATCGCCCGATTCATTATCAGGAAGTGTTCGCAACACTGTATCGGCAATTGGGAATTGACGTGGCGACGGCGACCATTCTTGATCCCAACGGTCGGCCACAATACCTGCTTGACCGTCGGGAGCCGGTTCGGGAATTGATTTGACCCCCCGAATCGCAATCGCCGATCTATCTTCCCTTCGGCGAGCCAGAAAAGTGAGTTGGCCGGCGGGACAGGCCAACCCAATCCCTGACGTACTCGAAATCCGGGCTTTGCAGTTCGGGCATCGGAGTGGCCTGGATTCTTTAGGAAGGGCCTGTTGCGGCTAATTGGGCGGGGATTCAGTCGCTTTCCAGGCAGCGTTGGTCGCCGGTTCGTGGAATTGCTGGACTGAGTGGCCAGACCCTGTAATCAGGGTGGGGGATTCGTTACCCTTGCTATGATTCAGTTGGCACAATCAGTCCCGCGAACGAGATGACAGTGACCTTGACCGACAGCTTCGACCGCCCGGAGAACCATTCCCTCCCGCAGGCTGAAACTGCGGGAGCGGCGCGGCCTAGGCAGCTTCCCTCGCTGTGGTTCTCCGGTAACGGGCCCCAGGAACCTGGTAAGGACCGCCCTCCCGTGCGGAAAACGACGGCGGAACCAAGCCGCAATGGGCCCTTCGGTCCCTGGGCTCTGGCAGCCCTGGCGGCCATGGCCCTGATCATGGTGTCTCTCTTCTGGTCACCATTGCTTCCCTCCACGGTCGATTACAGCTTTTTCCGGCAGCAGTTGGCGGCCAATAATGTTGAGTCGCTGGAGTTTCTGCGCGAGCGGATCACCGGCGAGTGGAAAGAAGCCCCCGCCGATCCGCTCAAGCCGGAAGCGAAACTGCCGAAGAAATTCACCACCATTCTGCCCCCAGTCGACGACAAAGATCTGGTATCGGACCTGCTGGCCACGAACACGAAGTGGAAGTCGGACCCCACCAGCTGGGCTGAAGGTCTCAACATGCTGGTCTCTCTGCTGGCTTTCGCCATGATGTTGGGTGTGGTCTGGATCCTCTTTCGCCGCGGGGGCGATCCGATGGGGACGGGCTCGATGGTGAGCAACTTCATCCGCAGCCCGGCCAAGAAGTTTCTCCCCGCCGATCAGCACAACACGTTTGGCGATGTGGCTGGGATGGAACAGGCGAAATACGAACTTCAGGAGGTGGTTGAGTTCCTCAAAAACCCGGGCAAGTTCCAAAAGCTCGGAGCCCAGATTCCCAAAGGGGTGCTGCTAATGGGCCCACCGGGTACGGGCAAGACTCTGCTGGCACGGGCGACGGCGGGGGAAGCGGGAGTGCCGTTTTACTCAATCAACGGCTCGGAGTTCATCCAGATGTTCGTCGGGGTCGGCGCCAGTCGGGTGCGCGACATGTTCCGGACCGCCAAAGAGAGTGCCCCCTGCATCCTGTTCATTGACGAAATCGACGCGGTGGGGCGCATCCGCGGAGCTGGCGTGGGGGGAGGGAGCGATGAGCGGGAACAAACCCTCAATCAGATTCTCAGCGAGATGGATGGGTTCACCCCCAGTGAGGCGGTGATCGTGGTGGCGGCGACGAACCGCCCTGACGTTCTCGACTCGGCCCTGCTGCGTCCGGGCCGATTCGACCGCCATGTCACGATCGATCGCCCCACGAAAGAAGGGCGGGTGGGGATTCTCAAGGTGCATACCCGAAAGGTTCCGCTGGATGACACGGTGGATCTCGAACGGATCGCGGGAGGAACCATTGGTTTCTCGGGGGCGGATCTGAAAAACCTGGTCAACGAAGCCGCGCTCATGGCGGCCCGTGCCAGCAAGACCAAGGTGGGGCTCGTCGACTTCGATTCGGCCAAAGACAAAGTCATGATGGGCCCTAAGCGCGAAGAGGTCCTGAGCCACCGCGAACGGGAAATGACCGCCTACCACGAGGCGGGGCACGCCCTGATTGCCTGGTTGCTGCCAGAGCTGGATGCTGTGCATAAAGTGACCATCGTCCCGCGGGGCCGGGCCTTGGGCGTCACCCAACTGGTTCCCGAAGAAGAGCGGTATCACATGGGGGAACGGCGGCTACATTCGCATCTGGCGATGGCCATGGGAGGCCGGGCAGCTGAGAAGATGATCTTCAACGAGTTCTCAGCGGGAGCCGAAAGCGATATCAAGCAGTCCACCAGTATTGCCCGGAGAATGGTGGCTCACTGGGGAATGAGCGCCATCATTGGCCCCGTCGCGTTCCAGCAGAGTGAAGAGCATCCTTTTCTGGGGAAGGAGATTCAGGAGGTGCGGCAGTTTTCGGAAGAGACCGCACACATCATCGACCAAGAGGTGCAACGGTTTGTGAACGACGCCGCTGCCCGGGCATTGCAGATTCTCGATTCCCACCGTGCCGCCCTGAAATCTCTGGCTGACGCCCTGTTGGCCCATGAGGAATTGTCGAGGGAGCAGGTCGGTGAAATCTTGGGTCCTCGTCCCGAACGGGAGACCACCGGACCGGCCACCACCCTCTCGGCCTGATTGCGTCACGCAAGTTCCGCAGGACCCGGCATGTTGCACCGTCTCCCCGAACTGTGCCGCCTGGGAGTGCGGATCGGCATCTCCGCTCTGCTCGCAGGCCGGCTAACCACCGCCACCGAAGGGGCCGTTCTGGGGCAAACCTTGGGCTGGGCTGTGTTGTCGCTGCTTTTGCTGATGCCCGCCGGCCTCACGCTCTCCGCAGGGAATCTCGCGCTTCCCCGCCTCCGGTGGATCGACGCCCTTTGGCTGGTGCTGTGCCTGGCTCCAGTCGCTGCGGCGGCTGTGCATTTCGGCACCGGAGATAACCGGGCCGCTGTCAATCTCAGCTGCGAATGGCTGGGGCTGTTGGCCACCTGGTTGCTTTTCCGGTTGCTGCAGTCGGACGTCGGCGCGGCAACAGCCTGGCCGCGCGTGGTCGCCGCCACCACCGTTGGCCTGTCATTGCTGGGGCTCTGGCAGCACTACTTCGGATATGCCGCGGACCGCAGCGAGTACCTCTCTTTGGTCAACCGGCAGACCGAACTGCGGCAGGAACTGGCCGGCACGCGTCAATTATCGCAGTCCCAAGTCAGGCGCGAGTTGGCCGAGCTCGAAACACTCTTTTTTCAGATGGGTGTCCCGGATGATGAGCCTGGCCGCAAGCTGTGGGAAGCCAGACTGCTTGCAAGCAGTGAACCTGTGGGGCTGTTCGCCCTCGCCAACACACTCGCGGGAGTGCTCCTAACGGGAGCCCTGCTGTGGGGGATTTGGTTCCTGACGCCCCTCGCACCTGGTCCGGCCCAACCCACCGTCGCATCGCTCCAACCGGAAATCGGACGTTTGTCCACCGGACTGGCCTTGGGTCTGGTCGGATTCTGTCTGGTACTGACCAAAAGTCGGACTGCCTGGGGCGGGACCTTGGCGGCGGGAGCCCTGTTGGCATTGGTTCGGGAAACCGTTTGGGTCCGCGGGCTGCGATTGAACAGGCTGTTTCTGGTGTTGGCTGGCGTGGCCCTGGTGGTTGGCTTGGGTGGTTGGTCTGGGGGACTCGACCGGCTGGTCGTGAGCGAGGCCTTCAAATCGCTGCGCTACCGGGCCGAGTACTGGACCGGCAGCTGGCATATGTTGTGCGATCGGGAGCATCCTTTACGGTGGATGACCGGCGTGGGCCCCGGAAATTTTCGAGCGTGCTACCTCCCGTTCAAGCTGCCCGAGTCCAGTGAGGAAATTGCCGATCCACACAATCTGTTTCTGGATCATTGGGCCGCTGGGGGACTGCCCGGACTGCTGGCGGTGCTGGGGCTCTGGGGAGTAGCGCTGAAGTGCCTGCTGCTGGCCTCTCAACGTGACTCGACCACAACACAAGTGACCGTATCGTCGCCGACGACACCTCTGCGCGTCGATTGGATTGGAGCTCTGGGCGCGGTGGGGATAGTGACCCTGCTGGGATCGGGACTCAATGCAGCCTGGCCCTGGGCGGTGGTGGCGGCGGGTCTGCTTCTGGGCGTCTGGGCGTCGCGAAAAACCTCCGAACTCCTGACTACCTCGACAGCCGCCATCCTGGCAGGACTGCTGATCCACCTGCTCGCCGCGGGTGGAATGGGCATGCCGGCGATTGTGATGCTGCTGCAACTGTTCAGTCTGCCGCGACGGGAGGCCCGGGCGGCGGACGAGTTCTCCGTGGCATGGCCAGGACTTCTGCTGGCGGTGTTTGGTGCGTTACTGGCCGGCGTCGTGATCACGCAGGGGCTGCAGCCAGTGGCGACGGCTGAACTGCAAGTGGCACTGGGTGATGAGGCGCTCGCCCGCGGGGCCCACGACCGTGCGTTGAAGTCGTACCGGGCGGCTGCCCAGGCCGATCAGCTTTCGCCGGTTCCGCTGGACCGGCTGGCTGCCGTGACACAGCGCGACTGGCTTGCCAGCCGCGACCCGCAGGCATTCGAAAAGTGCGTGCAGTATCGGGAGGCGTCGATTCGTCGGAATCCCCTGGCGGCTGCGGGGTGGCGCGCGTTGGGGGAGACCTGGCGGCTACGTTTCACTCAGACCTCGGATCTCGCCGATGCCCTTGAGTCCGTTGAAAACCTCCGGCAGGCGGTCCGCCGCCATCCCACCAACCCTCTCTTGCAGGCCGAGTTGGCGCAGGCCGAGATTGGATCGGGCGATGCATTATCCGCCCGGGCGACGGCCCAGCGTGCACTCGAGCTGGACGAAATCAATCACCGTCTGGGTCATACCGACAAATTCCTCCCCGACTCGCTGCTGCACACGTTGCGTGAGTCCCTCGACGCCCCCGACTCAGAACCCTGACCTGCACACGGAATGACTCCGCACAGCTCCCAACCTTCGGCCAATGCATTCCGCGCCCCGCAGTGGGTGGCGCTTGATGCGGTCGGGACTCTGATTCATCCCGAGCCCGGAGTGGCGGAAGCGTACCACGCCGCGGCTTCCAGGCACGGTTCGCGGCTCTCCGCCGAAGAGATTTCCCTACGGTTTCGAACGGTCTATTCCGAGTTTGAAGAGCTGCCTCCGGAGCGGGCCGATACCAGCGAAGAGCGGGAATTGGCGAAGTGGCGCGAGATTGTCGCCCGGGTCATCCCGGATGTCACCGATCCTGAGCAGTGTTTTCAGGATCTGTTCGAATGGTTCTCGCATCCCGGGGCATGGCGCGTTTATCCGGATGTCGCCGAGGCCCTCGTGCGACTCAGCGCTAACGGCCTGCAAGTCGCTCTCGCATCGAATTTCGATCGACGGCTCCACCAGGTCTGTGACGGGCTGCCTGCCCTCGACCAAATTGGTGTGAGGGTGGTGTCTTCTGAGGTGGGATGGAGAAAGCCCAGCCCTGGTTTCTACCGTGCCCTGGTGTCTCAGACCGGTGTCGACGCTGGTGAGATCGTGATGATTGGCGACAGCTGGCTGAACGACATTGCCGGAGCCCGCGAGGCTGGCCTGCAGGCGCTTTGGCTCGATCGCCGGTGTCCAACATCCACAGATCGGATCCCGACTCTGGGGATGGCTGTTGACGAGGTGCTGCGACGTCGGCACTCCCCCGAGGGGACCAAGTGAGCCGGCCCTTCTCCAACCCAGACCAGTCGCCCCCCCCTGCCAACCGGGTGGTGATCCAGAGAAATCCCGCCTCAGGATCGGGTTGGCGCCGGTCTCTGCTCCTGGAACTGGTGCGGGAGCTGCGACTCCGGGGATTCAGACCCCGGCTGTTCAGTGATCGGGCCCGCTGTGACCACTGGCTCGCCGTTCCCCAGAATCGGGCGTCCACTTTATGCCTGGTTGCGGCTGGGGGTGATGGAACTGTCGACGACCTGCTGAACCGGCATCCGGGCTGGCCCCTGGCGATTCTGCCTTTAGGGACAGAGAACCTCTTGGCCCGTGGTCTGGGCATCCCCCCTTCGGGTGTGGACCTGGCGCGGGTGATTGCCGAGGGGCATCGACGGACCATTGACCTGGGACTGGCTGGCAACCGGCGGTTCGTGCTGATGGCCAGTGTCGGGTTCGATGCCGAGGTGATCCATCGGGTGCACGCGGCCCGTACCGGAACGATCACCCACCTTTCCTATCTCCAACCAATTTGGGCGGCACTGCGTAGATATGGTCATCCTCAACTGAAGGTTTGGCTCGATGACGAGACCGATCCGCGGGAAGCGCGACTGGCCGTGATTGTGAACTACCCGATGTACGCCCTGAATCTCCCGATGGCCAGGCGGGCCAAGCCCGACGATGGGTGGCTGGAAGTCCGTCTCTTTCAGAAGGGATCGGCGTTCCAAATCCTGCGGTACTTCTGTACCTTGCTGTGCGGGCGTCACGAAGATCTTCCCGACGTGATTTCCATGCGGGCCCGGCGGGTTCGGATCGAGTCAGAGCATGCGGTTCCCGTCCAGGTCGATGGCGATCCCCAAGGGACTACGCCGATTGAGATCGGGATCATTCCCCAGGGTCTGCAGTTGTTTTCACCTCGCGTCGTTGTCTCTCCCCCCGGCCTCTGAGGCCAATCTTTCCTGATGCCCAGCAACCCCTTCGCGATTGGACCATGGCAAGTTGGCCTGGGTCAGCCCCTGTTGCTCTTCGCCGGTCCCTGCGTGATCGAGTCGGAAGATTTGGTGCTGCAGGTGGCCGAGCGGCTGAAACAGATTGGTGAGGAGTTACGAATTCCGATCGTCTTCAAGGCGAGTTACGACAAGGCCAATCGGACCAGCGTCAAGAGTTTTCGCGGCCCAGGGTTGCAGGCGGGCTTGAAGATTCTGGAGAAGGCCCGCGCGGCAACCGGACTCCCCCTGCTGACCGATGTGCACGAACCGGGCCAGGCAGGGTCCGTGGCCGAGGTCTGCCAGGTCTTGCAAGTACCGGCGTTTCTGGCCCGCCAGACCGATCTGGTCGAGGCGATTGCGACGGCGACCGCGCGGACGGGGGGCGCCATCAATGTCAAAAAGCCTCAGTTCACCGCCCCCGAAGACATGATTCATGTGGTGCGGAAATGCGAGCAATTCGGCAATCCGCGGGTGTTGCTGACGGAGCGGGGTGCCTGCTTCGGATATCACCGGCTGGTGAACGATTTCCGATCCATTCCGGTAATGCAGACGATGGGCGTTCCCGTGGTGTTCGACGCCACTCATAGTGTGCAGCTGCCAGGGGGTGAAACCACCGGGGGGCAGCGTGAAATGGTTCCCTTTCTGGCCCGGGCGGCGGTCGCCTGCGGTTGCGACGCCCTGTTCTTCGAGACGCATCCCGATCCCGATCGGGCGAAGAGCGATGGCCCCAACATGATTCCCCTGGCGGAACTGCCTCGGATTCTGAAACAACTGCTGCGGATTCGCCGCGCCCTGTCGGACAATCTCCCGTCGGAAGAGGTGGCCTCGTGAAGACTCCCCGGTTTCTCCCACCACTGTTGATGGCGGCGCTGGCCGCGCTTCTGCCGGGGCTGGCGGGGTGTTCGCAATCGGCCCCGTCGACCGGTACAGGATCGGCACCTGCCCCCGCCACGGCCAACACCGCCACCACCGACCGGGGTCAGGACGACGAGCCCAACGCCTGCGATGAATTGCTCAAGAGCCTGTTCGATGTCTACCGCATCGACAAGTTCGAGACGACATTCGATGTGTCGATCGGAGCGAATCGCCTGAACGACTGGTACCGCGGCTGTGCGATCCGAGCGGCAAGCGATCCCACCTCGAAGCTTCCTGAAGCAACCAGGAAACTCTTTTCGGGAGCCCAACTGGCCCTGATGTCGGGAGATCAGTACCGCACACGGGACGCGTCTCATGTTCGTGACTGCGTGTTGTTCTCTGCAGTGGCCAACCGGCTCATGAAATCCCCCCAGACCGGGGGGCAAAACGAACTCGACCGGGCTCGGGCCGCATTTGACCACGTGGTGGCTACCCTGCAATTGCAGCTCCGTCACAGTGCCGACCTTCCGTTCACCCCTTACGAGCTCTACCTGCTCGGCAAGGGAACAGCGAACGACCGGGCGTGGCTGTTTGTAAATACGTTGCGAGCCTTGCGAATCGATTCCGTATTGTTGATCCCGGCTAACGCCGAGGACCCCGGGATGACGGGGGACCCCACCCCCTTTCTGGTGGGTGCCCTGATCGAGGGGGAGGTGTATTTGTTCGATCCACTGCTGGGAATTCCGGTTCCTGGCCCCCAGTCGGGCGAAGGTGTCGTGCGTCCTGCGACGCTCAAGCAGGTCCAGGCCCAACCCACTCTGTTGAGCGATCTGGGCTCAACAGAAAAACCGTACCCGCTCACCTCCGCGGATCTGGCCCAGCCCGTGGTGCTGTTCGTCGGAGATCTCTCGTATTACTCCAGCTCGGCCCAGGCCTTGCAGCAGGTCTTCGCGGGTGAGCATTCGGTGCTGATCTCCGATCCGCTGGAGGACGTCGACAATGTTCCCGGACTCTGGTCCCGCCTGATCGCGGCGGGGCAGGGAACGTGGAATGCCGATTCACTGCGGCTATGGAAGTATCCCCAAGACCAAATCACCCGCAGCCTGGCGCTCGACGACGAGGCCAAAGAGCGCCGGAAGGGCCTCAAACTGAGATTCATGGCTTACCTGGTGGCGACCCCCATCCCGGAAATGCCTGGAAAGTTCGTGGTCAGCGGTTCGAAGGAGTCACGGGATCCCACCTTGAAGGGACTGGACAGTCGTGACGCCGGTGTGGGAGGTTTCGCCCGGACTGAGTCGCGGACCACTTCGGGGCGACAGATGGAGGGGCGATTGGCTCAGGTGGCAGGCAATCTTTCCGAGGCGTTGCGAGCCTATGTCGAAGTGCAGAGCAATTCCCGCGAGATTCTGCAAATCCCCGACAACAACCTGTTGATGGACAAACGGCTGGGGCCCATCAATGTCAAACTGTTTCACGCCCTGGCCATCGATGATGCCGCCTACTGGTCAGGGCT